>Ga0228710_1000126_pt1 | contig 68530 bp, 48 predicted proteins | sample MedpolnodulmetaG_FD_177995 | JGI IMG/M metagenome (GOLD analysis project Ga0228710, IMG submission 177995) | Root nodule microbial communities from Medicago polymorpha collected in Santa Monica, California, United States - pink nodules | ecosystem: Host-associated > Plants > Roots > Nodule...
TAATGAATCGATTTAGTTTTTTAAAACACTATTGTATTTCATTAAATGTTTCTAATAATATAATCAATTTGATACCTATACATGAAACTCTAATAAATCCGTGCATCGCACGGGTTAGAGTCTAGTACAGTATAACAGATTCACGAAATGCGACAAGATGAGTTTTTTTTCTTCTCCTTTTTTATTTATCTTTTTTTTAAAATATTCTTATTTCTTGTTTTTTAATCATATTTCTCGTATTATATTTTTGGTAAAAAAAAATTTTGGTTACAAAGATAAAGGCAAGAAAAAAGAAACAGACAAAAAGCTAACTATTTCCTAAGGAATAAAGTGTCAGCGGCATCGCTTCTGAGGAGATTGTCAAGACCAACAGGGGGCGACTCGTGAAAAAGAAGATCAATATCAGAAGAAGCTCCAAGTTTAGCCATGAAGTCTGCACACTGATTCCCCTCTCTAAGAGTGTGAGAGACCGTAACATTGGTGTGGCGAAGCAAATTTTTTATATCTTGGATGAGAACAACATAGATATGATATCTCTCAATGGGGCCATTAATAAGATTAATGCAAACAAGAGAATCATAATAGCAAGCAATCTCCGCATAACCCAAATCCTTCGCCATGATCAGACCGTGATAGATAGCAGAAAGCTCAGCCAGCAAGATGTCATCTGAGCTTGGAATGAAACCAGAGAAGCCCGCAAGGAACAAACTTGTTTCATTACGCAAGACTCCACCAAACCCAATCCTAATAGGATTGTCATGGCAACTACCAACCACATTAAGAATAACACCTGAATAATTATTATTATTCCATCTGATGTACCTGTTAGTTGTAGCAACAGAAACAGAAGGGGAAAAGCTTAGAACAATGGTCTCAATCGAATTCTTGATGTTGTAATTCAAGCACTGTAAAGACCAGGTTTCACCACCCAAACACATAAGATTGCGATGTCGCCAAGACCACCAAACTCCAACAGAAAAGGTGATAGCTTGAGGACCCCTAGCTCTTTGTCTAAGCCAATCATAAGCATCAATAGAAGAGAAAAAAATTGAATTGGTGAAGCCTATGTGGTTCCATAACATAACGGAGAAAGTACAATCCCGAACACAATGGAGAAATGTCTCATTATGAAGACCGCATCGAGAGCATATAGCAGAAGGAGCTATATTTCTATGATTCAGTAGAGATAAAGTTGGTACCGCATTATGACAAGCCAACCAAAAGAAGAATTTATACTTTTCAGGTAACTGAAGCTTCCAAGTTCAGGACCAAGAGTGTAAAGGCAAGTCCTGACCAGTTGAATCAACATTATGAAGGAGCCAATAATATCCACTTTTCGGAGTAGAAGTACCATTTTTTTTATTACTCCAAATAACAACATCTTCAGCAGAATCATTGAATTTCATATGGATGCGGTTTATATGATCAGAAGCCGCATGAGATAGGTTGGTATAAAGAATATTTGTGTGCGGGTTATTAGTAGTGAGAACATCTTTTACGGTTTTCTGTAAATCATGGATATCAATGTAAGGAACAAGATACCCAAGGATGTCGAGAGTACTCCAATTGCTGAACCAGGAGGAAGAAGATCCTAACCCCGCACGCCAAGAGTAACCTTCTTTGAGAACATTTTTTGCTTTGATGACAGATGACTAAATAGTTGAGCTACTAGAGCTAGCATTTGCTTGAAGAACATTTCGACCGGCTGCATGTTTATTTGAGAGGAGGTTGACCCAAAGTTTATCAGATGATTGAATCAAGTCCCAAACAAGCTTTTCAAGGAGGCAAATATTTGATTGACCAAACATTTTGGTAAATTTATTAATGATTTGTTTTTTTTTAAAGAAATGATTTATTTTTATATACTACAAAAAAAAGTGTCATTTTTATAAATTAATTCTACAAGTATTTCCATTAAACTAACAAAATTTTATGAAAGTTTATCTTCAACTCACCAATCCGTTAAAAAGGCTAAAGAACTACCTTAATTGTGTGAATATTACACAATTATCTCAATCAATGATCAAAATATCATTTGTTAAAGGGAAATGTTAACTTGTGTCCTTAGAGCATAAGTTAAGAAACCAAAAATAGAAGTTTTTATTGAAACTTGTGCATTCAATATCTTAAAAATTGTAAAAGTTATACTTTCAATATAAAATTTATTTTTAATGTCCATTTTAAACTCCTTAACCTGTGCCCTTAGGGTACAAGTTAACATGACCCTTTGTTAAATGGTAATTGAGTAACTTTTAAAAATGATGGATGAGCTGATCTAGTTTAGTTTCTTCAAAAATAAAAAAAAAATATAACTCTTAAGAATGCATCCAATTCTTTCCAAAAAAAAAAAATGCATCATCAACACGTACTTGAAAACCACGATATTTTTAATCATATAGGCTTAGATTGTTCGTTGCACCAATAACAGAAATGTTGACAAGCAATCCATGCCTTAACCCGTGAGCCATAATAATAAATTCAAGGGTTAATATGTCTTTACCCCCTGTAATATAGGTCATTTTTGGTTTTTTTTTCCGTAATTTTTTTTTTGATTTTCCCCTGTAAAATATTCTTGTTTTGATTTACCCCCCTAATAAGCCAAACAAAAACGAAAAATTCTTGAAAAAAAAAATTGGTTTTTGTTTGGTCTATTAGGGGGTAAATCAAAACAAAAATATTTTACAGGGGGAAAACCGAAAATGACCTATATTACAAGGGGTAAAGACCTATTAATCCTAAATTCAATGATGAACTATCATTAACAAAAGAGGAGTGTTATTTTGAACAACCATTTGGTTGACAATTTATAAGACAACCATAATTTACAAAGAAAAAATAGGTATTTGCACAAAAACCAAAATAATAGAGATATAAAGTAAAAAAATAACGTGAGTATGAAATAGAATGTTGTCATAAAAAGGATGTTCAAATATCATTTCTCTTAACAAAAACATAGATTGATGTTATCCTTAGACACCATGACATTTGAGACTTCCATTTTGAAGGAAAATTCATTATTTTCAAAATAGACAGAAGATAACAAGACCAATCCATCGAGTCATAAGTATTCTCAAAGTCAACCTTAAACGTGATTAAATCTCTCTCATTCTTTTTAGTTTCATCCACAGTCTCGTTTGCAATCAAGAGACCATCAACAATTTGTCTGTCCTTCACAAAAGATGATCGAGACTCAAATACCACCTTCCCAATAACACATTTTAGACGATACCTAATCAAAAAAATTAGTTTATAATCCACCAAAAATTGATGATTCATCTTCTTACGATTACAATAGTAAAAAAATGAATCATCAATTTTTGGTGGATTATTTTCTAATTTTACTTATAGGTAGATATTTTTTACTATTGTAGATATTTTCTAATAGGTAGATATTTTTTTTAATGATTAATTTCACTTATTGATATAAAACTAATTGCGCATTCAACATATGATTGGTATCATGATGAATATATTAAAACCATGACGAAGCATGTGATTATGACAAATGCATCATCGTGATTCCGACATAGCTAACGTGATAATAAATAAATATGAAAAATACTAACAAAGTACCTTTGGATCATTGTTTAAACATTCAATAGTAGTAACTTTTACACAAAAATACATTTGATTGTTAGTTTTTCATATGCTTTTAAGAGAATATTTTAATCTATGGTTTTCTTAAATAATGTCTTTAGGGTACTTGTTGGCGAGACCCCAATATATATATATTTTTTGACAAGATACACTCGATATCTTAGAAATTAAAATAAAAAATGCCTTTAACACGTGGCTTAATATAGAAGTATTTTTTGACAAAAAAAAAAAAGAAAAGAAAAGAAGAAGCATAAGTCGAAATTATTGGGAAGCAATCATAATAATATAACCGCGTGGGATTGTGCGTGGTTGGTCAGTAGCAGAAAGGCATCGGAAGCCAGCCCAGCCCCAGGCAGCGAAGTGAAGAAAGAAAGAGAGAATAGGAAAAGAAGAAACCCTCTTTCTCTTTCTCTTTCTCTTTCTCAGACACAAATAGAAAATACAAATCCTTAATATTAACCCTACATCCCTATCTCTATCTATCTATCTATTTCCCTAACTAACTTTCTATTCCCGCCACAACACTTTTCATCCCAATTCATCTTTCCTTTCACCTCCCAATCCACCATGGACGAGTTTGGTGTTTTGACCGAACGATATGGATTGAAACCCCAAGGTAAATCAGCTCCAATGGCTTCCATAAAGCGATCCACACCCACACCTCCCGCCGATTCTCACTTCCAATCCCAAAATGGATCCAGATCTCCTCAACATTCATCTTTCGATTTTGATTTCGGTGTTAAACCGCAGCGTTCAGGGGTTTTTGGCGATGCCATTGATGAGATCTTCGGTGGAAAGGTCGGCAACGGAGTTTCGTTTGACGATCATCCCATATTCGGATCGGTTTCAACATCTTCTTCATCGTCCCAGGTTTATGTGGATGATATATTCGGTGGAGTCGGTCAAAAAAATGTCGGTGTTGATGATTTACTTGCTGGATTGCATGCAACAAACTCTAAAAGTTCGATTAAAAAATCGCATGATTTTGATGACTTCATGTCTGGGTTTGGTGGAAGCAGCGTTTCCAATAATGGGTATACTTTTTTCTCTTCACTTCCCCTTTTTTTGTTTTATATTTAGAATTGAATTGATGTTACAGCGAATTTATTCTAAAATTTATGCTAATTCACATGATTGCATGTTATGTTAGTCTTTTTGGAATGTTTCGTTGACCAAGTTAAAAGATTAAAGGAGTAACTTGTACACATGCATAAACTCAGGAATTAATGTGTATCAAGTAAATTGCCTATGTTACCCTACTAACTTATTATGGCAGAAAAGCAAGTGATTATGATTATAATTTTTTAACTGTTAATTTATCTGCATATAGATATAGTACTATGTACATGCTCCATTGCTCCTAGTAAGCATTGGATGTTGTTTAGATAGAAAGAAAACCATTGTGTAAGTAGGATATTAGCGTCACATTCATAGTAAAGCTTATTGATATACATATTGAAGATGCGTCATAGATGCTGTAAATATTTTGGCCTTGACCATATTCTCCTGTTTTGAAAGGAAATATTTGAGATTCATTAGAGGTAAGGTTGTCAAACTCGGGAGTTTAAGTAAACTCATTCTGTTTAGGTGGAATCAACTAGTAAACTTGACTCGTACGAGTTTACATCATATTAAAGTAATAAGTTTATCTCGCGTTTTTAACCACTTTGATGAGCGGCACTCTATTGTTCGTTTAGATTCATTTTGTGTGGCTCATATTTTTGGGATACCATACTTTGTTAGGTTAATTATCAATTTGGTGTTAGTGTTCTTTTTCTTCATGTTTCCAGCCATGCTTTGTTTGAGTATGTGTAGAAAATTTGGATGCATGAACTACACTTTTTGGCATATGCATTGGTTGAAGCTACTTCAAATACATGCTTCTTGATGTCAATATAATTTGGTAGTATCTTTGACTATTCTTTCTACTTAATTTTTAAGTGGACGTAAGACATTTTTTCGCTTGAATTAAAAATAACAGCCTACGTTTTGTCTGACCTTTTTATTGATCGTCGTCATCCTTCAGTATTGTCTCACCATATCTTAATATGTTTTTTTTTCTTTCTTTCTCTTAGGAAAGCTAGCATTGAGAAGAATAATCCTCGGAAACCAACTGCCATACCCCATGATGATCCTTTTTTAGTATTTGAAACTTCTTCAAGCACAGCATCTTCAGAATCATTCCTGGACTCATTAGAGCAAATCACTAAGAATAGTTCTAAACATACAAGTGGCAGCTCAAACACCTCCCCATTATTGAGGCCTCCTCCCAATCCAGTGAATGCTTCAAACTCAAGTAAAGATTCATTCAAATACTTGAGCTAGAAGACGCGAATAGCCATTTTTTATCATTGCTCTGTGGTTTCTGATATCATTTTTCAATGCAGTTAACAACTCAAGTTTATCATCATCAATAGACGAGCTTGAGAACTTTGCCAAGGGCCGAGTGCAGATTAATCCTAGTAGAAAGGCAAATACCAACACTGGTGAGATTAAGCAAAACTCAGCAGCTAAGCCAGTCAAAGATAGAGGAGCACCAGCTGCCAGAGTGAATCAATTAAATGGTGCAGATGATCTTGAATCCTTTTTCAGCATGGGCTCTCGATCAAACAGTGTGCCGAAGTCAAGGACTACACCTGTGGTAGAAATTATTCATATAATAAGGTCTTGCTAACGTGTGCCTTAAGAACATTGGTTAAGAAGTCAATAAAAGGGAAGTTTTTTAATATTTTTTTTAACTTGAAAATACAAATTGAACATTTATCAATGTAATAAATACACCATTTTCCCATATAAACTGACCTCTTTTGATTCTTTAAACAGTTCCATAAGGGCACTTGTTAGCATTCTCCATATGATGATATCAAACACTACTGCTACGCTGAAAGACTATATTCAGTATTTTTTTTTGATGCATTTCATAGGATCCCATGTTTGATCGCCAAGTAAACAGTAAAGTAAAACATGAAGGGTCACAAAGAGGACCATCAGGATCCCCAGCCAATCCGAAGAAACCTTCATTCACATCATCTTTTGATGACTTGTCGTTGATTTTTGGCGGTAAGTTGTTTAAATTTATTGATTTCTATCACGGTGAAGTTATTTTATTGTCAACCTATCATTTTGTTTTCTTTTTCTTGCAAAAGCTTCTCAGTCATCTGAATTCGAGGAAGTGGAAGGTGAAACTGAAGAAAGAAGAAAAGCGAGATTGGGACGTCATCAGAGAACACAAGAGAGAGCGGTGTGTACTATTTTTTCTTGCTCGTTTTTCTGAATGTTTATTAATAAGGGATGGGGGCTCATTATTGCAAATTGAATGTCATATTTTTATATCAACATTTTTTGTGATATTTAATTTTCTAAAAGATTTGATTGGCAAATTTTAAGCTTAATTAATGATCTATACAAAGACTTGGCTTAAGATATTTTTGCAAATTCATCTTTTATCTTGAACTCAAAAGCACATATTATATTTTAATAGTTTATTCTGGACACTGGCATTACAGATTTATATTGACATTATTTCTCATGGGACAATTTTGCTCTTTTGACTGTCACGATTTCAGTTGAAAGCGGTGGCTGATATGAACCAGCGGGACCTTCAATCTAAGCTGGAGCAAGAAGAGAGACGAGTAAGTTTTTGTTTGGATTGTGGATTTATTTCTAAGGATAATCCTACTACAATTCTCCCCAGTTCTTCTTTATATATATATATATATATATATATATATATATTTTATATTTGTCAAATTTTCTTAGTGTGGCATTTGATTTTAATTTGGCAGCGAATAGCCGACACTGTGGATGTTCAGATAAAGAGGTGGGCTGCAGGGAAAGAGGGAAATATGCGGGCATTGCTGTCGTCATTGCAAAATGTAAGGTTTCTTACTATCATATTGTTATAAGGTTTCATTGAAAAGGAAATGGAAACATCAGGTTGTTTGGCTATCTATGTGCCAGATAGGCATTTGAAACCTAGGTTTCAGAATAGCTCTCACTTTTAATGCTTGGGCACGAGGATTAAATTAAATTCAGTATAAAACATTAAAGAAATGGAAAAATGAAGAAATAATATATCATATCTAAATGGAATTATTTAGAAGAAACTTTATTTTCAATAATGTATTGCGTTAGCTGTTACTCGTATTTGTGTTTAATTTGTATGCAATTGTGTGAAAGAACTTGGTAGAATATTGAATATACTGCATGCTGATTGATTTGTTGACTGAAAGCTACATAAAGTTTTATCCATGCCCGTCAATTCCAACCATACATTTCTTTTGTTAAGGGGGGGCTAGATTTATAAATAACTACTTGAAAACAAACGTAGCATTGATTGTGCGTTTGTGCAATTTATTTATGGCTAACGGGATGCTTTTTCCTTGATAAAACTTTCAGTCATTACAGATATCTCATTTAAGAGGAATATGGTGTACCTTTTTACTGGTCCTTTATTTCCTCTGATAAATAATAATTTATCCTGAAACATTTGTTTTATACAACGCTTCTTATCTTTGAATTTATATGCAGGTTCTTTCGCCAGATTATGGGTGGCAGCCAGTGTCTCTAACGGATATGATCACTTCAGCTTCGGTGAAAAAAGTGTATAGGAAAGCGACATTATGTATTCACCCAGATAAAGTCCAACAGAAAGGTGCTAGTCTTGAACAGAAATATACCGCGGAGAAGGTTTTTGACATCCTTAAGGTACCATGTCAAATAATTTTGTAGAGTTGCTTTGCTTATAACTAGAAATCCATACCCTTTTTTTATCGGTTCTATTAAATGTCACAATTCTGCCACACCTATGTATTGTAATATACATAATCCTCTGGTATTGAAATATAATAACTGGGTGCTTCTTTTACATATGTTTATTCTTCTGATCTTGAAACAGGAAGCTTGGACCAAGTTCAATGCGGAAGAGCTTCGGTAGATCCATCTCTTGAGGTTTTCACGAGTCAATGGATCAACGACTTGCATGGTTACGGTTTGGGGCTTTTTACTTGCCTAGCTGATGTTTGATATATCGTTTTTGTGCAGTCGAAGGTTGTCACTCTACATATATGTTACATGGTGTCATTTGGCTGCAGATTCTTTGTCCTGCTGATATTGAATGCTCTAGTGTAAGTTATCATATATCATCAGTATCGATGATTGAGATTAATATACAATTTTAAAATGCTCCTTAACAGTTTGGTCCGTGCCCAAAATCCAGTCGGCTTGCTCAAATTGTGAAGACAAAGACTTGTATATTTAGATTTTTTTACGGGGTATATTTACATTATTAGATCAGATATATGCAAAGTTGCATACGCAATTTGTTTGATTGTTGATATTTAATTTGAGGGATTAATGTTATTTTGTAAATATGATTTGTGTCTTGGACTCTAATTTCTTAGACGAACACACAATTTTCTTTTAGAAATGTTCATTTCGAATTTATATCATATAGAGTACCTAAATAAATATATAAATTTTTAAATGCATCTGAAATAGCAAAATATATGGAATAACTATTCCTATTACTATCCCTAACTAAAAAAGTTTTATCATATAGGAAATTCCGTATGTGTACGATATCTACTAAATAGTCACCATGACTATAACTAGAATTCTCACTATTGTTTTTCCAATTATGAATAATATTATCCATATCAGTAAAAATAGACGGGTCATCGTTTACACTTTTATTTTCAATAGGAATAGGACCAAAATTGTATTGATTTTTTGGTCCTATTTTCAATAGGATCGAAGAAATTATAATTTAGTAAGTTTCATTCAGTTTATATTTTTCAATAAAATATTCCAAAAAAGTTTCCCAAATTTACAAAACTAATCTTCAGTTTAAAATTTGTTTGATTAGTAACACAGTAACACGTGAGTATTTTTGTTGAAATGAAAAAGTACGCATTTACAAAAATAACCTTTAGTTTAAAATTTGTTTGAATAGTAAGTAGTAACAAGTGAGTATTTTTGTTTAAATGAATAAGTACACACTTGTTAACGTAGATCTCAATATTTTTAAGTTGGTTTAAGTCAGCAACCACTTACTACTTTGTAAATACATGATCATTTTTCAAATCAAAAGTAAAACTTGTTCAATTCACCACGATCATTTTTTCTTTTTATAAATCACACCGAGTCATGGAAAGATATGTCAGGAACCAATGAAAGTTGGTTCAGTTGGTAGGAGTTGACTCATTTGTGCTCCGGTGAGTTCTTGAAGCATAACTCGCTTAAACTTTTAAGGCAAAATTACTCTAGATGTCCTTTATCTTATTTATTTGTAACACTTGAGTCTTTTATATATTCTTTTCACATAGATCCTTTATCTTATTTATTTGTAACACTTAAGTTCTTTTTTCCATTTTTTATTAAAAAAAATGATGAGTTAGCAAGCAACATAGGATAATTATTATTTTTTTTTAAAATTTATATGACAAAAATGATAAAACCCATAAATAATAATGGACATTCATCTTCGTGTTCTTCATTTTCATAAAGTTCATCATCTTCCCAAAACAAAAATAATCCACCCAAACCCACTTCATAGTTGCATGAATCTTCGTGTTTTATTTACTTTCATTTTCATCTAAACTCTAATTTATTTACTTTCATTTTTTATCTAAACTCTAAAATCAAAACACAATTAGAGCACATCATATACAAAACATAATCATGAATCTTTCGATCTTGTTATTCGATGTTTTTCTTCATCTTTAAAAATAACACATAAAATACATCCAAATAAACACACACGCTAACAACTTACACACCTCAAGCTCCTACTCTTTACTTTCAACAAAGGCTCTTTATCTTTTGATTAATCAATCTCTCTTTCAATGTTTTGTAGCTCTTGTGTGTATTTCCATCATTATCCATCAAAACCCACCTAAAAATCACTTCCTTCAAATCTCAACCAACCCAATGATCAAAATGGTAAAACCCCACTTCAAATTCTTAGAAATTCAACAAAAAAGTTTTGGTTTTGAAACCAAACCCATTTAAAAATGCTAATTAAAAATACTCCATTTCTTTAATATGCCATAAAGTATCTTCGTTTAGGTGTTTTAGCGAAGATTTATGATTACATAACCATATTCACCCAAAATTCATGTTGGACATGTACCGATTTCACACCTACATAACCCAAAACATTTCTAAAGTTTATGGAGAGTATGAGATGATGAAAAATTTCTACTTTTTGAGTAGACATACTTTTTTTTGTTTAAGAAAGAACATGATGAAAATGATGTCTGTTAAAAAAAATGATGAAAATGATTAAGATGATGAAGATGTTGATAGATATTTTGGGTTTCTTTATTTTTAACAAAAAAAAAAGATTAACTCATGTGGCTTGTCAAATCATCAGCCCTTTGTGATAAAAAATAAAAAAAATGAGTTAAGTGTTACAAATAAATAAGATAAAGGATTTATGTGAGAAATAAAAACCCACTTCATAATTGCATGAATCTTCGTGTTTCATTTACTTCCATTTTCATCTAAACTCTAAATTCAAAACACAATTAGAGCACGACAAAACACATACAAAACATAATCATGAATCTTTCGATATTGTTCTTCGATGTTCTTCATCATCTTTAAAAAAACACACACAAAACGCAACCAAATCAACACACATGCTAACAACTTGCACACCTCAAACTCCGACTATTTCCTTTTAGCAAAGGCCCTTTATCCTATGATTAATCAATCTCTCTTTCAATGTTTTGTAGCTCTTATGTGTATTCCCATCAATATCCATCAAAACCCACCTAAAATTCACTTCTTTCAAATCTAAACCACTCCAATGATCAAAATGGTAAAACTCCACTTCCAGATCCAACAAATTCAACAAAAAAAAAAAACAGATTTTGAAACCAAACCCATTTAAAAATGCTATTTAAAAATACCTCATTTCTTTAATATGCCATAAAGTATCTTCTTTTAGGTGTTTTAGAGAAGATTTATGATTACGTGACCATATTCTTCCAAAATTCATGTTGGGTATGTACCGATTCCAGACCTACATCCACCCAGAAAATTTCTATAATTTATGGAGAGAATGAGATGATGAAAAATTTATAGTTTTTTAGTAAACATATTTTTTTTAAGAAAGAACATGATGAAAATGATGCATGTTAGAAATTTTTTTTTATGAAAATGTTGATAATTTTTTTGGATTTAGTTATATTAACAAAAAAAAAAAGACTAGGCGAAAGGGATAAAGTGAGGGCTAAATTTGTTATGGGTGCAAGTTCCATATCTCATGACAAAAACACTAGGCGAAACATGGATAGGAAGAAAAGGCCACAACAAGATGTTATTTCAAAGAAGAACATACATGATGCACCTGTCTCTACGCGCACAATCTCTATGGAACCAAACAGTAAAAACTATCCAGGACAATTTCTTCTTGTGCAGGACCACCAAACTAAGTCAGGGAAGGTGATCCCAATAGCTAAACAGGATGCTCGAAGCCAAAACACGTCCAAAGTTTACGAGCTTCTCCATGGCATCAAAACTACCATGCCAGCTATTGCTATTGGCCCAAACAGGCTCCAAGTTTTGGAAGATACTGAGCCACCAGATCCTTTAAATAACAATCCTTTTAAGGAAGACAATAACATGAATATACTTCATGATGGAGATGGGCGAGAAACAAATGGTGATGATGCTGTCTGTGATGAAATGGTGGCTGAAACATCACTATCTTGACGGGTAAGTGTATTTCTTTCTCTTATCAATGTTTATGATGATGAGTTTCAAAGATTTTTCTGTCCTATCTTGGAATGTTAGAGGTTTTGCAAATCGCAAAAGTCATACTCATATGCATGAGATTTTGAGTCGCTTTAAACCAGACTTTATTTTTCTTAGTGAGACTCATACTCGCTTTGAGAAATCAAAGAGATTCTGGGATAGAGAAGGGTATGAAAATGTTGAAATTGTTGAAGCAGAAGGCCAATCGGGAGGTTTGTGGGCCATGCGGAATCTCACTTCTCCTTTCTCTTTCTCGGTGGTGGAATGTTTTTCTCAATGTATTACAATTAAGGTGACTCGAAACACTGCATCATGGGTTTTTTCTGGTGTTTATGCTAGTCCCACTATTTCAATTAGAGAAGGACTTTGGAACTATCTTCGCGAACTACGTGCTCGTGTGTGTGGAGGGATCTTTTCTCAAGCTAGAGCTTCTAAATTTGCTCAGGTCATGTCAGACTGTGATCTCCTTGACTTGGAACTTTTTGGAAGTCAGTTTACTTGGCAAGATAATTGTAGAGGAGGTTGATTAGTCTCAAGGAGGTTAGATAGGGGTATTAGTGATATGAATTGGAGACTTCAATTTCCTGAGGCGACTATTGAACATCTTGTTTGCCGTCAATCTGATCACAACCCTATTTTATTACGTTGTTGTAATGTTGTTTCAACTAGAGATGGCAGACCATTTCGTTTTCAAGTAGCTTGGTGTACCCATGAGGATTATCCCACCATTGTTAAGAATGCATGGAAGAAGGATCAAGGTAGTATTTCAACTGCTCTTAGGAATGTGAAGGATGAATCTTTGGTTTTTAATAGGGAAACTTTTGGAAATATCTTTAAGAGGAAAAGGGAATATGAGGCTAGACTTCATGGAATACAACGTTCTTTGGAACACGTGGACTCGGCTTCCCTTCTTATTCTGCAACGTAAACTTCTTCAAGAATACGAGAATATTTTGTTTCAAGAAAAGACACTTTGGTAGAGAAAAGTGGGTTCGTCTTGGGAGTCAGAATACTTCCTTTTTTCATGCTCAAGCAATTATTCGCAGAAAGAGAAACAAAGTCCATGGTCTTAACCTTCCCTCTGGTGAGTGGTGTACGGATACTGACATCCTCAGACAAGAAGCACTTTGTTTTTTCAAAAGTCTTTTTTGCACAACAGACGTCTTGATTCGACCTCCGAGGATGATGAGTTCCACTCCTCTCAATTGCAATCAAAAAAGAATTCTTACGTCCACCATCACGAAACATGAGGTTTACATTGCTCTCATGGGTATGAAGTCTTATAAAGCTCTGGGTCTAGATGGTTTCCAACCTATTTTCTTCAAGATGTTTTGGGAGGATATTGGAGATGACATTTGGGCATTTGTGAGGAAGGCTTTTGATCAAGGATATATGGATCCTCAAGTAACGGAATCTCTTATGGTTTTGATCCCTAAAGTTGATAACCCTCGTACTTTTAAAGAGTTTAGACCAATCAGTTTGTGTAATGTGACGTGTAAGTTAGTTTCCAAAGTGCTTGTGAATCGCTTGAGACCCATGCTTAATGATATTGTGGGTCCTTTGCAGAGTAGCTTCATCCCGGGAAGAGGAACAATACATAATTGATGTTGTATCAAAAGTAAGTATTTTTGTGTTATCGTCTCCACAGGGACTGGTGCGATATTCTAAGCTGTTCAACAATCGATATCGTTCTGAGCTAGGGTCTCACGATTGTTTTGTTTCATGAACTATAATACTACAGAATTGTAAAAGATATGAGAGTTAACAAGGAAATAACTATGATGGGATTAAACTTCATCAGCCTACTCATACGTATTTTCGGATTAGTGTTGCGGATTCTAATTATCAATCGATATTATCACATATTGCTCGGCAACATCATTCGTGTCCAAATGATGTCGTGAGTTCTATTGAGTCGTTCAGTCGTCGATTTCCCAAACTACTAAACGATTCAATAGTCAATTGTATCATTGTATAGTTGATTTCCCAAACTATTCAATGATACAAAAGCTTTGGATTCCAATAGTTAAAGTGATTATCAAAACCTAAATTCCATGTCTAGAACAAAAGATTTGATAAAGGATTATTCTAACCTAGATTCAAAAGGTATTTTTCAATAACAATTCAAATCCATAAGATTAAAATGAAAAACAAGAACAACCTCAACATCAAAAGATAACTAAAACCCAACAACATCATAATCAAAGGGAATACATACTAATAGAGTTGATTACATTTAATCCCAATAAAAGAGTTTAGTTACACATTGTCATGGTAACCTTATAAGGAGAAAGAAGAGATGAAATGAGCAAGCCATGATGTCTCAATGATCTTGGAAATCCCGTCAATCCTTGTGCTCCTTTCTCCTTAGGTTCTCTCTGATTTTCCCCTGTTTTCTCTCCCTAACGTATCCTAGTAATAATTTCTGTTATGATATGATTTCTCTTCATCCTGAAATGAACAAATGGGCTTTTATATGGCATGTTCTGTCTCAACTCGCCTCGCGAGTAGAAACGCTCGCCATGGCGAGTAATGGTTCCTTCACCAGTGGGTTTCTGCCACGTCAGCTCTGAGGAGATTTGGCCGCCTTAGCTCGCCTCACGAGTAGATTTGTTCGCCATGGCGAACTCTGAACCTTTGCTCTCTGGAACTCCTCGCCTTTTACTTGCCATGGCGAGTTTACTTGCCTTCCACTCGCCATTGCGAGCTAACCTTTGCACCTTTTCTTTGTTTTACTTCTTTGCTTGGTGTCTTGAGTTCAGTTCCTGCACAAATGGGTAGAGTAAGATAAATAAAGCGTAATAGGACAATTATCACTTTTCTCTCGGCTTTTCCCTAGATAACTTGTGAAACAAGTAACAGAAGTGCCTTAAATGTAACATGAAATTAACTACTTTCTGGCACTTATCAAACTCTCCCCAACTTTACTCTTTGTTTGTCCTTAAACAAAAAATTCAATAAGGACAAGTTAGGTACAAGACACAAGTACAAAAGTTTTGAAAATTTGTTCAGATGCATGATTCAAAGTGAATGTGCGGGCAAGTCTGAAGTTTCCGACTAATCTGAGAGTTCACTGCAAATATGAAATGAGTCTTAAGCACAAAGTTCATGTCACACAGTTCAAGTCAATAATATATTTATTCACGAACCACACCTAACACACTTCTTTGTAAGTAGTAAACAAAATGAAATCAATGAGTGAGGGTTAAGAAACACACATCCGACAATCAAATTAACATCCAGAACAAGTTATGTGTCCATCCAAATTTAATTTGCAAGCTTATCTGCAATCGGTTAGCTAATGCAATATTTGTTATAAACTCATTGACTATCATTATTATTTTTTCTCCAAACATAGCCTAGTTTCCCTTCACCTGACGGAAACATCTTTTTTATCTTGCAAATATTTATGCAGTATTCAACCTTTTGTAAAATGCATCTATAATAATCCAATGTTTAGTGTTCACCCCTCTAAGAGATATGTTACAAGACCAAAATTATGGTTTTGCTTCAACTGACCTTTATATAGATACACAGTCTACAATGTCTTCTATACAAAACCATGCAACAAAATGGTATTGTTAAACTTGAGAACTTAATATACCATTACAGTCATATACTGATTTTCTGCAATATTCAACCTTTTGTAAAATGTCTCGCTTTCATTCCAATTCCAAAGGTCGATATTTCGCATCTCACCAACCCACTATCACCTACACAAGTGGGTCCTCCTCCTCCATAACTCTTAACATGATTAGCCTTATCCCACACACCCATCACCAACACATAAAAAATGATGATGCGAAATGACAAATTATATAGGAATTCCAAGGATAACTAGGCTATCATTTTTCTAACCATGCAATTTCCTTTTTCATTAAGTCATCATTCACCACATTTGCAGTGCATATTATTAAGTATTATATTTATCCTAAACTTGGAAATTCCATAGTTATGTCATCATTAGCAGTGTGAATTTTGGGTTTGATTCTTGGCCTATATATAGAAGAGCAATATGTTGTGAGAGATCAACATCTCGAAAAATTAGTCTCGTACTACTTCTTATTAAAAATACTAACACAGTTGATTCATTTAAGTATCAATGTGACGTAGAATAACATGAGTTGTTGGATGAATCAAGCTAGCTGTTCACGTTAATTCCATATATTTGAACACAAAATTTGAACATAGTATGTCAAGTACGGTATAATATATCTAATTTTAGTGTAACCAACACATTAAACACAAGTGGTTAATGAGTTTCATCACATGACGAATCGTTGAGAATCCGAATTCGATTTCTAGAGAAAACAATTATTTGTCAGACTTTATTTATCTCGTGATTGAACTCCAAATTACTTGAACCCCTTTCTCTTAAGAACCGGAGAGTTAACATAAAAAATATCTGATTTCAGTGTTTGTTATTTTGGAAAAGATAAAAATTAATATATGATATGAATATGGTGTAATTTGATGTCAACTTCTAACCTAGACAAAAAAAAATGCTAACTAGTGTCCTATGAACATTAGTTAAGAAAATAAGTATAATAAGAATTTCTTCGAACTTATGTAATCAAATACTTTTTTTTAGGGAATGTAATCAAATACTTAAAAGTGTAAAAAATATTGTTTTCAATGCAAAATTTACTTTTTTTATTTATTTAAATAGTATCATCGGAACATTAGTTAGCATGACAAAAAAAACATCTATATGCATCATTGATATAAGCAACACTATCAAGTACTAACAAAAATAGTTTTTGCTATTAAGTATTTTAAAAATTTGTTAAAAAAGAAAAAATATAAACTTTCCATTAAAAACAATAATTTTTAAACATTTCTCACCTTTTCTAAAAAAAATATTTTAATTTAAATTTCCTTAAGATATCCTAACAAAAAGGCAACAACTTGAGCGTGTGATTCACACAGAAGCACACCAACCCTGAACAAAATCAATTGTCCTACCGTCCAATAGTCCACCAAGAAGTGTCTTTATGGGGTGGAGGGGTCTACATTCTCACCAAACTTTGATTCTTCAACAAATCCAAAACAAAACCCTTAAGCATGTTGAGTTGAGTGGTTCAAAAAAGTCTATCTTTCACTCACCAAATACGTAACAGAACAGAACAGTTCATTTGATGATTCAATGCATCCTAACGCAACGCCACCCATGTCCCATTAAACACATCACCCCTTGCAAATATATGAAAGAGATTGAAAGAAACAGTGACTTAACAATGTTGGAATAATTATTACTCACTCATATAAGTTATTTTGAAAATAAATGGTGCGATATACAAAAATACAAACATTAATAACAATTCTTTACAATGTTGCTAATAAAAAAGGTCGTCCCAACATGTGTTCAATTTAGTAAAATTTGCAATGCATAATTTATATTTTTAGTATACTATCATGTAGGACACTAGTCGGTATTTCTTAAAAAAGAAACAATTCTTTACAATGACTTCCAAAAAATACTATACGAATATATATTTTCCACATTAAGTCAACACGAATAGAACTACTCAGCCTACCTCATTATCACGTCCAAAACCAAAAGAAAAAAGCCTACCTTTTATTGGTCAAGAAAAAAATTAAGTGATTTGTTTTTTTGGTCAAAGTGATTTAATCCCTTACTATATATATATATATATCATGCAATACCTTTTTCTTTAAGGAAATTACGCAATACCTATATGGTTGGTAAATCAAATAATTATTAATACCAACCGAAATAAAATCAAACAAACCCATTATGCTTACCATGTAGAAAAAGATATACGTTTGTTTACACATAAATCCAATTCTCACCAACTCCCATTTTTTTCTCTATATTCAATATCAACCTGTTTCCAACCTTCTCTGTTCAAACACACAATTCATCACAATGGCTCTGTTTCTCACAATACCCCTTTCATTCATAGCCATTTTCCTCTTTTACACACTCTTCCAAAGACTAAGATTCAAGCTTCCACCCGGTCCACGACCGTGGCCGGTTGTCGGAAACCTCTACGACATAAAACCGGTCCGATTTAGGTGTTTTGCCGAATGGGCCCAATCCTACGGGCCCGTTATATCAGTTTGGTTTGGTTCGACTCTGAATGTGATTGTTTCAAATTCAAAGTTGGCCAAAGAAGTTTTAAAGGAGAATGATCAGCAGTTGGCTGACCGGCACAGGAGTCGGTCAGCCGCGAAGTTTAGTAAAGATGGGCAGGATTTGATTTGGGCTGATTATGGGCCCCATTATGTGAAGGTTAGGAAGGTTTGTACGTTAGAGCTTTTTTCACCTAAGAGAATTGAAGCTTTGAGGCCTATTAGAGAAGATGAGGTTACTGCTATGGTTGAATCCATTTTCAATGATTCTACCAATTCTGGTATGTATGTTTTCTTTTTGGTTCTCTCTTTTGTTTTATTAATTGATGAGTTATTCTGGGTTTTGTACGTTATTTTGTTTACTGTTTACATAATTAATTTTGAGTGAATAAAAAGGATCAAGCATAAACACATGTGATAAATTAATGGGGCTCATTCTAATAAAATTCCTTTGAAGTTAGACTTTTCTTTTAATGCGTTTGGAAGGGTGTTAGTAGTAACAGCTATGCAAATAAATTAGGTAAAATGCATAAGTGAGTGAATGTCAACGGAGATGCAATGAGTTAAGGTTTGGGGAAACTGTTTGTCTTATTTCGGTTGGTAAAGTTTGTATGTCAAGAAAACATGCCTTCATTAGTTGTTGAATTTTAGGTCTATAAATTTAGAGATGGCGTTGGTTTAACTAATTCTCCAACTACTTTTTTGTCCCCGTTTTCTGTAATACTTGTACTTCAATGTGTAGTGCTGTTTCACGTAAATTCGTTTTAATTGTTTTTAGACATAGATACATTTTTAGGCCGTGACATATTAATATTTTTTATAATGTTAATTAGTGTCTAAGCATTGGTTAAAGACGTTAAATAATAATTTTTTATAAAAGTTTGTGCAAACAGTGTATTGAACATTAAAAACTTTAATAATTTTAAAGAATAATTGAAAACTAATGACGGAATCGACTCGATTTATTTATTATAAATTATTAATTCCATCAATTAATTTGATAAACTATTTTTGTTTACCTAACATGCATTAAGTTTGAAAAACGATAAGGTTTACCATTTTTTGAAAAAGCTTTGCCTAATAATTGGTCAACTAATTGGGGATACTATATATCAATGTAATGCTGGACTCTTTTATTATGTTCATTCAATATGCATTATTGTTCCTTTGCCTTTCTTCATCCTTAAAAAATCCAACTACAAATATATATTAGCTGTTCCATCCCTAGTTCCACGTATTCTATGATTAGTCATATCACAAATTGACGATCTACCTAATTTTTGGTTCTGAAGTAACAAGGAAAAAATACTTGTACAAAAACTGGTGTAACAGTGTTTTTTCACATAAAAGTTATGTCAATGGTCCAAGTATATTGTTAGAGTTGCCTTAATTTGGCACATAATCTATTTTGAACAAGTTTGACACATGATTTTGACATTAAATAGGATGATTAATACAATTTAAATATGAGGTTAATTATGCTCATGAACGAAAGTTTCACAACTCGTAAGTGTCTACCGAATTAAATACAGGTTAAATATGAAGTTAAGTACGCTCAATAACAAATGTGTCAAAACTCATTAACTATCTACTGAATTATTTAATCATGATGTTGAGCTTCATTAATCACAACTATATTGAACACAAAATCATGTTTAATTACTCGTGTATATTCGAACATCTAAAAATTATGTATATTTGAACATATTTTGAATGATTAATGATATATGTATATTTGAACACCTAAAATTGTAGTTAACGACATTAAAATCGTTTTAATTTTACTTCATGGTCACTGAGTTGTATTACTTTGTTATATTCATTAACCATATTATACATGATTGACAGCACGGATTCAAGTTAAGTTAACCATTCAAATTGATCTCGACATTTGATGTAAATTTTGTGTGTCTAATTATTATTTCTCTTGTTTTTCTGCAGAAAATTTGGGGAAAGGTATATTGATGAGGAAGTATATAGGAGCAGTTGCATTCAACAACATCACAAGGCTGGCATTTGGGAAAAGATTTGTGAACTCAGAAGGTGTAATGGATGAGCAAGGAGTAGAATTCAAAGCTATAGTGGCAAATGGATTAAAGCTAGGAGCATCTCTAGCTATGGCAGAGCACATCCCTTGGTTGCGCTGGATGTTCCCACTTGAAGAGGAGGCTTTTGCCAAGCATGGTGCTCGTAGAGACCGACTCACCAGAGCTATCATGGAAGAGCATACGCAGGCACGTCAGAAATCTGGTGGTGCCAAACAACATTTTGTAGATGCACTTCTCAGTTTGCAAGAGAAATATGACCTTAGTGAAGACACCATCATTGGTCTCCTTTGGGTAAGTTTTTTAAGGTTCTTAGAATTTTTATAATCTAAACAACTATTTTGGTTTATTTTATCTCTATGTATTGAATTCAGATTTCCTAAGTTCATAAAACGACGCAGCTGCCACGATCTTCAGATCAGTACCGTTAAATCAAGATTAAACGACTGATTACATGAACATTTTTGTAAATATGATTCAGAATACCATCTTTAGATACAAGTTATATAATCGTAATCTAATAGCATTGTTTTGCCTACCGAAACAACTGCATCTTTTTTCGACAGTATTGAAATTAAATCTGTCTATTTCACTAACTAAAAGCATAGCTCATATTTTTCTTTATTTGACAGGACATGATTACGGCTGGGATGGACACAACTGCAATATCAGTTGAGTGGGCCATGGCAGAGTTGATAAAGAATCCAAGAGTGCAACAGAAGGCACAAGAGGAGCTAGACAAGGTCATTGGTTTTGAAAGGGTCATGACTGAAACTGACTTCTCAAGCCTCCCTTATCTACAATGTGTAGCCAAGGAGGCTCTAAGGCTGCACCCCCCAACACCACTAATGCTCCCACATCGTGCTAACGCCAATGTCAAAATCGGTGGCTATGATATTCCCAAAGGGTCAAATGTCCACGTAAATGTATGGGCTGTTGCGCGTGATCCAGCTGTGTGGAAAGACGCAACAGAGTTTAGACCCGAGAGGTTTCTTGAGGAGGATGTAGACATGAAGGGTCATGACTTTCGGCTACTTCCATTTGGAGCAGGTCGTCGAGTATGTCCAGGGGCACAACTTGGGATCAATATGGTGACATCCATGTTGGGTCATCTGTTGCACCATTTCTGCTGGGCACCACCCGAGGGAGTGAACCCGGCGGAGGTTGACATGACAGAGAACCCTGGAATTGTTACATACATGAGGACTCCATTACAGACTGTGGCCTCTCCTAGGCTTCCGTCGGAGTTGTACAAACGTGTGACAGCTGATATCTAATCTTTTTCTCATACTGCAATGTTGCTGTTTTTCAAATTGTTGAGTCAATTTTCTTGTGGGATTTATTTCTACCATTGTGTCTATGTAACTATAATTGGAATACAATGTAAGAAACTATGTAAGACTCATGACAAATGTAAGACTCGTGACAAATTTGACTTTGTTGTACCCTTCAGATTTTGGATTGAAGTTTCGGCAGTGTAATGCATAATTTTTCTTCTTAAAAATATGTTAAATTGGAGGCTATAGTTTACCTATGCTTTTATATGTCTATTGTTTAAATGTTCTGTTTTATTGCTCTGAATGAACTTAGACTTGGTGGCCATAGTGCTTTATGCTATACTGCTATAACATTTTGGTCATTACACATTGCTGTAAGAGATCTCCGGAACACAACACACCTGGGATTAAGAGTGTCATCGTGTGCCCAACACACGTACAACAAGTAACAAGTGCCTTAATAGCATTCAGGGGTGATCTTTTTCAGTTGTTCCTAGTTATAGCAATACGAGTTCATATCGACAAAAACAGTTGATCATCATGAAAAAGACTTAGAGCATCCACATTGGTAGGGTCTTTACCATTTAAGATCCGGTAACCAACAAGTACCCCCAATGTGGAAAAAAAAATTGGGGATCTCTTACGACCCAGGGTCTCACTTAAGACCCCCAATCTTAAGTGGACCCCACACCCCTTTTCAATAAAATAATCATTGTTTGAGCTGTTTTTGTTGATTTTCATTAATAAATAGTTATTGGTGGGACCCATTTAAACATTTTGATAGAGGATCTCTATTGGAGTGGTTGGGGTCTATTTAAAGGACATTGACACCCCTTCTATTTTTAAAACTTACAATAACCTCCCTTAAGTTTTGCTAAAATAGATTAACACTTCCCTTCTCTCTTAACACCGGTAATGTACCGTTTAATATTGTTGTTTTTTTTACCTCGGTTTCATAGTCACACCTTCAAACAAAATTCAAAAGGGATCATCATTAGTTTCACATGGAAATTGGGATCAGAGTGCAGTTTTCTATTAGAATCATTGTTCTTGGGAGGAAATTCTTCTTCAATTGATTTTCGTGAATTGATCCTTTAGAGGCATGAGTATCAACATTGTATTGTTCCTCTTATTGAAACCTCCCATCATTCTTCAGAAGTGATTCGCACAACGAATGCAATATATACAGTTAAAGTATTTGTAATCATGCCATGAGTAATTGAATTCAAATTAATAAAGAAAATTGCAATTTGGGGGAATTATTAATACAGAGATAAAGATAAAGGAAATAGGAAGGGTTTTCCTATAGATGGAATTGAATTTTCTCTTTTTAGTGAACGATGAAATTGAAATTAACAAAAAAAAATTGCAATTTGGGGGAATAATTAGATGATGATAGGGAGATGCATCACAAAAAACTTCATGATGAGCTAATGGTTGTGGTTTGAACATGGAACTGACAGAAAAGAAAAGAAAAACTAAAGGAGCATTAATAGTGTTAAGAGAGAAGGGAAGTGTTAGTCTATTTTGTAAAAACTTAAGGGAGGTTGGTGCAAGTTTTAAAAGTAGAGGGGGTGTCAATGTCATTTTAATAGACCTAAGGGGAGGTGACTACAAGAAATGTTGCATTTTGCCAAGGGCGGAAGCCCTGGCAAAAATGCAGAAAGCCTTGGCAAATGGACGTTTGCCAGGAGTTTTGCCAGGGGCACAATCCCCAGCAATTCTGGTCATCACAAATGACCATGCCAGGGCTTTAGCTCCTGGAAAATTTGCAGGCTTTTGCATACTGTGTCAGCATCACATCAGTCATTTTCAAACCATGCCAGGAACATTGCCAGGGGTTAACCCCTGGCAAAATGCAGACGAATTTTACAAAAAAAAAAAAACGTTTTATATTTGCTTAAAAAATCAAAATATTAAAATTTAATAATTAAAATAATTTTAAAATTGTTTTTTAATTAGATAGATATTTCTTTTAGGGAATGATTATTAGATAGATAGTTATGGCCCAAAATTAATACAATACATTGATAAAAATTGATAAGAAACATATACCGTTCTCTTACACAACAATGAACTAGTTGCTAGCTATATGACTAAATGAAACTGAATTTACATTGTATACATGCAGCATAGTTGAACTTCCAGGTACCTCTTCATACTTATTCCTCCCTCTTGCAAAAAAAATTATTCCTCATAAAGGAGTAGTCCCCCTGCTAGTTAAAGAGTCAATCAGAAAACTATAAGCATAATAGTAATTAGGATTGCAATCTTTGAGAGCCATGATGCTTCTATAAGTGTAAGACAAAGAGATATGGTACTAAATGAAATCCTGATCATGTAAAGTGACAACTACAGATTGTACTAAACTATCACTAATCAATCAAAAAAATTCTTATCAATAACTATGTGCACACATCTTTTGAAGTGCAATTTCTATCTATAGGAGCAAATAAGAAATGTCATCAATACTTTATTAAAAGTTCCAAAAATATTATAGATTTCTACTCAATTCTATCGTCAATATACCTTCAAGAACCGTCAACTGAGGATGTTTCCACGTAGTTTGGGCCAACACAAACGCACCCTCAACATCAGTACCTTGTGATCAGACATCACTGCAATAGACTAGGTCCGCAATGGACCTACTATTCAAACAGCACACCAAAACAATTCAAGTCTATTCATAATCCGTTAACAGCATAGTCTAATACTTAATGCAATAACTCATACTCAAATTTTCATATAAACATACACATAACAGAGATAACAGAGGTGAGAATCACATCCTCTTTACTCTTTAATCTCACCTGCCAGAAGCTACTCCAAACTAAAGAACCAGAGTGCAGTTCCACTAACAGAGAAGTACCTTTTAAATAAGCCATCTGTTGAAGCTCCAACAACCAATTTCGTTATAGCATACTTCGTTACTTCCTCTGCCACTGCGGATGCCACATCATCTGATTCAATCACTACAACTTCTACATGCACCTGTTTCAATAATAGTATAAGAATGCAGTCCCCCTGCTAGTGCATTATTTGTTCAAATTAATCTTCATGAAGAACAATATCTTACCTTTCTCTGCTCACATATTTTCTTAAAAGGTAGAAGCATTTGATTTGTCTCCCACTCTATTTCCTTCTTGTACGCAGCTGTTACATCGTCACACACCTGTGAAATTGGGAGCAAATTTCCCACTGCAAGTACAAAAATGTTGAATTATCATAACTAAAAAATAATCTTGTAAAATCTTTCACTGTTGTATCATAACAAGCAGCTATAGTCACTTATGAATAATAAAATAATTTTGTTATATGGAAAATATTAGAGTTAACCATGTTTACTATTCCTATCATGCTGATAGGTGATAAATTTATACATGGCCAAAAACATATTCTACAGTTTTATCATAACACTTAAAAGCCTCTTAATTTAACAAAAAAGTGTTTTTCAACTTTTAAATGCATAAAATTGTTACTTTGTATTGTAAAAGGAAAACAAAAATTGTTAATCTGTTAAACACAATAAACAATCATATTACTTGGTGTGGGAAAGCCAACTATACCAGCATGAACCTTTATGAGCTTGAAATAATCATTCCCTCTCGAACAAACTTGTTAAGTGCCCATTGTACAACATATTTGCTTTTCTTATTACCCTTGAATAGTCAAAAGAGGAACACAAGAATCAAAAGATAGACCTTTTTCTTCCAACCAGATTAAGCACTTATGATGAACACTTAAAGGGTATAATTGAGCTGTTTATCCAGACATAACCTAGATTGCATTTGAAAATCATTTTCAAAATCCCAACTTTAACTACTATACTAAGAAATTATTTGAAAAATTTGTTCACAATACAAGAGTGTTAAGTGTTGGCTACCTCGCTTCTCTTTCTCTTCGATTCAATGCTTTTCTAAGCTGAACATTGGGGCTTCTAGCTGCCATAACCTGAAAATCCAACACAAATTTGATAAATACTCGTTACACATTACTCATTATTAATTAATTCTTTTTATGACCAAAACCAAAATCAATAAAACTCTAAGTCTAGAACATACCCGAAGAACAAAATTCTTGTAAATTGCTTCAGAATCAAACTCTTCTTCATACTTTTGGTCACATCCTGAGAATTAAGTTCCAATTATCAACAACAAATATGAAAATGGCGTGAGTACATTTAAAGTCAACATAGCTTGCTGACAAAAGCTTGTAGTGTGTTATTTTATTATTTTTTTGAGAAAGATTGATTCTACCATTATTTACACTTGAATATGATGATGAAATTACACAACAAGGTAACTCAATCTTTCTGAAAACAGCAGATTTTTCAATTTAAACAAAGAAACATAAGGTTTGGTCTTCAATTTAAAGGAAAGTGGAAAAATCTGTGCTTTCTAAAATAAGGATTCAGGTCTAATAGTTTAATTCCAAATCTATCTCCACATCTACAACATAGTAAAACAATCACTTAACAGTAATAATATACACAACCATCTCAAAAACATGACCAGAATTCGGATTGCAAGGAAGGGGGAAAGTAGATTTGCAACATATTTATGTCTTTGTGAATTTTTGAAGCTTGAATAGAGAAATCAGTGGAGAAGAAAACTTACAATTTAAAGGAGGAGTAGCACACGATGACATTATTAGAATAAGTAATCAATAACTGAAGAGCGCTTCTGAAGAATGCTTCTGAAGTAGCGCCTCTGAAGAATGCTTCTGAAGTAGTGCTTCTGAAGTGGAGCTCCTGAAGTGGTGCGTCTGAAGTGGAGCTCCTGAAGTGGTGCGTCTGTAGTAAAGCTTCTGAAGTGAAGCTTCTGATGTGCAGATTCTGATGTAGTTAGTTAGAGGAGTTTGTTACAACATCTAGTTGTATATATACACTCTCTTGTGTTGTAAATAATGTAGTAGTTGTGTGAATCAATAAAAATTCTCCCTTCATTATTTCTCTCTCATTTCAGTTCTTCATTTTAACTGTTAGTTATTCATCTTGTTCAAAACAGCTTATTTTCATAAGCACTTTCGCTGCGCATAGAACAGAGTGATTGTTCTAACAGACATGAGTACTCCGGCACGATGGTCTACGGTAGAGGAAGAAAAGGGTCGACGGAAAAGTTACTCCTTTCATGAAATTAATAGGACCAATGGAAAGCTATCGTCGAGTAGATGAAGGAAATGGTCTTACTTTGTTTGATTGATGAAAACGGTGGCCGGAACGGCGCAGGAAGTTTGGAGGCAGTGGTGATGTTTTGCGGAGAGAAGAAGAAGAGATACACGTTTTGTTTTTGTTTCAGAGAGATATAAAATATGTGTGGTGTGTGTTTACTCTTTTAAAAATATCAAAGGGAATTGAGAGTAAAGAATAATAATAATAATGTCTCACCTTTTCTAAAGTCATTTTGCCAGGGGCATCATTTGCCAGGAGTTCTTGCTTCTGGCATAGTTCTCTGGCTAATTGCATCTTTTCTTGTAGATATTTGTCCTAAAAAATAATAAAAAAGTGATGTGTCTGAGACTCATTTAAGACCTCAAATAAGAGGGCCTCTATAGTGAATGCTCTTAATAGCATGATCAGCAGCATCTGACATTAAGATCGTGAATTGGAACTTCATGCCATCCTAATCTGCGCGTCCTTCCGAATTAAAATGAGTACATTTTCTCATAAACAATCATTGATAATTAAAAATAAAGACAGTAGTATCCTTTTGGAGGAACAACAATGCTAGCAAAATCATTTATAACTCAAACGCAAGTAAAAAAATCTGTATGGTTCAACACGAGAGAGCCATATTTTCATTTTTTTTAATATGAAGAACTAAATATTGACCACATAACCATAAATTGATTGTACGGATTAAAACTTATTTAATTGTCAACCAGCAAATCATCTTGACAGAAGTCATGAGCAAGTTTGAATTTTTGCACCTGCGTCATGTGATCATTCATCCATGGCCGCACCCATATTTTGGCTTCATATATCTTCCTCTTTCCGGCATCAACGTCTTCCAGGGTAATATGATATATTCTAGCTGCTGCAACCTGTTCTTTGGCTTTCAATACCTTTACAAATTCAAGAATGTCATTCTGCATAAATAAATATATAAATAAACGTATAAACCCTTGTATAATTAAATATAAGATGTTAGGCCTAGTCTTCTAGCATGATCGAGACTTGGCAGAGAAAGCAAAAGTAATCAATGAGCTAAGAATAATATTAAATTAACGAATACCTTTTCGATGTTGTGTTGTTCAACGGCGGAAACAGCGAACCTTTGGATTTGAGGAGTATCGACTGGAATTTCCTTGGCTGCTTTCATAATTTTGCTTCCAAAACTCATGCACATACCCAACTCAAATGGACCAAAAAGTAAGAGCGAAACGGGAACAAAGATCGCATGAAACTTCATCATCTTCATTCACTATTCTCGCTTGAGACTAAAACGAATCGTGTGTTATTTTAGGGTTTGAGATTTGAAGCTAGTTTTACTTTGTTGCTGTTTTTTAGTGCTTTAAGAATGTTTGGTTTGGTTTCTTAAATAGGAGTTGTTTGTTAAGTAAAGGGATGGCCCACGAATAAACTAGAAGTGTAGAAAAATAGATATTCTTCACTTCTTTTTTTTTGAACAAAAGCAAGATTAATTCATATCATCCAAAATCAAAGAGTACAAAGTAGTTGTTACATGATAGAAAATATGGGGGCTAGGATGTGATAAGGAAGCTCTAGCAATACTATGAGCAACCTTATTAGCTTGCCTCTGAATAAACGACACTACAAAGTCGGGATTGTTATTCAAGAAACTTCTACATTGAACAATAAGATCACCAAGCTCATTATGAGGTGTTGCGTGTGATTTGATGATCTCAACCAGAGTCTTACTATCTGTTTCAAATAGAACCGCGTGCATTCCATTTGTTGTAGCCATTTTTAGAGATTCTAGCAAAGCAATGGCCTCTGCTTCTAAAACGGTGGCGGAGGAATGTAAGAAATCTAATTTACCAATCAGCAGTTGTCCCAAATGGTCTCGAAAGCATATTCCATAACCTACAGTGGAGTTATTGTGAAAGGTTGCAGCGTCAACATTGCACTTTGTCATACCTACCGGTGGCTTAGTCCAGGAAGATAAACATGGCAGATTATGAACTTATTTTTTGGCCCTCTGCATGCAACTCCACTCTTGAAGGGTATCTCTTGCGCGAGAAACTGTGAAAGCCGACGATGTGTCCAAGGCATCCCATAGTTTAAAATTACGGCTTTTCCAAAGGCTCCAAAGAAGCATAGCAGCTGATTGTTGTTGTGTAAGTGATAACCTGCGGAGAAATTCAAACAACAAAGCTGTGAAATCATCTGCCGTCTGTAGCAGCTCGTGGACCAGATTGCCAAGGCCGAGGAGATCCCAGCACGTTATGGCCTTTGAGCATACAAAAAATGTATGCATATGGGTTTCTGCTAGAGCGTCGCAAGTTACACAAGAATCATCACAATGAATACCGCGAGTAATGAGGTTTGTGTGTGTTGGAAGGCATTGATGAGCGAGACGCCAAAGGAAAGGTCGGACACGGTGAGGGACCTGTAAGTTCCAAAGAGTCATCCAAGAATTATTTGCATTATGTGTTGTTGATGAATGGAAGAGGTCAATGCACACACGATATGCAGATTTTACAGAATAATGCCCATCATTAGTAGCTTTCCAAATTCTGATATCCTCACGCCTGTGGGGATATGGGGGGATTGAGAGTACAGCTGCAGCATCAGTAGCGGATAATAAAGAGTGCAGTAACATACTGTTCCAGAAATTCATGTCAAAGTTCATAAGGGAATTTACCGTAACATCCCCATATTGAGGGGGTGGAGGTGTTAACGGTTTGCAAGATGGGAGGTCGCGTATCCAAGGCATACTCCACATATTAATTTTTGAGCCATCACCGATCTTCCATCTATGCCCCAAGGTAAGCAGAGATTGGGTACTCCATAGACTCCTCCAAGTGTAGCTTGGATTGTGACCAAGAGGTGCTTCCAAGAAATCCCGTCTCGGGAAGTATTTGGCTTTGAGAGTACGAGTGAGTAAGGAGTTTGAGTCGTGCATGAGTTTCCAACCTTGTTTACCAAGCATTAAAAGATTGAATGCTTCCATGTTACAAAAGCCAAAGCCACCAAGACTTTTATGTAGAGTGAGTTTTCCCCACCGCATCCAGTTAATATCGCGTCTGCCATTTTTCTTTGAACCCCAGTAAAATAAATTCATCATCCTTTCCATTTCTTCACATAAAGAAGTCGGAATGAGGAAAACACCCATACAGTAAGAGGGTATAGCTTGTGCCACGGATTTGATCAAGACTTCTTTTCCTGCACGTGATAGGGAACGAGCACTCCAAGACTGACATTTTTTTCAGATGCGGTCTTTTAAGCAAGAGAATATTGCCTTATTACTTCGACCTATCATTGATGGGAGGCCTAGATATTTACCACTTCCAATTTCCGCAAATACGCCAAGGAGAGATCTGATATCAGCCACGGTATCATGGTGAGTATTAGAGTTGAATGCAATAGCCGATTTACCATAATTTATTGTTTGCCCGGATGCATGCTCATAATGAGAGAGAGTTTCCTTGAGATGTTGCGCTTCAGCCATTGTTGCTTTACAAAATAAAAAACTGTCATCTGCAAATAATAAGTGACTGATAGGTGGGGATGTGCGACAGATACGAGTGTCGTGTATCTTGCCTCTTAACTCGCGGTTTTTTATGGCTGCTGATAATCCTTTTGCGCAAAGAATGTATAGATATGGTGAGAGTGGGCAGCCTTGATGGAGACCTCGTTCGGGAGTGATAGGGCCAATGCGGTCGCCGTTAAAAATGACGCGATTTTCAACGGAGGTGATGCATATCATCATCCAGGAAGTCCACTGTGAACTGAAACCCATTTTAAATAAAATAGCTTTGAGGTACGACGAACTTACACTATCGAATGCCTTGGATATGTCAAGTTTGAGAGCCACCTCGCCTATTTTTTCTTTTGTTTTGCAGCGCATATGATGAAGAACTTCGAATGTTGTTAGCGCATTAGCCATGATTGAGCGAGAATGCACGAAGGCTGCCTGTTCTTGGGAAATCCATTTGTTAATGAGTGGACGAAGACGATTGGCAAGGACCTTAGGAACGATCTTGTATAACACATTGCAGAGAGAAATAGGCCGAAGGTCCCGCATGGATTCCAGATTATCACCCTTTGGTGCAAGCACTATGTTTGTAGCATTTAAATCTGGAGGTAGATAACTCGAAGCTAACCAAGATGAGGCAGAAGAGAATATTTCATCACCGATATCTTCCCAAAATATGTGGTAGAAAGTCGGGTTAAGGCCGTCTGGCCCAGGTGATTTATCTGGATGCATGTTAAAAATAGCTTCCTTGAATTCCTGCATAGTGAACTGTTGAGTGAGCATGGAATTATCTTCGTCAGATATCCTTGGCTGAACGCAAGATATAATAGGATGAAGATCACCTTGCTGCACTCGAAATAGAGAGGTGAAGTAATTATGAACGAGGGTGCAGAGGTCTTCATGTGATGTAACCCAATTACCAGAATTGTCAAGAAGCTTATTTACCATATTTTTCCTTTTCCTGGCTGATGTCGAAGCATGAAAAAACTTGTTGTTTGTGTCCCCGTCTGCGAGCCAAAATATTATTTTTGAACGTTGCTTCCAGTAGCTTTCTTCCTGGAGCAATAAAGAAGCTAATTTACTCTGCATAGTGGCTAGCCGCGGATCGCTTGCATCGTCCGAAGAATTCCAAAAATCTTCAATTTCTGAACATTGTTTATTAATCTGCTGCCTGAAATTTGGCGTGATATTTCTGCTCCAAGAGGAAATGTCTTCAATACAGTGATTGAGTTTGGTGAGAATATTTGACGGAGGATAATGGGCCCAGTTGCTCTTCACCAATTGATTGAGTTCCGGTTCTAATAGCCAAGAATTATTAAACCGAAAACTACGGTGAGGTTGCCTCCACGGTATAGGATCAAGTTGTAGGAGAAGAGGAGTGTGGTCAGATATAGAGGCCACCAAGGTCTGGAGGGCAGTGTTTGGATAAAGTGTTTGCCAGGAAGATGTGACTAGAGCACGGTCAATGCGAGCTTCCTTGGAGGAGGGCGTGCCGATGCTCTTGAACCATGTGAATTGGTAACCATGAAGAGGCATATCAAATAAGATGCAGTCTTTTACAACGTCCTGGAATCCTCTAATGAGCCATGAAGGACGGTCTGGACCACCTCTTTTGTCTTCGAAGGAGAGATGGTCATTGAAGTCTCCGATGATGCACCATGGATCGTTAGAGAGGTTGCCAAGATGGCGGAGTAAGTCCCATGATTCTCTTCGACGACCCGAATCTGAGTATCCATAGAAGGTTGTAAGGCGACAGGAACCAATAACCGGATCTTTAATTAGCAAGTTAATGAAATTTTGTGAGAAGTTTATGAGAGAACAATCAACAGAATTTCGCCAAAGGATAGCGAGGCCGCCACTTCTACCAATACGGTCAACTGAAAAATGATTATCAAAACCAATAGAATAGCATAAGTCTGAAATTTTATTTCCATTCACCAAAGTTTCAATGAGGATTACAATATCCGGTTTATAGACACGGACAAGGTCTTTAATTTCAGGAATTGCCTTAACATTCCCCAGGCCGCAGCCGTTCCAAGATATTATATTCATTGCTTCCAGCAGGCCTGGAAGCCAGGCTCTGCCAATAAAAAAATGAGTTGCCGAGTGCGAAACTTCCATGGGGGCATGGTTACATTCATGGCGTGCAAAAGTGTTCTCGTTGTAGGATGATTTTTGGTCTGCTAAGGCACTAGTTTCTGTTTTGTTTCAGATATTCTTCACTTATGACAAACTATATTTATCATTTTCAATGATAAAAAAAATATAATAAATATAATATATTTTTAAAAACTATAACAAATATAATATAAATCTTATCTTTTTGGAAGACACCAACCAAATAGCATCCTTATAGTCAAATTTGGTTAAAGGTATACTTGGAATGAGATCAACCCAAAACAATCTATTTTCTTTATACTAGCAAAAATATGGGCACTCACATGCCCGTCTTTCCGCTCTTTTTATTGCGCTAACGTTTGAAAATTATGAACGTTATTTTTTCATGAAATTTTGATTTTGATTAAAAGTAAAAATATAAATGTTTTTCCTTTCAAATTATAATAGATCAAACTAACCATGATTATATATTTCAATGAAACCAACTATATAACAAAAAATATAATCTAAATTCAATTTTTTTTTAATGACACCAACAACAATCTTTATTCCTTATAAAAAAAATCTTTATTATAGAAAAAGTTGTTTAAGGGTATAATTGGGATAATGAAAAAGTAAATATAGATACACTCATCTAGTTTGTTACACTTTTTAAATGATAATGGAAAACATTGGACATTTATGTTTGTTACACTTTTATTTTAATACTTACCTTTATTCTTATCTATTTGTTACATGTGTTATTTGTATTGAAAATTGGGGGAATTTTTGAAAAGAAAAATTCAGTCCAAAAGAGTTGAAAGGGGTTTTTTCTTTATATATATTATAGAAGTATAGATTATTGCATCCGTTTGTTACGGTTTTTAAAAAAAAAACAAAAACAAAAAAAAAAAAATGGCTTCAAATGAGAAGTTGTTAAGATTCTCAAAAAATAGAATTTTTTTTTAAAGGAGAAAGAAAATATGAGTTTTTTTCCGCTAAACCAGGAGAGAGAACAAGTATCAAAGACAAACAACAACATCTCAACTAAGTTGGCACCAACTCTCATCCTATACTGTTAATCTCAAAAGGGGGATTAGGCCAAAACTCTTGTATAAATAATAAAATGTCATAACATTTAAGATGTGTTTATTGCTTAAAAATATTTTTTTACCCTCATTTAAAATGTTTTTGAAAATACCAGTTAATTAATGTATCATTCAAAACAAAAAAAAAAGGCGTATTTAACGAGCCATGTCAAAGGTTATTTACACTTATCCACAAAATTAATAATTTTGTTACTTTTATATACTTTTTCAAAGGCTTTTGATATAATTAATTGTTTTTTCTCTATAAGCCCTTTACCCATTTATTTATTATCATCTTATTTCACTTTTTTCTCTCGACAATAAATAGTTAAGGATAACTTTATTAAAACAATATTAATACTTCTTTGAACTTTGAAATCAACAAATAAATTAGGATAATTTTTTTTTTCTATAGGTCTAACACTAAAAAAGTAATGGTGAGAGTATTAACTATTTTTTAGGTTTGGTCTCTTATATTGATTTTAAGTTTTAAGGTGGTTCTTTATGTTTTAAATGTTTCAAGTGGGTCTTTTATGTTTTAAAAGTTTTAAGTTAGTCCAAAAAAATACTCATATTAAAATAAGTTAGTCTCTTCCACCACATAATATTGAATTTCGTAAAACATAAGAAATTAAAAAATATTCTAAACCTAATTTTGTAAATTAATTAAATTCCAACACCTATATTTTCAAACCAAATTGCTAAACGGTAAAATGATGAAAATGATTAATTTATTATAATTTGAGTAATGTTTTGGACCAACTGTAAACTTTTAAAACATAAGAGACCAACTTAAAACATAAAATAAAAACCAACATGCAATTAAGCCATTTTTTAATTAATTATCCACTCAATTTATCAACTATTTGACATTTACATTAATAAATAGGCCAACAAAAGGTAAGATTATTGATTTTGACTTAAAAATCTACTCTCTTTTTTGTGATGTTCTGGGTTTGAACATCGGACCTTGCATATATTATGCATTGTCCATCCCAACTGAGTTAAGCTCAAGATGACTAAAAATCTACTTATTTATTAAAAGTATATTTTGTTTTGTGCAAAATAATGTTAAAAGATATGTATATAGATTCATTGTAATCTTGAATAAGGTTGGTGCTTCACTTTGATATTGTATCTAGTGTGTCTACCATAATCAAAATAAATTTATTATTATTTTTATAAGTCTATCATAATCTTATTTTATTAAAAAAAATTGACAAGATCTTATTTTATTAATTGTCATTAAAAAAAGATGCATGAAAAAATAATAAAGAGAAATAGTAGTATTTGAAATCTATCTAATCTAATTAAAATTGATATCTATCCTCAGGATTGCTTTATATTTTACACGTGGAAACTTCACAGAACATTTGCCCTAAGTGCATGTCTTTAAATTCACAAGAATTTTCACATTCTAAATCATCCCTCAACCTATCATTTCACTTTCTCTCTGATGCCATGTGCAACAAGGAGAAGGAGAAGGTGAATGAAGAATCAGTAGCCAATTTGAAGATGATGGAAAATCAAAACAATGAGAACAAGAGAAAGGCAATCGTGCTGGAAGAATCCCATGTTGAAACTCAAAATTCTAGGACTCCCCAAAAAGATGTTGTTGAAGAAGAATCAACCGATTCTTCCAAAGAAATTTCTCCATTTCTTCTTTTTGGATTCATTGTTGATCAGAGGAAAGGAATTCAAAAGGCTTACTCGTGCAAATTTTGTAGCAGAAAGTTCACTAGTCCACAGGCATTAGGTGGTCATCAAAATTCTCACAAATTTGAGAGAAGTCTCAAAAAAAGGATCCAACCTTTTAATGATGCTTGGACAAATTACTCAAATGGTGATCAAGGGATAAGTTTAAACACCATCTCTCCATTCTATATGGGGTGTGGATATCAATATTATGGATTTAACAATATGATTCAGAATGCAGGGTCATCAAACTTTTATGCAGGGAATTTTTATGGTGCATTGCAGCATATTCCAGAGATAGATGAAGCAAATGAAGCTAATCAAAGCATAATGAGTCAAAAAGTTAATATGTCTGAGATTGAAGTTGGTTCAGTTTCAGAGGGAGGGGCTGTTAGTGATGAAGTTGATCATGAAGACAAAGAGACTCAAGAGGAGGAAGCATCCAAGATTGATTTGACCCTTAAGCTTTGATTAATATATATATATATATATATATATTTAATCTATAAATAATATCTTAATGTAGTATTAAGTACCATAAATCATAATAAATAATAATATGTAAATAGTATCATATAAGATGAGGTCATTGTCTTCAATCAAACATATGTAATAATATATTGGTTTTTAGGTGTGGAATAAAATCTCTCTATCCTTTGGGGATTAGTGTAACCAAATTTTATTTTTGTTTTCTGAATTATAATGAAGAGTTTAGCAGAAAGACCAAAGACAAGTAAAAGTTAATCAATTGTTGTTCATGTCAGGGTTTAAACTCACATTCTCCAAATAACCCGTCTTTAATTGAAGTTCACTATCTAATTAGTCAAATAATTGTTATTTAATCATTCATGTATTCAGTAAAACTAAAAATAATGGTGATTTTAATCCCCATAATATGTTGAACGCCTCATCTTTACTCAAGAGCTTTGAGTGATTAGCTATGTAAATAGTACATAGATAAAAAAAAATATTGTCAACTTAAAAATTTAAACAATGAGTGTAATTAATGAGAGTGAATTAAAGTGAGGTGATTATTAACCGACATTGATTTACACGTTAATGTGGAATATGAATATCTTTAATGAAAAACAATGTATTGTATTAGTTATCACTTAACTATGTGACACCATGAAGATGGATTGCAGGTAGAGTCAGAGGACCTCTTAGATGCAATTATGTGAAATCATGTAATTATTTTTATTTGAAGCTTTTAAACTTCAAATAAATATAAATCGTCAATTTTAACTCTTTTAAGAGCATTCTTAAAAATAAAAATAAAAATACTCTTTTAAGAGCACTTTTTTTAAGTCAATTACGGTAGAATAAAGATTCAAAAGGTGCATTAGCGGTGAAAAATGGATAGTTAGAGTTCATTCGAGAAAATCATGCTGCTATTTAGCGGTGAAGATAGTCAACCTAACAAAAGGTGCAAAAAAAAAATTGAAAGAACAAAAGGAGCAAGAATTAATTATCATAAAAAAGCTAACCAACATCTTTGTCTAAGATTTCATGTACAAAACAAATTAACAATTGGCTAAATCAAATTTATACGGTAAAATTCAATAGTAAAAAGCAAAAAAAGAATCAAAGAAAGAAAATCAAAACATAAGAACAGTAAACACTATAAACATTATCGCTGAAACATAAGAATAAACACAAACATTATTGAAATTGAAAGAAAAAAAATTGAAGAGGAAAAAATGAAATTATATACCAACCACGGACATGTTTCCTCAGCACAAGGTGTGCCTACAGAAACAATCAAATTTTACAAACTGATTACAAGTTGTTCACACAAACAAAAAACAACATTACATGCCCAAACAGACAAGAGGGCTAACAAGCCAATTATGGACACCTAACACAAAAACGGCATTAGCTGCCTTCATCCACCAATATGAGTGCATATTTACTTTTTCTAGTAATTGGTGGATACTCAAAGCTTTGTTTTTAAACAGTCTGTTGTTTCGTTCATTCCAAATAATCCAAACATATAATAACCAAAAAAGTTGCATAAATGATCGCCTTTTCGGTGCACTACCAACCAGAAAGATAAACTGCTGAAAATGGTCAGATATATCAATGGGATCAGCCTCATATACACCAAGCCAATCACGAACACAACGCCACAATTCACTAAAAGTGGCGCAAGACAGAAATAAGTGGTGAGCCGTTTCGACTTCACCGCAACCAGATACACACATCTGCGCCTCTTGAGACATGATCCCATGAGCCACAAGATTAGATTTAGTAGGTAACCTGTTACGGAGAAGACGCCACCCAAGGAGAGACACCTTCAGAGGGACCTGTCTGTGCCATATGAACTTCAAAGTCGCATCCAACTCCCGACTATCGTCAGTGGTAAGCAAATGGTAAACAGAACAGACAGAGTAGACACCATTGGAATCAAGGCGCCACCTCCATCTATCAGAACTTTGAACCTGCAAAATAACATCAGACAACAACAACCTACACTTTCATAACATGTCCTCCTCCCACACCCACAACCTCCTCCGCCACTGCCACGCACCCCCACCTTCCTCCACATCCAAAGACAACATAACCCCCACCTGCTATTTTTAACGACACTTAACTCAAATAGGCGACTAAACCTCACCGCCAACGGTATACCTCCTATCCACGGATCAGTCCAAAAATAAGTATTCATCCCATTTCCAACCTTTTTAAAGACATTGTCCTTAAACCATCCTCCACCAACCCCACCACCGCGATCACGGATACTCGCGACGTCCCTCCACCAAGTAGAGGAGCACCGCCCTCCCTCCCTCACCATCCCCCCTTCCTGACCGTAACAGGCTACTAACACCCTATACCATAAACCCTCTCTTTCCACCAACATCCTCCAACACCATTTACCCAACAAAGCTAAATTAAATTCTCTCATTCTCCTCACCCCCAAACCTCCCACCTCCTTACTAACACAAATTTTATTCCAACTAATCCACGATATTTTTCGATGGTCCTCACTCCCTCCCCAAAAAAATTTATTAAATAAAGATTCTATAGAAGAGATGATACATGTGGGAGCTTTGAAGAAGAAAATGGCATAAACAGGTAGAGATGACATGACATACTTAATGAGGATCAAGCGGCCACCAAAAGAAAGGAACCTACTCTTCCACCCTGACAGCCTAGCTGCAATACGAGACATTATCGGCTCCCAAAACGCCAACCTCCTAGAATCACCACCAACCGGCAGACCCAAATACATAAAAGGAACCCTTCCTACTCGACACTATAATACAAAAGCTGCTTCCACCAACCAAGAATCACTAATATTAACGCTTGTCAACGTGCTTTTATTAAAATTCACCTTAAGCCCCGAAACACCTTCAAATAATAACAACACAGCCCGGAGAGCACGCAAATTTGCCCAACCCTTTTCCCCTAACAACAGAGTATCATCTGAGAACTGTAAATGAGTCACTGACACTGGTGCAAATCAGGGATACAAGACCTGATTTTTAAAGATTTCAGACCTGTTTTTGTGCAAAAGTGGTCTTAAATCTTTAAAAAAACAGGTCTTGTATCCTTGATTTGCACTAGTGTGATACCCTCTTTGCGTCACCAATCTTATAACCTGTGAACAAGTTTGAGTCAACCATCGCCTTCATCATAACATTCATACCTTCCGCCGCAATAAGAAACAGAAAAGGAGATAAAGGATCCCCTTGACGCAACCCTCTCTTTAACGGAAATTGAAATTATTGATATTGAAGCATAAGAAAAGTGGCAATGATGTCTAAGGTTTATTTTACGTGCCTTATATAGGCTAACGATTTTCAAAGTCATTGAATGTAGAGTTATGGAGAGATGTTATGGATTTGAATGCTGAGGTATGGGGAGATTTGAATTTGATTTTCATAGAAGGAATGATGAGTTGTTGGACCAATTAAATAGATAAAAAAAAGTCTTTGAATTTAATTTTTCATAGAATATAAAGTTGTGCAGGAGATATGAATGCATTGAAAATTGATTTTCATATTTTTGAAAACTCATTTCCTTGTGGACTTTCAAATATTTGAATTAGTATCATTAAATGTAAAAAAGCCTAGAGTCATGCCACGTGTACTTGAGAATAGAAGAGGTCTCATTTGTTTATATTGTAGATGAGTTGAAACAAATTTACAACTATCCTTTAGTTAATACTAGTTTAAAATAGTAGATAGTGAGTTTTTAAGTAAAATACAACTGGATGTAGCTTGCTAATTTACTCCTTAGTGTTTTTAGGTGGGTGTAAATTAGTAATCCATCTATATATCAACATATCCTCATATCAACACATCATCATATCAAACTCATCTTCATATATCACAAATTTACATACATATTTCCAATTTCCACATCCTACAATTATCCATCATATGAACATCATTAAATGCACATCATTAAATAACCATCATTTACTAATTCGCCAATTCAATTCCTCATTTAATTTCCAACATTCACATTTGTCAAATTTTCATGTTCATACATACTCATTAACCATATACAATATTCATATATCCATTATCTTACTAATTCAACCACTACTATCAATCAAAAACTTCCCAAAGTTCATTCACCTTGATGTACTAGTTCAATCACAATTCAAGTTCATTTTTAAGGTTCACAACCAACCACATTTTGCTTTAAAGTAACTCAACATAATCATTTCATTGCAAGCACTCATCACTAGTCAATAAATCATCAAAACATAAGCAAAGCAACATCAAAGGAATGCCCGGAACCTACCCCCAAGCACCCAACGCGCCAAAACAGCGAAAGTTGTCCCGACTATGGGCACCTAACGCCAAGAAGTGGCATCCTGGGGTGCCAGCTTTCTAAAACAGGGAGATGGGCGCTCCAATTGTAGCGCAGTGTTGCGACTGTTACAAAAAACATGGTTTGGCCCTCGGGAATACACCAAAATTGTCCGAAAATCCCCTTTTTCGAACCCCATTGAACCCAAAGTGGTAGAAAACATTCTCCAAGGTTATTACACTTCAATTAAGCACTTGTAAGACATCAAAACATCAATTATGTATCAATTCTCATGATTCTTACTGACTAAAACATAAAACTCAAAAGTACAACATAACCACAATTGAAAGATGAATTTAACATATCAACATCATGAATTTATAAATAATCACATACCCAAAATCACAACAACAATTTAGAGCACGAATTCAACATCAATTCATCATAAGATCATGAAAATAAAGAAGAATTATACAAACTCATTATTACTCATTTGTTCATATAACCCATATGTAAATAGAGACTCCCCCCTTATCTCAAAAATCACCAAAGCTAGCCCTTCCTATGTATGAATCTCTCTCCAATCTTCGCCTCTAGCCTCATTGAGATCTTCTCTTCATAAGCCTAGCTCCCCCCTTGTCTCTTCTCTCAAAATGCTCGTTGAATGTTCTAACTCTAATTCTTTATTTCTCTTAAGACTTCACTATATTTATATTCCCTTATTGGGCTCGGTTATTCTCACATCCCCTTACTGAGCTTACTATCCACTTAATAAAACACTACTCAATTACTCACTTAAACGTCATATTTACTAATACATCTTTATTCTCTTTAATTTCTCATAACATCTTATTTTTCAATAACTGAATAACCCAACTATTTCAGCCACATTATAATGAAAACAATAAACAAGTAAATTTCTAAATAATATTAATATTACTAATATCACATAATAATATTAATAAATAAATAATAAAAATTGGAGTGTTACACAGAGTGCCGCCACCGGATAACCGGTGCTCTAGCATTGATCCCAAACTAAGTTTTTCGAGTCACTCTTTGAATTATAATATCTTTTCAAACTAAGTTTGATGTTGAAATAACTTAGTTTGGCAATTTTTTAGTAACTAGATCGTTTTTCGAGTCACTCTTTGAATTATAATATCTTTTCAAACTAAGTTTGTGCTTTCATACATATCCCTTTATTCGGTGACAAACAAAAAATATAAACTATTATAGACCTTCAGAATTAAATGTTCTCTGTACGATTAAAATTTAGTTGGGGGCTGCTTCTGGAATCAACAATATTATAAGTTTAGGGATGGGGTACAAGAGAAACAAAGAATCAAGAGACAAAACTAAAAAAATAGGTCTCTCAAAAGAGAAAAAAATGAAGGAAAAAGACCTCAAAAATAAAAATAAAATAGGTTCCTTCACACAAAAAAAAATCATATTCTCTTTGTAGATAAAGGCATAATTGCTTAGTAGCGGTGGAAATACTTAATAGACCAGGAACAAGTAGTAGAAACCTAAATCTAATTTAACACTACTTCTCCAACAAAAAAAAAAAATACACCCATTACCCAAGCCAAATTATAGACCATGAAATCCCTCTAATAATGTGTATACTGTATATACTTTGATTCACATTTAGAATACTTTCAAATTGTATGGTCAATTGGCATGTGCATGTCGACTGGAGAGGATGTCTTTATTGAATGATTATGAAGTAGGTTTATGTAGAAAAAAATTGTGTTATGCTTCTCTTCAATGTGCTCATTCTTTTGGACCGATTAACTTCAAGTGCGAAGAACCATACTATTCTAAGCAAGAAAATATATGAGACACCGACAACTACATCATCAGAGAGGTAAAGTTATTTTTTGGTATTTCTTATCATTCACGAAGGTGTGTTATTCTATGTGAATTTTAATTTACAAGTAAGTTGGCATGAGGACAAGCAAAATTTCAAGTGTGGGCTTTGATGACAAGAAATCGTATATATGTTTTAGTCATATTTTAGTGGAAATTTAGAATAAAAGTATATAGTTTATATTTATTTTAGTCGAATCTTGTAAAGATGTTGTTTAAAAAGTTATGAAAAGATAATGGGAGGGAAAAAGCTTTGAAGTCATGGAAATCCATCTGAACTAGATAACTTTGTGACCGAGCTATGTTTATAAATTTATCACTGGTGATGCTTGGGACATAGTCGTACGAACGTTTTGGTGATAAGAAATCGAGCAAGGAATGAAGAAATCAAGGAAAAAGCTATGCCTATCTCGCATTGTGGGATATGAGCCCTGCATTGCATGAATACAATTGGAAATCAAGGTGATCACCATTGTCTATTATGCATCATGGTCTATGAGCCCTGCATCGCGAGAATAAAATGTGAGGCCAAAGGGATCAGTTTTGTTATCCTCACATATCAAGGAATAGGCTTTCCAACACTTGTACACTTTGCCAACATTTTGCCATGTGCAAACCCCCCTTTTTACCTAAATATTTTAATCATGATCGCAATAGTATATTTGAAACTAGATAATCCATATGGAGAGGAACTCTTTTATAAACATTACTATTTGTCGACACACTAGTATACTTGCTAGTATTTTGTCATCAGTCCATAGATCGATTCACATTTTCTCTTAATTGATTCAGGCGGTGTTTTTTCACAAAAACTCGGCTTTCTTTTAAGTATACCTTCCCCCCTCATTATTTCTAACTACTAAAATCGTTCATTATTTTTCTCTCTACTCTCCTTCTCTCAAAAACCTTGAAAAAACACTTTATGTATAGTTCTTTGTGAGATTTGGTTCTAAGATTAGAGGGACAATTATAGGTTATATAATGGTTTGATTCTTTCAATAAATTTGAGGTGCTCAAGATCTCAAAGGACACAAAAAGGAATTTGAGGTTCAATGTTTGATAATCTGGTATAACATAATAATTCATTTTTTTATTTTATAAAATCTAAATATTTGGACTGTTTTGAAACATTTTTAAAAAAATAAAAAGTATTAAAAATAAAATGAAAGTTTATTTTTTTTTAATCAAAAGTAAAGCTATAAAACATTTCAAAATTAATTTAAACTTTAGAGTATTTAATGATTTAAAGCTCATTTTGCCTCAAGAGTTTTATGATAATATATATATATAATATTATTGATGGTCTATCTCAAACACATAATACAATAATATATCTATTCTATACTATATATAAAGAATAACATTTTCAGCTTTTTTAGGCTGCCTTTTCTCATTTCAAAAATGCCCTCAATTTTCAATACAAATAACAAATGTAACAAATATATAACAATAAATTTAAATATTAAAAAAAATTAACAAACACGATATGAATATATATGCCTATTTTTTTTTCTTTATTCTTTAAAAAGTGTAACAAACTAAATGAGTATATTTATACTTACTTTTTCATTATACCATTAAACAATTCTTTCTATAATAAAGATTGATGTTGCTGTCATTAAAAAAAAGAATTTAGATTATACTTTTTTTATTATATTGCTGGGGTCATTGAAATACATAATCATGGTTACTTTGGTTTGTTATAACTTGAAAGCAACAAACATTTATATTTTTAGTTTTTATCTAAATCAAAATTTCATTAAAAAAAACACCGTTTAAAATTTTCAAACGGTAGCGCAATAAAAAGAGCGGAAAGACGGGCACTAACGTGCCCGTCTTTTCGCTAGTATTATATAATTTTTTTTACTGATATATATTAAATACAATATTATCAACAAAAAAAATACAAGATATCCTTAAAAAAAATACAAGATAGGATTAAACTTTATCATAAAAATAAAAACGCTTTTATCTTATTTGTCTCTATCGTATCTTGTTTCACTATTTATTTATTTTTTAAATCGTAAATAATAATTAATTATTAATTGTTTTTTTTGTTCGTGTTGAACCCACAACATCTTTTTTTTTAAGAGCCCCATAACATCATTATCATCTCCTTTCAGAAGAAAGCCACTGGGTGCAATCCTATATATTCCTCCCCATTATCCATAGTTCATCAATATATAAACCATCAAATATCAATCAATATTTTTAAAATGGGGTTTAGCGAAATTAAACTCCTAGCTCTTTTTAAAGGTATTTGCCCTAGTATTTGGAGTGGAATTGGTTCTTCCACATGTCCAATATGTGTTGTCAACTATGTCACATCCAAAGTAACTTTAACTATATTGTCTTGAGTATAAATAAATTTCAATTAATTTAAAATCAATTTTCTCAGGTAATTAAAAAGTCAAACTAAAAATACTGAAAATGACTATTTTTAAAAGTCAAAGTCAAATCCTAGTAAAACAAGAAACGGTTTCACAAATTATATATATAAGGTAATATATACATTAAAAAATAGACAAAAAAAGTAATTTGTTGAGACCTTACCATAGTTTTGTTTTAGCAAAGCCTGACTATAGTTTTGATGCATATAAAATATTCCAATTCAACGTGGACAAGTGCATACCAAATTATAAAATAAAAAAATAAAAAAAAATGTTAACGGCTAGATTTTGTGTAAAAAGGAAACTAGCTTAGAGTACACAATTTTTTTCTAAAAAGACACGTTACATATTTGAGAGTGGGTTAAAAATATCAAAATTTGTAATATACTAATTCCACTTTAATTTTGGAGTACAATAACCATTATAAGATCAATAAACTAGTTTACTTTTTTATTGACAGAAAAGTTATGACTTAATTTACTCACAAACTCTTTCGAAAACATGTTAAAAAATGCTTATAAGATGCTTTTACCCCTAAAAAAATTATGCTTTTACTTGACCAAAAAATAAATAAAATGCTTTTATTGCAGTTGCATATCTTAAATCTAGTTTAACGCTATAGCACAACTGTTTACAACTATCATATGCAAAAAAGGTCAAGTTTGTGTTATTGTTAACCGGTTTCAATTTTTTCATATACTTCATTTACTCATAGACACTTCGATCATATCAATAAATCTGCAATTATAAGTTATAACCCTGTCAAAAAAAATATCTACAATTATAAAATTATTTTTTATTAGATACAAGAGTTTGCAGTATCAAATGTGAACTCCCCTTTTTTTTATTAAAAAAATCAAAAATCCTGATCTTATAATATTAATAATTGTTTTCTTCTCTTGCATTAATTTGAGTTTCCAATTTCATTTTCAATAATTTGCTACATACAATGTTTTTGTAACTGCTGGGTGACTAGACCAATAGATCATGAACGAGAAAAAATATACTTTGTACTAATTAATTAACTTGGACAGTTGTTTTTAATATATAATAATCTTTTTCTTAGAAGAATATATAATAATCTTAATACATATATGTAATATATATAACATAATATGTAATAGTTAAAATAATCTTAAATCACGTTATTGCTCAAGCTTGACTTTAAACAAATGGTATTGTATATTTTCCTTAAAAGCTTGTTTGATATTTGACCCTAAAATATGATTTTAATTTCATGTTTTTTCCTTGTATAAGTGCTTAATCCAATGATAAATACCCCCTCTCTATCGATCATGAAATCACACAAGTTTGTTTCTCACAAAAAACTTTAAAATATTTTTTTTGTGCTTTCAAAAATGGCTGAGGAAAAAAACCTCAAGCGCAAAATGATGGAGGATTCGGAGCAAGAGTCGAAATCGGAGAAGGAGCCAGAGACAACACCACCAACCTCTGGATCGGATGGTGGCGATTTCTTGACCTTGAGGCTTGGTGGTGGCACAAAGCCCGCTTCCAACCCCTTGGAGAATGGTGAGCATTCAGGTTCATCTCAAAATGCTAATGTTGAACCTCCACCTGCGCCGGAAGTGAAGGAATTCTCTTGTACTTACTGTGACAAGAAATTCCCCACTTCTCAAGCGCTTGGAGGACACCAAAACGCTCATAAGCGTGAGCGTGTCTACAAAAAAATGGAAGAACAAAGGAGAGAGGATGTGATCGATTCAGCCCTAAGGTATCGATCTAATATCCTTCCATACCCTTATCAATTTTCAAGCTCTCCACACTACCAAGGGTATTCATACTTCCGTGGTGCTAACCTATCCAACTCAATTGGTGCCCATGTGAACAATACCTTGCCTTCTTGGCTTGGTGGTTCATCTTCTGGTGGCTATGGAGGGATGTATATGCCAAATACACCTCCTGCATCACGATTTGTGATGCCATTGTCAAACTCATCCCTTCCAACATCACAATTTGGGATGAATAATTTATGGGGTGGAGGTCAAAATGCTGCATTACCAACTCCACAAAGATCAAACACTGTGGGTTTGGCACTTTTAGCTCAAGCTAATCAAACCCCTCCAATTTCTGAGGCATCTTCTGATGCTGTAGAAAGAAATTTCATTGATCAAATTCCTTCTCATGATCCTATTGAAGATGAAGATGACAGAAATGAGGCAAATCCCAATGAGGAGGAACTGAACTTGGAACTCACCCTTTAAGATTTATGTCTAGCCAATAATAAAGTACTAGGAACATTTTGTGACATCATGTTTTCATGGTCACTCTATAGTTTAATTTCTTTATAATTGTTATGTTGTTTTTGTTGTTTTTTATTTATTTTCCGCATGTCTTTATGTACTTTGTTTCATGAAATAATCAAATATATGTATCCATTATAAGTGTGGACTTTATTTTTCAAGTAGATAGATTACTGTGATCTTTTCGCAATGATTATTCATTTGTCCAAACATGTGCAAGCGAATTTCGTAAATTAAGAATCAAATATTACGACTAAGTTCATGAACTAATTTCGAGTGAAAGATTATTTTAGGGCTAAATTGCAAGTTTCGTAGCAAATTAATAACATCAAATATAAAAGTGTTTTTTTTTTTCATCCTTACTTGTGGCGTTTCTCTTTGACGGATGTGGAAATAGATTTAAAGATAATTAGAAAAGGATTTAATTCATTTAAATAATTATCATAATAAATATTTAATATATGGCTTGTATTAAAAAGGAAGAAGTTGTGAGGATTTTTATTCAAACTTTGATTCATCCGATGTTTACTACACTTTAATTTCTTTCCATGAATAATTTTTCATTTTTTTTATGTTTATAATAAATATAAGTTTGTAGATAGGATCTAATGATGATTCATTTAAATATAATTTTTATGTATATGAACAAATATGTTTAAAATAAAATAAAAACTACATATGCTATATATTATGTGTTTATATCTTATTACTTTTTTTTAATGGCAAACAAACACAGTAGAAATCTCCTAAAATTGAGTTCAAACATATACAAACAATGAGTACAAGAAATACTCAAGTCAAACCAATCAATTCAGTTCAATTGATTGATGAGTCTTCCTAAAGAGGAATTGTTAAGAAAAACTTAAGTTTGATTTTTGAGGAGAACAATTCATTGTAAACTTTATTTACATCTCGATCGAAGTTCAAATTATCAGAGTTTTTTTTTTCTTTCCGAAAACCAGTGGATAAGCACAAAAATTACACAAATCAAACAATAACAAAATAAAAAGATCCCTCCCGCACTAAAACAAGATTGAAAACTAATTAATTTTCAACAATTTAATTACTGACTTCCATGTATTCACTTAATTAATTTTCAACAATTTAATTACTGATTTTAATTCTCATTGAATCTTCATCCATCAATTTAATGATATACAGTGTTATTTATTTATGTTTTTTTCGCGAATCATCAGTTTAGTTGTCTACGAAGAGTATGCCCGTGCATGTACATGCATATATGTCAGCTTCATTTAAGATTTCTCTCTCTTATATGTTTTATATTCTTTCTTTCAATTTAACACTTTCAAACACATATACACCATTTGAAAACTTGTCCGATTAATAACTAAGTCATTTTTTATGGAATATTTGTCTCTTTTGATTCCCCAAACAATGTCTTAATTATTAAGGGTGTTTGTTAGCATTTTTCTAATTTTATTTAAAAATATGCTTTATGATAATAAATTTTAAATTAATTAAAAGAGTGTTTTAAGGGAAATTATTTTAAAAATTGAGTGTGAATGGAGTATGTCCATAAGGGAAATTATTTTAAAAAATTTATGAAATATTTAATATTGGTTGACTAATTTTTTACTAAATATACAATAACATGTTTAAATTATTTACAATTGACTCATTTTAGTCAAAGATACATACAAAATGCCTACAAAATATAATAAAAATATGTTGACAAAACTTTAAATAAAAAATAGGCTTAAATGTAATTTTGATCCCTCTATTTTCAATTTTGTTAACTTTTGATACCCATAGTTCTAAAACCAACCTTTTTGTCCCCCTATTTAAAAAGTCAAAGAATTTTTTTTGGTTCCCTCCTCTTTGATTGATAATTCGCACTCATTAATGATGTGAATCCTACGTGGCATTGCTAACATTGTACCATCATTTGACATGTCATTAATTTCAAAATATCTATTAAACAATTTAAAATTTAGAATTTATAAAAAAAAATAGAAAAATGTCTAAAAAAATGAAGAAACCTAACTTGGCAAAATCCCCAAATTGATGACGTGGTAATGAGGTGTCAAGCGAGGATATCATATAAGCATTGTCATGTAGGATCCACATCATTAATGAGCATGCCACCTCATCCAAAGTGAAGGGGTACCAAAAACTTTCGTTGACTTTTTAAATAGGGGGACTAAAATGTTGGTTTTAGAAATAGCAATATCAAAAGTTAACCAAATTAAAAATAAAGAGATCAAAATTGCATTTAAGCTTAAAAAATAATAATCCTATCACCGTCAATCAAAAGTCTCCTTTTGTCTATCTATATACACACACTCCATCGCTAATTTTTTGTTTCCACAAGGTTTGAGTTTTGACACAGATATTATGTAATAAATGAAAATTTATTTAATGCATATATTTTGTTTTTGTAAGGGCGTAAAGAAAAAAATATCATTAATCATATATGTGTTTCCAAAAGAACCAAAAAAAATTGGAGAAAATTACAATAAATACAAAAATGAAAATAATTGGTAAATTTTAAGTAGAAAATGTTACTTTTAAACGTTTCAATACATTGAATGCACCATTTTCAAGACAAAATTTCTTCTTTAGACTTCTTAGCAAGTGTCTTAAGGGCATTTGTTAGTATTTCCAAAAAAAAAAAATTAGTGATGAATAGGGTAATATTTTTTTATCATTTCTTTTTTTGAAAATTTGGTATCCAATTCAAGAACCAACTAATTCGAGTGGACCAATCTCACCGTCCACTTGCGGAGGCCCCATTTAAAGCCAAAGTTTGCTCTGGCTGAGACTTGCCCATCGAAATTGATACCAAGAGAAATCGAACATGAGATCTTGAAAGGAGCAAACTTCAAGATCTCAAACCAACCATACTAAACTAACCTCAAAATGGGTTTATTGTAATGAATTTTACACAAACGAATGGGGCTTGGAAAAGAAACTTCTCTAAAATTATTCGTAGCTCAAAATATCCACTAATTAATAAGATAAGGGTCTGGTAATTTTCACTCGAGAGAGTTTGGTGCATATCTCAGGCCTTCATTCCTTTTTAATGCATTAAAATTGGAGATGGTAATAAAAAAATGTGTGGTTTGGATTTCACCGGACAATAAAGTCATTGGAGAGAATCTCTTCCCACTAATAAGTGGGTTTGATACAAATTTAATTTTATGGGATAGTATAATCCCTACTCCCAACACTAATCGTAAAGTTGTCTGCTTCATTAAGCCGTGTTGAGAATATAAAAATGATATTAAACTATAGAACACTTTTTATATTTAATCGATCTGCTCTCATACTAAAAATGTGAAACCTCAACTTATCTTGAAAAACTTTGAAGAAATATTTGCATTGAGGTGGAAAATCATGTAAAAAAATTAACATGTTTATATGTTAATTTGCACCTCAGTCTCATAATAATTGTCTATTTACAATTTTTTCTTTTTCTTAAAATATTTCCACCTCAATTTTTTAGGTTGTATTAAGAAATATTTGCATTGAGGTGGAAAAAATTGTAAATAGACAATTATTATGAGACTGAGGTGCAAATTAACATATAAACATGTAACGTAAAAAATCCTAACTCAAGACTATTGCTTGATCCTGCTCTCACTCAAGCATTGAACAAATGACGAGCTATTTAGATACTCTCAATCTTCCGATGAACATCTCTATTTGGAAACATCACCCCAACAACACTGAATATTATAAAACTCCATAACATAGCATTCAAATAAAATAGTTGCATATGTTTTTCAAGCCATGTTGGTATATAGAAGGAGAGATGAATCATATGTTTCTCACCCTAAACATACATCTATACCTATGTGCGTATAACCATAACATTCAGATAGAATAGATTAGAAGTAATTTGAGTTAACAAAAATATGGCAAAGTATCAAATCTCCCTAAATTGCTAGGTTGTGGGAATCAAACACGGGACATTGAATTGATAACATAAAAGCATTTACCACTAGACTATAATGCTTGATGAGTAAAATTGTCGCACCATTAATATCCCTAATTTTTTCACTTTTAATATTTGAACAGGGTCTCCAATTTTATTGGTTCAACCATGTTGAAGTCCATAGCCATATTTTCTAGATTCTACATAACATAATTTGCACTTTCGAAGGTCATTTTGCAGGACTTATTCAAACTCATTCATCCCAAAAGCCATCAAAGATTTTTTTATGTTTGAGATTTGTTGCGTTGATTTTAGAGTTTGAACATGAGTGTGATGTTCTTAGATATGGGTGATTTGGAAATTAGGGTTCTTCCTCTCTGTAAATTTAGATATGATGATCCATTATAATCCCCGATTACAATGCTTGGAGTATCTATTGTCTCACGAACTATACTTCAAATTTCAACCACGTTGCTATTAAAAAAATTCTGATTTCGATAATTCCTGTGAGTGTCCAACAAAGATTATGGCTAGACTAGAAATTAATAAAATATGTGCACAAGTGTATATAAGTAACATCAACTAGTACACACTGATAGAATTTACATAACTAGTTGATCCCATTACAATTACAATTTGAATCACCGAAATAAAAAATTTACATAATCACACGTTATAGAAACCACTTAGTGTACAAATCTATTTTGATAAAGACAGACAAATGCAACAAAGACATAGTTGCAAAATGGAATGGATGGCATTAGAAGCTAAACCAATCACTATTCCATCTTTGTCATAGGGTACTTCATATCTACACGACCTAACACTAATTTTTTTTTTTTTTTACAATATTAATAATGTACAATCAATTATAAGCGACAGTGATTCATCATCTCTTGCTTTGGTTCCCTATCTTCCTAATAACATTCATCAACTTTCCTTGATGTTCTTTCAACTTCTTCTTCAATTCTTACACTTCTTATCCTCAAAAACTCCAATCACAAACTTGTTAAAAATCTCCAAAAACAATTCCCATTCACCTTTGTTCATGTCACCAAAAGAAATGCCACCAATTCCACAACTAGTCTCTCCTTCATCTTTTTCTTTTTCATTCTCATTGTTGATACTAGCCTTGACTTTCAAACAAATATTTTCCAATTCGCTTGACGATTCATCACCGCCGCAAAATTCCCTTGTCATCATCTGTCCTATATCAGCAAGATTAAGGCCAGCAGCAGCAGCTTGTTTCAAGAAAACCGTGCATACGATAAGGACGCGAATAGACGATTCTCTCAACGAAGGAACCTCGGATCTTAGAATATCAGCATCTTTAAAAGGATCAAGGTTTGAAATATACTCAAGTTCTGATTCAGAGAAAGGAATTGAGGCTTGTGGCCAATGCAGCCACTCAAAATAAGGATCATCCAACCACTCGGGTAAGCAAAAGCCGTGATCAATCGGAACAAGATCGGTGACAGCAACACCGTTAACAAAACTATTGTGATCATGTTTCATAACAAGCATATTCCCTGCATGTCTATCAAGATTCATAAGCCTAATGTCTAGAATACCAATTTGGTGAACAGAATCAACTGAAAAGAAAGAAGGGCCTAACTCTCCTGCATCGAAACCGTGACCAACAAAGCGTTGGAGTGAGGCGAGTTTAACTGTGGCAGAAGAATCAGAGAATGTAGCATGACAGAATTTAACTAAAGCAGTTGGAGGCACACCAGAAAAGCCTCCATGATCAAGTAGATAAGCAGCTAATTCTCTTATACCAGTTTCACCGATTCGAATAGAGCGCTTTAAGCCCGGTTGACCTAGCATTTCATGAGTAGTGCTTTTTAACCCTTTCGGGTTATTCAAGGCAAAAGGTTCTTCGTCGACCGGCTTTGCTACAGCAATGTTGTTACCATTTTGGTTATGAAAGACATAGGCACCACCAAGTCCGCTGGGGAGAGGAATAGGTTGAATACCTGAGGCCATAGCAACTGCAACCTCGACGACTAGAGTGTGAACCAGAACTCCACTTCCACGAACGATCTCAATCCTCGGATGAGGAGGATTGAGATCTTCTGCTCCGGTTAAGGGTAGACATGGAGTGGAGAAACTGCGGTGAATATTATCGGCTTGAAATGCTAGAAAAGTAGTTTGGTTGAGTTCAAGAATGTTGTTGTAATCAAGGTGACCAAAGGATTGGAGTTTGCATCTTTGGGATCGACTAAATGGCTTAAATCCATGGTGTTGTTGATCAATGGCTACGGCCATTTCAAACAATCTCATCCAAGTGAGAATAGCAGCAGTGCATTCCAATTCCCCTCACAACAATGTTAGTTTTCTGAAGGCGATGATGACATCTGCAATGTTCAAAAACAATCATTCAAGTTTGCAACTCTTCTCTAAAATAGGTATAACACTAATATAGTATCTAGAAAATATTCAAACATTTATTATATCATTGAACAATTACTACTAGAAAATGTGTTTAATGTAGCACCAACATTTTTAATTAAAGACATGTGAGTATATTTCTCAAATTATGTTTCATAACAAGAATTCATATTAAAGGAATGAAAACGCGTGATTACATTCAATTTTCTCAAATTACTAGTCGTGTGTGTTGGTGTTCTTAGGTATTTATCTTTTCTTATCATACAAGAACATCAACAACAAAAGTAAACAGATATACAAACAAATTTCTTACTGTGTATATTGATTTTAGGGGTAAAAATCAAATGCTAGCTGAACTCATCGCTTACACTTTGGATACCAAATTAACAGAAGAGCAGGCAAACTCTGCATATTTTTTCTTGAATCCCTTATTAACCTGAAAATTTCCCCAACCACAAAATGTAAACAAAACCAAATATTTGCAATTTTATATCTCACATCATTTCCATTTTAATTAAGTATTCATGTGTCATTCAATGTAAGATATATTGCATATAATTGATGCAACAACGATTGTGATCACAATGCGCTACGATAGAACAATTGTGGTCACAATGTGTTCGCAGAGACATCAAAATCCTTAATATCTATCGCGACCATGATGATTTCAAAACAAAACAAAAAGAGAGAAACATACCCTGAACACACCGTTAAAAGGTATTCAGGGAAACAAGAAGCAACGGGAGCGCGAGAGAATCAAACCGTCGCCGAAGTAATATCGAAATAAAACTCGACTTTCACTCCCACTCTCCCACCGTTAATATCCTTCCTTCCCTACTTCTTCTAAAACACAAACAAACCCTTTCAACCCTTCCACCCTTTCCTCTTCATATCTTTCTCTTCACGTTATTTTTGTTACTATTTTTGGTTATGTAACCACCATAACGACATTTGGCATATTCTCTTACACAAACGGTAAATTTAATTTTAATTTTGTATAAATATGAAACGTTTTAATTTAGTACTATTAACTAACTAACAACCTTTAAACTGTAACTGCTATTTATAGTTCTTGGCCCTGTTTGAATGTGACAACTGCTGTGACCAAAAAATAGGTTATAGTCAAATCAAACCTCTTGTTTCATTGACTGCATATTTGAATTTTATTTTTCTTTTTGTAGATTGTGGTCGATGAAAAGTCTTCAATATAAAACTGCTCTTGATTTGGTGCGATGAAACGGCCTGATATTCTGTCTAATGAACACTTTTTCTTTTTAGTGCACATTAACATTGGCAATATATTACACTGTTTAAACAGTTTTAGAAGAAAAAAAGATATGCACGAAAAAAAGAAGAAAAAAATTGATATGTATGATACTTTTTTTTTCTTACAATATGATACATTGTTTTTTTAAGGAAACGATATAATACATTGTTATTTGTTAATCAATTATAAACGTTAGATCATTAATTTTTAAAAAATCGTTAGGCCATTAAAAAAATAGTTGAGTTTAGTTGATATATCTATCTTAAAAATTATAAAATGGACGATTTGTGATTTATTGACAATGTTTTACACGGACACTGCATTAAAATTAATCTTATAGCTTTTATGTGATACATATTTCATAAAACTAAATGTTAAGTATTATTTTAGACATAGGTATTCCAAACATTTGAATATAGTTATATTTGTAGGTTTATAAACTTTGCAGTTTTATGTTATTAACATTGATCTTGTGAGATTGTTAGCAGTGTCCTCCTTTTTTCAGTGAATTTGTATTGAATTGGTGTACTCTATCAATTTGAAAAAATGAATATCGTTTAATATTTAGGCAAAAAAAAATATTAAACTTATATTCTTTCTTTTTAGTTACAAAGTGCATTTTGTTTTAACTTAAAAACTTTTCTAATGGATTAACTCAAAATATTAACATAAAGGTACATATATATATGAAAATAACTCATTTCAACTCTTTTGGGCTGGTTTTTACTCTTTCAAAAAATGTCTTCAATTTTCAATACAAATAACACATGTAACAAATATATATGAATAAATTTAAATATTAAAAAAATGTAACAAACACGATATGAATATATTTTCCTTTATCATTTAAAAAGTGTAACAAATTAAATGAGTATATTTATACCTACTTTTTCATTATCTCAATTATTTCCTGAGACAACTTTTCCTATAATCTATAATAAAGATTGTTGTTAATTTCGATTATATTTTTTTGTTATATTGTTTGTTTGATTGAAATAGATAATCATAGTTAGTTTGATTTGTTATAATTTAAAAGCAACAAACATTTATATCTTTAGTTTTAATCAAAACAAAATTTCATGAAAAAAATACCGTTCATAATTTTCAAACGTTAACGTAATAAAAAGAGCGAAAAGTGTCCGTCTTTTCACTAGTAACAATAATAATAAGCTAATTAATGGCAACTTTTTTTAAGGGCACTTTGAAATAATAAATTAAATGGATGTATCCCATATATATATATATATATATATATATATATATATATATATATATATATATATATATATATTTATAATATATATATATATATATATATATATATATATATATATATATATATATATATATATATATATTCAATTTCTTAATGTCAGGTATTTCTTAAATAATTTTTTTTTTGTTATTTGTGTAATTACTTATTTATTTTAATATTAAAAAAATTAATATAAAACAAATATTTAAATACATTTCATTAAAATTCAAAAGTCAAATAGATAATAGATGACATATTTGATACCTTGAATTAATTTCTATTTTTACATTTATTATATATTTAGAATTTATAAAAAAAAATAGAAAAAAAGTATTTAACTCAAATATATGAGATTTGATATAATTAAATTTAAATTTATAGGTTAATTTATTAAATGATAAATAAAATGTTTATAAGCATTGAATTAAATGACTTAGATTTTAAATTAATTTAAAATAAATGTGAACATGATTTTTTATTATTATTTGTAGTGAAACTTATATATAATAAATGGGAACATAGTTAATTTAATATACCATTGTTGTTGAATTTTACTTTGTTTTGACTGAATGTTGACATTTAGTTAAAAAATATTACTTTCTTGATAAAATATCAGAAATATTATGCAATTAATGTATATTACAACAACTACTATATAAATTCTTCAAAAATAAAAACAACTACTCTAACTTATTCCTAAAAAAAAGCTACTATAACTTATGTAAATTTATAATATGATATATTAAATATTAAATATTATAAATGTATATATTACACATCAATACATTTAACTTTGAAATACAAAGACAATATTTGTTAAATATTATAGTAACTCAATATATATAGTATAAAATTCAATAAAAATAATTTAGTGAAATTCATTCAATGTTGTTTTATGTTGGTTTAAATTTAACATTTATAATATTGTAATTATTAAATAATTTAGTTAAAAATATAATATGTTTCAAAAAAAAAGTAAAAATATAATATCTTAAATATTACCAAAAAATTATTAAATTTAAAATAATAAATATACATAATATTATCAGAACTTTATTCCGGTTTATTTATTATGTTTAATTGACATATATAACGAGTATATCCATAATGGTTCAGAATGAGTGTATTCATTAACACCAAAAAAGAATGAGTATATCCATTAAATTTTAATTAGGAATAAATGAAATATTCAATGCTTCGACTCATCTTTATTAGGGGGTGTACCCTACATAGTTTGAATTGGGCTGGGTTTGGAGAAATATGTTATCCAACCCGTTCAACTTTTAACAGATCGGGTTCGCTATCCAACATGTATTTTTATTATTAAACCCGAACCGAACCAACCTTAGATTGTGAATGGTTTAGGTTCGGGATTATTAGTCTAAAATAAAAAATAGAATTTTAAAAAAAAATTAATAAAAATAAAATTGCGGTTTAGAATGAGAATCTATTGTAAATGAAATAAGGGTTGGGTTGGACTCATAACTGTTTTTGGTAGAGATTAAGTTCAGATAAAAAAAATAGACATATATTTATTCAAATTTTTACTTAAATTAATAATATAATAATTCAATACTAGCAATTAGTTTCACCGACCCAAAAACTTAAACCCAATACATGAAACAAACTTTACAGGTAGGCTCAGGTTAGACCCATAAATAATCTGGTTCAAATATTTAGTAGGTTGGATCAGTTTAGGTCATCGAGTTCACGAGTTAACTCGCACTCATGAGCACCCGTAATTGTTATACTATATGCAAAATTCCATCAACGGCAACCAAGAAATTGTGTTCAGGTGGTTAATGAGTTTTACCAAAGGACGAATGGTTCAGGTAAAACCCTAGTTCCATTCCTAGGTAGAACAACAGTTGATCATATTATATTTACCTCGGAGTCGAACTCTTGCTATTACTAGGACACTCTTCTTCTAAAACTCAAAGGGTTAACATCCAAAAATAAAATCCATCAATGACCATTTAACTTAATTTCAATTTCAAAACATGTGATTTATCTTCTATTTTTAAATTAGTTTTTTATTTAAAAACGTCAATAATGTTGCCAAATTTTATTTTTCATATGTCACTAAAAGTCTTACTTTACTATTCAAAAACATAAATTACATCTTCAGTTCATCAATACTAGCATTATCTTTTAAGTTTCTATTTACGATTAGGCCTCGTTGTTAATGAGCATCTAATATTATCGTCATGGGTGCTGAAATATTTTTGGGTTAAATATGTTTTTAATTCTTACATTTTGCATCTTTTTGAAGAATAGTTCCTACATTTCATTAAATGTTTTTAAAATCCCCACATTTTATCTATGTTATCAAAATGGAATGCTGATGTGACATTTAGTGGGTCCAAATTATTTTAAGGTTAAATATGTTTTTGGTCCCTACATTTTGCGTAACTTTGAAAAATAGTCCTTGAATTTCAATAAATGTTTTTAAAATCCCTAAAATAATAAGAACTATTCTTCTAAGTCACGCAAAATGTAAGGAGCAAAAACATATTTAACCCTAAAATAATTGAGACCCACTAACTGCCACATCAACATTCCGCTAGAGAATTAACAGCATAGACTAAATTTTGATAATGGAGATAAATGTGAGGATTTTAATAACATTTAATGAAATGTAGAGACTATTTTTCAAATGAGCGCAAAATGTAAGGTCTTAAAACATATTTAACTCAATATTTTTTATAGTCTATCATTTAACCGTAGACAAATTTATAATTGAAGTGGACCAAGAATGAAAGTTGATTAAACTATATAAACATTTTTAAATGAGTAACTAATTTACGCAAAAAAATAAATAAATATAAATGACAACTTATTTAGGCTCTAATATAAATGATATTTTAAAAGTTTGTCAAAAATAAAAAAAACAAGAGTCGGCTTCCTTGAAATGTGAGTGTACATTTAGAGTGAGTGGTTATATTTTGAATGGTGGTCTATGGAGTCTTAGAGTAGTGAATGGAGAATATAAACATGAGTTGGCTCAATTATTTCAAGGTCATAAATATGCAAAACGCCTACAACCAGAAGAGAAGAAGCTTGTTCATGAGATGACAGGTTTTATGGTTCTTCCAAGAAATATTCTCATCACTTTGAAGAATAGAAATGATCATAGAGCATCTATTATCAAACATATTTATAAATTATAATGCAACATCTCATGAAATGCAACATTCATGAAATGCTTGGTTGAAGATAAGTATGTTTATAACTATAGATTGTTTGTTGATTCTAAAATTGTCAAAGATATTTTTTGGGCCTATTTAGATTCAATCAAATTGTTTAAGAATTCTGCTCTTTACCCAACATATTTTACTCATTTTCAATTGAAATTTCAAAAATACCCCTGCGTGACTTTACTCATGCAGAGATTTACACTAGCATGAGTTAACTCATGCAGGGGCATTATAGTCATTTCAGTTGGGGATGAGCATTTTTGGTTGGGTGAAGAGCATAATTCATTGTTTAATGCTTTTATAATTGTGTTTGTGATGGATTCCACTTATAAAACGAATAAACAGTGTCTATTGTTGCTTGAGTTTGTCGGTGTCACTTCTATTGAGGGTGTGTATTGTACTATATTGCATTTGCTTTTATTTTTTTGGAAGAAGATTGCATTTTCTTATATGATATCTAAGAAGGAAGAAAACGTCACCTGAGCTCTAGAGAAGTGGCGTGATATGTCGAAATCTCTAGGTAACGCTTCCAAGGTAATTCTGACTAATTGAGATAATGCTCTAAATAAATGTTGTTGTCACAGTTTTACTTAACTCGTTTGCTCTGCTACTTTGGTATCATATCTTAAAATATGTCAAAGCAAGATGTAAGACAGATTGCAGAGTCAAAGCTCTCAATTATAAGGAGGGGAAAGAAGTCAAATCAAAAGATGTATGGAAAACAATCATAGATGCATGGGAAGCTATAGTGGAATCTGAGTCAAAGGAAGTATATCTTGGTTTCCTTCGTTTGTTCAAAATTGTATGTCCAACTTTTCAAAAAAAAAGTGAAAAATACTATATTGGAGACGGTGACAGAGAAAGTGGTAAGGGTTTGGAGGGAACTGCGACATACATATTGAAAATACAATTACAAATAGGGTTAAATCTGGTCACAGTTGATTAAGAAAATATTTGAGGGATAGTGTGTGTGATATATGTAAAAATTGAGCTTCAATTAAGAACATGATAAAGTTGCAACATATTGAGATACAAACCTCATTTTAAAATCGCATGATTTTAAGGAACACATATTCAAAGGAAATGTGTTGCAGTCAAAGTTGGTTGGAAACATATTGGTGAACACATTGCATTTAATTGCAGATGAGACGGTTCAAGTAGAGTTGTGGCATGGTAAATAGAAATGTGGATGTTAATTACGAGAACATATGGATTGTTGTATGTTCAATTGCTAAGATGTTGCACAATTTACCCTTTCCTTTGGATGAAATTTACACTCACCGGAAGATGCAGCAATTCACACTCGTAAACAAAACTGGTTAAACATATCCTTAAAATGAACTTTACACCGTAAATCGGGAGAAATAGTACTTCATTTTTCTTTTACCAAAAATAGTACTAGTACAATTTAACCAACACTAATAAATACATTTGTTTTGTGTGGACTCCTCGGTGACATTAAGAAGCCCTAATTCAAATCTTGCATGACTTTTATTTATATAAAGGAAAATTGAATATTTTATTACAATAGCTACAAATTATAGGCACATATATGCTTAGACATATACATACTTTTAAATTTATTGAATCTTTATAAAGTAAACATCATAGAAACATAGGTAACAAGGGCAACAACCTGGATGAATCCTTATTGCTTTCTTCATTGTGGCAGGTTATGTAAATCTTAATTGAAGGACAGGTATAATGCAATCAACGCATGATAGGGAATGGAATTCCATTATATTCAGAAGGATGACGGATCTTTTCTCCGGTACCGGCAAACTGTTGCTTCTCAGAGACGGTGTCTGCTACTGATGAAGTTGAGATTAGATTTGCTTCAGCTTGTGAATCCTCCAGAGGAACTGATCTTCCACCCCAATGTACAAGATCTTTAATGATGGTTTTGAGCTCGTTATCTTTATTCAATGACTCCAGAGTCACATGCACACCTGAAATCAGATCAAGACAGTTGTATTTTAATTCTCCATCAGAATAGTTCAATGATCACAGATTATCTTGTCCTCCAAGGAGTTAGTTTTGAAATCATTGGAAGCTTTTAGATCATTAGAGAAAACCCAAGTCCTACATCAGGAAGAGATAAGACTTGAATTGAGCTTATAAAACATAAGCAATCTTCACCTTACAATACAAACCCTCGTTATAGTCATTATTCATGCCATATCACTAATCATTATGTGTTGAATTGAGCTTGTTTTCCAAAAAGTTAGCTTTAAGATCACTGGAAAAAATCCAAGTCCTATGTGGCCAAGAGATAAGACCTAAATCGAGCTTGTAAAACATAAGCATTCTTCATCTTACAATTACAAACTCCCCGTTATAATTAGTATCCAAGTGCTTACGGTATCATTGTAGGACTCTTAGCAAAGACAAAGCACACAAAACTTACGGTATCTCCAGTAGTGCTTTGGATTTGTAGGGTCGTTGATTGTCTCTTCTATTGCAGGGCGTGCTGTATATTCTTCTTTTAATGCTAACAAGTCCTGTCCAACAGATTAAGAATGTCATGATTTTCATGTGAAGGGACATAACTAAAATGGAAGAAATCCTCAATGCCGTGAACAAACTAGTGCAATCATGTTTTTCTTCATGTACCTGAAGGGGGAAAATTGCCCACATTGATGGGGATTCAATATGTTGCCTTATAATAAAATGTGCAACTTCTGGAACACATTGATCGGGTGGCAACTCATCAGACTCCATCACATTCTTGAAGAATCGTTGTCTTCTTTCTTCGTCTTCTTCCCACCAAGCACGCAAGGTGGAACAGTCATGACATGATGGGGCACATACCTGCACATTGGCACGACTTCCCGAATCAAATGACAATTTTACAAAAGCCCTCTAAATTCAGAAACAGACATTATTTCTCGATTAAGCTAAACCCGGGTTTACCATGGTACAACAAAGAAACCCTAAATATTTGATTACATGCCTTCAGAACCAAATAACTACAAGAACTACACAAACCAGTAGCTTTTCATTATTTGCAACATAAAACTAAAAAAGAGATTAGAATGTGGCATATATATATATATAACAACCAGATAATGTTTGAGTTATGGTTTCTAAAGGCTTAATACAAAAAATATTTTTTCAGAGTATTTATTATCCATTGGGTTTTATTTTTAATATGGAACCATGAAGCCTCAATAAAGACAGAAAAAGTCACCACGCTTCCTTTAGTTCGACCACAGGCGCTCCAAAATAAAATAGGGATAAGCAGTAGTATGTAGAAAATTTACCGTCATGTAGCTGTATTGAGAAGGAATACCAAATTCCAGATCAGATTCATTGGGCATCCGTTGAATGCGCAACCCAACTAATCCGAGTTCTTGCATAACCTGCACCAACAAATTATAGTCAACCCTTTCAATGTAACAACACCCAAAATGAAATTATTCAAATCCTTTTAATGTCATAAGCATAATTCTGAACATGTATGTGTCTGTGTGTTTGAGGAGACGTGCGCACGAGTGAGGAGGAGGTTCTTGTTTATGAGAGTTTAAGGAATATAATTGACATACAGGATGCACACAAGAAGGAATGAGGCCCAAATCTTCCCCGCAGGCCAGCATCTCTGATGAATTTAGAAGTGCAGGTAGAGTCTTCAGCGCATTTTGCCTCCAAAGATTCTCTTGACGATGGAAATAGTAGTCATAATACAATCTTTTGAGAACATTCTTGCTGTATTGCATGATAAGCAGTAAGATCTTGTAAGATTGCATCTCAAGGAAGTCAGGAAGCAGAATATGAAAGGAATTTTTATTGGATGGAGATCAGTTTTCAGAGTCAAACAATGATGAAAAAGCAGCATAATAGTTGGAATTGGAACCAGTCCCAATGGTATATCCACACACACTGATATTACTAACGTACCTATGATCATCCAAAGCCTGGAAACTTGATGTATCTTCAAGGTTGAAACGGGGATAAAAATCTTTTGGATTCTCTGGATCTCGGATTAGAACTATATTCTGCAAGAAACAATAGCAAATAACATAATGTAAGATGTGCAAGATCAAGAGTACACAGATATAATTCAGAAGACAGAAAAGGAAACAACATAGATTAAAGAAAAGCCATATTAAAATTGAAGTGTGTCAATTTGATCCATTGTCAGCTAATAAATAAGAAAGTACACATCATTGTAGAAACTGGGTTTTCACTAGCAGCAGTGGCATCACAACAGTATCTTAAAACGAGAGATCCATTTGGTTTACTGATAATGAAATACCCTTAATACCAGTGAATCAAAATAAAGTCAAAATATTATGAGTTTTACAGTACCTTTCAGTGTAAATATTAATACAGACAGATAGTGGGTGGAAGAGAAGAAGAATATAATCCACGAAACAAATTTGATAAAGTTACCTGTAAAAGATCGATCAGATTACGCCGCATTTTGTCTTCACTCTCCAACAACAGAGAACTTTCTGCAGAAGTTTTCAGTTTGGAAACAATTTTTTTCTCTGTGTTGCTATCTTCCTTGAACTATAATTATCATTCATGAAAAAAAAATTACAACAGCATATATATAATGGTCATAACAGAATTTACAGAAAACTTATGAAAGAAAGGCATGCTTAGAAATAACTAACATAAATGAAAAAAAATTATATTTTCACGTCTTACATGATAAAATCCCTGAACCTGTCTTAAATTGGTACCGTTAAGTACAGTGTTAAATTGATTAGACATCTTTAACAAATAAAGCAAAAGAATTGACACTAAGAATACACTCTTGCCTAATTACAACTAACCCAGCAACTTATAGCTGTACTTGCTTGATCACGAAAAAATACCAATAGTGACCACATCTTCTTTTACTTAGACATTAAACAAGCTATGAACTATTACAAAATAAACTGTCCATTGGATTTCTAAAACTGGATTTGCAGAAATTTGTGAAGTTTATATGGTTTACTCGCGAAATTTAGAATTTAAATACACACAAATGAGAAGGGGAAATGAATTGAAGTATGATAACCAGAAAAGATCAGTGGTAGATCTAAATATTCAGAATCAATGCGTTATCAAGCGGCTAAGCATCCATATGATATTTAGATGGATTATAAAAACTAGCAAAAGTGTAGAAATACATTACTAACATATATAGAACACAAAAACAATATTTAAAAAGATAAAGCAGATGTGATAGATACAAAACAAATCTGCACAGAATAGTATGATCACCTCATAACAGTTCTTGTCATATTCGTTCAGAAAAGCTGTTGCGATAAATGCCCAAGCAGACCCAAATTTTTCCTGAAACAAGAATTGAAAAATATATTATAACTAAGAAAATCAACAAGACATGATAGAAAAAAGCAGATGCGTCTTTAAGGTAAATTATTAACACATTATGAAAATTCATCCATAGCATAAAAGGTACAATGCTAACCTGTAATATTTCTTGCCTAATGTATGGGCGGCTCAGGCGATTAAAGTCCCATATTCCTTCCCTTTCAAGTTCTTCCTACAATACATTTAATAAACTATAAATTGACTAAAAAAATAGTTTCTTTTGCCAGTTAGGGAATCAGGACGAATCACTGAATCAAGTTCCCTTTAAATTTCAATGAGCATAAGGATACCTGACTTAGTGGAATAGATGGTCGGAATTTTCCTACTAAACCAGTCACAGCATGATCTGGAAGTTCCCAAATTCTGAAGAATCCCAATATGTGATCAATCCTGTAAGCTGTGAAATATTTTCCCATCTGTCATGGACAAAAAGGAAACTTATCTTCAGCCTCTATACTAAAGTTTGTATAGATTATTTTCCAGTGAAGAACAGGACAGCCAAGAATTCAAAACCAAAACCTGAGTTAATCGAGCTCGCCACCAACCATAGTTATCTTTTGACATCTCTTCCCAATTATAAGTAGGAAATCCCCAATTCTGGCCATTTTTATCAAAATAATCAGGAGGTGCCCCAGTAGAAGTGTTCATTCGGAACAAATTTGGATAAACCCAAGTATCCACACTGTTTCTGTCAACTCCAATGGGAAGATCTCCCTTTAGAATCACTCCCTTCTTTCTTGCGTATTCTGAAGCTTCGGACAACTGTCAGATTAAGATGAAAGCAAACAGTAAGACATTTGCGTTAAGTGATTTGACTGCCATGTAGAACTTAAAGTAGGGTTCAATATAACTAACTTGTAAATGTAGATGGTATTGAACATAGTAGTGGAAGCAAATTATCTCGTAATGCAGACTTTCCTTGGATACAAGTTTCTCTAACTGCAAAACAATGGGAAATATACAGTTTTAATAAGATATGTTTCGAAGTTGAAAAGAAAGAAAAAAAGGAAACCTAAGGTGTATACCTTATCTTCTGAGTATTGGGCAAAACGGCCCCATTGACTTCGTTCTGATGTTTCAAAGAAGTCTCTCAGGAAACAGAAGGCAGCATAGGGTTTCAACCAACCCTATCACCATCAAGAATAAAGCTGAGTCAGTGTAGCAATTTTAAAATGAAAATAAATAATCAATTATGAAAATTCATTATAAAGGAGCGGAAAAGATAAGAAAGATAAAGCATTTCTTGCCAACATAATAAAGCAGTCATAATGTGTAGTACTACAACCTCATTCTCAGAAAAGAACTGCTGAAAGGAACTCGAATTAAGTATCAAATCTTTCTCTTGATTGAAAACTTTCTTAGCAATTGAGAGTTTAGTAGCCACTGTAGCTTCATAATCAACTTCCTGTAAGGACGAAATAAAATTAACCAACGATAAGGAAAATGTATTTGTCGTCCACCAATATGTTGGCAAATAGAAATAGTGAAGACGATAACAATATATTTACAGCAAATATCGCCAACAACAATCAAGTCCTATTCCACTAGGTGGGGTCGGCTACATGGATTAACTGACGCCATAAAGTCTTTTTCATATATTTGGTCGAAAAATAGATCATTTACCACAAACTCACTCTTAAATGGTGCTTCTACAAATCTTTCTTATGCATGTTCATATCACACAAGACAAGTTTCTACCATCTGTACTATAGGGACTCCCCCAATTTTCTTTCTAATAACTGTATTTCTAGTTCTAACTTTTATATTTTATAGTCACACATCCAATGTTCCGCTTTCATGCCTTCAACACTAACCTTACAACATTATGGGTCTTATGTATTTGTAAAAAATTTCCCTTACATATTAGAAGTATTTTATATCACTTACACCTAAATAATTCCACCTGTTGAGAGTCCATGCAATTTTAAGGAAATGAAAACTGAGTGAGTGACTTTGAGACTGAAAATAGTTCACCACTAATCCTCACAAACTTAGTTGCACATCTCCTCTAATAAACAAAATGCAATCAAGTTATAATGTTTTTTTTTCAAATCTGATTTTATTTTTTTTTTGAAAACTCGGTATCCGATCCAAGGACCGACTAATCCGAGGGGACCAATCCCACCGCCCACTTGCGGGGCCCCGTTTAAAGCCAGAGCAAGCTCTGTATGGACTTAACCCACCGAAATTGGCACCAGAGGGAATTGAACCTGAGACTTTTGGAGGAGCAAACTCCAAGATCCCAAGTCAACCACTAGGCCAGCCCCAAATGGGTTTCAAATCTGATATTTTATTTAAAACAACAGCAATGTTGGGACTGTCTAGAAAGACGAATTATTAAGACTTTGTAACAGAATTTTATTTAATGATGTACATGCATAAATCAGAGAGCCTTTCTTGAGGATGTCAAGATACATATAAACATCTGATCATTACCTTGCCATCTAATTGTTGTTTTGCCTTCTCAATCTCTTGCTGTTTAAAGTAGATGCAAAGCATTTCAAATATCAGCATTTCGAAGTTGCTATGAATGCTATTCAATAGAGAGTGAAATTCCTAAACATAACCTTTATCTCCTCTGGTATGTTCTTAGAAAGTGCCTGCACTCTCAGGTACAACGGATGCAGCGCAAATACTGAGAGTGAACTGAAAGAAAAGCATATATGAGATTAGGATTTCAAGCATCTAAAAATTAGTATATGACTTGTTTGAAACAACAATTAAACACAAGAAACATTTTTCCATCAGAAGTTTGATAATATTAACATCAGAGACAGTGTGTGATATGCTGCATGCTGTTTGTATCTTATCCAAATAAAATTTGATATAGGTTTAAACCAGAGAGTAAATATCAAACTTAGAAAATCAAAGACACCCCAGCCCCAAATCTAAAAGGAAGTTGACAGGGACTTGGGTATCATGAGGTGCCTAAGTTATCCAAAATTATGGGATGATCGACTCAGTGAAGTACTAAAGTGGCTTAGTTCTTCCCCTTTAAAAGAGAGCTTTTAAGGGAAGGTTCCTCGTCATACTGCTTCAGTGCTTATCGGAGATCAAATAAGACTTTTTAGCAACTTCGAGCTAATTTCGGAAAATTCAATTTCCCACACCTTTAATTATTATTCTGCTTGCTTGCCGGAGCCTGTTATACACCAGTAATTCTGTATGTGTATAATCAAAGAAAGAAACAAGGACTGCTCTCAACTGAGGTGAATGCACAGAAAGAGAGGACTAGGATGTGTATTTGATATGAGAACAGCTGGCATAATGAGTAGAGGAGAAAGATTCTAGTATCACGATCACAAAGTGGAATATATAGGAAGGGGAGGAAAATAGTGGAGAAAGCAGTTACTGAGAGAATGCAGGGCAATTGGGAGTACCCTTGCCATTTGGAACGAAGCCTTCTTTTTTTCGTTAGATACTTTCTTGTTATTTCACAGCATTACAATGGTTTGCCAATGAATTAAGGAGCTAGCCTCCATCATGTCCGCTATGTAATACCAAGTTCTTTCAGTTTCCAATAGCTGAGCTATTGCAGGATAAAAACCATGTTTGCATTTATGATATATAAGGTATTTACAAGTTTATCTAATGTCAATGATTTTGAAGGTGCTGCTATACCTGTATGGATAAGAATCCCACCACATCTGATGCACAGATGTATCATTGATAGGTAAAAGTTGAACTAAATGGAAACCAGATGCTACAGCCCAGTCAACTAGCAATTTCAGGTCGAGAAACTCTCCAACTCCTAGATCAGATTCCGACCTGATAGAGAACATAGGAATTGCTACACCAGCACCACGCCAGGGTGTTTCCTAGAAAAGCAAACCACCAACAAGTTAGAATCATCAACTTCTGGTAAACCACAATCTCCACTGCCCGTAAATGTAAATTTAGCAACTCACACGTATCATGCCATCTGAAAGAAAAATATATTTTGCCTCTCTTCTTGAGGCACTAATGGACACTTCTCGATTTGAACCATTTTCTATAGAAGCATTCCCAGACCTGCCATATTTACAATATCTGTATGTGGAAATAATTGTTAAGGAAGACTGTAAAGTTAGACCAGAGTACTGGTAGCGACATATGAAAATAATAACCCCACATTTTCATCTATAAATCGAGATGAAAAGTTCAAAATGGATATCTTATTGGAAAATCACTCCTTTGTATCACACATTCAGCTAGCCAGACAAATTCACCAACATAGCTGAGTTTTAGTCCATTTTCAACTTTCCACTGCCCCAATTTTGTATTGCTGCCTATCACGTATATCTGCAAAAGTACACGAGAAACCACTAATTCAAGGTTGCTTTTAATCACAAATTCTCAATGTATCATTAAATGCTAACAATCATATTTTTTCAATGAATTCTCAATCCATGCAGATAAATAGCATGAGACATAAATGATATATGGCTAAAATATGGTTTTGGTCCCTGCAAATATGCCTCGTTTTGGTTTTAGTCCCTGTAAAAAAAATTGTTGTTTTTGGTCCCTGCAAAATATTTTGTTTTTGAAAATAGTCCTTCCAAGGACTATTTTCAAAAGTAAAATATTTTGCAGGGACCTTTTTAAAAATCAAAA
>Ga0228710_1000127_pt1 | contig 68518 bp, 37 predicted proteins | sample MedpolnodulmetaG_FD_177995 | JGI IMG/M metagenome (GOLD analysis project Ga0228710, IMG submission 177995) | Root nodule microbial communities from Medicago polymorpha collected in Santa Monica, California, United States - pink nodules | ecosystem: Host-associated > Plants > Roots > Nodule...
TTTTTTATTAAATATAAGTTTTTTTTTTTGGTTGAGAAATATATAAGTTTGTTTTTACTTTATAGTATAATTCATGTAGTTTGTCCAAAAAATAATCAAATATCGGTGACCACTATTTGTCATACCGCTATACGCTATCTCGCTTTTGGGGTCGGGCACCATGCACCGCTATCCGGGATTGACTACTATAGCTGGAGTGTTGTTTAGGATTTTGAACATAACTAAGGACATTCCAGACTTTTAGTTTGTATATTTCACACATTTTAATTTTTTCTTCCTTCCAAATTCTCCCAATATTGGAGGGGAGGGAAATATTTTTGCCCTCACCATTCTCCTCCTGCCCTTTCATCCTTAATTTTGAACTAAACAAGAAAATTTATTAACTTGCCTCTCCAATCTTTTAAGATTACTGGTGCTTGACTCCTTGGCACAGAGCATGATTTTTATATGTTAATAATGCAGACATTCATTATTTTTAAAGAGCTCACTGAGTATTGAATATGATTTTTTGGGTTCATTTTTCAATCAATGCTTCTGCTACTAACTGTTCTCCTTATGGCTGTCTTTTAAAAGCCTGATCTTGCTGATGGAGGTTGTGAAGCCGTTGATCAAAATATTATTCAATTGCAGAAGGAACACTTCCAACAGGTTTTGATTCTTATCTGAAGTAAATTGTTTAGAGGGAAGAGCCTGTTTGGTTTTGAGTTATTATTGGTTTATTAATGTACATTTGACCAATTTTGTAGCTCGCCAAAAAGAGAAAATACTTTATGAAACTTATTCAAGCAGCAGAAGAAGGCATGGAAATGGAGCCACGGTAAAATATTTGATAATATAATTTATCTCGTTCATTAGTTGTTTTTTATTTTTTATGTTGACAAATCCATATGCTGACCCTCATTAATAGCTAATATGTTTTGTGTTAATCTGCAGAGCCCTTGAGCAAGTTGCTATGGACAAACTTGTTGAGTTGGCTTATAAGAAGAAGCTGGTAATATGACTTTTTTGTTGCGCTTATTCCTTGTTGTTTGCTCTGAGTTAGTTGTAGGATGCAGATGTGGCAATTGTATTGAGCTATTTGATATGTTATTTGAAGTATGTTATTTGTTTGATTGAAAGGTGGTGTTTTCGTTGCAGTTTAATGTATTTTTTTTTATCTTTGAATTTATATTCTTTGTTCTTTCTCTCTCTTTTCAACTTCCCTTGAGATGTGTTACTAAGTGTGTCTGGCTTGTGTTCTACTAAACTAATCATTTCAGAATTATGCGGTGACAACTTTTGTCATGAAAGAGTTAAGTGAAAATGATTTGCATTGGAAAAATGACCGTTTATAATATTGATAGGCGACTCGTGGAACTAACGCTGCAAAATATGGACTTTCTAAGGTCTCAAGGCCAGCTGCTTTGAGTTTCATGAAGAGGACTCTTGGTAGATGCCGGATGTTTGAGGAAACCGGGAAAAGTTGCTTTCAGAATCCCATGTTTAAAGATATCCTATTTGCAACTCCAGCTCGTGAAAACTATGCTGCATCAACACTTGCTGAAAGCCTGCCACTTGCTCATAATTCTCAACAAGAATGTGCACTATCAGGTTTTATACATTTGTCTTGTTTTATTTGTTTTTGATGTATTTTTTCTATGATATAAATTCCCAAGGCATTTGCATTTTGCTTCAGCTTTATTTATAGTTCTTCCTGGTTTCTAAAATCTCATTTGATTAGGTAGATAGATCCTTTTTATTTCTTATTGGTAATATATCAGGCCTTGGTCTTGCAGGTTCATTTCCTTGCAGTGAGCAAAATGTCTTGGGAAATTCAAACCATCCCTCTGACCTGGATGCTGCCAAGATTGGACCAATACTGAACAGGGGGAAGAAAGGAGAAGAACTATTTGATGAGGTTGGTGCTAGTGCGTCTTTGAAACCTACATCAACTCTTGGCAATTCGTTCTTGGGTGCGGCAAAAGGAAAGAGGAGTGGAAGAGTGAGGAACAAAGACACTTCTCCGAGAAGTTCTGTTAAAAGAGGCATTCGTTCTTCTGCAAGTAACACAAGGAGTGAGCGTAAAATAAAACCAAAGGCCAAACCAAAGGCAGCTCATCTGTCTACTTCTGCAGAAGGATCTCTCGGCAAGTTGGTGGAAAATATTAATTCTGAAAATCAATTGGCTTGTGGCTCTGGTCAACTGGTTTCCGGTGATAACAACAGAAAAAGTAAAGTTGGGTCTGTATCACATGGTAACGATTTTGCCGTTGAAACTGAGGAACCCATGGACTTAACAGACGTGCCTGAACTGGACTCTACAGAAGTAGGTGTCGGTAAAGACCTGGATTCATGGTTAGACATTGATGTGGATGCTTTACAAGATGATGAGGATGCGGTGGGCCTAGACATACCTATGGACGATTTGTCCACGGTTCTGTGAAGACTAATACAGGATATTGTACATCCCTGTGCATTATTTGGTGTTTATAAACAGCGCTGTGTCAGTCGAACGTTGCAAATACATTTCATGCCTCTCAAGTTGGCACTCTTAGTTTTGCTCATTATTTTTATACTTGTCAGTCAGTATCTATCTATAGTACCCAATATAGGAGCCCATTAAAGGGTCTTAAAGATATAGAAAGAAGAAAAAGGTAGGCCTCAATTGTTCATATGATCTAGAGCTTCATATAGGTTGTAACTGTTTTACATTCGTTACAAAACTGATATTCCCGTTGTAATTTTCTCTCATGGGCTTGTAAATTATCACATCCAAATTACAGCGTTTTGTTTTTGGTCAAACAATTACAGCGTTGGAAAACCAATTTGTTGTATCGATTGTGGCAAGAATTCGAAGCCAACAAGCTATCGTAGAAAGCCAACGACATTTGTGTTTTGAAACAGTAGAATGTCAACCAAATGTTCAATTAAGATAAAAGTTGGAAACAATTGTCACGTAAGCCTTTAACTTCTTACTAACGCAAAAAAAGCAAACTAAATAAACCGAAAATAAAGCTATTTTTTTAATTTAAAATTGTTGGCAGAAAATTTGTCTCCGCGTAGATTATACATGATTTACATTAAACGAAAAGAGGCTTTGAGATTTCTCGTAGACTTCCTTCCAGATCTTATATCGGGTTATAGTAATTATCGAGAACTTTTTAATCGAACCCCCCCTGGTTTGAGTATTTAAGATGCAATGCTTTACCAAATTGTTTGGAGCATCGAGAGTAGTGTTCATTGTAGATTAGAGTTGTTTTGTTTAAGCAAAAAGAGGAGCAGTGGAAACAACTCAGCTGCCGACCTCACTATGATCAATTCTTTTGCTTACAAGTCAATGCAATTTGCAATGAATAAAGCAAACAATGAGTTGGTTGATGCTGTCATTTATTGTTCCCAACTAATGCCCCTTTTAATTTCACACCAAACTTGCAAAATAAAATTAAGCAAAACCTCATTTTGATTACTCGATTGTGATGCGTTGTTATTTCCGACCCGCACCAAAATACATCCATTCGTATACAAAATATAATTTACCCTAGTACCAAAAAAGAAGATAATTTACCCATAGTTATATTGTATAAAATGTGGATATTAATTTCATGATTGCTTTTTTTTTAAAAAAAAAATAAATATAAAATATGTCATTAATTCTTATAAAAAGGGATGGAGGAGGAGAACTCAAAAACTCAAAATACAAACACATTTTTAGTGTCTACTGGTACTTTTGTAATAACTTTATAGATTAAATTGACAAATAAAATACACGTTCAAAAACTAAACTAACTAAAATAAACATATTTACATATGTTTTTATTTTTATTTTGATACGTACTATTATAAAGCTTAACACAATTAAAGAATAAAATGAATGTTTTATCTATCTTATTAATTAAAAGTATTTACTCCCTTCTTCCTCTCTCTTTCTCTCCTTCTCAAACCTTAGCCGTCACCCCTTTCTTTTTCTTTTTCTTCTGAGCGGGGTGATTTAAGGTCAATTTTAACCTAAAAATAACCCTTATTTTTCCTTATATCCTAATTGAATAAGTGATTTAACATATTTTCTGTTTTCTTTCGTTTGTTTTTGTGATTTTGTCGTCTTTGAACGACTCTGTTTGTTTTGATTTTCCGTCTTTGTGCGGTGTGTTTTTTATTTTCTGTCTTAGTGCGGTGTTTATTTGATTCAGGTTGAAAGATTAGCTTTGAGCAAGTGCAAATCCGATCAATGACAATGACTTTGACATTGTCAACGTTGCAGATCCAAAGACATGAATATTTCGGAGACTTCAACATTGTCATATTAGTCATAAGTCATATTTGTAGGCATAGATACTTTGTCGTTTTATGCTATTAACATGAATGCTGTGAGTTTATTCACCTATTCATCCCTTTTGTTTTTAGTGAATTTAGATTTGTATTGTATCGATGTACTCTATCAATTTGAATGAACGAATATCGTTTAATTTTGTCACAAAAATGAGTGTTTTATCTAGACACAATTCTTACCCCAAAAAATATCCCCATGGCCTATAAATATGACACTCAATAATTGATGAAACAATATGTGAAGCAAAGTCACTTGACTCCACAAACACATTCAACCAAAACAACATTTTAAGAATATCTATCAGAAATAGTTAAGTTTCAAAACCATGATCAACAACAAAGTAACCATTCTTTTAGTTCTTATGTGTTTCATCATTGCTGTTTTATGTTCTGATCCGGATCCTGTTATGGATTACTGCATAGCCAAATCAGAAGATAACAAATTCAGTTGCAAAAACTCATCCACAGCAACAGTTGAAGATTTCACTTTTTCAGGTATAAAACTACCAGGAAACTTCAAAGATACTGGATTTTCTTCAATGGGAGTGAATTCAAATGTGTTTCCAGGTTTAAACACTCTTGGAGTTTCATTTGTTAGAGCAGATTTTGATGTTGGTGGTGTTAATGTTCCTCACTTTCATCCAAGAGCAACAGAAGTTGCTATTGTGTTGGAGGGAAAAATTTATTCAGGATTTGTTGATACCAAGAACAAGATTTTTGCTAAGGTTTTGGAGAAAGGTGAGGTTATGGTTTTTCCAAGAGGACTTGTTCATTTTCAGATGAATGTTGGTGATGTTCCTGCTACTATTTTTGGTAGTTTTGATAGTCAAAATCCTGGTTTGATGAAAATTCCAAATGTTGTTTTTGGATCTCAGATTAAAGATGAACTTTTGGAAAAAGCTTTTGGACTTAATTCTAAGGAGCTTTCTAAGTTAAAGAAGAGGTTTTCTCCAAGCTAAATTGCTTTTTTTAATGTTGAGAAATTATTTTTTGGCATCAAAATTTTGATGTCAAATTCTACTTTGTTATTTTAGTTTTTATATGTATTTTTGAAAAGTGGAATAGATATAAATACATACAATTTCACTAATGATATGGGTATTTAGATGTTGAAATAACACATTTGTTTTATGTTTAGTAACGGTGGTTCAATCTTCGATGAAAACAATGAGGATTGAAAAGTGGAATCTAAATTAAGATCCAAATTATGCATGGTAACAAAAATTATATGATATTTTTGTATAACATTTCTTGTGACCAATTGAAAACTCTCCATTAGTGGAAAGTTATTAGATTGATTTGTAGTTAATTGTTTTAATAATTCATCTCTTCTTTCCACCAAAAAATTCAAAATTCATCCCTTCTTACTTAAGAAAGATTTTATTTATAATGGAAGAGTTAAAAGATTAGGAGTCTGAGGTGAAGTTGTTTCTAAGCTTTTGCTTTTTTGTGTTCATATTTTATTGTTATCGAAGACAATAATTATACACGTTTGGTAGAAGAGGATATATTTCTTTCACATGAGTATCTTTATCTTTACTTTTCCAGTCTGATACGCTTAATTAGCTAATGCCAGTGTGCTTTTATCCTAAGGCATCATTTTCAAGAGGTTGAAACTGCTCCGAAAGTTCCTTCCCAGATGACTCTCCTAAACCTCCTTTGCTTTGGTTGTTCCAACCCAATCATTTGACTAGCATTTACTCATGCCGTACCTATATCTAAACACTCATTTGACTTTATTTTTGTCCCTAAATGTAAACTCCTTTTCAAATTACTAAATACATTTATTATTATTTTCTTAAACATACCCATAATTAATACTACTAACTTCTCTTGAAATACGAATAGTCAGATTTAACACACATACAAACAGAAGACAGTTTAGTAATATTAACACATAAAACAGACACATTAATTACAGTGACAACTTTTCTTAAGAAACGTGGAAGAAAAAAAACAAAAGGAGCTTACATAAAATGACGTAGGGAGTAGCTGCTTTCCCATTCTCGTCTATGTGTTATGTTTACATTGGAGAACCAAACAATCCCTGAATACATGTGTGTCACACGGTGTAATGAATTTGTTTGGTTTTGCCATAAAAATTTATCATGATTAAATCGGATGTCCATAACTCAAATGATAAAAATGTAAAATTTGTTAGGTTCAACATTATAAAAAATGTTCTAACTCCCTCCGATTCCTTCGCTTACAACCACATATTCAACATTGTAGAAAAATATTAAAAGATAAATATGTGAAAAAACTCACGACACCAAATAAATAGCACACAACGACAAAATATTTACAAATAATATGATAAAATCAAAATGATCAATATATTCATGTCTTCACATCTGCAATACAAATCAATGATTGAACTTATAATTGGCCGAATCTAACACTTCAACAGTAACCAAACGAACACCACACCAAAACAAGAAATCAAACAACGTCGCACAAGACGACAAACAACACATACCGCACTACGACGACAAAATCATGAGAAAAAAGTTAGATCCATATGAAAACCACTTATTTAGTTCTTCACAACAATTTTTTTTTTGTTGGTTACCATGATATTGGTACGAAGTTTCCACCATCGTTTAGCTGTGACTAATCTCTGTTGGAGAATATGTGTGGCACATAAGATGGGTTCTCCCAACGGAATTCTTTTCCATACGCATGAGTCAGAAATCAAACCTCTGGCCACATGTTTAAGGGTCTCAAATCCCTTACTATTAACATTCATTGTTGAATTTTCACAATTAATGTTAAATACCATTTTCAATTTAATTTGATGAAAATATTTAAATTGCAAAAAATATTCTGTATTAATTTCGTGTAATATATAGTTAGAGACATGCGTCAAACTGTGGCTGTTGAAGGCATCGTGGATGTGGATAAGAAGGATTGTAAGACGTGGGCAGTTCTATGGCCCGACGATCCCGGGCACTCGCCTGGGCTCCGCCCCAGTTTTTTTTCAATTTCTTATGTAAATCCCTATGAATTTCTTATATAAACCCCTATAAATTGGGCATTTCTTTAGATTTTTTTATTATTTGCTTGCAATTTCTTATGTAAACCCCAATAAATGCGTTGCAATTTTTTTTGTCCCGGCTCCGCCACTGTTGTAAGATCAGTAAGTCCGCATTGAAGAAGAAGGAGGCATTGGAGAAGTGAATCTTGCAGGATAATCTATCTAGGGAAGTCTATTGTCGTTATATAAAAATAATAACCAGTGGACATTGTTAAATTCATCAGAGAAACCTTGAATTGAATCCATGCCTGTTTTTGTTCCAAACCTGATTATGATATCCAAGTCCATACTACTTGTTTTTAAGGTTGTTTGGTTACTAAAAAGGAAGAGATCAAAATAAGAAACATACGCATAATGTTATTGAACATATAACCTTAATGACAAAGAAAACACTCAAAACAACAATGTTCTTGCAAGAGTAGATGTTGTACACTGCTTACATTTTTTTCTTCCCATAAAATCCATTCCATGTTTTTTTAGTTATAGTTAAAGCCATGCACTCAGCATCTCATTCCAAATATCAGGCACACCAGGGAGGCACCAATGACTGCAATCAGAGGACTGGCCATTACCTTGTTTCTGCCTCTCTTCTTCACTTATCGCCTTACTATACACTGAAGGATGTCCATCTCTTCTAAAAGCAGTCATTGTTGTTATATCCTGTAGATATACTGGAAATCTCATTCTCTTCAGCACTCCTTTTAGCACTACTAGTGGTCCTGGAACATGCATGTGGCTGAAATATTTTACAGGTTGCCTTTGATTGTAACATTTCCAACCATTTTGCCTACAATTTAATGAAATGTTCTTAAATATGTTATTGAGACTAAAGCAAAAATAAATTGATGAAGGAAATGAAAATTGATAGTACCTGTTATGTCTAGGTGCCATACTTCTAAAAACGACTCGAGTTTTTGGAGGGTCCAAATTCAAATCCACCCACTTTGCCCATGTACTGAGTCCTTTCTCATAGGCAACCATTTGATTCATGTTTGTGATGATACTATTTCCTTCCATGTAATAATCCCACCTAGTATTAATCAAGACTGATTCCATTAGGATGTAAAAATGATTATCTTCAAATGTAACACTTTTCAATTAAGTGGAAAACTAAAAAATGAGAAAGGTTTCTTACGAACTAGATTGACCAGAGTGAGTCCACCAATGAGCTGAATCAAATGCAAGAATATCAACTCCTTTCCAATACCTTGCATTCTCTTCAATCAAATCCAAATGTAGAATTCTCTTATTATTAGACCCTTTCTTCAGTTCTACCAATAGTGGTGCCCAGAAGAATTCAATTGATGTCTCAAAATCCTGTAATAAGTGAACAACATGTAAGTAAATCTTTTTTAGAAGGAAAATTAAGGATATACTAAGATTGATTAATATCCTACCATAGCATGGAAAGACATTAAAGGACCATCATAGGTGACCTTTTTCCTGTCAGTTGGAATAACTCCTTGAACTAAGCATACAAGAGATTCCCATTGGTTTCTCATTATAGAATCACCCACCAACATCATTCTCTTTCCTCTCATTTTACCAAGATACTTCAGTGCATCAAACCTGAAAATGTCATCGAGAAGCTAAATTTATCAGCATGATTTACGTGTGTTTGGTTATTCTAAATAATTGATTCGGACTAAAAGTGAGTTAAATGTAAAGTGATTTATGTTTGAATACATTTACATAAAAGTCGACTAAAAATCAATTGTAGAGAACATCCAAACATGTCAAAATCAATTATGCAATTATAAAATCAATTTTGCTCCTTCTAAGAGTGAAGCCAAACATACACAATGCAAGCATATAAGAAAACAAGAAACAAGATATTGATGATGGAATACAAGAATGTAAGAAAACAAAAAGGTAGCAATGTGAGTGATTAATGTTTCATCATCACCTTGGGATGGAACAACCTAATGGCTTCCACTTCCATTTCTCATAATCTGAATCCGGCCGTCCATTCTTTTGACAAGTAACTGCAGTGGTGAGATAAGGACAGTTGGAATCATAGAGAGGGTAGGTTTGATCAAATATCCATTTTCCAACTGAAAAATCACATTTCTTCCATGAATCTCTTTGGGTTTGCACCATGTTGACATCTTCAGTTTCTTCCAATGCAAGCCAACCGGATACATCCTCTGGATTGATCAGTGATAATGTGCAGTTGAATAAGCCTAAGAAGAATAAAAATGACAGTAAATGAAGATTTGTTTTTGCCATTTTGGAAGCTCAAGGTGAGAGCATAGTCATAGTTGTGAAGGAGTTTTTGTAACTTAGAAAGGACCTTGTTGATGAAAAGTGTTTGATCAAGGCATGACTTACGGTGTTGTGGACCATACAAATGTGTTCCTTTTACTGATTGCTATTGATTGATTGATCTTTGTACCAATCACATTTTACTTTATAATATTGCTAAATTTAAAATGCGTAGTAGGACACAAGTCTTGTATTGTATGAGATGAGTTTTTAATCGATCTAGGTGAAGTTCTTGTTACAGGAATGAACTATTAGATTTTTACTTTATGCCATTTTATCCTTGATGGTTGTAGTTAACAACACCTTGTGCCGCATTTAAGAATCAATCAACATTTCAACAATTATCTTCTTCTCTTTAAAACCCTCGTTCAATACTATTGTTGTATAATTCTTCATTTGTATCGGATTCTGTTCCAAATCATTAGAATTCATACTCTTGAAACTTGGATTTTTGTAGAATCCATGATCCCTTCTCAATTGTTATCTTGAGCCTTCGATCTTTGTGCATGATGGTTGCTAAACACAATCCAATGGAAGACAATATGGAAATGTGTTTGTTTCTCATATGATGAACCTTTTACTTTGGAAAATAATTTAAAACGTACAAATATTAAAGATAGTTGTGATGGATATGGATGAAGACGAAGTCGAACTAGAAAGTGAGTGGCCTTTCAGCAACGCACAACAATGGAGTGTCACAATCAGAAGAAGAATTCCCATTGTTTGGTTCAACTCCATTTTCTCTGATTCGATGTTGTTCAGTAACGATGTTCAAAAAAATTACATGTCCACACATCTCTTAACCTAATTTTAACCTAATTTTTCACTTCACACCTTTGCATTTAATGTTTATCTAAAATAAAATAAAATTATGTTCCTAATTATATTATGCTATTTTTTTGGAAACTCTTACTTATAAATGTTAACCCGTCTCACTATCTCTTACTTATCAATGTTAATCCGTCTCGCTATACTTAACCTAATTTTTATGAAATACTATATGACAATCATGACATTTATCTAAACTATTTTGTTACCTATTATCGTCAAATATTACCTTTTATATGACCCATACGTTACCACGGGTCGATGAGAAATTGCTTGACGGGATTGGTGCCTCCTTAAAAAGTATATGATATTAATTTGTCTTTAAAATTGTGCCCTCAACGTTTTAAAATCAAAATATTGTTTTTTTAATACAAAACTTTTAAATTTTTTGTTTTTTATGCCCTTATAAACAAAAGTTAACAAAAATATTTTGTTACTGAGTCAAAAAATATCACCAATGATACTTAAAAACAATTTCAATAGTTTCATTACAGTCTAACAACGTGTAGTAAATACTTTAAAAATAAAAGTTATATGGATCGCAAACCAATATGTGGATTTAAAACACAGAGTCTAAACAATCCAACCCACATAAACCAAAAATTAAATAGATAAACAAATAGCATGAACTATGTCACGGCTTAAGAAAATATTGTATGTAAACTTTAGTCCATATACTCAACTCTTGCTAGGCATCATCCAATCATCTATCCTCATGTAATATTTTTTAGTAAAGTTAATTTAATTTTGAATTAATTTCATGTATAGAATACCATATACTCAACAAAACTCAAAATTTTTCTAAATTTTACACCACTATTGATAAGTTTAGAGATCTTTTATTACTTATATAGAAAACAAATTGATCAATCTCTTTGTTAATTAATGCCCATTTGTCAAAAAAAGAGAGGAAAATCTCCTTGCTCAAACCCTGATTCCACGTGTATGATCTTGGTTCAATACGCGCTTGCTCCATCTATAAAGTACGCGCTTCCTCCATCTATATATTCTCTATCCAGTACCCTTATTCTCACACACTCAGACATTCACCTTCTTTACATCTATCACTCTCTCATCAGATTTCACTCTCTGTTTCCTCCCTCTACTTTTGAGAATGGCTCGCATCTGCATTTCCTTTCCAATGCTCTTTGTAGCAATGTTCTTTCTCTCCGTCGTTGCACAATATCCAACGACATCTCCCAAGGCTTCTGTTGTGATTACCATTGGCGCTGGTCCATCTATTTTCAACTCTCCGTCGCCTATTACTCCACCATCGGTGTCACCTCTCCCACCATCATCAATTTCTTCCCCTCCCGCTCCTGCTCCCGCGCCTCACAAAAGTGGTGCAGCCTCCCATGGATTCTCCTTCGCCACCGGAACCTTTGTTGTAGCCCTTGTTGCGATTGCTTTGATTATTTGAAACTTAGGGCATTGTTGTAGAGTTCTCTCTCTACACTATGCTATGAGACATATAATATAGTTATGTTTCAAATTTCATATATTTGTTCTTTCTTCTGTTTGAAGAATTCATCGTATGTATGAACCGAATTATTATAATATAATAATATATTGAACAAATTTAAATATATCATATTATATACATTGATTTTGTGCTCATATTGGTAAAGTGTATACCTGGTTGCCAAAAAAGCATCCCTCGATAGTTATTCTTTTTTTCTTTATAAAAGAAGAAAATAATTTATTTGCTAATAGCTTTGTTTGTTTCTACAACCTTAAAAAAATAGCTTTTTTTTTTTGACAAAAAAAAAAGCTTTGTTTGTTTGCTAATAGTATTTATAAAAGAAAAATAAAGAAAAGAAAATGGCATCTGCCGATTTTGATTTGGTAATATTTTCTTTGATGATAGCTCTGATTTTTTGGTAAATATTGATATGCTCTTTTTGTGAAATTTACGATAATGAATTTATTTGTACGGGTCTTGCTAATAGTTTTTTTTTACGCCCAACAAAGACCAAATTACGGTGGAAAAAATCTCAAAAACAATACACATAGGTGATTTTTGACAAACAAAAAAATGACCTAAATCCATCTTTCTTCATAGATATAGGTTAGAGAGAGGATATAGCTTCTCTCAACAAAAACAAGGGCCAGCTCTATTAACAAAAGAAGATATCACATGTGTTAAAAAATATAAAACTAGAAAGAAAGAAAAAAACTATTTGCCAATAGCTCTGTTTTTTTTTTTAGAAGAGGTAAATATTTTTTTTTTAAATAGAAGAGGTAAATATTTTTTTTTAAAACAGAAGAGGTAAATATGTTAAATACAAAGAAATGTAAAATCACAAAGAAAAAGAAGGCTTCAACTAAAAATAATAATGTATATTGTTAGGTCTGTCTTAAGATTAAGAGCATGTGTTAAGGAATTTAATAGATGTGTCAATTTTATTTTATTTTTGAAGATTTTATATTTAGTTCATTAGCATGTAACTATAGGGTCAAATGCCTAAAAAAACTAAAGGGTAGGGTCAAATGCCTAAAAAAACTAAAGGGTTAATATTTTCCCTTTACTAGGGTCGTAACTTTTGTACCTTTTTTATGGGTAATATTTTTTAGGATACAGTAATATGTTGTACCTTTTTTATGCGTAATATTTTTTAACCTAATAAATATCAATTAAAAATAAATGAAATGTTTATTCTTAGTTAAATTTTTACTAGAAATTTCATTTTCCAATAAATTAGTATTGGTAGAGGATGCATTTTAATGGAGGGCTAACATTAAAGCATACTCTTGTGCAAAATTATATGTTATTTTGACAATTTCACACACAATAAGAAATGTAATTAATTTTTTTTATGGAAAAGAGAAATTATGAATTATATTTTACAAAAATATTATTCATTAATGATATGAGAAGAATAAATTAAAAGTATTGAACAAAGATAGATACACCCTCTTGTCACTATTATAAACAAAAATCAATATTTTAGATTCATTCATTAAATAATGTATGTGATATGTAATAAAAATCATATACATCATTAATTGAATAAATCTAAAATGTAGAGTTTTTATTATCTAGTGATCAGAGGGTGTAGTAAATAGTAAAGGGCGTAAAAGAATAATAACCATTAATGTGTCATTGATGTCGTAAAATGACATATAATTTGAAACAAACATATTATCATATTTTACTAGAATGATATAATTTGAGACAGCGGGAGTATAAGGCCACATCAAATGTAATGATGTCTAAATTTAAACATATTTTCTCCATTCCAAATCTACCACTTTAGGAGGAAGCTAAAATTAGTTTAGAAGTATTTTTGCTCAACTCCCTTTTACAATCCTCCCCTCCAAAGGTTAACAATACCACTAAAATTTAAAATGAACAGGTTTAGAAATATGTGATGGTTGTCTGCAGAACATCAAAGTGTTGATGAGTGGAATAAAAGTTTTCCATCACCAACCAGATCCCTCAAGAGATTAATGGCACTGATGAAGCAGCTAGCCCAGCATAAATGTGAGGATGAGACATACCTACCCTAGTAAATACTAGTAACATGCTATACCAGAGACAGAGAGGATGCCGTGTTCTCCATACTCCTGTTGTGGAGTCGGAAGAGCATGCATCCTTGAGGATAGTAGATGGTATTGAGCTAAATCTTAGATTGATATCAAGTTAAGATGTTAAAATGCCTGTACTAAATGGAATAATGTTGCAATACCAGAGATGTAGGTTTGAACAAAATGTTGCATATGGGGGGTCACTCCATACGATATATATGGACATTTTTTTCAGCCAATTACGATGCAAGTAAAGAGAACTCTCGATCAAAATACAGAAAAAGGAAAGAAATTGTTCACATAAAATGATGACAAGTTGAACTAGCAAAGCTCAGGAGAATTAAATTAAAGGTGCTCAATTCAATACAGGAAAGGAACAAGACTTATTTTTCTCGCAGAAAATAGACTAACTAGATTTGTAAATAAGAATTACAGATATATAAAAGAGAAACACAAACTGTGAACTTGGAATGAACACAAATAATCATGTCATGGGTACAACAGGCTTCCTTGAAAGGTCATCTAAGAAAAATATTTCGAGCTAATATAGCCGGACAGATAAGCCTAATGAAGAATAGATCAACCATGGGAATATTTCCCATGTACCTTATTTGGGAAGCCCATTTTCACTGTTGAGAAGAGCTTGACTTTCATCAGTAAGCACAACAGGTCCCCTTCCTGGTCTGGTGCATATAAAGTAACTGACATCCCCCTTGTACTTTTGTGACGGAATATTGTCTTTAATTTCTGGAGGTGGTGGCAAAGCTTCTATGTCCTCTATTCCATTGATCCCAGCATCTTTTGCAATTGACTTGTCACCAATAATGTAACTGGAGGGAAGAGAGTTTTGCAGGTAAGTAAGAAATTCAAGAGATTGACAAAAATCTTAGAGAATAGTATGCATGAAACTACCAAAACTTAAAAAGCACCTGTTGAGGTCATCTGAATTTGGAGGGAAGTAGTAAAGCAACTTCTGAATCAAAAGGGTAGCAGCTTTCCTATTACGTGCAATTAGAACCGCATTTGGCCCTGCATCAAATGTATAAGCTACCTGCACGTCAAAACTAGAAGTTAGTATTTAAATAGAAACCTATGAAATTGTAGGCGTTAGTTTGTTTATATGTGTCCGTATAATATATACTATATATGTACAACCAAACAAGCTGTGTATATAAACATCATTCACATGGGTATTATATGCATTTTCAGGGACATATGAGATTAGTTTAAATCAGTCTGCAAAGATTGCTCGATGTATGTACTTCATCACATTAGCTGGCTCACTTCACTTGATTGAAGACATTACTGGCATTCAATTCGTCAAAGAAGCATATCAATGTTCACAGAACTGGAGATCATATATCCTCCTTTAATTTGTTTTCCAACTAAGTAATTAATGAATTATTTCTGATGTTATAAAACACCATAGGAAGTTTCTTTTAATTTTAGAATATTGAGTGATTGGTAACCAGACAATTGACAAAATTTAACCCCAGGAATAAACCTTCTGCATACGAGACATATATGACCAAGAAAGTAATTCAAACCTGTGGAGCTTCTTCTGAATGGTTCCACTTTTCAACAATGCTGATTATCCTGAAGTGAAATAGAATAGTTGATAATAAATTAGAGCAGAAATGTGCTACACTTGTGATCTTATAAAACAAACATAATAGTCATAAACAACTGTCAATTATCAGAGCCTACCTATGGGATGTATCATTCATGTAAAATATAGGAGGACTTGTATCCAGACAAACTGCATGAAACTGGTTGCTATCGGTACAGGTGAGTTGTGAAAAAGATGCAAAGTCACGGTTTCGAATGGCTTCTTCCATTTTCAGTATCCTCTTTGGCACTATTTCCTATTGTGGTTCAAATGAGAAAAAGACATGAATAAAAATTAATCAAACTTAAATTACCATGGCATAATTATTTATATAACAAAGACAAAGAAAAGCACATAACTGTTAAACACTCGTAATCAACAACCGTGTTTAAATTCATGCTTACTATTTGAGAGAGAAAAATGGAAAATAAATTCCAATGTTAACAATAGTAAGATGCTTGAAAGTAGAGAGGTCTTGGTATTAAAAGCGCAGAATGAAAAGGTTTTAGGAAAAGAGGGAGGGGGGAGATGGTTCAAAATCTATTTCTTTAGAAATATACATTGGGAATGTCTCTACTTTCATACAAAGTAATATTCATCTAACATGGTTGATACACAAATTGCACGAAGGAAAGGGATGTGCTACCTTTGCTCTATGCTGTAAAAGCAAACTTGTTTCAACAGTCTCACGCATTCCTGAGGTGCTGCTAGTTTCCTTTTGCCGAGAGCTAACCTAGAAATAAATAATGAGATGGGAATACTGAGAAAAGTTTGACATGAGATAATGTGATAATGTAGATTCATAGTGCTTAAATGAAATGGAAACATCTCATTTACAAGATAAAAAATACTGCTTAGGCAAATAAATAAAAAATTATGTGGAAAATCTTGCACAGCTTCCATTTGGCCTTTAACACATTAGGAAGCAAAATTGTGAACTTCTACCACAATATTGCCAAATAGTATTTTGGTATGATGAGATAATACATGTATGTAGACAACTTGAATACTAAAGAGAAAAGATTGTAAGCAATTGATATAATTCAAATGCGGTAAAAAAATAATGAAGCATCTAAGCTGTTATGAAGTGTTGAAACAGCACTTCCAGTGAGAGAGTTGACTTCAAATCAAAGGTAAGTCATATAGAACAAATATTATCCTCGCCTATTAGAGAATAACAAGGAAAACTAAACCAACTAAAAAAGAGCTTGAGACAAAGAAATGGGAAACTAGAAACCAGAATATATGAGCTTCACATAAAACTGACCACAACATACCATTTAATACTAAATATATTAAAAGTCAAATTAATCCGTTCATCCATTCAATTTAACAAAGACAAAAAATATGACATACCACGGCAATAACAATAACAAGTTCATCCCAATGCTTTGCATCAGCAAGTTGAACCGCAAGACTATCACTTCCATTCTCCTCCTATAAATATCAAAAGAATAGAAATTACAATGGATTTTCAGATGATATAATGCCTATAAAACAGAGACTTAAATAAAATACTTACTTTTCCCATTTTCCACTTCACAAATCCCCCAAATAAGCTACGACAAGCACTACCTGATCCTTGCCTGTATATAGTAAAAATATTCGGAATCGTTAAAATATATAATCAAAATACAAGTGTCCAAACCAAGCATAACACCTTGCAAATTTAAAGTCATAAAGAAAAGAAAGACCTTGCAATAGCAGACAGCTGGCTTTCATCTTCTTTGACATTCATTAGCTTCCCCAGGGCATAAACTGCAAAACAGAAGACATACAGAAGCTATTATGAAATGCGATGACTAGTATAAATCTCTCATATAAGATTAATAGTAACCAAGAACCATGCTACTGTAACTAAAACAGCATGGAAATTAGGTTGAAATTGCATTAGACAGAACAGAAAGATAAAATTGAATATCTGTGTATAACACCTTAAAGAACATAAAGTTTGAAGCAATATTCCTAAAGATTATTGAATAAAGAATAAGATCCTCTATGAATCCAAACCATAAGACAATAAACATGCAACACTGAATAAATCTGTCTGTCCAGGAAAAAGTTCTACATGGCGAAGTATTGAATTGATAATTAATTAATTTATAGCAATATTTCTTTCATTGACTACTTATTAATAACTCAATACTTGGTCCCTCAATTATGGCTACAAATATGGATTGAGATTCACTGCAGTTAGTGAAAGGATGCATTCACGCAGTCAAACAAATCTCAACCATCCAATCTATTACACGGTTTAGATCTAACACTTCTCTTTTTTTCCACCATAAAGACAAAACCACAAGAATGTGTAAAGCCAAATTTCCAGACACCGGAAGTCTGGAACTGCTACACTGCGCTGGTGTGTTGCTCAGATTTTTATTAATTAATGGTCATTGATATAGAAATACATGTATACTATTAGTTTGATGAGCTTTTATATACTATATAGTCATATAGCCACCGTTGCCACCGATTCTGTACCCGAAACATATGGTCACCGATTCAATCTAACATAGTTATCTGATATATATTGTTTTATTACTTTAAGACATAATTATCTCATAAAATTGTGGGGAGTGTATTCAACACATCAGATTCTAAGGCATCAAAAGTTACTAGAATAATAGCAGAAGCTTTTGAAGCTGCTTCAATTTTTTCTGCAACAAAATCCGGTGTCCACAACCAACGCCAGACGGATGTCGGCAAGGAGAGAGAGAGTGAGAAAGAGAAGATTGGTGATGGCAGAGATCGAAAGATAGAAGACGATGACAGCAATAGAAAGAGAGAACATCGACGGCGGCGTTTCTCAGTTTGCACTACAATTGAATCCACAACGGTGAGAACGGTGAAGAGGGTCGGGGGGAAAACGTGGATCCAATAACATTTATTAGTTCAACTATGTTGTGGCAATTTTTAAAAGTAATAATTGCTTGTCTTTTTATGAGTGTTGGATCATTTGAATGAATCAGATTTGCCTAACTGCAGTGACTGTAGCTAATCTGGATCCTACAAATACCAGACAACGCAATTGAGGCCAATTATTATCCGAGTCCAATAAAAAGGGCAGCCCGGTGCACTAAAGCTCCCGCATACGCAGGGTTTGGGAAGGGCACCCGCCAATTGGTGTATTGTATGCAGCCTTACCCTGTTTTTTACACAAGAGGCTGTTTTCAGGACTTGAACCCGTGACCTTTCAGTCACATGACAACAACTTTACCTTTGCACCAAGGCTCCCCCTTTATTATCCAAGGCCAATATCCACTGGAAATCTATCGTCACTGCCCGTGATTTTGTTTTCCTGGTCGACCTGGTCAAAGTTTATTCATGAATGTCCTTTCAATATTTGCTCTAGAATAACCAAAATATTCATGGGGAAAATTGTTCAAGTCGATTTCCTGAGTTTTGGATAATGAGATAACAGAGTTGAATGTTGTTCTCTTCCCTTCCCTCTAATTTTCTTCTTATCATTCTGTCTTAGTCTGGCTGATGCGCCATAATAGGATTGGGCCTACTTCGAACAATTCCAAGATCCTTAAATCTAATCCATGAACTGTTTGATTTAGATCTTAAACATGATAGAGCAGCTAATCAATGACAATCAGATTTGGTGGATTAACCCATGCAATGCAGCTCACATTATGCCAACAAATTCGATTTCATAACAATTACATGTGGTATACTAATAACAATTATATGAAAGAAAAAAAAAATCGATATAAGTGTATTACCAAGACAAGCGAAACCCGCAGCCGATGAAGCCAATCCAGCTGCAGTGGGGAAGTTGTTATAGGAAGCAATATGTACGTACAATTTGCTCCAATCCTCCTTGGTGATCTTAATACCCTTTTTATTATCCTCAACATCACATGCGCGAGCACGGATCTCCCTTAAACAGCTCTGGAATCTACCCCCGGAAAGAGAAATCTCCTACACTAACCAACAAAACCAAATTCCAACAATTAAAAATTGAAAGTAAAAGAATGACAGAAGTGTGATAATAAAGCGCAGAGAGACATATTTCCTGTGGAATTTACGTAAGTGTGACAATAAACAAGCAAGTAGTAGACAAAACATGTACGTAGCTATGAAGCACTAAAAGGTACACGGACACTAATACTGACGGCATTTTGTATTAATTTCCAATCAATCCATGAAATACATATAAAAAGTGTGATAATAAACAAGCAAGTAAGCTATGAAGCACAGATACATACACGGACACACTAAAAGTGTGAGTTGTATGACGGATGAATTTCCAATGAATTCGAGAAATACTCATAAACAAGCATGAATCGAACAAATACACATAAAAAGAAAAAAAGAAAAACAACCTTGCCATTGAGCCACATACGATCTTGTTGAAAGGAAGGACTAACAGAAACGGTAGTTGTGGTGCAAAGATGAGCGGGATCAAGAGTGACACTGATACTATCATTAACAGGTAAGATTAGGGTTTCATCTCTTTTACCCCAATACTTGATCACAGCAATGTTGGTTGGTGTCTGAGCAGTAACCATCAGTACCCAACTATCACCCGCCATTTCCAATCAATTAATCAAAAAAATCAAAGTTGAGTAACAGATCTAAGTAAGTGAGAAGAAAGAAGAAGCTTATTTATTTATATTAGTAATGGGAGAAATATTAAATTGATTGAATTCTTCGTTGTACTGCTGCTTCATTTATTATTTATTCATTTCCATTTGGATTCTCGTCACCTACCAACCTCTTTCCATTTATTATATTATTTGGTTTTATCATGGAACACCTTCAATTGAATCATCGTGGAACACGAGGACACCGTGGGCACAAAACAATTAAACAAGAGATTCACAGACATATAAATGTGTTGCCCGTGGTACAGCTAATTATTTATTTTTATTTATAATGAATAAAAAACAGACATTTCAGACTTTAGAGTTGGTGCTTGGAGACTTGATTAGTTAGATTAGATTGAAGTAGACTAAAATACTACACAATAGTAAGTTTTTCCATTATAAGTTATCGAGCTGCTACCAAATGTTTGAAGACTAGTACTATGGTGCACAAACTAAGTAAAGTAGGTGTGTACAAATTTATTTCCATTATTGTAGGATTGGATCAAGTGTGACATGATGAAATTTATTGATATAATTGGTGGAAAAAACTTGTGCCTAGTGCAACATTATTTTACATTTGCAACATGAAAAGTTAGTAATTGTGAAAAGATAGAGCGTCCAGGTCTTTAATCATGATGCGTAAGTCTTTAGAATAGACAATTAATTTGATTTTTAAACAAACACGCAACACTCTTTAAATTGGTCTTTAAACTATTAGAACATATTAAAGCTTCTTAAATTATTTCTCCATCGATAAACTTCAAAAAACTTCAGAAAAGTTTAAAATCTTGGTTTGTTCAACGGTTAGAAAATTAAGAATTTAGAAAATGGGTGATGCCAGGGTTGGAAGATTGATTGATGTATTTAACAATAAGTTTTTGAGTGTTAAGCGATTAAGTTGTTGTTTTTATGATACTTTAAAGACTATATTGATATGACGAATTGAATGGAATGGTTAAAACTTGGTTGGAGAAATAGTTTAAGGACCTTGTATGTACTTCCTTTGTTTTTACAATAAAGTGTCATTTTAAAATTAGAGTTAATTATTTTGTTAATTTCTTATGAATGAGTGGGACACAAATTTGTCACAACACGGTGTCATGTTTCCATTGCACCACTATTTATTGACTTTCGTGTATTATGTAAACCTTTCATATATTGCGCCAAATAACGATTTTTGATTGATTATTTTTTGTGAAGAAATCAAACTGAAATATATTAACCGAAAGGAGTTCCACATCCGCATAAGGAGTGTTATGTTAGGACTCAAAGATACAACCAATATTACAATAAAGAACCAAAAACAACGAAAAGATAGCACAAGTTATGTAGCGCGAATATAACAATGACGTGGATTTATCCACCATTGATTAAAATTGAAGGCTAAGTAATTGGCCTTCGTTTTCAGCCACCGGAAAGAGTTTGACTTTGTTGAATAACTGTTGAATAGACATTTCCTTCTGCTAAAAAATGTGATAGTTTCGCTCCTTCCATAACACTCAAACGCTAGCCAACCAACTCAGATGAAACAAATAATGAGCCTTCGTAGAATCACCTTCTAAATGAACAAAATGTCGAAAATGATCAACTATATGCATCATGTCGGCTAAACAACTTACCAACCATTGCCGAATAAGAGGGCCATATACGTCCAAATTTACACCCCAAAAAAGGTTGTCCGCATTTTTCTCTTTTCCACATCCAATCGTACAAAAACTTGAATTAACTTTATTTTTTAGGAAAAAAAAAACCAGAATTAACTTGAGTACATCCATGATGAATCAAATCATCTTTAGTAGATAACTTGTTTTGAAGCAATTTCCATGCAAATAAATAAATCTTCAATGGTGCCACTTTTATCCAAACAATATCATAGAGGAATGATTTATCCCTTGATATTTCCGTGACCACCACGAACCGAGTATCCTTTGTCCGAATCTAACTTTCATTTCCATCTGTCATGCACACCATTATGTGAAAAAAATGTTAGACAACAAGAGACTACAATCCTCCACCTTAAAGTACACATATCAACCACCTCCACCCATCTCCTCCTACATCCCACCTTAAAGCACACATCTCAGCCACCGTTAGAAACTTGTTATCTACTAAGTCAAATAGCCTTCTAAACCTGATGAAACTATCTAGCATGTGATTGGTTATTATCTGTGATGCTTTTGAGATTCTTTGCGAAGTTTATAACATTGTTCTTTTAAAAAGTTGGACACAAAACTATGAAACCCTTGTTTCTTCTTTATTTCCTATACAAATCTTTAAAAATTCAAAACACGTTGAAAATAAGATTTGTAATTAAAAGTGAAAATAGAAGATTTCACAAAACAATTAGACCCTTCCCTTAGAAAAAAGTAGACCCTCGTTTACATACTACAATAATTTTGGCGCTTGAATGTATTTATATATCCAAAATCCATGTATGGTATATAGGGATGGCAAAATAATCCATACCCGCGGATAAAATAAACGGATATTTTAACTACCCGCTAATTAATGAATACAGATGCAGATTTAATGGTATCCACACCCGCGGATATCCATACCCGCTATTAAACCGAGTAATTACATAAATAACCTTAATTCTTTTCAACTTTCTAAGCAAAAATCGTCGGTACTGTGAGTGTTATTAGTTATTACATGACTATTCAAATATGTATTACTCTTCTTTAAAAGGAAGTGAAAGTGGTCGGGATTTTTGAAGCAAAAAACTTTGTTTTTGTTGAATATGATGAGCTTCATTTAAGCTTTTGTTAAATCAAAGAATTTTATATTTATTAAATGTAAGAAACTTTATTTATGTTTTTGTGGTTTCAATGATTTTTTGTTGTTATTGTAATGTATGGATATCATGTTTCGTTAAAAAGAAAAGAAATTGCATGTAATGAACTTTTGCTTTTAATTTTAAGGTAAAAAAAATTAACAATTTTTTTTTTATAAATGTTATCCATGGATATTTGTATAAACCCGCGGATACCTCAAAATCTGTGGATTACCCGCTAAACGGATATCCGCGCAGATATGGATAGGGTACGAATTTCATATTTATCCAACGGAGCGAACCCGTATATCACATTATCCGCATCCATGGATATTCATTTACATCCCTAATGGTATATGTCTTATTTATGCATTTCATTACTTTGAAACCCCACAAATTCTAAATTAAATTGTCTAAATTATGCTTATCAAACGAAGAAAAATAAAACGTGTCTAAATTCTAGTAACTGATCCTACTTCAATTTCTTTTGGGAAATATGTCATTTATTGTACACTAATTGAACCCAACAAATATTTGTTTTGTATACAACCAACGCTTTTGCATCTTATTATAAAATGCATTATCTAATATTTAAATTTCATTTATAAATTTTATAGATATATTATATTTTTCTATTATAATCTCGAAGTTCAAAAACTTATGCTACTACTAGCAACAAAAAAAAAACTTATGCTACTGGCAAAACAGTCTTCATATCCTTGTGCATTGTTCTAATCACACTAGTAACCTGCTCAATCTGATCTTCATTAGAACATGCTGCTAGAAGTACCTTAGCTGTTCCTCCATCTGGATAACAACCAGCATCAATCATTTCTTCAAATATTTCTAAGCACTTCAGGTAAAGCTTTTTTTTAGAGTAAGCTCCAATACGACTTGTCCAAGTAACCACATCAGGTTTTAAACCTTTGGTAAGAAGTAATTGAAATAGTTCTTCCATTTTCTCTATAAATCCTGCTTGTCCATACCTATGTATCAAGATATTAAATGTACTAATATCAACTACATATGATCCTTTTTCCATCACTGTTAAAACTTCTTCCATTTTTCCAAACTGGCCTAACCTTCCATACAAGTTGAGCATGCTGTTGAGAACAAAAGTGTCTAGTTTTAGGCCGGATTTACACATTTGGTTAAGAATGTCTTCACATTTAGTCACATTTCCCATTTTGGAATAGGCAGACAAAAGTACCATGTGGGATTTCATTGTTGGTGTTATTCCAACTCTTTTCATATTTTCAAAAACAGCTTCGGCATCTATGTTTCATTCAAAAGGAAAAGAAATAAAAACATGTGTTAGACCAATCACATAGGTAAACAAGTAAAGAAAAAGTAATAAAATGATTAAAATTTGTTGGACCAAGCATTAGGATTATGTGAATAAACAAAACTAAATGAGAATTTTACAGGGTAGATCATTACCATCTTGAAAACCCGCTTTCCCATATGCATCTACTAAGATATTATAAGAGGCTCTATCTGGTTCACATCCCATGTGCTGCATTAGCGAAAAAATTTCTGCTGCTCCATAAGGAAAGCCTGCACGGCTGTTCCGGGAAGAGAAATTATGAATTTTTTTTTCTCTAGATATATAAACCAATAGATCAAAGGGATAATACATTAATCAATCAAGAAGACATTTATACTGTCGTATATAACAACCTGTAAGCTTCCATAAGGGCATTATAAGCATATACATCAGGTTCAAGTCCAGCTTCTTGCATCTGCTCAAATATTTCTTCAGCTTTCTCACATAATCCCTCTCTTGCAAATGCATTAACTAGAGCAGTATATGTGCAAATATTAGGTTTGCACTTTTGGCTTAACATTTCATCAAACACTTTTAAGGCCATATAGGATTTACCGGCCTGCATAAAATTCAAATTTCAATTCAATTAACATAATTGTGTCTGTGCTGTGAAACTTTCCTATGTGCTATGCATGTGGGATCCAACATACTGTATATGCTTTATAAATTAAGAAATTATTTATCCTAAATTTAAAGGTCATTGCTCTTGACATTAACTCCACCATGGTACTAAATTATATAACAAAAAATGTAGGCAAGTTAGGTCCTGGAGGCTTGCCGGGGCAGAGAAACCCCAATGCAGTCATCACATCGGTAGCAGGATTCAAACTTAGGTCTAGTGGGACTTGAGTTGAATCTTTACTGACTGGACCAACTTACATCACCTTTGGTACGACTGCAAATGAAAACAAGAGCAAATATACCATATACAAATCAAACAAACTCCAACCGACTAACATCATTATCAAGTATTGGGAAAAACACAAGTTTCACGTTGATAAGAGATAAGGTCCGACGAGAGTTTATAATGAATGACATCTCTCACTTTACAAGTTGGTTTTGTAATGATGAGTTAGACCTAAATCAAACAATACTATTTTGATCTTAGGTTTTCTTAATGTCAATTAATTCATCCTGTATCATGTTGGCTCTCTAATAACGGGTCCTAGCATTTTAAGACATACATAAAAAATTACCTTCCAAGTTATCAAGGTCTTATTTTAGGCCGAAAAAAACTGTTAAAAGCTTACCTTGCCGTATAAGTTAATCAACATTGTATAACTTTCAGGAGATAGCTTGCAACCATCTCTCTTCATCCTTTTAAAAATCTCTTCTGCTTTATCAAAGTTTCCTCCTTTCATTAATCCATTTATGTAAGCATTGTACACCACAGCACCTGAATTATTCATTCTGATTATTAGTTAGTTGTTTTAAATAATCAAATATCCAGTTATCACAAATAAATGCATATATATAAGTAGTTCTGAAAATACACTAGATTGACTTAGAAAATGTTAATATCGTAGATCTAATCCTAGATTAGAGAATACTGATATGAAAGCTTACTCGTTATAAATAATAGTGGTTGATATATCTTTTGTGCTTTAAACTAATCATGATTTTGAGAATCATCATTGTGTCAATCCCCATTTTTAATCCTAGTCCTATTTCAACATATATGGATGAACAAGTTTATTCACGAGCCAACGGGGTCTAACACAAGTGGTTGGTGCGCAGAGTGTGTGAACGTTGTAAACTCCGGATTACTGATTAAAACAAAATTGATTCATGAACATACTGGAAGGAAGACCGTAATTTCGCATTTCGGCAAAGACAGCTTCAGCACTTTGTAGCTTTCCAGACATACAATAGGCCTTTATAAGAAGGGCATAGGTATCTTCATTAGGAATGCATCTAGCCTCATGAAGCTGCAGATATGTGGATTCTGCCTCCTTGTATAGAAACTTTTGTCCAAAAGCATCAATGAGTAAATTATAGCAGATTACATCTGGCTTGAAGGAGCTCCTTAGCAATATCCATTTACATATCTGAACAAATTTAAATTTGTTAGAAATTGATCACAGAGTTCGGGCAATTGTGTCTACGTCTCCGACCAGGGGCGATTCCCTTCATAGCTATGGGATAGCATTGGCTACCCCAAAAGAAGAAGAAAAACTTGAAAATTGGTATAGGTTTATATGTAGCTACCCATTAATATATTATTTGGCTACTCCAAACAATTTTGTTGGTTTAAAGAGAGATGATATTGCATAAATATTGATAATATATTTAGTTTAGTGTTAATTATGGATAAATTTAAGTTATTACAACTCTATAAAGCTCAACTTTTATAAATAATTATTGTTTAACTTTTATTTTCTTCGTTGTCGTTTCATTAAATATAAGTAAAAATTATTGTAAATTTATTTTACTTATTGATTAAGTTTAAGCTTAAATGCACTTTTCACCCCTATGTTTCAAAAAGTTGCGATTTTGGCCCCCTTTTAAAAAAAATGGATATTTTGACCCCCTAACTTTTGGCCCTCTTTTGATTAGCTGATTTTGATGGAGATTATGACAATTTCTCAATCTCTGATGATGTAAACTGGCATGGCGATAGAAGGATGCTGATAAGTGGAGTCCAAACTAGCATGGTGTAACTTTTGGCCCCCTAAAGAAGGATCCACTTATTAGTTTGGACCCCACTTATCATGCCAGTTTGGACACCATGCAAGTTTGGACTCCACTTATCAGCATCATTCTATCCCCATGTCAGTTTACACCATCAGAGACTGAGAAATTGACATAAAATCAGTTAATCAAAAGAGGGTCAAAAGTTAGGGGGTCAAAATATCCATTTTTTTTAAAGGGGGCCAAAATCGCAACTTTTTGAAATATAGGGGATGAAAAGTGCATTTAAGCCTTAAGTTTAATATATTAGTTTTTAAAATAGATTTTATTTCTTTTTTATATTTGGCCCCCTCTTAAAAATTGTACGAGCTTCGCCGCTGTCTCCGACTGCGCTACAGTACATTCCTATTATTCAAGCTTAGGGTTTAGAAATTACAACTTGTGTTTAAATACTACCATCCAATTTACACATGAAAAGATTATCAGCAACCTATGAGTCACACCTAACACAATTTGTTCTTTACTTTCCTGTTATGACTAGCAAAACCTAAAAGTAACTGTCATTGCCTAAGGATTCAAATGTATATGCAATATTGTCACATTCCAAGTCCTGTGAAGTATATGCTAACACATGAATCACAAGTTCATGATGGATTCGATGGTGAAACATTGCAAAAGGGTATTCATTATTCAAATATTTAGATTGCTAAAAATGAAAAATAAAATGGAAGTATGTGATACATTGAAAAGGCAATCCATTGATAAATAAATTAAAAATGTGAAGCTGTATAAGATTAGTATGCAGCACTAGCAGTAGCAGCATGTGTTTCTTACCGAGATGATTGAATCCCATTGTTTTCTCATCCGAAGTTGAACAGACACAGTTAAAACATCATCCCATGCATCAAGAGATGGTGGAAGCTTATCCAGTGAACCCCAAATTCTCTCAGAATCCGCTTCCTTTTGAAGATAATCCAAAATCTGCAGTGCAGTGGGACTCAACACTGGGAAAATCCCATCCACAAATCCAGAACCAAACTTCCATCCTCTTCCTCTCAAAGAACCACCTACTCAGAAAATAACAACACATTTAAGCAAAGTCTCAAGTTCGAGCCTTGTGGACGGAAAAAAAACATGATTATGAGAAAATAACAACACATTTAAGCAAAGTCCGTAGATATTTCACACCATTAAAATGGTCTAAAGAAACGCTTACACACAAAAAGACATGTTTAAGTGAACAAAGTTGTGTTGTGTTTCAGGTAGGAGAGTATAGAATAGATTACATTTTTTCCTGGAAAGTTTCTTGTGATTGAAGTTCCTTAAGTTGCCAGTTTTATCAATGTAAACGCTGTCTTTCTTGAACTTCTTCAAAGCCACGCCACTTGAATCATTTGATTTCCATTCGGATTCATTCATGCAACATCTTGGTTCAATAAATGTGTGGTTCAATCTGCATATACTAGAATTTAACCTGTAGATATCATCTAGAATTAATCACCTTGATTTTAATGCCACTCCAGTTAATCAAAGTAGCAAAATGACCCTTCCTAATAATAATATCCTATCCTAAATAAAGGATTAATGTCTATGTAACAGAACACTATATGTATAAACATGAATGAGGTGGAGTGGAGCTTACATCATTCATGAAGTGGCCTGGTGTGGATAATGAAATATGAATGAATGGAATGAGATAGATGGTGCATTTTTTAAAATAGTAAAAATTGTACAGATGAAAACAAAAGACAAATGGAATAAGGACGAAATATTCATGAAAAAATATCTCAGGACGCCTTCACAAGGGTCTAGCCAAACAAGGTATACCGTCATAACATGTTAGATTAGTAGTTATTGGTTTACTTTTTATTTTTTTTATTTTTATCTTTTTTGCAAACTCACAAGCATCTTTCTCTAACTTTTATATGATTGCAAACTTTTATTTTCTTCTTTTCATAGTTATGACTTATTGCACGTTAGATGTGTGCTAATCAAGCACCACACTATCTAGCAAAATTTGCTCTTTCAAATTCGGATTGTGTTTGGATTGAAGATGTTTTTAGTTGTATTTCTATTGTCTTGAGTTTTGATTTGATGTGAGACATTGTTTAACCAATATTTCCGCGTAAAAAAACTATGAAATTACCAACAAAAGTATAATTGTATCTCATTTTAATAATTTGATGGTTCACTATTTTCATACTCTTGTGTCTTTCTTCGCACATCAATTAGATTTTGTAACAAAAAATCTCTTTTAGAGAAGAGAGAAAATAAGTGTCAAAAGATTAGGTAATTTTGTAACAAAAATATTTTTTATATTGTATTAAAACAAACTATTTATTTTAAAAAAGTGATCTTTATTACGATAAAAAACACAAAATATATATATATATATATATATATATATTTTTTTTTTATAAAATCTTTCAAAAATATTATCTATAAATTATTGAAAATCACTTTTATTTCAATCCACATAGACCCTATGAGTGTGTTTGTTTTAGAATTTCTAAGAAAAAACTATTTTTTAAATAAAAAAACTTTTGTCATTTTTAAGTATTTGTTTATGATTATTTTAAAAAAACATAATTTTTTACTCTAAAATAAAAATTGAATTGGGTTTTCACAAAATCTAATTATTAAAAAACACAAGAAGATATCGTATGAACAAGTTAAAAATGATTTTTGTGTATACTAAACAAACATAAATAGGTTTTGTTTTAAAAGGCAAAAAAACTAATAATTTGTTTAATTTTTTAAAAATTGTTCCTCTTCAAAAAAAAAAGCTTTTTGTGAAATTAATTTCACATGCCTCTTGTTGAACAAGAAAGCAAAATCGAAGCAATAAAAAGCCCACATCAGACATCACACTCTGAAACCCATCACACTGCGAAAAATCGAAGCAAACCAAAACCCAGCGCGAGAGAGAGAGTCTTTAAGGTAACTTTTTCCCATCTCACACTCTTCTCTTCTTTTTTCCCGATTTCTCAACCCTCCGCCATTTTTATGCAGTGATCTATTTCATCGATTCAAATCAAATCAAACCAAACCAACATGTTTCTCACAAGGTTAAAACCCTTTTCTCTCTCTCTCTCTCTCTCTCTCTCTCTCTCTCTCTCACTCTTTTATCGCACAAATTTACATTTCTCTATTTTTCTCGATTTCGTTCATAATTTTCCCCGAATGTATTCTAGGTCTAATTAATTGCTATTCTGTGAATGAATTAGGACCGAGTATGACCGTGGAGTCAACACTTTTTCTCCCGAAGGCCGTTTGTTTCAGGTTGAATATGCAATTGAAGCCATTAAGGTACTATGCTCGATTTTTATTAGGGTTTTTAACAATCTGTATTAGGGTTGGTGTGTTTGTTAATTGTTTTTTTTTTTTTTTTGGATTTTAGCTTGGATCAACTGCTATTGGGTTGAAAACCAAAGAGGGTGTGGTTCTTGCAGTTGAAAAGCGTATTACTTCGCCTCTACTGGTATGTACTTATTCCCTTTATGTCATTTTTTATTAATTTACTGCAAATTTTCATCACTGTGATTGTGCAAGTAAGAAATATATGTGTGTAAAATATTGATTGATGTGTCACACAGATGTGTTTAGAATAAATTGAATTATGGGGATATCTGGTTGTTTTATAGATCTAGCTAGTCAATAGTGCAAGATAGCACCACTATGGTGAGGTTAATAGTGGCACAGATGACTATAGCGCCCAGCTTAGTGGTGCAGAGTGGGGTACTATTCATGTAATTTGTCCAATAAATTATCAAACTGCAGTCATCCGGCTATCCCACTATCTCACTTTTGGGTTTGACTGCTCCGCACCGCAATGCAGGATTGACTAAGCACATGTTTGTCTAGGTGGTGGATAAAAAGTGTACATGCATTGCTTTAGAAGCTGCAATTTGTAGCTTGTGCAGTTCCACGGTGAAATGTTCACAAACTTGCGGTGGGGTGACCAAAACGCACATCCAAATGTGTTATACCCAGTTTTAGATGTAATTCTGAAGTGTGATTTTTTATGTTCATTTTACATACAATGATTGCCGTGTTTATAGTCATATTTACTATAAAAATAATGCTATTTACCATGAAACATCCATTACAATTTTGTGTAAAAATTCCGCTTTCAGGAGCCTAGCAGTGTGGAGAAAATTATGGAAATTGATGACCACATTGGCTGTGCAATGAGTGGATTGATTGCTGATGCTCGTACACTTGTTGAGCATGCACGAGTTGAAACTCAGGTATTATCATCTCTATATAATGTTGTATGTAGTTGGATTTGTTAATGATTGATATTCATATTGATCTATTTTGGTTTATTGTTCACAGAATCACAGGTTCTCTTATGGTGAACCGATGACTGTAGAGTCTACAACTCAAGCTCTTTGTGACCTAGCCTTGCGCTTTGGTGAAGGTGATGAAGAATCCATGGTAAGGCCCAAAACTTGTGAACTCATCTCTTAGCTTTGCTCTTCGTGACTATTTCAGTTTGATTGCTTACAGTGCTTTTTTTAAGGCCCAAAACTTGTGAACTTGAATGATCGCTTTTTATTTATAAATTTGCTAGAAATGCCAATGCCTTGTGTGTTGCATATTCTGAATGTTTAATGGAGATGTAAATAGAATTCCTGTTGCTATATTTTGAGATGCACAAATATCCTAAACTTAAATCTATTGTTGAATATAAAACATTCCTATTAAAGGAGTAAGCCACTGTCCTTTTGTAAGGTGTTTTTTTAATAGCGTACAAATGGGTTTTGTTGCATGTGCCGATAAACTTTTTTCTTTTGTAAAAGATACTTACTAGTGGTGATGCTGGACACTATTGTGTATGCTGTATAACACATACCATTTGTTTTTTCCTCTTTGGCAGTCTCGACCATTTGGAGTGTCTCTCCTCATTGCTGGCCATGACGAGAATGGACCTAGCCTGTAAGTATATATTCCATCTAAGCAATGGTTACTTCTGAGTCATGTGATCAACTTGTCCTTTTGACTCATTTTCTGTGTTTGTCTGAATCTATGATATTGATATTTTTTATCTGATGCTGTTGTTCCTTGTATGTTACACTTTCTTTTCTGGGGATCAGTTAAATTACAGAGAAAGGACTTGTGGTGAAAAATATTTCAAGAAGAGTCATGTAGACCTTCACTTTTTCTTATTATTTCTTTAATGGTTTAAAGAGAATGATGCTATAGTTTTAGGAATACACATCCTACTCTTACCATTGATGTGTGCGTAAATACATCTTTTCTGTGTGGTTCTGCAGTCTACACTGCATTGTTCAACTCTCGGAGCAAAACATGTACTGATCTTTTAGTTTCTTGTTCAAACTAGTTCATGGTAGCAACTTGGCACCTTTTGAACCATAACGGGAAACATTTAGTGGGTAGTTGGCATATTACCCCCTATTAGGACTTGAGACTCAATTGTTAGCAATTTTCATATCCATTCCCATCACAGACAAATTAATGTAGATCATTGTTTAAATAGAAAATAATTGCACAGCATGGGTGTTTCAATTTTGTAGGATCAGGCTCTATTAATTCAGCAGTCACCAGATGATACAGTTTAGTTTATTGCTGTCGATCATTTATTTCCTTTTTCATTCTGGACTATTGGTCTTACTGAGGTTAAATGTTCTGATTTGCAGATATTACACTGATCCTTCGGGCACATTTTGGCAATGCAATGCAAAGGCTATTGGTTCAGGATCAGAAGGCGCTGACAGTTCTCTGCAAGAACAATTCAACAAGGTATCCATTTTCTTACAGTGGGCTGTTTCTTAATCTCTATTCTGCTTTCTGCTTATATCATTAAAATTAGTAGCTGGGATGGTAAAGTGGAAAAGACTGTGAAACCACATAAATAAGAGTCCAGCTCCTCTCCAACTGTGGAGAAAATGGAGATCTCCAGACTCAAATTCAGTGTATGCAGACTCAAAACATGGCTTAAAAAAGAATTGCTGAGATCATTGTATGTTTTTACAGCAACAACCAAGCTTTATCTCACTAAGTGGAGTCGGCTACATGAATCGAACAATGCCATGGTGTTCTATTTAAAAACCATGTCTTTCTCCAACTTATTAATCTCTAGGTCCTTCTTAATAGTCTCGCTTGTAGTTTTTCTAGGTCTTCCCCTACCTCTAGTGATTTGACTCCCCTCCATCTGATCTACTCTCCTTACTACAAAATCCATAGGTCTTCTCTCTACATGCCCAAACCACCTGAGTCTAATTTCTAACATCTTTCTACTATAGATGAAGAACCCTCGTTGGTCATCCCTCTTAAAATCCTTTCTGCGTCTTAAAAAATTTGGGCTCTATTTTGGAGAGCGAGCAACACAGAGATTCAAAAAATTAAAAGCAACTGAATGATGTAAAAAAATTCATACGCTAGCTACTTTTTGTGTCTTTTTCACTAAATGAAGCACTCCATTTGTTTTGAGAAATGGAGAGAATCTTAACTTGTTAAATAGATACACAAAAATGGAGTTGTCCATATTCTCCTCAAATGGAGAGGATCCAGACCCCGTAATGAGGAGAGTTGTTACCTGGAATTCTTGGATCTATGCTGAGAAGAATTAAAACATGTTTTATATTAATTAATTACCTTAATACTGATGCAAATAACAATTTATATTAATTACCTTAATTCTTTGGGGTTTCGCCTATAAATCATATTCAACTCATGCCTACAAATCATATTGATATTCTCACATTTTTGTCCATCTCTTGTATATTTTTGTCTGGAGAATGTTGAAGTCATCAAGTGTTTTATAATTTCAAATGTTGTTGGAATTTCTGTTCGAGAACTTGCAACATTTGCTTAAAGATTATCTTTCAGGATAGAGGCATCAAGATGACATGAACACAAGTGAATTTGGTATTAATTTATTCTGGTGTGCAGGACTTAACTCTTCAAGAAGCTGAGACTATTGCTTTATCAATTCTGAAGCAAGTTATGGAAGAGAAGGTAAAGTTAAAACCAAATGCATCTTACTTCCAGTTGTTTTCCCCCCTACTGAGAATAAATTCTAACTTGTTTCTTCTGTACTTTCACATTAGGTCACTCCCAACAACGTTGACATTGCCAGGGTTGCTCCAGCGTATCATCTTTATACCCCGTCTGAGGTGGAAGCTGTGATAAGTCGCCTATGATTTCCATTTATTTACATGATTTGATTTGTGCTGTACGTCTATTTAACTGGTCTGCTACATGTAGTGCTGCTTTATCGCCAAGTTGTATGCAATACTAGATTCTCCTACCATATTTTCTGATATTCAATCTAGTTGAAATTGAGGACTAAAATAGTATCACAGCGTTTGGGAAAACAAACACATTAATGTCTTGTCGAGCGTCATTCACAAGATCCATGCTATTATATATTTTTACTGTATGAAATGAGATTCTAGTATAATACAAGTGTGGAGATGGAGACGCGTTTACAAAGCTTTTTTATGGATAGTTCAATCAAAAAAATCAAAAAAATTAGGGAAAAGGGATTTAGACATTGTTCTATCTTGAATTGTTTCTACTATTAACACTGACGAGAGCCATTTTTCACGTAATTTAATTTGGAACTTACTTATGTTGCTATTGATGAGCTTTTTGTTTCCACCGTTCTTTTGGACAAGTTTAGGACATGTTTTGGTTTTATGACATGAAATGGAGTAAGCAAATCTTAAATATATAATAATTATAATAATCCTAATGATAATAAAACTCTGAAATGGTAAATCCATGAGGTAATTACAACGTATGCTTAATCCATAAGGTAATGATAGGGGGACCGACTATAAGGAATACATACCATTTTATAAATTTTTGGTTCGAATGACTTTTAGTCTCAAAATCAAACTATAAATTAAAATGATATGAAATATAAAATTAATGATATTATCGTTTGTATGACTTTTAATCTTAAAACTGAATCACACCGTACCGCAAACACATTGTTCAGGATTTGGATTCAAAGATTACGTGAAGACATTAGAATCTTTGCTGAAATATCTAAACTGTCCAAATTTCATAATATTTGCTTCAAGTCTTTCACAAACATTATGAAGCGAAGAAATCAAATCTTACGATGCACACGGTTCTTTATAATGTTAGGATAACTTCGCGAGGTATCATGAATGTCACAATGAGTATGTAGAATGTACGAAGTTATATGAGTGTTGGATAACTCAGCATTAATCATCATGTGCAGAGGGAGCATTAAAATTCTACAAGTGAGATCTGCACCTTCCAATATAACTTGTTTTTGGTAAGATTCAACGGTGAATGGAATTTAACATGACACTATAGTGAAATATAATTAAACATCTATATAAAAATATATTGTGCTATATTAAATTCGAAAACACGTCAACGTTGACAAAAAGATTGGAATTAGGTCCCCGTGAACTTAACTCGGTTGGTAGAGATATTACATAACTTATGCAGGGGCTGGGGTTCGAACCCCGAACACTCCACTTCTCCACATTTAATTGTGTGAGCTCTAGTCACTATGCTACTAGACAAAAAAAAAGATTGGGATTAGTTGCAAAATGGTCTCAAGAGACACATTTAATTATTTTTTAAGAAAGAGAAAATGAGTTTTTTTTTCCAAACACAGAAGGTGTTCAACGCTATGATTCACACATCCTAATTTGAATGTGTGTACATTAGCATTTTCAATCATATATATAATGGTATTTTAAATAAGGGTAAGAAGGAATTTAACTGAAATGTGGTAACAATTTTTTTTTTGTTACAGAATGTGGTAACAATTGATTGTGTAAGAAATTTTGCACTAATCTCAGTGTATATATTATAATAGTATTTTTTTTTCAAAGTAGTCTAGTAGCTAGAATTCACCTTATAAGGTGAATAAGTGGGGTGTCCGAGGTTCGAACTCCGACCCTACATATAACAATGAATTGTCCCTGCCAACTGAGTTATGTTCACGGGACTGTAATAATATTTTTTTTAATAAGCGTAAAAAGGATGTAATTGACATGTGGTAACAAATAATTTTGTAAGAAATTTTGCACTAACCATAGTGAATTAATATTAATTTAAAACACGTGTAAAAAAATTATAACTTTTTGTTTAGAGGAAAATTTTGTAACTTCTTTTTTAGAATAAAACTTTTTAAATAATGGATATAGAACTTTGTTTTATTTATCCATAAAATATATAAACAACAGAGCGAACATTTGTTTCATTCCAATCATTTTGTAATGCTCATTTCATATTTGTTTAATATTTTAAGGTGGATAAATGGGAAGCAGCACATGATTCAAACCACGACCGCTGTATATATTATGCATTGTTCCTATCAACTGAGTTAAACTCTCTGAATATTTATGTTTATATATTTTTTTTTGGGTTAAACATTAATGTTTAATGATCATGGATGGATTTTTTTTGTTGTTATTGGTTAATGATCATGAACTTTGGTTTTTTTTAATATGTAAAAAAAAAAAAAAAAAAAAAAGAAAAAAAGGAAAAAAAAAAAAAAAAAAAAAAAAAAAAAACTAAAGTCTACGGAACCACGATCCTGCAGAGTCTGAAGCTAAGAGATCAAATAACCCTGTCGGAGGAGAGGTGTGACCAACATACTCCAAGGTAGAAGAAGCACCAATCTTAGCCAAAAAATCTGTACATTTGTTTCCTTCTCGAAGAGTGTGACCAATGGAAGCTAGCTAGTCAAGATTGAGGAGATCATTGATGTCTTGAATCAATGTAGCATACTTATGAAATCTAGGGGTTAGCTCTTTAAGGATTTGGACACAATGGAGAGAATTCGTGTAGCAGAAAACCTCTTGAAAGTTCATCTCCTCAGCAAGTAACAACCCACGATGAATGGCGTGAAGCTCAGCAAGGGAGATGTCAAATGTTTTTGCAATGTAACCTGAAAAACCTGCAATCCAACTTCCAATTTGGTGTCGAAGTAAACCTCCAAATCCTGCTCTGATGGGATTTCCCAAACAACTACCATCGACATTAAGAATGATACAAGATTGATCAGAAAAGTTCCATCGAACCCATTTATCTACAATCGTTGGGGTTGGAGAGCTAAAGAAGCAAGATATTAGGGTGGCAGATAAGTTACGAGCTTCCATGGCAAGACAGTAGGTAGGGATAGAAATATTAAAGAAACAAGTAGAGTTCCAATTTCTCCAAGACCACCACACTCTTGCGGTGAAGATATTGGAGGATTGGGAGGCGAGTCATCGCTTAAGCCAACACAAACTATCTGTATTAGAGAAAAATTCAATGGAGGTTAAGCCCAGAGCATGCCAAAGATGAGTGGAGGTTGTGTAGTCTCTAATGCAATGAAGGAAGGGTTCTTCAGATGAAGAGCAACGAGGACAAAGAGCATTAGGAGCAAGGTTCTTATGGTTTAAAATAGATAGGGTAGGGACATAGTTGTTATGTGCCAACCAGACAAGAAAATTTATTTTTTCCGGAATATGAAGACGCCAAATCCAAGCCCATAATATGGAAGTGACATCCCCTCCCCGTTGTTTCAAAAGCCAGGAAAAACCAGTTTTGGTTGTATAGATTCCATTAGAGTTTTCATGCCAAATGAAAGTATCTTCTGTGTTGGAGTTGAAATGCAGTTTGAGGTTAATGATTTCATCCAACATATCTGAAGGAAGAAGAGTACGAAACATGTTGAGATTGGGACGGGTAGTAGCATAAACTTCATTGATTTTTAAGGCCAATTCATTTATATGCACACAGGGGACATTAGCACAAAGGGGTCCAATGACTATACCAAAAAGAGGACTCGCTCGAGCCAGCCTGCCAAGAGAAACAATTCTTGAGAATATTTTTGGCTTTGACAATGGAGTTCCAAGTGATTGAGTTGGGTGTAGAAGTTGAGTGATTGAGAATCTTGGCGCCATAGGTGTACTTGTGAGATAGGATGTTGACCCAAAGTTTATTTGTCCCCTGAAGCAAATCCTAAACAAGTTTACCAAGAAGAGCAATATTAGAGTCTCTCGCCATTCTAATGCCAAGGCCGCCCCAAACATTAGATCTAGCAATTTTATCCCAACTAACCAAGTTGAGACCTTTGTGGTTAGCATTATTCCAAATGAAATCATGGGTCGTTCTATCAATGAGGTCACATATATTCTGAGGGAGCCAAGTGATTTGCATGTAGTAAGAAGGTATGGAAGACAAAATCGAAGAAGCAAGATCCAACCTGCCAGGTTTATTAAGATGGCTGTGTTTCCAAGAAGCCAACCTAGTTTGCATCTTTTCGACGATAAGTTAAAATCACTTTTAGTTGCTCTAACTTTGAGGATGGGGAATCCAAGGTACTTGTCAATAGAGGTGGTACTCCGAATGTTTGAGATAGCAGTGAGGTAGTTTATCTTTGAACGAGGGATGCCCGTTGAGTAAAAATCCCAAGACTTAGCGAGATTAATCTTCAAACATTAGGCCTGGCTATAAGCATAAAAGTGAGTAGTGATGTATCTAAATTGAGAGTTTTTAGCCTTGGTGAAGAGTAGAACGTCATCGGCAAACAAGAGGTGAGAGATGTGAGGACCATTTCTTGCAATTTGGATAGGGTGCCAATTTCCACTGATAACTGCTTCACATATAGATATGGAGAGCTTTTCCATACAAAGAATGAAGAGATAAGGAGAAAGATAGTCTCCTTGCCTAAGACCATGAGTTGGCTTGAAAGTGGGCATCTTGTTTCCATTCCAAAGAATAGAAAAAGAAGAAGTAACATAATGCATGATAAGCTTTATTGTTGATGGGGGGAAGCCAAGGTCGTTGAGATAATCCTTAAGGAAGTCCCAATTGACATTGTTGAAGGCTTTCTCTAGATCAAGCTTGAAAGCAACACCACCTTTCCTCTTCTTGGACCTCCGGATATCATGTACAATTTCCTGAAGAATAATAGCATTGTTAGTGGTTCCTTTACCTGGCAGGAAACTGCTTTGGTACGAACCAATAATAGTCTTAAGGAGAGGGTGGAGGCGGTTAACAAGGACTTTGGTAATGATTTTATAGACAGTGTTGCAAAGCCTTATGGGCCTCAGATTCTTGAAGGTGGTGGGATTGTCAACTTTAGGAATGAGATCAATGAGAGTTTCAGAGATAATGGGGTCAAAGTAACCAGAAACAAAGGCATTTTTTACAAGGTTGAAAATGTCATATCCCACTATGTGCCAATATTGTTTGAAAAAGATGCAATGAAATCCATCAGAGTTAGGGGCTTTAAAAGGTTTCATAGAGTTAAGGGCTAAAGAAACTTCTTCCTTGGTAACAGGCTTGGTAAGGGTAGAGAGACTGTCAGGGTCCACACGGGGGTGAGTGGTTGTCTGGAAATGGGTTCTTTAGTTATTTGGAGGGCTACATAAAAGGTTTTTGAAGTAGTTTTGTGCTTCATGTTGGATAATGGAACTATCACAGGTCCAAAGACCATCCGGAAGCCTAATTTTGACAATCTTATTTCTTTGGTGCCTGATAATTGTTTGGGTATGAAAGAAAGCACTATTCTTGTCACCAAACTTAACCCATTGTTCACACGATTTTTTATACCAATAAATCTCCTCTTGAAAGAGGATATGGTTGTACTCCCTTTGAAGATGGTTTTCCAACTCAACATGGAAACATGAATCAACTCTCTCAAGGTAACGTTGGACACCTTTAAGTCTAACTTCAATTTGCTTCTTTTGCCAAAGACGTTATGGTTGAAGGTAATGGAGTTCTCTTGAACCAGACGTAAAGCTGCAACCGGGTTATTGTTTGAGGTCATCCAAGCATGCTCAGCAACACCCATATAATCATTATGGTTGATCCAGGCTGCTTCAAAGCGGAAAGGACGAGGACCACAGACAATAGGAAGGCCACCAAAACGAAGGATGATAGGATTGTGCTCGGAGTGGAGGCGACAAAGAACCTCAACAAAGGCTTTTTGGAAAGCCAGACGCCATTGAATATTAGCCAAACCACGATCAAGCTTCTTGGAGAGAATGCGCAAGCCATGCTTGTTGCGATGCCATGTAAAGCTCATGAACTTTGGTTTTAGCAACCGTCAAAAACAAAACTTTGGTTTTAGGTCGGTTTTTTATACTATTATATGTTTTCCAAAAATAAATATTTAAAATATATATCCAACAAGATTTTAGGAATAGGAAAATGTTTAACGTGCATTTTATATAGATGTATACACTTAATCTCCAAAAATAAATATTTAAAATATATATCCAACAAGAAGCCAGGAATAAGAAAATGGTGTTGGTTTGTGTTGCATGTATATATATGCATATATTTGAGAGAAGGAGATAAAGAAAATGATATGATAGATGTGAGGTTGATGATGTGATTGGAAGAGAAATAGAAATAAAAATAGGATGAGATGTTAAATGGACGTGGGAAAAAAATAGGGTGTCCAAATATCATAGTTGTTAGGAATAATAGACTAATTACTCAAGGCCTACAAGAAACAAGGACACCAACAATTAACAAATTCATCATTGATTCAAGACTTTATCATTCACATTTGAATACCAATAATTTCTCTCTAAGTGTTTATGTGTTGTGTCTCTATACTTGATCGAAACACTAGAATCTTACTTCCGCTTCCCACCAAGTTGAGACATAGCTTAAATACATTAAAAACCACCAAGAGATTGAAACACCACATATTCACCAAAAACTTTAAAACATTGATAATATAATCCACATCTCTCATATACCCTTCAGACAGCTTATTCATAATCGATTTTGAACTAACCACTCAAATTTAAATTCCAAAGATCTTTCCCTTCAAGCACGAGTTTCTAACATAACTATACTTGTGCTGCCCCTTCGACCAATGAAGCCCACTGCTTGACTCCACTACCAAAGAATACTTTCAACACACGATCCATTATAATATTACTTGTTGGAAGATTCCAAGAGATTGTTGAGAACAACAAGCTAATGATCCAAGACCAACATAAAATTAGAACAAAACATCACCATCAAAATATGAGCAATCTCTTAGTGAAACCACCATTCACTCTTAAATACATCCCTTGGTTTAATTAAAAAAGAATGAAGTCAAAGAAAGTCAGTGTCTTGTTTTAACTTGTATTCATGATATACTTGTCAATGCATGACTTTTGATATTTATGAGTAGGGGGTGGTATACGCCGTTGTGAGGGATTGCAACCTTGGCCTACATTTGACTCCACATCAACCCTTGTCTTGTCTAGGTTGTAAAATAAGCTTGGTCAAAATTTTCTAAAGTCTATTAACTAGCTAACAAATAATATATTTTATACCATCCAAACACACTTTGTAAAGTTGACGAATCAACCTATATTTACCTAGATAAAGACACGGTCCTTAGTTCAACTAAAAGTCATTCAATGGTATCGTTATTGTTGAATATATCGTGTCTCTCAAAATAAATTTCTAGTTCCATAACATAAAGTCTAAATGGGAAATGATAGGTATAGTGACAAAATGTATCAAGAAAATTTTCAGACAGTGTATTTGCTAACACATTTCTTTAATTACACATCATTACCTCCCTTGATGTCCGGTAAATAACAAATTTAATTGGCTGAGACATTTTCTTGATAAATTCTTGATAATCTACAAATTTTGATGGAATGTCTTACGCGAACAGTACATACCTAATGCTAATGTAAATAAATAATCTTACAATATTTTTTGTGTGAAATAACATGGTAAGAAGATTGATTAATTCAATAAATTATTTTAGAAAAATACTTTCGATAGCAGTTCTATTTTAGGACAGCTATAAGTCAATTTTTTTTAAAGCAAATATGAATTTGAAACAAAAGTTATTACAAGGGTATTTCAACCCAATCCAGCATAGAATGAGTAAAAAAAAGAAGCAAAAGTTTATTAGAAAGTAGACAATCCAATAACATATTACCTAGAAACGCAATCCAATGGATCCACACTCCTTTGATACAAGAGACAATGATAAGACTTAGATCTAACCAAAAAAATCATTTCCATACTTGAAACATTAATCTGGTTCAACACCATATTGGAGTTATTATGATAGAAAAGATGCACTCGTTTTCTATGGTCCCATAGAACCGAGTGTCAAATCATAGTGACCTTTGAATCCCATAAAACGATAGTATTATCTCAAGGGTTAAGGTTACTAGAGTTCTAGCTTAAGACCTACCAATAAAAAATTATTTTTTATTAGATTTTATAAGTAAAAAAAGCCTTATATGCCAACAAAAAGGCCATATATATTTAAATTTAGTTAGGCCTCACTATTGAAAATTATTGAGCGGACCCTGATAAAAACCAAAGAGATATCAACAAAGTATATGATAAATATCTATTATCCAATAACAAAATCTATAACCGGTAGTCGAATTAAAATATCCATTATCCAATAGCAAAATCTAATAAAATAAACCATGAAAATCTTGAAACTAATATGTATCAGAATTTTATTTTATTTTTGAAGCTTCAATAAAATTCAGGAATTCCCACATATGCTTCACTGTGCTCTCCAAATCTTTAATTAGATCAAATTTTAATGGAGCATGTTGAAATCCCTGCAAAAAGCCAAACCATAATCGTCATTATTAATTACCGTTTCAAAAATTACATGGTTACTTTATTTAAGCAAACATCACATGTAATTCGAAAATTATGTATATGTATATTAAGAAAAGAGACTAGTAAGTACTCTGCACTCATGGAATAATTTTTTCACATAAGAACAAACATAATGATATTAAAAAAAGAGTACAAGAGAATGCGGTTAAAAACGTGTATAATACCAATCTAAATAATAGACCTAAGTAGTGGAGAAAGGAACAACAAAACACATGACCAGATACGTGCATGATACATTCAAGTTGTAAGAAAAGAGAGAGAAATGAAGAGTATTGAAAATAAAAACTTCTTATGAAAAAATATTCATCATAAACAATATAGAAAATATTTCTATACCAACTAATATATCATCGTAGATAAAGCTGATACAAAAATAGCATTGCAGATATATTTTTTCCTGATTAGATAAAATTAAGCTAAATTGTCAACCCCAAATATAGTAACATAGAAAAGTGAAAATACTTTATATAAGTTTATTGAATTTAACACGAACGAAGGAAGGACATTCTCTGAAAATGTATAAAATATTTGTGTGACAAATGTATGAGGTGGCAAGAAAGAACATGTTGATAAGAGCAGATATTATTTGTTCAGACACAAGTTTGGCACTCGTGACTCACTCTGTCCTTGCCAGCCAACCAAAAATATATCAAAAAAAGAAAGTAAGAAATTGAAAAGGAGAAGACAATAGAAGAAACAAATTAGTTCTGCACAACGTCGCTGTCTGCACCATGCAAGACAACTTGTCAGACCACACACACACTTTTTATCACAAAAAACAAATTAATACTATCATAGCATCTTTCCTTCATATATCTCTTAATATAAGTTTCATTTTCAAATATTCACTCTAAATATAAGTCTCAATTTAAACCGATGGATGGATACATATTATTTCAAAAAAATATTAATAATACTAATTTAGTTTAGAAGACGAAAACTTAAATTTAGACGCATCAATATATAAAAGAGTATTTACAAAAGAGATTAATGTTATTGTAAAACTAATTTACAATCAACCATTTGACTTTAAGGTATATATATGTGATATAATTCCAGTAAAAATATTTTTATGATTGAGTGGAGTAAGTAACATTGTAAATGCCTTTCAACGGTAGGTACATATATCAATAAAGTTCTTAAAATAGAGTTTTAAAAACATTCCTATGCATAATAAACAAATTTATTGCACGTTTAAATTGACGATGATGAGATTAATAAAATCAAAATGATAACCAAAATTTGTTAAAATTGTAGATGACAACTTTTTCCTAAACCGCCGTAAATGGTAATTCACTGTGTGTCGAATTTATGTCAATTCAAATTTGCCCTAAATTCCAACTCAATTTTTTAATATTTGTAAAAATAATAAAAAAGACTTATACAATTAGCAAAACAGCATTAGATCCAACAAAACACACATATCAAGAATATACTCAGCCCCCACTAATCACAATATAATCATCACATGATCATATAGTAATAGTATAGTATAAAATATAAAAATAAAGTAAAACATAACATTCCTAGTTTACTATAGCTAATTGAATATGAGTGTTGACTAGTTTGACGCACGTACCTTTTTGTAGGAAGATGATGCTCAATGAAAATTTCCTCCTGCTCCACCACCAGCACCTCCTCTTCCTCCTCCAAATGATTGTGCAGCATTGATGTTGTTTCTCTGATCTCCTTCCAAAGAAGCTGCCAAGTTAAAAGCAGCTGCATGTTGATCCCTTTGTCCAGCTCCTCCAACAACACCACTCATGCTTCTCACAATCTCATGACCAACTCCTAAAAAGTCACGAGTCAGCTGACTACTATCACCACCTCCTCTTCCAAGCCCTACACCCCCTCCTCCTCCTCCAGTTTGATCAAATATTGAAGTATTTCCTGTAGCAGCAAAAGAGTTCATCAAATCCTGCAAATTACTCTGTTCATGATTCCCACCACCAAAACCATAGTTCCCACTTCCACCACCCATTTGCACTCTGCTATGATCACCGCCACCAGAAGAAGCTGAGTTACTTGCACCAGTATTGTTTCCAAAGCTTTTGAGAAGCGAAGTCGCCGTAGTGCCATTTCCATTACTTGAAGTTGCACCCATTTGAGCAGCTTTCTGAAGAAGTGCAGTTGCTGACATTGATGATATAGCAGTACCAGCAGCATTAATGTTACTGTTTCCTCCTTGGGAAAAAACATTGCTGAAGAGTGATGGAGCACTACTTGTTCCACCTGATCCATTGAAGAAATTTGTTCCTTCATTATTCACATTCAAGTGTTCAGAGAATGAGTTGTTGCTACTGTTAGTACTGTTACTTGAAAGGAAATTCGGAATGTTGAAGAGATTGCTGTTGTTGCTATTGTGGCTATTCTGCATCATTAAACCTTGTTGTTGAGAAGGATCATGAGGAACAAAGTTTTGGTTTGGCTCATGAATGTTGTTGTTGAAGAAGGAATTAGGTCTGAAAGTAGCCTGGGGAAGCATGTGGTGGTCGAATTGCCCGGTCCGATTGGCGGCAGCTGCGCCGAGTCTCAAGATTTCAGTGGCTGAATTGCTGTGGTGGTCTTGTTGTTGCATGTTGGGCATTTGTGCAGCTACCTGGGCTATGCTTAGACCCATGGTGTTGTTGTTGCTTGAGCTTCCATAGAGATGGGATCCAATGGCACCAGTTAGAGAAATTGGTGGCTGTCTTGGACCCTCTTGAGCCAATGCATCACAGAAGGCTCTGTGAGTTATGAAACTGTCTCTCCTGCAATATTCATCACATTTACAAATTCAGTTTCTAATTTCAATATATCCATTATGTGATGACAAACTGTAACAAGAAAAAAATGTATGAAAGGAAAATCATTTAGCTAGGTATAATAATAGTTGGTCGCTCATTTAGCCTATAATTTTATGTAACAGATTTCAAATCGATAAGAGAACAATTGTAAAATGGTTACCGTTGTTAAAAACAACATTTCATTTATCCATTTTTTTAAAATGCTCTAAATACTTTTCAGAATAACGACTTAAATTGTTAAAAAAAATTATTTTACTTTTTAGGATAAAACTGGCTGGGCATACATGTCACATGTCTTGATTTCAAAAGGGATGGGGGGCTGAAATTTCTTCTGCAACTTGCCAGTTTCGGCATCAACTTTTTCAAATTAACATTTATAATACACAATCTCCTCGTAAAAAAAATACTATATAATTAGAAGGAAAAAAATGTTACAGTGTCTATACTGAATTGCCAACTAGAACCACATAAAAAATGCATGAATTAGATTAATAATTATTTTGGACAGAAGGATTAGATCAATGATATTACTCATTTAATCATTAGTTTCTCAGAGGTTAATTACTAAAAAACCACATAAAATGTACTAGGAGCAAAAATTTCTATATATATCGAAAGATTGAAAGTTTATCTAGAACTTTCATTATTTAAATTTATTAAAATAAATTTGTTGAAAATGATGGTACTATTCTAGGCACTGTAACTATGATAGTAGTATCTAAAATCTGCTACGTATGTATCCTGAATTATACATAGATTACTAGAAGTGGGACTTGGCCTTTTCAAGTAAAAGACAATAAAATTCTTAATTGAGAGTAGAAAATAATTGACATCCAAATGAAAGAATATGTGATACTTAATTAACCCAAGGACAAAAATTTGCGTGTATTGATGAAACGAGTAGTTACATATAATGATAATGTGAATAAATGATTAAGAATTTATAGTAAAAACCTCCTAAAAGACACAACCAAGTGGAATGAAATTAATTTCATACAAAATTAAAGCTTGATTACAAGATTAATGAAAACTTCCACGAAGAACTGCAATGTCAAGGAGTACTGCTGTACAGTGTTCAATAAATGAAGCATAAGAATATATTCAATGTTAAGGAATTGATGAATGAAGGAAATACAGTTGAGTGATTAATGTGCACAAACTATGACTGAGTTTGACTCGTAGTATAAGTTATCGAAATTACTATTGACACTTTGACAAGACTTTTACCATTGGATATGTATTGCATGCACATGCAATTCCGCAATCCAAACATCAAAGGTAACCGATTAATATCATACGATTCAAATTTTAAACTAAGATTTTAGATTTAATAAATATGTTTAAAATTTGAATTATCTAATCATAGTTAGACGATCACAAATCTTTCTACCAGTGATTGCATAAAAATTTGATTGAATTGGATGCCATTATGCCTTCAAACACATAAAAAAAAAACACTAAAATTATGTTGGTCTGAGTGGAATTAAACTTAGACCATGTGAATAAGGTTTTAGGTTCAAGTTTTGTGAATGAAAAAAAATATATGAGAGCCTAGACCACATTAAACATGATAAGACGTCTTCCTTAGGGAAGATTGGTCATGATTTTCGTACAATGCCATGTTATAGAAAACTTATGAAAAACAAGAAAATAGTCCAAAATAAACTTCAAAAACCATGTGGAAGAGAAAAGGAAAATAGTACACAAAAAATATAGAGAGAGTTGAATAGTTGATTAAGTCGTAACGTTATCATGAAAAGGAGCACCTGCAAGGGCACAGTGTACTGAACACAAGTAGCCAACCAAGAAGAAAACAAAGATCGTAACAACACCACACAACTTCATAACATAGCAACACGTGAATAGGATGAAAAAGAAATGGGCTCAAAAATGAAGCACTGTTTCCTAGGTAAAATCAGAAAAAGGTGAAGTGTTTTTTCCATAATATTCTACTCTTATGCTTTTTGACAAGGAAAGAGAAAGATTGTAGTATAATTATAAGATGTGAATTCCTTCCTCCGTGTGTGTTTTTTGTTTGTGAAGAAAGTTTTCAGAGATCATTCACGTGGGTGGATGTTTCCATCCATTTCATTTGCCCACACCGTACTAACAAATATTGAAACATGACAAACCAAACCATACCAAAACCATAGAATCTTAATCAAATCAATTGCTATTGCTATGAAATGTAAAAAAAAAATGTATTTATTACCAACCCAATTCATTTGATAATAAAGAAAGCATCTTAGTCTTTTTCCCTTCTATAGTCACTTGAAGAATCTAACATAAATAAAATGCCCTAAGCCAAACCAAACAATATCACATTTGTTCTTCCCATTTCGTGGTTGAAAAATGTTTGAAAAAAATAACTGTTTGACAAAAATGGTAACACGACGTCTATGTATGCATTTCTTTTTAACACTATTGTAAAAGTGACCGAATGACCTTATTAAGTCTATTCTAAGGAGTTTCAGCTCTTGTTACTTCGATTCGATCTTATTAACAAAACATGTGTGTGAAGGTAATTGAATTGTTATATTTTACCTGGAGAAGAGAGTGCCACAGTCACACCTATATTCTCTGGTGCCACAAGTCTTAGAATGTGCCTTCCAATCAGATTGAACAGCATACTTCTTTGAGCACTTATCACACTTCCATTTCTTCTCACCATGTTTGCGAGAGTAGTGTTTCTTAATCCCAGTGAGGTCACCAAGTGCTCTTGAAGGGTCATGATGAACGCATGTGGGCTCAGGACACAGATAAACCTTTCTCTTAGGCTCTTTTGTAGTCTTCTGCTTAAGCTTCCAAGGCAAGTTGTGTCCTCTTCTGTGAAGCTGTAGGTTTTGCTCTCTTTGGAACCCTTTGTTGCATACCTCACAAATAAACCTGTTTGTTGCCATTAGGGTCTTGGGAGATAGTGCTATCACCTCTGCATCTGGATCTGTTTCCATTGAAAATAGCCAAACAATAAATTATTAGAAAAACTAAAACACACAAAAAATTAATTCAGAAAAAAAATGAAGCTTCAAGACAAAGGTTAATATATATCCATGTCAAACAAACTCCATTGAATTTCATTTCATTTTTTTTAACATTTATGTTATTTTTAAATTAGGGTTCCACACTAGGGAATCCATATCATATGAAAACAAACAAAAAACACACAAAAAATAGTCCAAAAAATATTTGCAGAATTAATGAAAATACTCAAATAGATAAATCTATGAAAGGAAAAAAAGCATCTTATTGATGAGAACTGATTTAGTGTATGTTTATATTGGTGGTGAGTTTAACATAATCACAGTAAAGTTTCAAAGTACGGGTTTTGTCAAAATCAAGGTGGTTCATTGTGATTCTGTCAATCCCACTGCGAACACAATCATGCACTTAGTGATTAAACATAAATTTGCAATAAAATAGTTGAGAAACTTGCTTGGTGTTCCAGGTTGGTTTCTCTTTTTCTTCTGAGCTGGTGCAGCAGCTGGAGTTGCAGTTGATGAAGATGGTGGCAGAGAATGCTGTTGTTGATTCATCGGATTCGGATCTTCTTCTCTGAATCCAAAAAGTGAGGCTGAGGAAGATGATGCAGCCATAGCAATTCAAGTCTAGTCCTATATATATTCTTCAACTTGTAGAGAGAGTATAATTCAATTCCTTCACTTCTTTAACCTTGCAACACAATCGCAATTCAGGAAAAACCAACATGCAAATTGAACCTTCTTCAATTCAACATAACCTCAATCTCACAAAAAAAAGGATGGGATATAGAAGAAGCTATAAAATAGAGATAAGTTGAAAGAAGAAGAAAACGTGAATCAAGTCCTCCATGTGTGATAAGATGAATTTAATTTGTTGTTTCTTGAGATGGTTTTGTTGATTTAAATGAGAAGAAACCTAAGATAAATTTTTCAGTGATGATTTGGTGTCATGCAGATACCTCAACACATATACACATAGTAAATTTTTTTCTTCTAACTTTATTATTATTCTCTGCCTTTTTTTCCTCTTCAAAAAGTTTTTCCAGATTTTCCTCACTTTCTCATCTCTCTCTTGTCATAAAAAGAATTTTATTTTTTACAAAATATAATTATTGAAAGAGAAAGAGTGAGAGAGGGTAAGGCCTACGGGTCGGTGGACCCAATCCTTAGTCACAAAACGACATAGTTTCCATGAAACAGCTACTACACCACTCTCTCTCTCTCTCTCTAAATTTGTAGTAAGTATCTTCCTACTCACTTCAAGACAAACTTTCTCTCATCATGCAGCCCTACACAAATTTCAATATTCAAAAAAAGGACAATGAAACTGAAAATCAAGTTAATGCATGAATGAACAATTAGCATTGGTAAATGAAATCAAGTTAATTATTAATTATTATTAATTAAACTGAAATGTTTTTTTGTTGGTCTTATCTTATCATTTTTTTTTTTAAGTTGAAGAGAAAAAAACACCTGATATTATGTCTGAAATTCAGTGGAGGGGTGCAGAGTGAGTGTGTACTGTTTATACTGTTACCGTTTAAAGGTCACTGACATGGAAACAGCAAAAAAATGATTCTGAAACTCTAATTGCTTTGTTTGGCTGACTTGGTTTGAAAAGTGCTTATTCTGTTCTGTTATCACTTTCACTTCTTGCATGCAATGTTTAATTGGTGATGCCTATAGCTTGTTTTGTGTCCTTTGTTATTTTTTTTCTCTCTAAAAAGTCACATCATAGCTAAAGGGTGGTTTAGTCATTTAACATTGATATAAATAAAAAAAATCACAATCAAAAGACCCAAGAAAAGACCTAATCCAACCACTATGGATAAACAAATCAAACAGAATTTTATTTAGAAACAAGGTGGTTTTTGATAAGTTCACAAGGCTGTTACATTTTCTCAAGAGACAGCTTAATTTTAGACCGTGGATTATGTGCTAGGAAGATTATAATCACTGTCAAGTGGATTTTTGTAAGATATTACCATGGAATTGAATAAAGTGAAATATGTGCTTTTTGGGAATTATGAGGTCTTTTGACAAGGATAGTTAATAATATTATTATCACAATTTTTTTATTATTGTTTTTAGCAACACTGTTTTATCATTCCATTTCTTCTTCTTAACATTGCTGTCCTTTTTTTTCTCTCTCTAAATCCTTATTTGCATTGATAAAGTTTTTAACAAACAGCCAATAGGAGGAAAGAGAGGATGTCATTCTTTGACAGAATGACAGCATAACCATAAATAAGATTTTCTTTAGACTCGTATTAATTAAAAGGAGATAAATTAAGGTCCAAGTATAATTACAGAGTCATAAATTGGTCAGAGTTTAACTACTACAACTTTAAACATGTTTATTATTCCATATTTAGTTATAATCTTCTGAAATCGTTCTCTAACCCTATTGTAGCACCATATTTTATTGAACTTTTAACGTGTAGTTTTCGTAAATTTATAATACTTCGTCATCGTGATTTTGTTAAATTTGTCCTGAATTAAAACATGTGTGAAACCAGTTTGGAAGAGGTTAATTGTTTATATGGACTATTAAAACAACTCAATTCATCACGTAAGAGAATCTAACCTGACTTCAATATTGTCATGTCTTAGATCTATTTGACTCGTAGACGCCGAGTTTGTACAAATCTAAGAACAGTTTAGGGATCTAATTAACGACGCTATTAAAATTTAGAATCAATTTAGAGACAAATACAACACATCACTGCTCACCTCTACATGAATTTTTACAAATATTAAGATGGTGAAAGATTCTAATTTTTACTATGACCATTAAACCTAAACAAAAAATGTAGTATTCCTTTAAATAGTCAAAAACCTGTGACAAGCATATGAATAGGCCAATAAAGTTCAAGTTCGGACACCTAATCTCTAATTTACACCTACATGGAAGTTGGTAAAATTATATAGTGTTACTGCTGCCTTTTAATCTTAACATATCAATCAAGGTGTGTATAGTTTATTTATTTATAGTTTCAAGTGGATCAATATGTAATTAAAGGAGACCCAAAGAATTAAAAAATTAGTCCCAATCATCGTTTTCTTTGTTGGCTTCTATTCTGTTGTCATTCTTTTAGACAAAGATCCAAAGTACAAGAAACCAAATAGAAAATCTTAAAGTATTATGGTCTGCAATATAAAAGGATAAGAGCCTGCATCCATAACTGTACTACCTTATTTTTTTAGTCTTTACATTCTTTAAATATTCAAACATAGAGATACAAAAACAGTCAAACAATAACTAACGTTGTTTTTTTTCAAAACAAGAGATCCTGTCCAACTTTTTTACATTTGATTTTTTTTATTTTATTTTATATTTAGACTCACACTCTAAACATTTCAACTCTTAGTGGTTACTTATAGCAAAATGCTACTACACAGAGAATGGTCTCCTTCAAAGGAAGAACACGCCACACACCTCATGTAATTTTCAATGGCGGCGACATTTTCTTCCAACAAATTCTAACCTTGTCTTATTTCAATTTTTTTCTGTCCTATTGGAGTGATTTTTTGCAGCCCTAAACATTGGTATGGATATTAACAAAAATCCAAATCAATCCTAGCATGCCCAACCATGTATTGAAAAATTGGTCAAATATCTTTTGGCCAAAACGTTGCTTTTTTGAGAAAAGCACAAACCTTAATGTGATTTGGAATACACAATTGAGAAAAACACAAACTTTTTTTGTCAACAGATTGTGGACTATAAACAGAACTTGGGGCAGTTGTAAAAAAATAAATTAAAAAGGAACTTTTCCTATTTGAAAAGAAAAATTAAACACACACACAAATCATTATTTTTTTAATGCATGATTTTGTATTGTTTGAAAGTACATTTTTTAACAAATAATAACGTTCGGAAGTATCTTGTATGCAATCATGTGTAATGTTTTAGAAATAGATGGTTACTTAATTGATCCCTCAAAATTGCTCACATTTTTTAAGAGAAAAAAATGATCAAAAATTTTGATCGATTGAAATTTACACACAAAAAAAAAATCAATTGAAGTTATGATCCGGTCGGTTGAGCAATTTGAAGAGTTGTTAAACAACCGTCTTAAAAAGAAGAACATGGGCTAAGCCCAAATCCAAAAACAACAAGAAAAATGTTGTTCCCACTTCGGTCTTTGCTAGAAAACACCAGTAAATTACACAGTTACCTTCATCGGCAGTTAACTACCGTCGGAGCTATACTTAAAAAAATGTCACTTCGACAGTTAACTACTGAAAAAGAAAAATTATCGGCGGTTAACTACCGCGGGTTGAGCTTTTTAGCAATCCCATAAGTGGGAACAGCAATTATCCAACAACAAACCACTAGTCTAACCCAATTCAGCAAAAATCCACCGTCTAATAACACGGGAAACCTATAAGCTAAGTCATATGAAAAATATACCCGAGAATATTCTTAACATACTCCCACATTTTCATCCACTTTTCATGAAAAAATAACTATCACAACCTATATTTTTAAGGCACACATTTCCTTAAAAAAAAGCACACCATGAAATGCATATTTAAGGTGTATATTTGTTAAAATGTGCTTCGTAAGCTACAAGTTTATGGTGCTCATTTTATATATTAAAAAAAAATACTTCGTAAATATATGTTTGTAAAACACATTGTAGAAACTGTGTATAGTAAACAATATATAATATATTGCAAGATGTAGTGGTGTGAGAAAAAGGTAGAAAAATGATTGAGAGTATTTTTTGAAAATTAATTGGTAAAATAATGTAGGGTATATATTAAGGTGTAGGCCAATAATTTTTCATGTGTCATTGTTTGGTTTCAAGTGAGAGAGGTTAAATCTCACTCCATCCAAGAATAGATAAATTATTGGATACATAATAGATGTGACTTATATACCTAAAATTTCAAGGCTTTGGGTCGAATTGTGGTGTTTCCCTCTCTTGTAGTACTAAAGCATGGGCATGTTGTTGCTCTCGTGTGCCTTCAGACTTCCTAAAAAGTGATATTAGAGCTTTAGTTCAACTTGGTGAGGGAGCGGGAGCTAGACCATGTTATAGGATGTGAGAACTTACACTTGAGGGAAGATTGTTAGGTTTCAATGGTTAGTAGTTAAGTCTCACATTGCCTACAAATTGGTATAATATTGGATATAAAAGAGGTGACACGTAGACCTAATGTCTTGAGGTTTTGTATGAAGATGTGGCATCTCCCTCTCTTGTGGTTCTAGAGCATTGACTCGTTGTTGCTCATGTGCCCCCTAACTTCCCAACAGGTCTTGATGTGTGATGGATAAAGAGGGATAACCATCCATAGTTAGAGATCTTAGATTTTTTTACCCGACTCTTTTGTCTAAGTGGAAGTAACGACTGTCCGAGGATATCCCTCGGTTATACAAGAGGTACCTTGAAGAAAAATATCGAAAAGGTATACGTAGTATATTTGATCTATATTATTTAGGGTCTTTTTATTATCCATCAGGATAGTGTAAAATGTCATCTTCTTCATTGTGAAATCTTAGAGGATCGATGCATACACAATGTTTCAAAAAAGTAGGATGATTCTTTTTTATTAAGTAAAGATGTTTGGAGTGGTAAACTTCTTTTAAAGGTGATGTTCCTTAGGTTTTATGATATCTCGATTAAAGAGGCTATTCAAGTATGAAAGGTTGTATACTGCGTGCGTGAGATTTGAGAGTGGATCTTTTTGTGGAGTAATTTATTTGTATGGGAGGAAGATATTTTGGTGGAGCTTCTTAGAGTGCTCACTCCAATCCAACTTTCATTATAGTTAGACTCCCGAGGTATGGATGAAATATATGGTGGTGTGTGTTTTGCTAAGTTGGGTTATTGTCTATTGTCGGGGTTGATTTATCCTATTTGTTATCAAGCTTTAGAGGATTATGGGGCTCTTTCCCAGGTATAGAAGATTCTTTTCCGCAAAGTAAAGGTATTCTTTTTTATTAAAAAATATTGATGGAGAAATTTATATATAGGTTGAATTTGTCCATAAAGGGTGTGCTCACTACGCCAAATGACTCAATTTGTGTCATTTATGTATGTATCCGAAAATACGAACTTCACTAGTTTGCATTATGCAATCTTACTTCTTTTATATGGTATCAAGTGTTTAAAGGGCATGGGGCTTATATCATTGACATGTGGATATTTTTCTCTTTCTCTACGTATTTTTCTTCCGGTATAGGGTCGGAGGAAATAACGGGTGTCAGTGATCTAAATTTTGTCTTGTGGTCAATTTTGGAGACTATGAATAATCTTAGTTTTAGGATTAAGATTATTTTGTAGGATAAATCGCTTATTACATCAAAGTCATGTCCTTGAGATGGTTCTTAGCAAGGGGTTCTTGTGTGTATTTTAAATGATATATTGATCGTTTAAGTTGCATTCATGAGGGCTATGTTATCGTTGTCAAAAGAGGGCTTGTTAGGTTTACTCTTTTATTCTCTCCGTTGAGACTTTTTTATTCGCTACCTCTTTTAATTTAGATGAGTGACAAAAATTTGTTTTTAATATTAAAGGTCCTTAAAATATTAGCCCTACAACCTTAAATTTAGGCAACCTTTGTTGCCATGTTATCGTTTTTCATGAGTAAAAATAAAATAAGCTTTGGATAAAATTATAAGGGACATTTTACATTCCTGATTCCCCTGAGTTAAATATGTTCTCGGTAGTGATTGATAGAGAAAATAGTTCCCAAAAATCAATAGTGAAATTCTAAGTGGATCTTAACATTAAAACTAATCAACTTCAATTTAAACGAAAGCATACTATTAAGTAGATAAAAAAAATAAAAAAGAAGTTATAGAAGTACCTTTCCAAACTTTTCAATAAATCCTTTGCATTTAGTTTGACGGAGCGATAACGATCAATTGAATTGTACTCGCACTTATATACCTGCATTTTTTGTTGTTTAAATACATAGATATTAGTCACTTTAGTCCCTGAATGCAGATAAATTGCAAAATAGTCTCTGAATGTAGACTTTGTTAGTCAATTTAGTCCCTAAATGCAGACTCTGTTAATCAATTTAGTCTCTGAATGTAGACTCTGTTAGTCACTTTAGTCCCTGAAATTGACCAACAGAGTCTACATTCAGGGATTGTTCTGCAATTTCTCTGCATTTAGGGACTAAAGTGACTACTCATTTCCCATTCATGGACTAAAATGACTAATTCTCCTTTAAATACTTGTATATTTTTAGATTTTTTTTTTGACAAATTGTATATTTTTAGATTGAAAATCTAAATATTCGTAGCAACGTTTGCGCATAAAATATTGGGAAAAATCCAGGGTTTCTTGAATCACTATTTCAAATTAAAAAACAAGTAATTTAACATAAAATCGCATTTTATAAATAAAATTGTAAACTTGAGATAAAATATTGTTTTCTAAAAAAATTATCCGATGTTTCAATCTAAAGAACTAACTCGACCGATTAGATCAAAAACAACGAAGAGTTGAAACCCTTTAACCAGATCGACTTTTTATCATCTTTCAAAAAAATTACTCTTCAAACAGGTTAGTCTACAACTATATTTGTATGAAACAAAGATAACAAGACAATAAATCATAATTTAGCTAATTGGGTAAAAAAATCTAAATCAAATTTATGAAAATCCATACAAACTCAAATGATTAATCGAATAAATATGAAATACATGAATACATTGTTTATACCTGTTAGTATGTGATTCTATCATGTGATCGGAAAGCCCTGATCTAAAGCATTGCTCCACGATAACCAAAATGGAGATTGAACTTAGACTATTTTTTGTTTTGCACAAATATAAAACAAACACACGAAATTTATAGGAAGATGGTATAGAAAAAAGTTTAAGGCTTTAAAAAGGTGTTTTTTAAGGAAAAATTAAAAAATATGTTTTATATAAGACATTGTTTAATTTATTATACTCTTGTATTCAACAAAATGTGGTGATACTCTTATATTTTCATTCATTATACCAATCTAGTCAAAGCTTCATAAATATATTCTGATGAATATTTACTTTATTTATTGTAAAGACAGATGTCACTCCCGTAAAAACAAATAAATATGTTGAATAAATTTTAAATTTAATGATAATTTATAATTTTTTTGTCGTGTATTGAATAACTTTAAAGGGGTGATGTATATTGTAAAAACTATTTTCAAAATATGGACATAATTGTAATATCTTTTATTCAATATCCCATGAAGATATTTGCATCGTGTTCATTGCAAATTTGATAGGGATTTGCAAGAACACATCTACTGGTTTCTATTTGAGAGTGTTTTAGCAAAAGTTATAACTAAAAAGTTGATAAATACTCTTTGAGGTGTATGTTATTATAACTTATTTTCTAAAAAATAAGTTGATAAATACCCACTTATTTTTTAGAATGAGCATTTTAGCAAGTGATAACTAAAAAGTGGTTAAATGCACCCTAAGATGTAGCTTGCTAAAACACTCTTATATAAAAACTAATGGGTGTGTTGTAACATATCTCAATTTTATATGCTTATGTGTCTATACTATATATACAAAGGGGATTCATGATTTTGGGGTAACTTTTTCACTTGTAGTTTTATCTTCGCTTAAATTATTATTTTTATAATTTGACCTTTTTAACTTTATTACCGTATGAATTATTAATTCAATAATATGTTAAATACCATTAAAATAGGAACACCGCAACAACATGATGAATTTAAATTAATAATTAAAAAAAGTTATAACGCATTAAATTCAAAGCACAACTACTACAAAAACAACAATATTTGACACTACTGGGAAAAATTATTATTATTTTATTTGCGAAAAATATTTTATCATAATGTATGTCAAAAATTGATATCTCTTTTTATATACAATTGAGTATATCGAAAAGCGGATAGACGGATACGTTTGTGCCCGTCTTTCCGTTTGTGAGAATAAAGATTTTTAAGTGTTTTTATTTTTAGCTGATATAAAAATTAAAATGATAAAATATTCAAAACACACGAGAATTTAAAAAATATCAACATTAATGTACTATTTTTATAAAATATTTTTGTATAAATCCATTAATATGTTCACACTGTGCCCATTAAGGATTTATATGCTTATATAAGTGGATTTGCATTTTTATGTCGTGTTTATTTGTAGCTGATATACAAATCGATATGATAAAATTTTGAAAATTCATGGATATTTTTAAAATATCAACATTAATGTAGTATTTTTATGTAATATTTTTTATTTAAATGCGAAAATTCGTTAAAATATTTATGTTATGTTTGATGCATGTTTTATGTGTTTATATTTGCAGATATAATTTTGGCTTAAATGCAGTTTTTTCCTCTTATGATTTAAAACGTTACGATAACCTTTAAAATTTAAGTAAGGAGAATTTTGAGTTTTAACATAAAATTGTGGACAGTTTTGTTAAAGCAATTAAGTTAATAATAGTCTACCTCTCCTCCCTTCTAAAAAACTTAAGTTTGGGGGAAGCAAAAAGTTGTAATAGGAGGGATTTGACTCCCCTTCCATTTTCTTTTAAAAATTGAACCAAACAAATAAAATTTAGAACACTCCCTCCCATTCCTTTTAAAAATTGAACCACATGTATAAAATTTATAGATTGTTTCCAATCCTACTTGTGTTTCTTAGTCTTGGTTTTTTATTTATTTATGAAACTTTGTAAACTCTTTCCATGTTTACTTGGACGCTCCTTGTGATATATATATATTTTGTGCTAACAAGGTATACTTGTTTGATTGTGGTAACGAGGTAACGTATTTCGTTTTATCTTTTAAAAAAGAAAAAAAAAAGGAAAAACAAATTTGAAAAGAAAAAGAAGGTAGTAATATGTTTTCTAGGCAATAATATGTTAAACTTTAAAGATAATAGTAATTTTAGTCATTGAATATGTAACGGGTAGTCACAATAGTTTTTTGAATGTGTCAAAATTTCAAAATAGTTCATGATTATTAATTTTGTTAATCCAAATAGTCTTTTGCGTTAAAATCTTCTATTAATATTGTCATATGAGTCTCTCAATATACTTACATATTGTCATATTAATGGTTATAAGTACTTTCTTATTGTCATATCATTCTTTATAAAAAAGATTTGTTGTAAACATCGAAGGACTACTATAACGTCAAAAACTATTTTGACTAACGGATTGCATAATTAAGGAATATTTTGAAATTTCAATAGGACTATTATGATTACTTGTTTCAAATTAAAAAATCAGAATGACCATTTCTCACTAAACTTTATTATGTTTTCCATTGGATGAGATTCTTCTACATCAAGGATATCTCAAACTTCTCTTAAACATTCACATTTTTTAATGATGATATTTTACAAAGAGATTAATGGTGGTGGAATGACCATACAAAATAAGTTTGTATACACAATCGATCAAAATCCTACTATCACACTTTTTTACGTATGAAAGAGTTTTTTATTTTCTTTTGAAAAAATAGTGTAGGAATACTAGAAAGAGAAACAATAGAAGCCTTAATGGAAGGAAGCCTTATCTATTCTATTCTTTGTACTACAGCAAAGCAACGCTAAATGGAGCTTTCTGCATTCCCCACAACCTTCAAAGCCATTCCTAATCAATTTCAATTTCAATTTCAATGTCGATGCTCTCTTTCTCTTCTTCGTCACTGCGATTATGGATTTCGTCACAATCGCAATTCAAAACCGTTAATACATATCACAATGTGCACGGAGGACAAACTTCCGTCGTCCAACGGTTACAGCGGCGGAATTGATATCGGAGAAGAATCGAAATCCGATTTCGTTGAAGTCATTGCAATTGGCGGTAGAAAGGACGCGGTTATTGATTTCTGCTTGAATTCGCCATTTCAGCTGTCTTCTCTACGCTTTTGGTAATCATCTAGTCTAAACCTAGTTTCATGTAATTGCTACTGTCGGATCTTGAAAGTAATTTACTAGTAAAATTAGATTATAATTGTTGATATTCACTTTGTGCCAGGAATGTCATTGTGAAAGATTCACAACAAGTGCAACTACAACAAAGGTCTATTAAACAAGGTTTGCATCTTCTTTCTGTGATTCTTCTTCACTTTTTCTTCGTTTTTCTATGCATTTCACTACCAAAAAAAATGAAGTTTAAAGCTAAAATAGAAAACGAAGTAAAGAAAAAAAAGGGTGAAATTTAGTTCAAATATCCATACATATGTCACATTCTGTTGTTTAAAGGTACTGATATTTAACGCTCTCTCTGCAGAACCTTCCCCAGGAATTGTCAAAGCCCAAATATTTATGAAGTCGTGCTCAAAGACCATTGTCCTTGTTTGTACATTCCTTTCCTTAAAACTCTTGTAATAAAATCTTTGTTTCAATATTGGTGATCTTCATCCATAAAGTTACCTCAAGTGTAGTTTGCTTTATCATGTTAAACTGATGTTTGAACTTTGAAGTACACAAGTCAACTGAACTGCTTAAATTTGTTATTCATTACCGTTAAAAAGATATTTTATTTTATTCAACTGAAATTCTTAGGCATGACTTTTTGATTGTTAGATACGGTAAAGCTGACTGACATGAATTAGGATGTATGGCCTTAAGTTGTATTTTTCCAGCCATGATTCCTGAAAGTGGTCTAAATATGACCTTTGGTTATCCCCCATTTTTCTTCCTTAGGTGGCTAGTGCAGGATATGGATCAGATCACATTGTCGCTTTTGATATCTTTGAAACTGTAAGGTCAACAAATGGACTCACAATTGCCATAGTTTTGAAGCCTTTTAGCTTTGAAGGGTTAAGACGAAAAGATGAGGTATGCATGCCGCTTTGTATAATTTACTTTGTTACTGTAATGGCATCAGAAATCATAACCTCAAAGCAATCTCTATGATAATTTTTGAAACATATCTCCGTGCAATATGATGCTAGACATTATTAACCATCTTAATATTTTTCACTTAACTATTGCTTTAGTTTCCTTGTTTAATCAATTATGTTTTGTAATTCAAGCATTTTTGTTTGCATGATATAATTATTCGTGTCATGAATTCTCAGGTAAAAGCTTTGATGGGGAAACTTAAGGAGAATTCTAATTTACTTATTGGTGAGTTATGTGCCATATTTTTACAAATTTTTCTTTTTCTGAAAGATTTAGTTGTGTTGATTAAAAACTTCATTAAAGGCTGTCATACTCTTATCATGTTTGGCTTTGCTAAGTCTGAAGGTGAAGCTTGCTGATGTTTGGCTCAATGTCTCTTTTTGTCTGGTAACACAATATGTGAAGACCTATGAATTCAGTAGTAAGGACAGTAGGTCAAATGGAGGGGAGTCAAATCACTAGAGGTAGATGAAGACCTAGAAAAACAATAAGAGAAACTATCAAGAAGGATACAGAGATTAATGCGTTTGATAAAAATATATTTTATAATAAAACACCATGGCGTTGTTTGATTCATGTAGCTGACCCCACTTAGTGGAATAAGGCTTGGTTGTTGTTGTAACACATTATGTGAAAGTGAATCAGTTATAAAATCAATACTTGTCAATCTGATATTTGGTAGGTGTTAGTTGGGCTTGTTAGTCTGATGGCCATGGGTCTGAACTATGGAGTGACTTTATGTAGTAGTGAAGAAGAGGGAAATATATATTTTTATTTACTTCATATAAAATAAACACCCTTATAAATTTCATGGCTACATTCTCTTTTGCAAGATTTTCTTTGCTTACCAGCTTGAAATCATAGAAAGTATGAGAATTGGGCACATGAGACTGATTTTGAAGACCTTCCTACAAGTATGAAAGTAACCAAATAGGTTAAAATCAATTTTTTGTACATATTTTAGGAATGCTTTTTGAATTATATTTCCTGCATGCCACGCATACAAAAGAACTCCGATCCATATTGCCCGAAAATACTCAAACTTGGACACAATTATCAATACATTTTTTTTTTAAATATAACTTATTTCCTGCATTCTTAAAAATAAATAAATTATCAGTACATTTACTTCAACCAACCACACTGCTTGTAATGCAAAAAAAGGCATTCTTAAGAGTTTCTCAAGTTTAACATGCATAGGGTGACAATAATTGGAAAGGTATGGTAATTGGATGGATTTCTATCCTTGGGATTAAGGGTGGATGCTGGAAGTGGTGTAAAGTTCCTGTCAATTAAACTGATAAAAGTTGAATAGGAGAAGAAAGAAAAATATAATTTATGTGTTTAATAGGATCATCAAAACGCCTACAAAAAGTTTGAAATTTTGCCCACTTTTGTTGTTTATGAGACAGAAATTGATATCGACGCACTTCTCAAAAAAGACTTGTTGACTCTAGATGAGGCTATGAAGACTGCAAATGATGCTGTTTTGCTAGCTATTAAGGCCATATCTGTTCTAAAATCTGTAAGTTTCATTTCGATGTATTTCTTTTGCTCTTTGTTTGTGTAAAAATATCATATGGTTAAAGACTTATAGATGGAATGTTTTACAGGAAATGCACAGAAAATATATAGATAGATTGCATAATAGCATGAAAGAAACCTGCAATTCAGAAATTATTAAAGTAAGTTCTAAGACACTCTTTTTCCCCATAAATGTTGCTTTATAGCCCTGTTTGTTTATATCTTTATTGAAATAGGACCAAACTTGATTATCAATGCACTCACCTTTTCTAAAACTTGTCTTACTATTTACAGATATTGGAGTGTTATAAAGAAGCCAGAATTGGATTTGGGGCTGCTTATAATATCAAAACTTCAATTTTGCAGTCTATATTTGATTGTCCTTTCCTGGGTGTTTCTTTGAAGGTATCACCTAGCTTAAATTTTCACACTTTTTAGTTATTTTTGCTTTGTTTGCAGATCGCACAAATGCATTTTTTTTTCTTTTGCATAAAATGACCATATTGCTAGTAGACCCTTTTTCAGAATGATTTCCTCTGCCATTTGTTTTAGATAACTTTTTAAGAGTATTTGATCTTAAGCTTTTTACTTTTCTGATTCGCATTCCTTCTCTTCCATTGTATAAAATTATAATTGCCATGTTTTTTCAGGATCCAAATAGTGCAGTCATATGCATTATTGCGTGTTCTGAGCCCATCAATGATAGTGATATAGCAGTCTTTCTGCGTACTTTCCGTCAAACAACAGAATACACGAGGGATATTATAATATCAACAGTACTTGAGCCTGATGTCGAGCCCAACCTACTGATCACGACTGTCCTTACACTTGGGTAAGTATCTTTGTTTTGTTGCAAAGAGAAGGAGACTTTTGTAATCATCTATCTCACTTGAAGTTATGAATGCTTTAGTAAACTCTTTTTTCGTGACTGAATTTGATAGCAGCAATAGTTCTTACTGTTAATGTTGCCGTGCGATTGACACTAAGCATGATTTATCTACATGTGACGTGACTCAAAGGTTAAATGTGTGGATGTTGTCTAATTTTCTGTAGTCTCAGCATCAGTATAAGAGTTTAGAAAACTTTTTGCTGGTAAAATGCTAGTTTTGATATATTATGCATGCCTTATTGTCAAATACGAGCTTTCCAAAAAAAAATACGAGCTTCAAATTTCTTCCTCATGTTGTATATGGTCCTTGATGGAGTTTTTTTTTCTTCTGATTTTACGCTTGTGGTTTGCATCAATGGGGTGGGGGTTTATTTGAAGTCGAAAATTGATGTATAATCTGATTTTAAATCGATAAAACTGGCACTGAGGTACTAGATTTTGGAAAACAGGTATCTGAAAATCCTGCAGAACTAAAGGTAGTGAAATTGCTGGTAATAATAAGTGATTGACATTATACAAGGATCTCATCATTGGTTTAATGTAAGAGTATTTAGATAGGATTACCAAAAGAATTTCAAGTGTCTGTTAAGTGGCTGTGAACAGGTCTTAAGAAGAATGAATTTGTGTGATGATTATGAGGAAATTTACACGCTCTTATAACATTTTGTTGTTGACTATCGTTTGAAAATAATTGTCATTCAGTAGACCGTTGCTTCCTGGTCATTGGATAGTGTGGCATGTGTAATTTTGATGGTAATGATTAACCAGATCAGATGTAAGCAATGGGACAAGGTTTTTCTTTATTTGTTAAGTATTAGGGGTCCATACGTCCAAGAATGTTTGACCGGTTTCCCTCTTCATATGATTATAGCAGCTCAACCGTACAACAACCTTCCCAGAGTGGTGGTATACTATCCAAACTTGCCCTGCATTTTCCTCTTGTTTTTGGCTTTTGGGGAAAACATAGTCAGCAACAAACTGTCTCTGTGAAAGAGGATGCAGTATCTTCTCATGAAACAATGAGATCTTATAACGTTGATAAGGGGGAAAATAGGATCGCTCCCAGTATTATAGATGACAGATTTGACAAACACTGTGCAGAGTTGCAACCAGACACGAGCAATAACAGCTCAAAGTTGTCTGCTTCAAGGTTTCCTCTCTATCTTACTTACATTATCTTACATGCAGGTTCTCTCTCTTTTGCGTTTCCTTTTTTAAACAAATTTTATCCTGTATTACATGACAGGGATTCTGAAAAAAATGAAGATTTATTTGACACCTTAGCTAATTGTCCTATCCCTTATGAATCCGTTAATGAAGAAGGTAATTTTGAGAGATGGATAATTATTTTTCTGTGTTGGTGCACTTGACAATTGTGAATAATTTCTATTTCTGCTGTTTAATTGTTCATATTCAAATCAACTTGCACTAGGTGACTCTGCTTTTCCTAGGGAGCAGCTTGGAAACTGGAATCTGGGCCCTGGATTTGAAGTGGCAAAAGAGTGGGCCCAAGAAAGGGAAGCTGATGATGCACCAATGGTGGATAACCTAAGCATATTCCACCTTCCTGTTGGTGTGAGGCCTTCCGAAGAGTCGAAAGACTGTTTAGAAATCTCATTTATGTCAAAAAAGCATGAGCCGGAGGCAGGTGTGGAAGCAGTGATGGAATTTACATCTTCATTTTTGAAGGCAAAACACGCTAATAGTAACAAACCAAAGAAGCACGGTGTTCTGTCTGTTCGTGCAGCATCTATGCTGGTAAGAGTGACTTGAATTTTTTTATGATTGCTCATGCATATATTACTAAATAGAGAACATTAGCAATGTTCTATCAGTATTATTAATGATATTGGTGGGAAAAAGTGTTGTCCTAGAAACACATGAGTTCTGTAGCTGACAATGTAAATGACACAATTCTTTATACTAAGAAGAAAGGAAGTGTGGACGCTGATCCATTGAGATTTGTTAAAGTTTAATTGTAAAGTAGTAGGTTGAACTATGTAACTATCATTACTTCATTTGTTTTAAATTTTCATTTTTGTGCGTAAATTTTGAAAATATATTGCAATCCAGGTGGTAAGAATTTTTTAGGTTTGACTTTATATTTACAGGAGGCAGAACGTGATTTGTCAACAAAGTGGAGTCCTGTTGTGGAAATACAATATAGGGGAGGAAGATACAAGGGACGATGCCAAGGTGGTCTGCCTGAAGGGAAGGTAAATTCTTACAAATTTATAAAAGCAAGCAGAGCTTATTCCAGCTAGACTCCGGAATTCTTTTTCCTCTTTTTTTGGCCAACAAGCTGAAGAGAATAATTATGTTAAATGAAAATCTACAACCAGGGGCGTCTTGTTCTTGGAGATGGAAATATCTATGATGGTTTATGGCACAGCGGCAAGAGATCAGGTCCAGGAACATTCTATTTCAAGAATGGAGATATGTTTCAAGGATCGTGGAGGGATGATGTCATGCACGGCAAGGTTTGTACCATTTTAAATATAACTCTGGTCAAAGCTCAACATGAACAATAAGTAATTATATTTGAATATCATTTTACCGTTGATATGTTGTAACCATACTCAAATTACTGCTGTATGCAAGTTTTCTAGCAACTGTTATTGTATGGGCCATGTGGGGTTTTCTTTGCCAAATTGTCTAATTTATGTGCGTGTGAGAGCACTGACTATTACTTTGGTAAAACACTAGAAGAAGGTAAATGATGCTTATCAATTATGTAGGGTTGGTTTTATTTTCACACTGGTGATCGGTGGTTTGCAAACTTCTGGAAGGGAAAGGCAAATGGAGAGGGGCGGTTTTACACAAAGTCTGGTGATGCCTTCTTTGGCAATTTCAAAGACGGATGGCGGCATGGCCAGTTTTTTTGTGTGAATGCAAATGGAGAGAGGTAAAAGCTCGGTTAGTTTAATTAGTTGAGTTGTTCACATGTGTTTTATGAGGGGAGCCTTGATGCAATGGTAAAGTTGCTGTCACGTGACTGAAAGGTCACGAGATGAGGTCCTGGAAACAGCCTCTTGTGTAAAAAACAGGGTAAGGCTGCGTACAATACACCAAAATGGTTGATCCCTTCCCGGACCCTGCGTATGCGGGAGCTTTAGTGCACTGGGCTGCTCTTTTTGTTCACATGTGTATTATCTTTCAGTATGCTGATTATATTTCTTCGCCAAACAACTTATATTAGCCACTGTTTAAATCTTCTTTCTGTTAGACATGACATTGACATTTGAGAGGAAAAAGAAGTGTTGTTGAAGGACCTCAAGTCCTTAACTTTAATTTGACCACCAATCCAGGACATTAACTTTAGCGTGATAGTCATTGTGGCGTCATTTATTCACATAAATAATTTTTTTTTTTGGTCTTAGATGAAGTGGTAAACCACTGAAAATAAACTCACATACAACTGTGAGGTCCCGGATCACGACGTCCGGCCTTGCAATTTCGGCATTTTCTTGTTGAGCCAGGACTTCTAGACATTCAGTAGGAAAGAAAGTCTTAGTTGAATATGTGTGAAGAAGACTTGTAAACGCATCAGTAGTAAAGATTGATGATATGGAGGATGGTCCAATACCTAGAGATAGAAGAAGGCCAAAAGAAAAAACATCGGACAAAATCAATAAGAGAGATGTCGAGATAAATGGCAAGACTTTATAGCAATCAATTGATCTATGTGGCTAACCTTATCCAGGGGGAAAAGTCTTGGTTATAGTTGTCTGTAATTGAGGTAATTTTACTATTTTGGTCCAAGCAGCGACTGCCATCAAGACGGCAAAAATAAAATTAGGCACTAGATAAAAAAACTCTTCTACAAGAATCTAAGCTTAAACCAAACTTGTCAAAGCCATCTGGTACTTCATTAGATTCACGTAGGATATGAACAAAAGGGCAGATATCAATTCCGGACAAGAACTCTGAATTTCCTCCGCGAAGTTAAAACTTGGATAAAGATAGGAGCATCCTTTGTTAATCAATTGATGTTTGGGAGTTAGATTCAACAATGACCCTCTCTCCTACCACAACTTGAAACCATGATAAACCATGATATAAAGTTCAAATCCCATAATTAATTATACTTCACTTATTTTTAAGAGGCAAAACCCTTGTCAAGCATCCCCCTGTTTACAAACTTGTGTTTAACTTCTATCACTACCAATTTGAAATGTCAAAATGTTAATCTTGCAACTTTTGAAACTTTACAATTGGAGTATATAGGATACACTTCAGAAATGTCAAAATGTTAATCTTGCAACTTTTGAAATTTTACAATTGGAGTATATAGGATACACTTCATGTGAAATGACTGAAGAATATTGTACTTACTTTTTAGTATGATTGCCTGTCATGGAATTGACTTTTTGTGTACTGTCATATGAATAGGTACACTGAAATTTGGGATCACGGTGTTCTTTTAGACAGCAAGCGTATAGACAGAACAGATGACTGAGCTAGATAAATGTGGTTCCTAATATTGTAATTATTATTGTGAATCTTAGTATTTTTTTTCTTCATACTTCTCTTTGTATGTTGTATAATATCGGTATTTTCACATACGATGAAGGCAAGGAAGATTGAACCTAGGACGTTATGTATACTACCTCAGCCTCTAACCTCTAGACCGATCCTAACGGCTTTGTATAATAGGTGTTTATTGTGGGCACATTTATTATTCTACTTTATTTTTAAGGCAAAACCAATTTTATTCTATTTTATTTTTACCTTGAGCCTTACAGTCTTTGTTTCGACTTTTTTATTTTGTATAATTGCTGTTTATGCACTTTTGTGTAAAAACACTTATTGATGCTAATTGCTAACTGTATATAAGTTTTGTTCATATTTTCAATCTTTTTATTGAAAAAATAATTCTAGAGGCATTTAAGGCATTGGAGTCTCACCAATTGACACTTCAATTCTCGATTTTACTGACTGAAACTTGCAACAATTCAATTGCTACGACGTAGCAATAACCTCTACCATCGATTAATAAGAGAAAAATGATAAAAAGGATTTCGGCTGCCATGCCCCCTGGCTGGATGGAATCCAAACCTATTGTTAATTACCAGATGTTGAAGCTCTATATAGAAAAGCATTATAGCGAAATTAACAATTTGGCAAGAAATTGAGTTGGAAGAATGGTGAATAATTGAGATTTTTTTTGTTGATTGGAGGCACTAGTGCCCGTTTTGCAGACGTGCTTCGAGGTTTATTTGAATAAATTTTGTTTGACTTCTCTATCATTTAATTTTTTATGGATTATTATTTCTTTCTGTTTAAATTGGTAAATATGTTCAACCAAAAAAAGTAATTTTTTATATATATATATATATATATATATCCCGTGAGAACCAATATCTTATATGAGAAACGAGAAATTTCTATATCAGTCATCAGATTAAATTAACGTGTGAGATTTAATTATTTCCTTAAAACCTTCCGTGTAATTGATATACAAAATCACAAGTTAATAAATTGAGCTACAATTTATGCACAATTTAATCTATTCCCACGTTAGTAGCACTCAGTTTCTCTTATCCATTGTTTTACGCTTTCATAATTGTTTTACTCAGTTTCACAATTGTTCACAATTTACCCAGATTATGTTTTACGCTTTCATAATGTGCCACATACACAACCTATGTGAAGAAGAATCAAAGATCTTCTCAATTGCATTTTTCATGACCAGATCTTGATCTGTTATTATAAGATTTGGTTTGTGTTGTCCCATGGCTTCCAAAAAATTTGGAGAAGAGAAACTGAGTGCTACTAACGAGTGAATAGAGTAAATTGTGTCTAAATTGTAGCTTAATTTATTAACTTGTGATTTTGTATATCAATTACACGGAAGGTTTTAAGGAAATGATTAAACCTCACGCGTTAATTAAATCTGATAGCTGATATAGAAAGTCTCGTTTCTCATGTAATATATTGGTTCTCACCGGATATGGTCCCA
>Ga0228710_1000128_pt1 | contig 68444 bp, 36 predicted proteins | sample MedpolnodulmetaG_FD_177995 | JGI IMG/M metagenome (GOLD analysis project Ga0228710, IMG submission 177995) | Root nodule microbial communities from Medicago polymorpha collected in Santa Monica, California, United States - pink nodules | ecosystem: Host-associated > Plants > Roots > Nodule...
TTTTGAGTAAATAAAAAAAAAAAAAAAAAAAAAAGTTTTTCAAAAAAAAAAAAAAAAGATAAAGAAGGTTAAATCACCAAGATCATTGATTTGTCCAACTCCTAACGTTTACATTAAAAATCATCAAAAAAAAAAACAGGCTACTTTGCTATTTTTTTGATGCAAGCCAATTTAACTTTTGGGTAGTTTTGAATTTTGCAACTCTTAGCCACACAAGGACCATTAGACTGCACATGCTTGTACCACAAAGGCATCCAATGTTGAAGGAGCAGAAGAAGTTGCTATAAAAGAGGTTCAAACATAGAGTTATATAGAAGGGGCATTTGAAAATGGTGTAAAGGAGGATCCAAACAAGAGCTCTTTCCATTTTCTCATCCTCTTTTAATTTTTCTTTCTTTCCTTTGTTTGAAATCTCTTATTAAGTAAATAACTCAAGTGTTTGGGCTTAAAAAAATAATAGATAGAATAAGAGATATTTTTGTGTCACACCGTATTATTTCTCTCTTTTTTTTTTGGAGGATATTTATCTTATTCTTATTTAAAATCTTTAATTCATAATATGCTTTCAAACAAATTTGAAAGTTCTTAAAAAACAAAAAAACAAATTTGAAACTATTTGTTGGTATGATGCTCTATTAGTTCTCCCATTTTTTAAACTAATTTCTATAAAACTTAAAAATAATAGAGATTTTTGTTTTTGTCGTTACACCTTATTATATTTCTCTCTCTTTGTTTTGAAAATTATACTAATTTAAGTTTGTTTTAAAATGTGAGACCTTTATATTGCTACGACTTGTTAGCTATCATACAATGCTTTTGGTACAAAGTGATCATACCCTTTAAAATTATCAGATTAGCTACCAAAATATTGCTACATGCATGTACTATAGTAAATTTTTATTAATTAGCAACGCTCTTGCATCAAATAAAAGTTTCAATACGGTGAGAAATTGAAATTTCTGTCAAAGCATAGTTTTTAATGCATATCTCTGATCTATAATAAAATTATTTTGATCAATCTTTTGCTTTGATTTGTTTATGTTCGATTTTTATAGGTTATTTGATAAAACAAATTAAGTGAAAATATATTTTGAACTAGTTTTCTGCTTTTGGTTAAATTTGTTTGAGCAAGTTGATATGATCAACATTTATAATTGGTTGGTTTTGTTTCAGTTTAGAATAACTTATTTCTATCTTTTTTGGTTATAATTGCTTTGATCTTCTATCTCATGGTACTCGCAATGCATGTCTTCATTTCTTAGATTTTCTTTGCTTTTCTGTGAAGTGATTTTCACTTCTCAGTTCCATCTATAAGCACTTGTTCTAATACTCAATTGTAAGTCTTATGTGAATGTTGTCTAGTTGTTAGATTAATACTTACTACTTCGTTTGAGTTTGAATCTAAAACTTGTAACTCCTTATCAGTTAAGCTACCTAAACCCCAAAATTTTGCCTGGATCATGTGTTATCTCATGTAGTTCTTATATGTTTTATTTTCCCAATGGAACTATTAAATGTCAGGATCAATGTTGATTTATTTGTACATCTTTTTGTATCTATAATAAATGTGTCTGTCAAAGTGCTACTCTCTTGTTTGCATTTATACTATTTTTAGATTCGTCTTGGATTTTGTTTCCCTTTTGATATAGTCTTGTATATGCCTAATTAAGACATTACTTTGTTCTTAATAATTTGATATGGTTACAAACTTTCAGCAACCAAAATAGAGAACAAAAACCAATGCTAAAAAAATGTGAGCCTGTCATGGTAGAAAAGACAAACTTTAGAGAGGTGAGACAACTTTGTTTTGAATTTAACTAAACATAATAGGAATTTATCTTTCATTTTGAATCATATGTTCAATGTCGGCATAGTCTTTGTATACAGATCTAATATAGGAAGTTATCTATATTTAATATAGGAAGTTATCTAAGTTAAAAGATAATAGTAATATTGATAGTATGTTCAATGTTACCTCAATATCTTATATATAATGTAAACTATCACTGTGGGTATTGTCATTGATAGTACATATTATATCTTATATATGGAGTTATCATTGACCATACAATTAATGATAATATCATATTTTAACTGCGATAATATCCCATATTAGACTTAATATATACACAATATGTTGATACGGTGCATATGAAAAAGTATTCAATATGAAAAATAAAATACAACTGAATATGAACAAAGCTTAGAAAAAGGACGTGTTTACCACTAAAGATGTATTCTCTTCCATGATATAAATCTCAAAAAAAAATAAAAAATTTGAGCATTTGTTTGTGTTATCTATTTTGGTCGTTGCAAGTGTTTTATACTTGTTAAATTGCAAAGAAAGGATTAATGTCTTAGTCGGGTAACTGTAAGGAGTAAAATATGGACAACCTTTCACTTCATCAAATAGGAAACAAAAAGCAAGGAAAAAATATAGAGCATGAGTATAAAAATATTATAATTAAATGCAACTACATTTTCTTTTTAAAAACAACAATCAATTTAATTTTAAAAGATGTAAAGGAAAAATATTGTATGTAAAAAAGAGAGAAGTATCTTTCCAGATATATTTTTGATTCGAAAGTGTCTCAATCCAACAAATGGACTCGAACAGCAATCTACGGCTCGAGTCAGATCCTTAAGTGAGTTTTTAATTGATAGATTTATCAAGAGACAAGTATCGTAATTGGGAATCGAAGGAACCGAAGGAATGTACAAGTTTTTTGAATATATAAAAAGGAAAAAAGATAAAGAAAAAATATAATTAATCTCAAAAGTGTGCGAAAAAGAAAATGAATTATATTCTATGTGAGTTTCATACATCGTTATTTTAACGTTTCTAGTAGGAGTGCTATCATGTGAGGGTGGATGTATTCCCCAGGACGTGTAGTTTTGTCGAACATAAATGAAATCTCTTGCATGAAGTTTATGTTTACAATTTATAGAAAACATATAAACTAATTATTACATTGCATGTGTGCCATATGTCTTCTACCTCCTAGGAACCACTTTTGAAAGTTTCTTCCTTTTGAATTTGAATCTTTGGCGCTTTCTAATAAATAATTGTTGATCATTAAATTCCTTGAACAATTGAGTGAATCAAGAAGTTATCATTAACTTCTACGGGATTTGAAACACTTAGTTGGCTTGTCGTAATGATGCATAACATGACCTATAACTGCCCTAGACATAATTGAAGCGTGTTTTTTGTATAATAATCCCACAAGTGTTTATATTACTAGATAAGCTCAAATAAATTAGCATGCCCTAAATCCCAAATCTGTTATTAAACTCCATAACCAAGCTCCTGAATACGTAGGGTCCGGGAAGGGGTCCCACTGTTTTGGTATATTGTATGCAGTCTTACCTTGTTTATACACAAGAGCTTGTTTCTAAGACTTGTATCCGTGATCTTTCAGTCAAGTGACAACAACATTATCGTCGCGTCAAGGCTCCCCCTTTGTAACCAGGTGATGTCTGGAAAACAAGTTGTTATCGAGGAATGGCTCTTTATTGCGTTGATAAATGAGAAGGTCAAAATGAAACTATGGCATAAATAATTTGTTAGTTCCTATAATATACATCTATTTTGGTTTTAATCCTCTTCAAAAGAAACCTTGCTTGTTTTAATATGCATATTTTATTTTGATCCTCATTGTTTTTATTAAAGTCCTTGCAATATTTGAACCATGTTAAATTAGTTCTTGTAATATGTGAATTATATTACCTAAATCTCCAAACCATGACCAATATTAATTACTGAGGGAGTAATTCAACATGAATCTAATCAACAAAAACAAACTGTTGCATATAGCAAGGACTAGAAAGTTTATTTAAGTCTAGAATGTTTTTAATTTAGTATACAGGCCTTTGAATATAGACTGATTTCAAAATATCATACTTGCGTAGCAATTAAAATGCTATAGGAAAGATAAATTATTTTTTTTTTGGAATTAACCATATAAAGAGACCATAAGATTGAATGAAATGATTTACCTGCTCAAACTCATTGGTATAGACCTGTCAAAATCGCAACTTCGTGAAAGTTAGGGGGCGAAAACTGCTATTAAGCCATATATCTATGTTTTCTTTAATCCTTGCTGTATTTGTGCTCTTTGGAAGTACTTTGTGACCCATTAGTAGTCCACATCGAAGGACTAACTTGTCAGTAAAAGAATTATGAGGAACACTATTTGCAGTGGTTTGTTATAGATTAAGACTTAAACAAAGGAGTGCAATAAATTTTAGAGCTGCAGTTTCATTGAAACAAAAGGATTATTGTACTTTGTGCATCCACTCCACTCTCCTGGAAAGGTTGCTTATTTACCATGGTTCTGAATTACAGACAGCAGCTGCAATTGCAGCCGCAACATATCCATTTTACATATCTCGTTAACAGCATCAATACCACAATTGATGCTGCATCGGCCGCATTTTAACGCAATATAAAATTTTGCAGTGTAACAACAACACTACAACTATTGTTATGGAAAGCTAAAGACAGAAAATAGTCTCATTTCTCATAGATGAAAATGATAGTACAATAGATATTTATAGGTATAATGTAAAGTACATAGAACCAAATCACTTGCTAATACACTAGATTAAGCTAAGTAATACTAGCTAGCTTGTGACTCAAGTAAACTTGGTGAGGTGGAGTTTATTGTTGTAGCTTGTGTAGTAATCTTCTTTTCTTTCTCTAATAGCTATCATGAGCCCTAGCAGAGTATATGGCCCATAGACACTACAGCTTGCAGCAATATTGTCATAGTCTCATAGACACTACTGTTTGGTTCTTTCACATTTAACCTTCAATTGTAGTTCTTTATCCGGAGGTTTAAGTCCCAGAAAAAGCAATAAAAATGAGTATTGAAAATTCTGTTTCACATCTTGTATTGGACTATTTTCAACACTATTCACATTCATTGCAGCTTTTCATGGCTCCACACCTGCAGAACCATTTCTAGGGTGAAGAGATATAAGAAAAGCAGCAACATGATTTTCATGTATTCAATTCTACTTCTTAATTAAGGAAACTCATTTCAATTGTATGATAGCAGTTGAACTTGTCTCCCTTCTCAAATCCAAAATGGTATTCAAAATTCTAAAATAATTTGTACATAACATCCTAGTTTTGCAATATCTTTGTAGTTCTTTTTTCTTGATCTTAACCGTCCGGTTTCAATAGGAAGGAGCCTTTAGTACTCCAAAGTTTCGCCAAGAGGTAAGTAATGTCGGGTTAAGGATTGTTCAAGTACGGATTCAAACCAGGGTTGTATATCTTTCATTATGTAAATATTATTGCTCTAATTTCTACATAATTATTTTTTTATTTTTTTTGAAAGGTTTATCTTTTAATTCATGACTACACAACAGAACTTTTTAAATATATGTACCTTTATTGAGTTTTATATTTTAAACCTCTCATGGCTTATCCAAAACATTACTATAATTCATTAATCTAAAATTATTCTTGCGACACAAATATGATGATGATAAGCACAGAAACAAACATTGTCAGCGATCTAAATTGCGTCGTAAACACAATAGGTTGGGTGGGAAGAGAATTTGAATTGATACTTCAAACAAACATAACATGTTTATGCCTTTGTTTTCATGCCAAATAGTTGGCTCATAATATTGAAATTGGTATCTGATTCTCCCCAATACTACTAGATTCTCCAATCCTTTCTTCCTTTGTGATAAAGCAAGCATCATAAACAAGTGCTGATACACCAACACCACTAAGTAAAACACCTCATCACTGCTATAAATACAAGCCAAGCAGAAGAAAAATCCTAAAGCAAACAAACAAAACAAGGGTTTCCCAACAATCACAAACTAACTCTCATTGTTTTCTTTCATGCAACTGGGTTCGATTACTCTACGAATGAGACCCGTCATCATCAAAATCCTTCACAACCCGAATACCCTTTTCCAAGGGTACTCATGTTGTGAAGGATTCTAATTGTGATGGTTCTCATTCAATAGAGTATTCTAACCCGTTGAAAACTAGGAAATTAACAGCAGTGGATATAGCAGCGTAGTCAACACCAGGTGCAGCAAGCCATGTCCCCAAACCAACAGAAGGAATCTTAGCTCCAGTGTTGAATACATTATAGGTTCGAATTTCTTTCATGATGTCGAGACTTAGTTTACACAATAGGTAATATATGTAAGTAATTCTAGGAATTCATAAAGCTGGCTTGATGGTTGGGACTTTTGAAACTTGGGAATCATAATAGGGCAATGTTTAAACCATAAACTCGATGACATTTTAGAAGACAGTTTATAAACATGTCATATGTTGTTTCCATGTAAACCCTAAATTCCAATTCTCTTATTGAACTCCAAAACCAAATCCTCAATAACACATCCTATTTCCCATATTACAAATACATTATATATTATTACAACAGTCACAAAAAAAGTCAGATTATTCAACAGTGGAAAAGCAGTAGCCCATATGGAACTTGTCTCTTACTCTTCATCCCAGAGTTCTGCAATTGTTTTGTAACCAGGAGATGTCTGACTAACAAATTGTTCTCCCGGAACTACTCTTTCCTGCATCGGTAAATGAGAAAGTTGAAATGAAACTATGGCTTTTTTTTTTTTTTGAAAGAGAAACTATGGCTTAAATAACTTGTTATTTCTTATAATATACAAATATTTTGGTTTTAGTCCTCTTAAAAAGAAATATTGCTGGTTTTAATCCATGAAAATAGGAATATTTTTATTTTGATCCTCATTGTTTTGATTATAGTCCTTGCAATATTTGAACCATGTTGAATTCGTTCTTGTAATATCTCAATTATATTGATTTAGTCCCCAAACCATGACATCAATTTTATTGAGGGACTAATTCAACATGAATCTAATCAAATCAAATTTACCGAGGGATTAAAACCAAACAATGATTACCAATCAACAAAGACAAATTTTGCATATAGCAAGGACTAGAAAAGTCATTCAAGTCTAAAACATTTTTAATTTTGCACTTAGACTGAGTTTAAAGTATCATATACTTGTTTAGCAATTAAAATGGTATAAGAAAGATAAATTAAAAACTTTTTGGAATCCAACCATATAAAGTGACAATAAGATTCATGAAATGACATGCCTGCTGAAATTCATTGAAGTTGGCTAGCAAATCTTCTGGTATAGACCAGTCAAATATATCAATGTTTTCTTTAATCCTCGCTGTATTTGTGCTCTTTGGAAGTACATTATGACCCATTTGTAGTCCCCATCGAAGAGCTATTTGTGCTGGAGTCTTGCCTAATTTCTCAGCAGTCGTGTGTAGAACCGGATTTTTAAGAATATTGCTCTCAATTCCTTTGCCTAGTGGTGAATAAGCCTGAATAAGAACATTGATAGGGATAAGAAGTCATCAAAATTTCTGTACATTATTCATAACAATAAGATATTTTGATCAGTTACAAATATATTATAAGCTGACATATCATAGACAAACCTTAATATAGTTTAAGATTCAAGTCATAGATCAAATGATGAAACAAAAGTGGTTAGTTCTGCAAAGTTGACAACAAAAAGTGGCTTAAGTTCAGATAGTGATTCGTTGGAATGAAACAGGGCAACTAGGGCCTGAGCGAGTTTACTTGTGGATGTTATATTGCATGGACAATCAGGAACTTAAAGCAGAGAGTCCAAAGTAAGTGTGTGTAAAGGGACAATTATGCCAATGCCTTCACATTTGGATTGTGATCCATTTTCCAAAGTAACACTAGGGAGTGTGTTCATATAAGTGAGATCGGAGAAAAACCATTTGTTACGAAACATATGATCAGAGGTGCCTGAGTGAAGGATCCAGGTCCAATTGAAGAGGACTGTAAAACAAAGGTAACAGGATTACCGATATAAACAACAGTGGCAACTTGTGTAGTGATTCGATTTTGTGCCTTGACCTTGAGGTACTCATTATACTATGCAGACAAAAGGGAAACTTGTTGGCTTGTGTCAAAGGCATTGACCTAAGCAACACTCACGACTTTGGGATGAAGCTGATTAACTTCAGTTCGACATTGGGCCTTAACATGGCCAAAGTGGTTGCAATGGCTACAACGAGGTCGGGTTTGATTATTTCTAAGTCATCCTCCTTCTCCTCGTGCATAATTGGCAGAACCTACCAATTTTTCGCAAGAGGGGGTTCTGCAACAGCTGGTGCTGGTAGCTGGAGGTGGGTGCAAGCGCTCTCATGCGCAGATCAGGAGGTGGCGTGCACTGGAAAAGGGGGCCAGCTGGTTATGGCACAGATCGAAAGCAAAATATGCACAAGAACTGAAAAGAACACAGTCTAGAAAAATGCAGAGAAGTTTTATGATGAACCACTACCGATACCATGTCATTTTCTGGAATTTTTGTGTGTCTAATCAGACTTCACACGCTATTAATAATGAATTTACTATAAATACAAGTTAATGTGATTCCTAATTCCAATCTTGTTTGCCACTAATTACAAAAGCATGTTTTCCATGTGATTAGTTCTAACAGAAACATACTCGAGATTCATATTGATTGGGTTCAATTTGATATCGAACCGAGATATGGCTCGAATCGCATGTATCGTACTGATAACCATGATAATATGAATAATCCCCTTTAAGTTCTTTATATTCAGACATATGCAACTAAAGTAATTATCATACAAGACATAAAATTTGCATACTCACAGATAAGTGCACTCCCTTGGATTTACAGAAAGTATGTAAATTTGGCTGCTGCAATTGAGGATGCAATTCCACTTGGTTAACAGCTGGAGGCACGCGTGCCACATCCAACAGATCCTGAAGCTTCTTTACAGAGAAATTGCTGACTCCTATAGCTCGAGCCTTGCCCGAATTGTAGAGTTCCTCCATTGCTTTCCATGTGCTTGGTATGTCAGGTTTTGTAAGATGTCCATTTTTCATGCTCACTGGCCAGTGAATCTAGTAAAATATAGACATATCACAGGAATTTTTAATAATAAGATCATGACTTCAGTGACACTATAAATTGCAAACATAATAAGATCTGATGAGGAAGAAATTAATTTCATTGACATTTACATACAAGGTAGAGATCAAGATAGTCCAGCTGCAGATCGTGTAAAGTTCTATCAAAGGCCTTTGGGACGTCTTCTGGCAAGTGATCAGTACACCTTAAAAATGCAATCATGAACAGAAAAATGTCAATAGTTCAATTTAGATAGTGTGACTTTAGAAGTAGTTACGATTGAATTAAAGTAAAACCTTTTTTATGATTTGATCATTACTTTTGAGTGACAGTCTACACTGGCAATGTATATGAACTAAACCCAATTGATATTATATGTAACCATGTTCAAGAACAAATTTTCAACAACAGTTAAAACAAAACCCAGTTGTCTGTAGACTTTGTTGTTGAGAAAGTCATTTCTTTTTATAAATTTGCTCAAACATCTAAACAATAATATACGATTAAAATAGTAATTTGTTCAAGACATGTCCAGATTCTAGAAAATCAGTGTCTGTAATATAAGTCTGAAGAGTGAAGACTCCCTAGGAATCTATAGTAGTGATTGTTCTCCCTTTGCCAACAAAATAGTTAAACAAATTTTGAGAAGTACATATAAGAAAGTTAAACAAAATAGTTAAACAAATGTTAAGAAGTAAATATAAAAGGAACAAACCATAGCTTGGATGTGATCCATATCTCTTCACGCTTAACAACTCCATTAGCAAATAACTTCTTCAAGGCATCACCAATCTACATAGAATTTACAAAATGTTAACTGATAGAAACATATTTTTTGAACAATAAACCGATAGAAACATTACCACAACAGTGTACAAACAAAAAGATTATAAAATATCTAACAATATAAATTCAAATTCTACAATCAACATACTGAAAGAATTGCAACTATAGTATATTAGTATTTGATCCTTAACTGCCAAAAAAGCACTTATAAGTTATAAGTTTATAAATGGTTATGGAAATGTTTATACTTATTTTGCTTCTTTCATACATATGCATATATGCAATTTGGTTTATGGTATTGGTACCAGTCAACCAAGCCTATTAAGGTTCTAATCTTAGTCTCTTGGCACCTTCATACCTTCTTGGTCCTGTATACAAGAGGTTCAAATTATTTGTATTCCTAAGTTTCTTAAACAATTAATCATAAACTATTAAACTGTATTTCTTATTTTTAACCATTGTTCACTATCAAAGTAAGATAACTAACCACCGTGGTTTAGCGTAAGTGGTTGATGCGTAGTGTAAATGTTTTAAACTCCGGTTTCTGAATTCAATTCCAACTAAAAAGGTAAGATAACTGACTAGCTTCTAACCATAAATTCAGCAAAAGGTTTAAATTTTCATCCTGAAAATCAAAGAGACAAAAACAAACTAAAAAAGCATTCTTGGCTTATCTTGTCTAGCACAAGATGCCGGGGAAGTTCTATCAAATACATTCAATTGTTTTCATCTTGTACTTGATTTTTTTTCCTTTAATCCTCCGGTTCCCATAAGAAAGATCAGTAGTTCTAAATTCAAGTAATATTTGACCCACAATTGTTCTAGTCAGGGATCAAACTCGGGTGCTGCCAATTGACTTGAACTTAATTAGCCACTTGAGTCCAACTACGAATCATCTTGTACTTGAATTTGAAAACAACAAATTTAATTAATCTAAAATTATTCTTTTCTTTTAGGGGAAAAGGGCCCAGTAATCTGAAGTTCCGCCAAGAGGTAAGTATAGTTTGGTCAAGAATTGTTCCACCAGAGAATAGAACTCGAGTTATGAACAATTCGTTCTTTGGTGGAGGTCATTAACCAACTGAGCTCAATCACACTTGGTTAATCTAAAAATTATTCTTGTGACACATAAATATGATCATAAACACGTGTCATCATATCAAAGGGCTAGTGATATAAATTTATTTGAAAGAAAATAAAGAAAGAAAAACTCACCTCCTTTTCATTGCCATAAATTTGGGCACAATCTATATGACGATAACCAACCTGCATAAACATAATAATAATAATTCCAAAACCATAAATTTACAATAATAGTAATAATACAAAGAAAACATGACGCAAGCAAGAAAAGAAAGAAAGAAACATTGACAGCAGTGGAAATTGCATCGTAAACAACACCAGGTGCAGCAAGCCAGGTGCCTAGACCAACAGAAGGTATCTTAGCTCCTGTGTTCAATTCAAACAATCTCAGATTCTCACTTCCCATTTTTCTGCTGTGATGATTCAACAGAACTCAATCTCAGATAAAGACAATGAAGTACGCAAGTTGATGGTCACATCAATATCAATCTCAAAACATTTTATTTTACTTCTAGCGCACATGTTTCATGACACAAGGTAAGTGGTGGATTATAATATTCTTAATTGCATCAATAATATTGGGATTAAATAAGTTTTTAATCCTCATAAAAAAAAGTGATATGTTTTGTTCTTTATACAAATTTTCAGCATGCAATTTTAGTTCTTATTGAATTAAAATTTGTTTAATTATATTTAAACATCTAAAATTTTCAATGATTTTTTACATAAAATTAAGAACATTATAAAAAACATTTATATATGTTTATAACATGCAATGCAATGAATTAAATGTGAATATTTTGAAACAACAAAATTTCACGATTATAGTAATAACAATTTGGATTTAAAAATTAAATTTTAAGCTAATTTTTTGTGGGAACTTTGTATAATGTTTTAAATAAGTATGAAAAAATACTTCAAAAATATAAAAGTTTAAGCATAATTAGACAAACTTTAATTTTACAAAGACTAAAAGCATGTGCTAAAAATACTATATCGACCAAAACATGTCACTTTTTTATGATGACTAAATAAAATTAACTATATTTTATAAGGATAAAAACTTAGTAATCTATAATATTTCTTCCAACCACTTACTAAAAGGTACATAACTAAAATCATGGAAGTTAAATTCCACGTCAAAACTTGAAGCAAATCATACATGTTTTGACTGATGACACTTCTTAATCTATTATTTCAACCTTATTTGTTATAAATTAAAAAAGTAATCTTATTATTTATAACTTAGATGTTCATAGTTAGAGATTTAACATTATAAAAACTTCATATTTTTCAAATAATATATATGTCTCAAAAATGATTTTTTTTTTAAAACTATTCAAAATATATTTTCGTTTTAAGGATTTTTTGAAATTTATGTGTATATATATAAAAGTCGTATCAAAAGGATGAAATACTTAAAATGATTTTTTATGATAAGTTAAACCAATTTCTCATTTAATGTTTTCTTTAAAAAATTCATTGTTGTAAAAAATTATAGCAAACAAATTATATATTATAAGAATTCCTCCTTCTGTTCCTTTTTAAGTGTCCTTTTAGAAAATTAATACTAAAATACCGAAGTATATTTTTGCAAATTTTCTTCCTATTATACCCTCATTTTAATCCATCAATAAATTCCTATTTTTTTGCGTACACTCTCTCACTTATAACAAACAATTGTCAATTTTTTAAATATTGTGCACAACTTTTTAATTATTTTAAGTTAATATAAAAATTATATTGATGAAACTTCTTCTTCTTCATTGTCATATTGTTCTTGTATATTGTCAAATGAGTCTTCAACTATTGCTTCCTCTTCACCTCTCATCAGCAATTTCAATGAGTTTTCCTCTTCTTTTTTTTTTTTGAACATTCATGGAGTCTTTTATTTTATTTTTCTCTCAAATTCGTTCTTTTACTTTGCACTTGAATTTTTTACCAATTGGTACTAATCTTTTTTATAGAATTTTAACTGTTCTTGGAACCATTGTTTGTAACAAAGTTTTGTTGAAATTTGAAGATAACAAGAAACAAACTTGATATATAAAAAAAAACCTTTAGTTTTTCAAATATATAGCATTAATTAGTTTTATTGAAAAAGATAAGAGTAATTAACAAAGGGTATAATTGACAAATCGTATACACCAAAAAGACAGTTAAATTAACAAGGTTGTCAAAACCGAACCGGACCGGCCGGTTGAACCGGTCGATCGGGAACCGGACCAGAATCTGGTTCGGTAACGCATAAAAACCGCATGACTCGGAACCGGAAACCAAACCAGAAAACCGGTGTAAAACCGGACAAAACCAAAAAACCGGCGGTTCATCCGGTTCTGCTAGTTGGACCACGTTTTGTCATTTTTGTTGAAAAAAAGACCAAAATAAAGTTGATTTGGTTTTTGTTTTATACTTTTCATTTCTTCTGCTCAGAAAGGAACAAAGTGAAACGTTAAAATATATATTACAGAAGAAGAAATAGAGGATATGAGGTATCATGCATTGCACTACCAAGAACAAAGAAAGAGGATCGGAGGGTAAGAAAAAAGGAAATAGAAATCGAAGATGAACATGAAGGATGAAAGAGAGATAGATTGAAGAAAGTGTGTGGCGGCTCCTTTTTTCATTTACTGATTCAGGGTTATGGTTGAACTTAGAGGGTTTTTGCTAGAAGACACATTTTATGAAGGTGTCTTTTAGCAAGTTATTTTATGAGCATTTGATAAAAGACACCAACTAATTTTTATAAAGGTGTCTTTTAGCAAAGTTATAACTAAAAAGTGGAAATCACAGCGTGGGTTGCTAAGCTTCTAGGAAAACCCTAACTTATAACTCATTAGTGGGCTTGGGTCAAATAAAACAACTAGGTGGCCAAATAAATAAAAGTACTAAAACATGTAAGTTAGCTTAACCAGTGACAAATATACATTTGATTTCCAAAAAGAAAGCACACTCACGAAAAAAAAAATAATGCTTCCTATCATTTAAATGTAAATTATAGTGTTCGTTGTATGGAAAAAGTTAATATTAAGCTCTCTAGAAATAATAAAAGTAATTTCTTAAAAAAAAAGTAATATAATTTAATATAAAACTGATATATAAGTATCACCGTTCGACCCCGGTTGAACCTTTAAACCTCGAACCCCTACCTATACCGGTTTAATGTCTGGTTCGGTATTGATTGCCTTAACGGAACGAAAAAATCATCCTAAAAAGGCACTTAAAAAGGAACCGAGGAAGTACATTTTAAAAAAAAGATATAACAATGTGTCAAATATCATAAAAGCTTAGGCACAAATTATGCTGTTGATCATTGCAAGAAAAAACAATGTCTCTGGTGACCAATTATTCGATTTTTAGTGTAATCAGTGTATTCTTCACAAGCTTACCTTCTCACCGTGTTTTCCTTACCTTACCTTATATCTCCGCCCTCTACCACCAACAAAACTACCATAACAACTAACTCCTACACCATTAAAGATACTATCATTCTTTGGCCTTGTCTCTTACCTCATCCAAATCAATCATCACAACCTCAATTCAAATTCATTGCATATTTGGCCTTGTCACTTTGATTGTCTTTGTTGTAATCATAGAGGTTGTGATTGAGAGGAGGTGGGATTGGTGTCATATTTAGGAGAGTCTTAGATAGAAATACCACAGGTAGTGATTAAGTAAGAAGGCAGTGAACCGTAGGTTGTTCACATAGGACTTTGAGTTAATACTATTATAGTAGATTTTCTTCCTGACTTGGATGCCCTCAGATGTAGGTGACGTTGCACCGAACTGGGTTAACAAATACCTTGTGTTATTTCCTTCCTGCAATTTACTTTAAGTTGTTTATTTTTAGATGTGTTGTTACGTTGTCCTGACATTACATTCGACATTCTTGACATATGTCCTGACATCCTATACGACATTTGTCTCCTACATGCTAGAATTTCAATTGGCATCATAGCAGACACCCTGTTATGTTTTTGGGTGAGCTCCAGGGTTAGATCAATTCTGGTCATATGGACAACTCGAAGGAAGGAGGAACTATCAATGACAGGCATGAGAAGATATACAAAAGCATAGCTTTCATATCCAACACTGATGAGGAAGTTGCTCAATGTGAAATGGATACTGATGAAGCATCTCAGATACAATTGTGCTTCTTGATAGGTAGTTCAACCACGTTCTGAAAAGATTGGATAGGAAGTCAAAACCAAATGTTATGGACATGTCGTTCGACATCAGCAAGAACAATGTAGGTCAACGCAAGGTTAGAACGGAAGAAAAGCAAAACCAAATGAAAGGTTCTCATTGTCACGAGTGTGAAGGTTTTGGCCTGTCAGAGTTGAATGTCCTGCATTCCTCAAGAAACAAAAAAAAAAGGAATGCCAGCCTCTTGGTCTGATGATGATTCAGAAGAAAAGCAAGATGATGAAACAGCAAACCATGTGATGGCTTTTACTGATAGGTATGAATCTCATGGAGAATCATGTGATAATGATGTGTCCTATGAAGAACTTGTTGATGGGGTTTTAAATCCAAATGTTGTTCATGGCTTGGAGATTTTGCGACAGCATGTTTGGAAAGGAAATGATTCTAGAATCATGGGGCCTCGAGTTTACACTGATGAGGAAGAGATAGAGGCTACAATAAGATATTTGAAGAACTGTTCTGCTATCGCGGAAGAGCCTTTTATTCAGGTGTGTCTAGAGCTACGAAAAAGAAGAAACAGAAGGGTTTTCAAGTTCATAATACTTGATCCAAGGGTAGGTTACCTGATTGATTCATGGTCTTTTTTGAGTTACTTCTCTTTTATTGCTCCTTTTATTTTCCCTTTTGTTTGTTTTGCTTTTAATTTTTGCGTTTGACATTTGTCTTTTGTCTATATTTTTATCGTTTGAGAAGGTTTTAGTCTAGTCCCTCTTCTCTTTTGTTCATCTTTCTTTTATATATATATATATATATATATATATATATATATATATATATATATATATATATATGGTATTGCAGTTGGTTCACCAATTTGCATCCCTTTTGCCTAAAACAAATATATGAAGAACTTGTTGATTCAATACAAAACTTGTTGATTCATATAAAGAGAGATATTTGTGACTTTCAAATGTAACAAACTCAACAAATCATGGTTAGTTTGATTTATTATAATTTGAAAGCAAAAAATATTTACATTTTTACTTTTAATCAAAATTTCATATAAAAAAAAAAACACTGTTCATAGTTTTCAAACGTTAGCGCAATAAAAAGAGCGGAAAAACGAGCACATGAGTGCCCATTTTTTCGCTAGTATATATAAAAAAAATAGCATGTTTTGGATCTTTTGGACAGACTTTTTCTCTTTTCAAAATTACCCTAAACTTTCAATACAAATAGCACATGTAACTAATAGATAAAAGTGAATTCAAATATTAAAATAAAAGTGTAACAAACACGATATGCATATATATATGTCCAGTTTTTTTCCCTCATCCTTTAAAAAGTGTAACAAATTATATGAGTATATCAATACTTATTTTTTTCTTATTTCAATTATACCCTTAAAACTTTTTCTATATAAAGATTGTTGTTAGTAGGGTTGGGAATAGTCCAGCCGGCCTACAGGGGCATATGGCCTGGCCTGTTTAAGCCTTACTTGACCTGTTTATGAAAAAGGTTAGGCTTAGGCTTTTGATAAAACCTCTTTAAGTAAATAGGTCAGACTTAGGCTATTAAAAAAGTCTATGAAGCCTAATAGGCCGGCTTATTTATGCATATTATTAAAATTTATTTTTTATTTATATTAAACATAAATATCAAGAAAGAAAAAAAAAACCTCAAATAATGGACTTTTTAAATAGGTTTTGAGACCTTATAGTGAAATAGGCTTTTAAGGCCTTGCAGTGATAGATAAGCCTTATAGTTAAAGGCCATAAGCCAGACTTAGGCTTCCAAAAAAATTCGTAGGCCAGACTCATGCCTGTCAAAGCCTGACCTGACCTGTCCTGGCCTATTTCCACCTCTAGTTGTTGGTGTCATTAAAAAAATAAGAATTTATATTATATTTTTTGGTTATATTGTTGGTGTCAATGAAACAAATAATCATGGTTAATTTGATTTGTTATAATTTAAAAGCAAAAAACATTTATATTTTTGCTTTTAATCAAAATGAAAATTTCATAAATAAATAATGTTCATAATTTTCAAACGTTAACGCAATAAAAAGAGCAGAAAGACATGTCCGTCTTTTCGCTAGTATCTTTTATCTATACTATATATAAAGAAATTAGCATCTTTCAGCTCGTTTGGGCTGGTTTTTTATCTTGCCAAAAATGCCCTCAATTTTTAATACCAATAACACATGTAACAAACAGATAGGGATAAATTTAAATATTAAAATAAAAAGTGTAACAAACTAAACCTTTATTGTCACGATATATCAAAAAAAATCTTATCCTTTATTCTTTAAAAAAGATAATTGATAGGAGTGAATTCAAAAGAAAAAAAATGTAACAAATACGGTATGAGTATTTGTTTAGTTTTTTCCTTCATGCTTTAAAAGTGTAACAAACTAAATCGAGTATATCTATATTATATATCTATACTATATATAAATAAAATATAATATTTTGCGCTAACTTTTTCATTATCTCAATTATACCCTAAAACAACTTTTTCTATAATATTGATTGTTGTTAGTGTCATTAAAAACATAAGAATTTAATTTATTTATTTTTTTTGATATTGTTGGTGTCATTGAAATAGATAAACAAGGTTAGTTTGGTTTGTTATAATTTGAAAGCAACAATCATTTATATTTATACTTTTACTCAAAGGAAAAAACTTAGGTACAATTCCTTAGGTGTTTTTCGTATGGTTCTTAACTAAATTCACCATGATTTTCTTAAATCCATAATTCTCTCAAAGTTTGTTATATCCAAAAAAAGTTGTTTTTTTAGTTAAGAACCATACGAAAAACATCTAAGGAATTGTACCTAAGTTTTGTCCTTAATCAAAAATCAAAATTTCACATAAAAACACCGTTCATAATTTTCAAACTTTGGCACAATAAAAAAAACTAAAGCATTCTTCCTCTCTATCTTCTCTCTTTCTCAAACCCTAGCCGTCACCCCTTTCTTCTTCAACCCTACACCCAAAATCACTCCTCCGAATTGTTTTTCCTTCTATTATAATTGAATAAGTGATTTCACATATTTTCTATATATAAATAAGCTAGCACGTTTCGGCTCTTTTGGGTTGACTTTTTTTTTATTATAATTACACCCTTAAACATATTTTTCTATAATAATGTTATATTGTTGGTTTAATCAAAAAAGATAAGAATTTTTATTATCTTTGTTATATTATTGTTGTAATTGTAAATATGAAAAGATAAATATGGTTTATAGAGTTTGTTACATTTGAAAGTCACAAATATCTCTACTTATAATTTTAATCTATACTACATATAATGAAAACTTCCCCTTTCAGCACTTTTAGGTTGGACTTTTCTTTCCAAAAATACCCTTAATTTTAAATTCAAATAACACATGTAACAAATAGATAACAATAAATTTAATTTATATATTAAAATAAATGTAACAAACGTGAGTAAAAAATAATGTTAAAGACCGGACTTTAAATTCTCTAAAAAAAAGATTAGAAACAAACGTGAACAAAAAATATTGTTATAGATTGGACTTTAAATCCTCTAAAAAAAGATTAGTAACAAGCGTGAGCAAAGAATATTGTTAAATATTAGAATTTAAATCCTCTAAAAAAAATTAGTAACAAACGTAAACAAAAATATTGTTAAAGATTTGACTTTAAGGGCCTGTTTGTTACGGATTAAAATAAAAGTGATTTTGACAAAAAATAATTTAGAGATTATAATTTAGAGATTTTATGAAAAATCAAAATTTATTTTGTGTTTGTTTAACGTGATAAAAATCACCTTTTTTAAACAAATAATCTAGTTTGTTTGGATACAACTATATAAAAGATATTTTTTTTATTACAAAATTAGTTCAATCATATTTTCCCTCTCCTCTAAAAAAATTAAATTTTTTGAGAAGCTGCTCCTAACAACTTCTCATTTGAAGCCGTTTTTAGATTTTTTTTAGATTCTGATTTTTTTTAAAAAGTTGTAACAAACAGATGCAAAACTCTAAAAAGTGATTATTTTTAAAAAAAAAGCTATAACAGACGGGCTCTAAATCCTCTAAAAATAGATTAGTAACAAACGTGAGCGAAAAATATTGTTATAAATTGGACTTTAAATCCTCTAAAAAAATGATTTGTAACAAATGTGAGCAAAAAATATTGTTAAAGATTGGACTTTAAATCCTCTAAAAAAAGATGAGTAACAAATGTAAGCAAAAATAATGTTAAAGATTTGACTTTAAATCCTCTAACGTTATGAATACCATTGATCGTAAACAAATTCAAGTATTTTTTGTTGATGGTCTAGGCGGAACACGTAAAACATTCCTTTAACGAGCAATAATGGAAACCTTGAGAAATAGAGGAAAAATTGTCTTAACAACCGCGTCATCTGTTATAACTGCAACATTATTACTGGGTGGTAGAACTGCACACTCCCGATTTAATTTACCTTTTGATGTACAACCAAATTTCATCTGCAATATAAAAAACAAAATGATCTTGCAAAGCTTATTAGAGTAAAATCTGCCATAATTTGGGATGAAGCTTGATGAGCAAAACCGTAAGTGTACGGTTTTATCGAAGTAGTAAAAATAGAGTATCATTCCAACAGGGAGTTGTTCAATTTAATTAACTTTTAAGAGATGATTAGAAGAAAGTTTGATTGTAGAGATTTGGTTTTTAAGGGTTAAAAACAATAATAATAAAAAGCGCCTTGAGATTATTGGTTCATCGTAGTGACGAATCCTTCACAAACAAACCCTAAATCATAACTTTATATTCGACCTACTTTCTAAAGACAAGTTTCTCTTTAGCGTATCAAAACCTCTTTCGAGGTGCAGTGAGTGTGTTCCTCTAGCAACCACGCCTATTCTCATGGTTGATTGCTATTGGAATCCTTGAAGAACGAAACTTTAACATAGTTTTTCTTGTTATCTTCAAATTTAAACAAAATTTTGTTCCAAACAGTGGTTCCAAGAAGAGTCGAAATCTATACTATATATAAAGAAAACTACCTCTTTCTTCACTTTTGAGTTGGATTTTTCTTTTCAAAAATACCCTCAATTTTCAATACAAATAACACATGTAACAAATAGATAAGAATAAATTTAAATATTAAAACAAATGTAACAAACATGATACAAATATTTTTTTATTCCTTTATCATTTAAAAAGTGTAACAAACTGATGAGTATATTTATACTTACTTTTCATCATTCCAATTATACCCTTAAACAACTTTTTCTATAATAAAATTGTTGTTGGTGTCATTAAAAACTAATTAAGATTATATTTTTTCTGTTATATTGTATTATTGCTAGTGTCATTGAAATAGATATTCATGGTTAGTTTGATTTTTTATAACTTAAAAGCAACAAACAATTATATTTTTTTTAGTTTTAACCAAAATCAAAATTTCACAAAAAAACCACCGTTCAGAATTTTCAAACGTTAGCGCAATAAAAAGAGCGAAAAGATGGACACGCGAGTGCCCGTCTTTTCGCTAGTTCTATATAAGATGAGTAGCAATTGTTAAAAATTTCAAGTGTGACTGTAGCATTAGTTGAAGCCTTAACTTTAATCAACGGAGGTGGAAGAAAGTTAATTTTTTCTTAACTTTTGATTAATGTAAAGTTGGAATAATTTTTATATTGACTTAAAATAATTAAAAAGAAGTGCACAATATTTAGAAAATTGACAATTGTTTGTTATGAGAGAGTGCACAAAAAAGTAGAAATTTGTTGGAGAAAAAGATAATAACTGACGATTGTTTGTTACGAGAGAAAGATGTACATATTAAATTGATTGGAAAGATAAAGTGTATGCAAATAAATAGGAATTTATTGGTGAATTAAAATGAGGGTTAATAGGAAGAAATTGTGCGAAAATACACATCGCTATTTTTGTTTTAATTTTCTAAAAAGACACTTAAAAAAGAACATAGGGAGTATATTTTTTTTGGGTCTAGTAGCCTAGTGGCTGGAGCTCACACAATTAAATGTGGAGAAGTGAGGTGTCCGGAGTTCAAACTCTGGCCCTTGCATAAATTATGCAATATTCCTATCAACTAAGTTAAACTCAAGGGGACGGAGGGAGTATATTTTTATTAAAAAAATATATATTGTCAAGAAAGTAACAATAAATCTTTTTAAAACAAAACTTGTTCGCCAAGTAGGAGACACTAGTTGCTTGCATTGCCGCACAGCATTATAAATAGTACTCACGTGTATTCTGTTCCTCATTCACTTCACTCACTCTATTTTCAAACTCAGAACAGAAATAAATTTAGGGTTTAGGGTTTCAAAATCATGGCATCATCATCATCGGCGAAGAAGTTCACCATGAAGAGTTCTGACGGTGAGACCTTTGAAATCGAAGAGGTTGTGTTCCAATCAATCAAGAATTTGATGGATGATGCTGCCAACGACACTGAAATCCTGGTTCCGCACATAACCGGCAAGTTCTTGGCTAAGGTTATTGAGTATTGCAAGAAGCATGTTGAGGCTGCCAGTTCTGATGAAAAGCTCTTTGATGATGAACTTAACAAATGGGACACTGAATTCGTCGAGGTTGATAATGTTACGCTCTTCAATCTCATCTGGGCTGCAAGCTATCTGAATATCAAGAGTCTCTTGGATCTTTCAATGAAGGCTCTAGCAGACATGATCAAGGATAAGAAGCCGGAGGAGATTGATAAGATTTTCAACATTCGGAATTCTTACCGTCCGGAGAAAGAGGAGGAAGTTCGTCGTGAAAATCAATGCACTTTTGAAAACTGATTAGGGTTTACTCTCTAAAATTTTATATGGTTAAGATAGTTTGTTGATTATATATGTTAACATGGGATATTATGTCACGCTTCGTTTTCATCATGAAAAAACTGCATTGTAGATTTATCTATGCTTAGTACTTGTTTTTTCTTTCGGTTTATATATGTTGAATCCGTTCATGAATCTGAATATTAACATAAGCATATTCCTTCAGTAAAAAAAATTAATGGTAGTAGCAACATATATTAATATTTTTTTTATCACACTCTTCTATTAATAAATTTGTATAGCTAGACAGTGTTTTAAACAAAGATATGTTACCTTCAATCATAAAAATATCGATTATTGTCAACTTTTGGGATAAAAACTGATTCAATCATCTGAAATTGCTTATTGTCAGCTTAGGGTGGATGCTTTCACCTCGCATTGCTCTGAAACTAATTAGAGTGCATGTGAACATTGATAAAACATAGCAATTTGAAGCGGTACATAATCTTTCCATAATTAGTTTGATTTGTTCTTCTGCTTCCAAAATCCTGAATGTTCCTTAACATTAATAAGACATGTTACTGGCTTATAATTGAATTATAAGGATGAATGGCTGATTGTTCTATTCCTTGTAGCTTAAGATAGTTAGCTTCAATAAAGATTTGAATATGGTTTTATTTATAACTTAAGTGTTGAAGAAAGATACAATGAGATTAACTTAAGTTACTCAAAATGTCATGGAAAAAATCTGTTTTACTATGCTGGAATGTTTTGTTAAAAGCTCATTAAAGCCATATACTTCGTATATTAATAGTCTAATGTGTTAAAGTCAAGACCATTCTTATCAACATCAAATGCAATGAGGAACTTTGGAAGTGGTACAAAAATTCTGAAGTACAAAGATGAGTACTCCACCTAAAAGCATTTGTGGGAAAGTGAAGAAGGGATCGAATGAGGAGGACAAGAAAAATGGAGGTCAGCAAGAGGAGGCCTCAACCTGAGAACCTTAGAGATGAAGCGTCAAGTTAGCGACGTTAAAAAAGCGCTGCATGAGAAGCAACCCTGTTTTATATTGTTTTCCATTTTGATTTAGCATTGTTATTTAAGGGGGATGTATTGGATTAGGATTCTAAGGGATTTTAAAAGTCTTGTAGTATTCAATCAAGACTCTTTGCAATTTAAAAAAAGTCTTGTGGTATTCAATCAAGATTCTTTGTCATTTTAAAAAGTCTTGAGGTATTCAATCAAGACTTTTGATCACTTAAAAAAAGTCTCATGGTATTCAAAATCATTCAAATTTCAAAGGATTGTTTAATAAATTAGATTTTGATGGATTTTGTGGGATTTTCTAGTGAAATTTTAACAAGAAAAAGTCTTTCATGAAGACATAAAATTTCTTAGGATTGTTTTTCTTTAAAAGTTTACTATCTCTTTCCTATCCTTCTCTCTTCTCCCTTCTCTCTCTCATCTCTTTTATATATCCCTCATCTTTCTCCCTTCTCTCTTCGTCTCTCTCTCTCTCTTCTCCCTTCTCTCTCTCCTCTCTTTTCTCCCTTCTCTCTCTCCCTTCTCTCTTTGTCTCTCTCTCTCTCCTCTCGTTTCTCCCTTCTCTCCCACCTCTCTTCCCCCCTCTCTCTATCTCTCATAATAAAAAAAAAAAGAGTATGTATTGAAAATTGTGATAGAGAGTGTGTTGTAATCATTTCTATTCAATGAGTCTTTAAAATTCATAAAATCTTTTGAAATCTTATAAATCCTTTAAAATCTTATGATGCAAATCCATTGAAATCCAAATTGAAAATCTTGATAGTCTTTTAAAATCATGAAAGTCGTTAAAATCATACAAAATCTTTTAAAATCTTGGAGACTTTTTTAAGCAAAAAATGTCCTTTAAAATCCTAATCCAATACACCCCCTAATTTTGTTTTTTAATTTTCCGAAGACAGTAATTATTTTTCTTGCATTTCGGGTAATACAACTTGAGTTGTTAAATATTCTTTTGCTTTGTTAATTGGAATTTTTGGTTTGCCCGGGCTCAATCGATACTTATTTTATACTAGGTCCAACCCAATAACTCATTAACCCACTTAAAAAAAATAAAAAAAAATTGGACAAACTCAAATATTTTTCACACGCGCACAACAAAAGTCACTTGATGATGTTGATATTATTCGAACATTCACCGCAAAGAGGTCTCGGAAAGGTCATTTACCTCCTAATTTTATTTAGCACACTATTGATAGGTTATATTTCATCTCTCTTATTTCAAATTGTACTTTTGTTGACAAAATGACGGACCTCTTTTTATTTCGATTTATGACTATTTATCTGTATTATGACTATTTTAAATAATAACATAAATAATATCAAAATAGTTGGTTTTTTCTTTTCCATTTATACTCTATAGCAAATTTCGTTATAAGAATACCCTATTTTTGGTATTATTAAAAAATATAAGAATTTACATTATATGATATTATATTTGTTACATTCTTGATGTTATTGAAAAAGATATGTTTAGTTTTTTTAATAAGAAAAAGATATGCATAGTTTGTTACAATATAAATGTGCAAAATATATATAAGTATAATATTTTTAGGCATTTATACTTGTACTTTTAATTAAAACCAAAATTTTATAAAAATAATTATACGCATTATGCAACACTAAAATAAAATTATACGCATTAGCGTAACAAAATAACAAACAGACGGACATAAATTATTACTCTAAACGCTAATGTGTGTGCGTGTATATTTCATAAAAAAATATCGTTTATAATTTTTAAAGGTTAGCGTAATGAAAAGAGCGGAAAAACGGACACATGAGTGTCTGTCTTTTCGCTAGTATATATTATGTCACATGTGAACTTACGATAAAATTTTTACCCAGGTTCTATAAAGTTCTTGGCTCCGCCACTGCTCATTCTTTACTTGCTTAATGGTCATACATACATACACCGAGATATTTTGTTGTTTAACTATAGCCTTTTTCAAGTCATCCTATGAATTTCTCTCAAAAAAAAAAGTCATCCTATGAATTATATAATATCTTTGTTAAACCACTTTGAACTTTCATGCATAACCTTTTTACTTTCGGTGACAAACCACACAATAATATGATTTAGACCTTCAGAAATGTTTTGATATTTTTTAACCTCTATAGAGTTAGATAGAAGAATTGAAATGTTTCTTGTAGGTTTGAAATTAAGTTGAAGGTTGCTTTTGAAATTAACAACATTCTAAATCGGGGGCCGGTGGGTTACACGAGAATCAGGAGACAAAGTCTCTCAAAAAGAAAGAAACATGAAGGAAAAAGACCACAAAATTCAAATATAGGTCCTTTCACAAAAAATTATTATTATGATTCTCTTTCTACTTATTCTAAATTGATATGGCACACTTGCTTGGTAACAATGGAAATGCATAAATAAATTTTAAAAAATAAGTAGTAGTGAACACCTAACTCCAAATTTTACACTATTTTTTCTAAATATATCCACCATTTACCTAACTAAGTTATAACCATCAAAAGTCATTGAAAAATGTGTGTTTCAAGAACTCTATTGTCTTGGCCATTTTCTTGAAACAAATAACAAACTAGAAACTATTATGTATTTATTGGATTGAGATTTAAAAATGAGGCACAATGAATTTTACACGTACTTAGCTTCTTAAAATTTGTCCTACAAAATGTAAATCTGGAAAACTATCTTAAAAGGAAATGCAATCAAAGTTAATAAGTTAATAACTTTTCAAAGAATCATACCTAGTTAAATTAACATGATTTGATTCATTCTAAAACGCTAACTACCCTAGTTTGGATTTTCTAGTGTGGCCATCCAAATGCCGCACTCATGAAGAAAAAAAACTCAAAAGTTGATATATTTTACCGAGATCAAAAATATATTTAATATTAATATAATAATAGTAATAAAAATAATTTTCTATTGACTTAGATAGACTGATCTGGTAAACCTAAAAAATTGTTTCTATGGCCCGTGACCTAGGCATGGCAACGGGGCGGATCAGGACGGGTTTAAGCATCAATTTTAATTGGACCAACATAACCAAAAAAACAAAATGAATCAAATCATTTGACATAACCAAGAAATAAAATAAATAATAGAAAACATACATCGATGTATATCATCCAAGTTATTGCAATTTTTGTGTGTTAACCCTCCAAAACTAAAAGAAAATTGCACTTCAAAATTATAAGGTGTACAAGCAGGAAAAAAAGTAATTTTTGATAAAAGATTATTTGTTCATAGATCAAACACACGTTAGTTCATTAACCATGTGAATCAAATATCTTGGTTAAAAGAAAATGCAGTGAGCTCTTGTTAATTGGATTAATGTATAATATTTCAAAAAGGAAATCAGTATTATTAATAAGAAATTACTTTATAATAATTATTGTTTTCCGTGTATTATATTTTACTAAGTATTATATTTTTTGAAGAATTATCTTTTTTCAATATACTATATTATTATCTCTATTAATATATTCCATAAAAAAATATTAATATATTACTTTATACATTTTCTCCTCTAGTCAAAACTACCTAATTAAATGAGCAGCCGATTCTAGTCACTATATGTGTAGTTGAACCTTGCATAAGAACAATACAACCCACATATCAAAATAGTGCAAAAGAGAAAAGAAAGAAGGAAAATGGAGAGTGAAAGTGAGATCCCAATTTTGGATTTCCGTAGGAGTAGTGGAGTGACATTAGAAGAAGGGAGTGAAGGGTGGAAAGAAATGAGCAAGAAAGTGAGAGAAGCATTTGAGAGTCGAGGTTGCTTCCTCTTAATATGTGATGAAATCTCAAAGGAATTATGTGGAGAATTGTTCACAGGCATGAAATCTTTGTTTGATCTGCCTGAGGACACCAAGGAGAAGTTTGTTAGTCCAAAGCTTTATAGGGGTTACATCAACAAAAGCTATGCCATTCCCAATTCTCAAAGCTTTGGGATTGATAGTGATCTTGATCATGATTCGGCTCATCAAGATTTCATTAACCTCATGTGGCCTCAAGGAAATCCAATTTTTAGGTAACTAATAATTTTGTATTTTATTATTGTACAAACACTCACACACACATATTAACTTTTGATTTATATTGGATACAATAGGACCTAGATCGCCTACTGTAAATACTTCACACAGTAGCTAATCTAAACAGTAGAAAAGTGATTTTACAATTCATATTTTTTTATCTGATTTCCACACAGTTTGATCTCAGCCACCGATTAAAGATCGGACTGTTGAGATATGTTACAGCAGAACACTGTTACAACACCAAATCCCGTTTTAATACAATGTACTTTAGTAATTTTTGTTTCGGATTATTTTATGTTTTGGTAATGAAATTGGGCATAATATGTTACATATACACAGTGAGGCACTAAGTTCGATGTACTCAAAAACACGGGAATTAAGCTCGCTTATTCTAAAGATGGTTGTGGAGGGATTTGACCTTCCACAACATTACAACTTGGATGTTGAGGAGTTGGGTAGCACCAATAATACACGATTGACTAGGTACCAACATCCTGAAGAAAACAAGGACACTGAGATTGCTTTTGTACCTCACACCGACATTGGCACCATAACCTTCATATGCGAAAATGAAGTCCAAGGCCTGCAGGTGTTATCTAAAACTGGGAATTGGGTTGATGTAAATATTCCTCCGAATGGCTTTGTAGTAATTTGTGGCGACACGTTGAAGGTAATCTCTCATGATATGTAATTGCATTTCTTTTAACTGTATTGCCCATTTCAGTTATTTCATTTACAATTTTTCTCATTCTCTATTAAATTATAAAAAAATTGTGAAGGTATTTATTAATTAAAATGAAATTAATTAGCATTTCATAATTGCCATTGACCTTAAAGGGATTTGAACAATCCACCTCGAGGATAATTGTCATTGACTTTAAGGGGATTTGAACTATCTACTCAAGGATAATTGTCATTGACCTTAACCCATTTGGGGTAGGCAAATTGGTTGGCTTGGGATCTTGAAGTTTGCTCCTCCAAAGGTTTCAGGTTCGATTCCCTCTGGTGTCAATTTCGGTGGGCTAAGTTCATACAGAGATTGTTCTAGCTTTAAACGGGGCCCCGCAAGTGGGCGGTGGGATTAGTCCCCTCGAATTAGTCGATTCTTGGATCAGATATCGAGTTTTTTTTTTAAAAAAATTGCCATTGACCTTAAGGGGATTTGACCAAGCTCTTATAACTGAGATAACACAATGTCATTCTTTCAGCAATCAATTTATTTTTAAAATTGAAAAATAATTTGTAATCAACACTTTAAATGTGATGTCAAGTTTTATATTAGCTCTTGTATTTCTGGAGTCTTGACATTTGATTTGTTGTCAGCCTTTTGTTAATGAATTTGTCTTTAACGTCAAAAAAAAAAGTTTTATATTAGCTCTTTTTTCCTTCTAATTTTAGCGTTCATTTATATTATTTTATTTATAATTTTGTTCTTTAACTAATCAAATAACTTTTTTCCCCTAAGAAAAGTAACTTATTTTTTGAAATAATTTCATACCATATTATAATTTTCATTGCAAATGTGTATTTTAATTTTTTTATGGTTAGTGGCAAGTCATTTAAACCAAATTTAAATTCTTGTAAGTATTTATAAATAGGTATAATTAATTTAATCATGATGAATACAATTATTGATATATAGGCATGGAGTAATGGAAGATTTCAGGCAATCACACACAGAGTGGTGACAAGGGGAGATAAAGAGAGATTTGTATATGTTCTTTTCACAATGCCAAAGGATAGTACGGTCATTAAGGCACCCTCTGAGTTGGTGGATGAGGAAAATTACCCTCTTCGTTATCAGTCGTTCAAGTATGGGGACTACATACATTATCAATATTCAACTAGAACAGAAAAGGAACGACTAGAAAGTTATGCTGAAATTTGATCCATCATTATGTAATGAAAGACAATATCCCTTTATGTAATAAAGCATAGTAATTAGACTATATTTTGCAATAAATTAGGATCAATCAAATAATATGTATTGTATTCATATAATACAAACTTATTTATGTTCTTGCGTGTTAAACTCTTCTTTTTTATATTATAATAATGCGGTAAAGGTAGGTAATAACGCGTCTATCTACTTTTTTTCTTCTTCAATCTATCAGTTTCTATTTTCTCTTTTTATTAAGGAAAGTACAACAACATAAAAGTTTTATCCCATTAAATGGGGTCGATTATATGAATCAAATAATATCATAGTGTTCTATCAAAATACATGTCTTTCTATAACTTATGAATCAAATAATGGACTCTATCATATGCCTTCTTCAAATCAATGAAAACTAAGTGCAGCTCGTTTTGATTCATTGGATATCGTTCCATCACACGTCGTAGTAAGTATATTGCTTCTATTGTCGACCTCCCAGGCATAAATCAAAATTGGTTTTTCTTTTCTAGTGGTTGATTTGGTTGATTTGTTAGAGTAGAGAGAGAAATTGTGTGGTTTATATTTGGTTGAGTTTGAAAGTGAATGGTTTGATTAGTTTATGTTTCAGTATATGTAACAACATAACAACAATTAACTACCGTTCATAAGCAAACGATAATCAACTACCGATTAGTCATGAACAATAGTTAATTGTTATTGGAGGTATTTTTGATAGTTCAATGTGCTTATAAGTAAATGGTAAGTGCCTAAAGAGCAACTTCCAAATAAGTTTGACTCTATTAAGTCCATTCACATAAGGCCCATGCTGGTTTTGTTTCAATATTACGAAAATTGCTTTTCTCACATGTGGAATTGCTTAAAAACACATGAAATTTATGCATTTGACCCCATAAAAAAACACCAAAAAATTGAAGAAAGATTGCTAGAAGATTTCTACACACATTTGACGTTAAGAAACAGGCACCGTGTGTAGATCTGAGAGTAGAAAAAGATGAAGACATGTGAAAACAGTTTATTCTCCTCAAGTTATTCATGACGACACCGACATAGAAATTATGTTTAGACCGATGGTTGAAAATAATGTGTTATATCTATGTGTTCGTTCCAACTGAAGCTGCCCAGATTGCGAGTAGAGATTTGATGTCATTTCATGAGCTTTTAACTTTATTTGTGTATTGTTGTGTAATGTGTTGTTTAGTGCTTCACTTTTGTTGAATTTCAATCATTCGTGTAATGTTCACATAATGCGAAATTGTTTTCATGTTAATGAGTAATGGAAAATTATGTAATATTGTTGTTTATGACTTGGTATAGTTATCTTAACACTGCTTGCTTAATCGACAATAACAATAGTTAACTACCGTTGAAGATGCAAACTTCAATTAACTACGATCATCGAACGGTAGTTAATTGCAATTGGGGATAAAACGGTAAAATCCATGTAACATTTTTTCTAAGTTGGAAACAACAATTTTCCAAGAAGTTTGTTTGACTCTCCTTCCAAATCGTGACGTATTAACGTGAATTTCGTTACAAGCTACAACTTCCAACGTCGTATTTTGTCCTACAATCATGGGATCATCATCATATCATAAACAGATTGATTTCTATAGTTTTATTATTTAAATGTCAGACCCTCTTAAACCCTAAACCTAACTCAGTTTCTTCTCATCTCGCGACGTGCAAAGCAACCGCCACAGCCACTGTCACTGACCAGTAAATTCATCTCCCTTTCTCTCTCTTTCCTTAAATTTTTTAATCGCTTTGTTTTTGAGTATGTGTTTTATGTGTTACTGGGTATTTTCTTGTTGTTGATAATGATTTTGTCGCTGTTGAACTTATTTTCTCAATATAAATGTGATTCATGTGTTGAATTTGATTCCGTCGCATGAAAATATTGATTTTTTTTTTGGTTTAAAGTTTAAATTTTTTGATATACAATTTGAAAAACAGTGGCACCCCAAACTTTTTCTTCAAGCTCTTCCACTAGTTGGTTGTATATAAAAGCAACTCATCAGGGTTTAGGCTTTAGGGGAACCTACAAAGGACACTATTCGGATTAGGCGTGTTCCGTTGTCGGACACGCCTCGGTGTCTACCGACACATATGATTATACTGAATTATGAGATTTTCTTAAATTATTAGTGGTGTTACTGTTTGTTTCGTGTCCGGTGTCTGTGTCCATGTCCACCTTTCGTAGAGGGGAACTATAGAAGAACAGTTTAATTGCAGGGTCCTCATCGCATATGGTCTAATTGACAATTTATTTCTTTTTATTTTATAGTTCAAACGTTTGTAATGAGCGTCCTCCTTGCTCTGGTACGCCAATATCTGCAATCCTACCAAATTTGGGCGTTCCAAGATCAAATTACTCGAATTTGGTACCCTGTGAATTGGTTCGCGAACCTAGTGCAGTGAATTATGTTACTGTCTAATAAACCACCAGAAATCAACAACTTTTCGACTTCTTTTTGAAGTTCAATGCTTATTGGCTATTGAATCTTTTGGATTGTTTGAGGAAAAAAGATTATATTTTTAGTCTTACGATTTTTTTCAATTTGAAGCTCTGTTGTGCTTGTAATCCTGTGCCTGATCACTCGTTCCTTAAGCTGCTTGATGAGTTCTACATCCATCGCATTTCAATCCTTGAAAATTTTACATATTGGTTAGGATCTATGTAGCACAGACGCTATGTGTATTTTGAGTGTCCAACACCTACATGATAAACACTTGTGGTTACATACAATCACTTCCATTTTCATAAATTCTTGCTAGAGTCTACATGTCGATGTCAATGTTGTGTCTGTACTAGTGCTTCATAAGGTAGGATAGCCAGCTAGAAGATTATGTTTGTAAATAATTGCAATGACAAGTAGCCAATGGGGGGCTAGTGTTCGGTATCAGAATGTCTTATTTCCTCGTTGGTAATATATTCTGCAATGCAGTTTATTAAGCAGATTTTAGACACATTCTAATTAATCTTCAATGAACTTGTCATTCACAATCCTTAAAAGTTTTCAAAAATACTAAATTACCAGTTCTTTAAGCAGTCACCTAAGTGTTGGCTAAATTTTAAGGAAACGAATACCAAAATAAACCAAGGGAATGATAATGGGTCGAATATTCCCTGAATTGTCACAAAATGCGTCCGTTGTCTGAGCTGGAATCTCTAAAGTTGTAGATTGCATGAGGGTGTTTTTCAGCTCCACTCTGGTTTCACAGAACCCAACAAACAACACTGTTAACCTCATTTCATACGAGGAACTCATTATGTCCTGTCATGGTTCTGTCCAACTGATGTTTTGTCAAAGATATCGACACTTAGTTGGTCATCCTCAAGTAGATTAGTTTTCATTTTTCGTTGGCTTTATCCATACCTTTCTTATTCCCCCCACTTTTCTTAAGATCATGATGCATTTGGATGTAAAAAGCACTATCACAACAAATAATGAAATCGGATTGTTTTCCTTACCTCTCATCTTATTGGTTGTTGAATCTTTTCGTTTGTTTGAGGAAAAGGGATTACATGTTTTTCCTAGGATTTTTTTGTTTTTGGATTTGAGGCTCTGTTATGCTTGTAACCCAATCTGTTATTTGGTGCCTATTGGTTTTCTAGTTCTATGGATGGCTTTGTTTTTTTATTTGATTGGTTTTATTAGATCTGTCTATGCATTAGTGGCTTGGTCTAGTACCCAATGAGGTGGGCTTGGTGTTCATATTTGTTGTTGGAATGCATGTGTCACCCAACAGCTTTGCTGAGTTGCTATTTTGTACTATCTTTAATTGGTCATATCTTGTGTTCCCATTTTATTCTTAATACATTTTTTTTTTCGTTCCAAAATAAAGCAAAAAATATTGAAAGAAATTAAGGTGATAATAGTGTGTGTCTTAGTCATTACAATGATAATATGTTAGTGTTTGATTAACTGGTGCTTAGATCCTCTGAGATGCTCACCTCCTTCGCGGTTAATTGTGTGTGCTCCTTGTGAAATTTAAAGCATTTGGTCTAAAACACTATTTTTTAAAGGCTAAGCATGATTTCTCTTTCTCTTTATAGGATCGGAGGGAATACAATCATTTTTTGAGATAGTGCAAAAAAAGAAGAAAAACAAAGGAAAATGGGTATTGAGAGTGAGATCCCAATTTTGGATTTCCCAACTAGTGGAGTGATAGAAGAGAGTGAAGGATGGAAAGAAATGAGCAAGAAAGTGAGAGAAGCATTTGAGAATCATGGTTGTTTCATCGTAAGGGGTGATGAAATCTTGAATCAATCACGTGAAGAATTGTTCACGGGCATGAAATCATTGTTTGATCTACCCGAGGAGACCAAGCAGAAGTTCTTTAGCCCAAATGCTTATAGGGGGTTCACTAACAAGGGCGATCACATTCCTCATGCTGATAGCTTTGGGATTTATGATACTCTCAAGGCAGATACAGTTGATGAAGACTTTGTTAACCTCTTGTGGCCTCAAGGAAATCCAACTTTTAGGTAATTTATTTTATTTTATGACTGTGTGTGTGTGTCTATATATATATATTATGCGTCGTTTGATCCTTGTAGATGATCCCGCTTAGGCTCTCTTTTTTAAATGATGCTTAATTGTTTTTCTAAACAAATTCAAACAATTGTTATTCTCACCAAAGACAATTCCAGTAGAAGAAATTACAGAGCAATTGTTACTCCCGACCAATATCTTTTATTAGAGTCAAATTTATTTTCAATCCTGTTTTATGATTTTTATCCTCAAAAATTGAAGGTTCCCTTTGATATGAATTAAATATCGTTTAATTTACAAAAATCTGTACGATTCATGGTGGTTGTAGAACCATTGTTGACGGAGGATTGCGAACATGCCATTGAATTTGACTTTTTTTCATGTATTTTCAGTTTCCTCATGAAATGATTTAAACCGTAGGATTAATTAGTAATCACAGCTGAGGTTTTGTGCAAAGAAAAACACTTACATGTGTCAATGGATCCTATCTCTTAGTCTTACAAGACATGTGCGGTCAAAATTATACTCTTGATTTCAGCCATAACATGCATAAATATGTAACTATTTACTTTTGATTTATATTTTATATGCAACCTTTTGATTTATATTGAAAAAAGTTTACATTAGTCATCTTTGTTTCAAATTATTTTATTATTTGGTGACTTTTGATTTATATATACAGTAAGTCATTAACTTCCATGACCTCAAAAATGCGGGAACTAAGCTTGCTTGTCTTGAAGATGGTTGTGGAGAGTTTTGGCCTACCACAACGATACAACTTGGAGGTTGAACAACTGAATAGCAACAATAATACACGATTGACTAAGTACAAACTTCCTGAAGACAGCAAGGATTCTGAGATTGCTTTGGCACCTCACTCTGACAAATGCACCTTATCCCTCATATGTGATAATGGAGTCCAAGGTTTGCAGGTGTTGTCCAAAACAGGCAATTGGGTTGATGTAAATATTCCCCAAAATGGCTTTGTAGTGCAGGTTGCTGACGCATTGAAGGTAATCTTTTTTTTTTTTTGGTCAAGTAGCCTAGTGGCTAGATATTTACCTCTTAAAGGTGAATAAGGGGGTCCGAACCCGACCCCTGCATATATTATGTAATATCCCTACCAGTTGAGCTAAGCTCACGGGGACGCATTGAAGGCAATCTTCTTATCTATATAAATCTGAGATACTAAGTTTTAGTGTAATTTTTCCTTCGCCCAATCAAATGTGTTTTTTTCTTCATATAATCACAAAGTATATTTTTTTCATTGCAAATGTTGGTCCATCTTCCTCACACTATTTATGGTTAGTATCTACTCATTAATATCAGAGTTTAATTCTTGTGACAATCTTTATTAAATAGTTCTTATTTATTAATGTATAGGCATGGAGCAATGGGATATTCCAAGCATGCAATCACAGAGTGGTCACAAGGGGAGACAAAGAGAGAATTGCATTTATTCTTATGGGAATTCCAAAGGAAAATATGGTTATTGAGGTGCCTTCTGAATTGGTGAATGATGAAAATCACCCTCTCCGTTACCGGCCATTTAAGTATGAGGAGTACATACATTATCGGTATTTAAATCCAGTACAAGAGGGAGCACTTGAAAAATTTGCTGGACTTTGATCCCTCATTATGTGATGCAAATCATTTTCCTTTATGTAATGAAGTAGGGTAATTGGACTCACTTTTGCAATAGATTATGATCAATCAAATAACATGTATTGTTTTGGGGTTGGTAGAGTATCTCTTTTACTTCATCATCTTTTGTTGGCTTAGGACCCTTTATACTCTGTTTTTGACCTTTTTTTCAATAAATTTATAGATTTAATGTTAAGAAAAAGAAAATTATCAAATAGCATGTATTTTGTGGATGCGTCGGAATTATGTGAAATTATTTTTGAATAATGCTAACAACACACTTCTTAACACACAGATTTCACTCCCTCAAAAAAAAAAAACACATTTCATCACACTTTTTTTTAATAGTTGAAATTCATATAGATTCCACTAAATTATATGGTCTTGCATAAATTTGGTGGAACTCAGAGATTTGAACAAAGGAGTGTGATGAAATGTGTGTAGAGAGTGTGTTGCTAGCACTTATTAATTTTCAATTGTAGGCGTTGTATTTCAATTGGTTTGACTTATATCGAAGAGATTATATGAGAAGACGAAGTTAAATGCATTAAACCATGAAATTTTGTTAATGTGATTTGAATAACATAGGGCTGGATTCAAAAATGACATTTTTAAAAGGTGTGATTCAAATCACTTCTGAACCTGTTTTGAATCACAAAAAATCAGAAATATTAGTTCAAGCCTCTAACTGAGTTGTTTGAATCTATTTTCCAGATTTCTTATATTTAATGACAGTGCATACATGATTCGAATTATACACTTAAGAGATTCGAATCATTGGAAGCTTAACTTCATGCCCAATTCAAGCATGATTTGAATCATGTTTCAAGGAGATTTGTTTTGTTAAAACTTGTTTAAGTGCACACAAACACAAATATCGAACCAGACATTAACACGTAAGCACTAGTAATAATTTAGAAAATATTAGAGATTATATATAACCACATATAATTTTATGTCTTCTCCAAATTGACACCAACAAATGTCAAACATCAGATATGCCTTTAATCTGAATTACAGTTGTTATAAGAAAGCAACACTTCAGGGAACCTAAAAATACACGAATCATAACAGCATCTAGCTTTAATCTTTATCATGGAAACAGTATCTGGTTTTATTGTGGAAACAGTGTATTATTTGTCATCTCAATGTTGCATATTGCTCATACTTCACCATCCCAGAGTTCTTCAATGGTCCTAAAAGCACCATAGGTGTCGTTAACGAAAAAGGTACCCTTGATTAGCTTATCCTGCATGTGTAAGTTTCAATGTGTTAATTCAGGCAAGTAGATAATGAACCTTACTTACTGGTTTTACACTCTGAACTGCATTTGCCAGCAACATTTTTCTGCAATATCAAGGGCTCCTATCACAGTCTCTATGGCAATTGCAGTTCAAAATCATCTCAACCATTGATAAATAAAACAATGATCAATGGTATAGACACATATATCAAACCATGGATATATACCCTAAAAAAACAATTGATTTTTTTCATCAATAGTTCAAATGTCATCAGGAAATTAGAGCCAGGTTTGCATTTGTTACGACACCAATTGCATAGTGATATAGTGATGGTGCTATGCAGATAAAATAAAGAGTTTAATTTGTATATTAGTATATATTGTCAGTTAAAAAATTTACATTGTCAACAAAACACAGCCAATCAAACGAATGACTTCAAAACTAGTTCGGAACAAAGTCAAACATTTGTAATGAAGCGAAGGTTATAATTAATTGACATTGTAAAACATTTCACACTGAAAGTGTATACGAATTAAATCCTAAAATATTTATAGATGTAGAATTAACAGAAGCTAAAATAGATTAAGCTAACTACAAACTTGCCTGGTTAATTTCAGAAAACTTGGGAAACAGGTCTTCCGGAATAGACCAATCGTACACGTCAAGATTTTCCTTGATCCTAGCCTCATTAGTGCTCTTAGGTAGCACGCTGTGTCCGGCTTGTAGACCCCATCGAAGGGCAACTTGTCCTGGTGTCTTCCCTAATTTCTCTGCAATCTCTTTGACAACTGGATTCTTAAGAATGTCACTTTTGAGTACTCCTGGTGAGCCTAGAGGAGAATATCCCTAAGAGATATGAAGAAAAAAAAAATAGTTATTAAGATGTCATCATTTGAATTTGAATACATAATACATACAAAAATCATTTTACACTAGCTCAAGAGTCCATAGAGTATATGATTTATATATGATCAGTTACAAAGTTGGTTACTACTAGTTAGTTCATTAAGCTCTTTATAAATACGAGCATGAGTAACTCATTCACTATCTTTTGGACCCTGTTTGGACACACAACTTAATTGAGCACTTATCGCATAAACGTTTATCATATAAGTGTTTAAGTATAAACTATTTCTATACAAAAGGTAAAATAGTTTTTTTGTGAAGAAAAAAGATAAGATAAAGTTAAACTGTTTTCATATAAACTGTAAGTTGTTTTCATAAATTGTCTCGGATCAATTGTGAAAATAAGTTCAAAATTAGTTTGTAGAGACATTTCATAAACGGTTACCATAAAATATCCCAAACAATCTCACAACAAGTGCGTATGTCAATAGAAACTCATATAAGTCAATCCAAAAAGGCCCTTAATCAAAATGTTACGTTTTCATATTTCAATCCTCTCAAACTATCTCGCTCTAGCCTATGATCAGTCAGGAAGTTGGTTACTACTAGTAAGTTCATTAAGCTCTTTATGAATAGGAGCATGTGTAAGTATATACTATTTCTATTACAAACGATAAAATAAAGTTAAATTTTTTTTATACAAGCTATAAGTTGATGTCATAAACTGTCCCGGATCACTTATGAAAATTAGTTTATAGAGACACGTCAGAAATGGTTTCCATAAATCTCTCAAACAATCTCACAAAAGTGTTTATGTCAATAAGTTAATCCAAAAAGACCCTAAATCAATCGAAATGTTACGTTTTCAGCCAGAAATGGTTGCCATAAAATCTCGCTATAGCCTATGATCTCTATCCCTCACATCCTCTGATTACGATTATTGATCCCTTAAGATTTTTCAATAATTCAATGGATGTATTTGAATGAATATCAACTCTTTTAAGTGAATTATATACGTGCTAAACTTACAGATACATGAATTCCTTTAGATTCACAAAATGCATGCAACTTTGCCTGCTGCCATCCAGGGTGCAATTCAACCTGATTAACAGCTGGAGGCACTCTTGCTACGTCCAATAGGTCTTGAAGTTTCTTTGTAGAGAAATTGCTGACTCCAATAGCTTTAGCCTTGCCAGAGTCATATAGAGCTTCCAATGCTTTCCATGTGCTTGGTATGTCTGCACGATCAAGATTTTCAGCCTTAAATTCACCTGTTCCCCTTTTCATGCTCACTGGCCAGTGGATCTACAAAACAAAATCAGATTCAGCAAAATGTAACTCAACTCAGCATCACATTTCTTGTGTAAAACCAATGCATATTACTCAATTGAGAAAAATCATAATTCCAATCGAGTAAAAACCAACTTCAAAACTCACTGGCACAAGTTATCAAGCTATGAAGCACTATCACAAAAATGGACACCATACACGACATTGACAAGACCAGTAATAACTAAATTGAATTTAATCACATGTGTCATTGTTGGGCACAACACTGGCCGGAAACCAGACATGCCTTCGTTGGTGCTACATGGCTATCAAGTATTCGCAAAAAACTGTCAAACTCCCAAATAAGTAGCACTAACACACGGTGGCCGACACGTGCCAGTGTCTTAACACTGAGTAGATACCAACACATATGGTTAATTTTCTCCAGTTATTATCAGCGTCAAAATATTAGTATCGGTGATGCGTCCGTGTATGTGCTTCATAGTCAATGCCATGCATTGGATACCTCATACCAAGAAGTATAAAAGATCCTCGAATCACCAATGTCACATGGTAACAATTTAGAGTGTTTACTCTTTCACCAAAATATCAACATATATTCACAATGCAGAAAAGTTAATGCCTACCAGATAGAGATCAAGGTAATCAAGTTGCAAATCATTTAAAGTTTTATCCAATGCTTTTGGCACATCTTCTGGATGATGATCTGAACACCTGAAGACAGTAAACAAAGCAAAGGATTTATGTTAAAAGCAACCTAAAACAAACATTTTTTCAACATTCTTGAAAACAGAACACAATTTCACAAAAGTAAATAAACAAACCATAGTTTTGACGTGATCCATAACTCCTCGCGCTTAACCACACCATCCTCAAAAAGCTTTTTCAGTGCAGAACCAATCTATAAAAAGTCAAGAATAAAACAAATAGTCAATTACCTTGCATTTAAGCAATTGTTCTAATTCTCTTCATGTTAGTAGCATCAGCTAAATCAACCAAAAAATCATAATTTAATCACAATTCACATTCTAGAATTATGGTAGAGTAAAGGCATCATGTTAAATTAAAAAAATCGTCAAAACTGAAAACTATAAAATAAAACAAAAATTGTTACCTCTGCTTGATTCTTATAAGCTGCAGCACAATCAATATGTCTATATCCAACCTGAACAAAAACAAAGACATCTATAAGGTTAGTTCACTACCATAAAACCTAGGAATAACCAAAACTACTTCAAATTGATTTTGATTAAGTAAAATTGATTCACTTAAAATGATTTATATATGGATACATTAGTGGATTGAACAATAACTTTCAGAATAAAAATTTAATTGCAATTCAATTCTAGCTTGAAAATAAAATCAATTCAGAAAACAAAATCAATTTTACTTGAGAACATTAAAACATGTTAATATAGAATCAATCTTTGTCTCCTTCAAACATGGAACTAAACATACACCTTGGATTTGTGTTGACTTTTGCAAACACATTAAGTGTCATTGGAATTTTAATAAAAGTTACACTTTAGAGCTTCAACAAAATCATGTTCGAACATGATTTTTACAAATTTATAGTCAATTCAAATATCCACATACTCAAATAAAAATAATTTAAAACTATACTATGAATAGTACTCCGATCCTATATATAAGAGAAAGTTAGGTCGCCAAAAGTTGATCCTATATATAAGAGAAAGTTAGGCCGTCAAAAGTTGATGTATCTGATCCAAATTTTGAACCAGATGTCAACTTTTGTACCTGAACAAGTTTATACCTGAACAGCAGTGGTGACAGCTTTGGCAACAACACCAGGTTCAGCTTGCCAAGTACCTAAACCAACAGAAGGGATTTTAGCACCAGTGTTCAACTGAAAAAATTTGATTGCTGTAGCCATTTTGTTCTATGGATCTTTGTTTTTCTGTTATTGTTGTTTTTCTGTTATATTATAGTAGCTAGCTATTTATAGGCAAAAGAATCTAAAATAATGAATGGTGTGTGTGTAAAAATAGAAGGAGGATTGAACGGTTGAGATTTGATTAGATGGGATCTCAATGGATTTGAAGGGTGAGATGTTGGTCTAGTGTGTAAGAATCTTTGAGTTGTTGAAAATTTGGAAAGTGAAAGGATGATGATATGTGCACATATGTCATCATAAATTAAGTGAAATGTTAATGCATTTAATTACTATCCACATTACACATATGGCTTTACAAAAATGAAATTAATCATACTATCCAAAAAAAAAAGAATTTTATTACTTACCTGAAACAAATAATTTAGTTACTATCTATGGTTTAAAAAAAAAAAATTGAACTATCGATCTCTTACTAAAGTAATTTTTTTCGTTCGAGATATTGTAAGATGTGTAATTTTACTCGATCGAGATATTATAAGATACAAAATAAAAATAATTTTTTTAGTTGTGATTCAATCATTAACTCGCTATAATGTAAAAGATTAACTCATTTCGCTAGATCTAACTTTGTCGGTTTCTAATTGTAATTTTACATAATTGTAAAAATATTACCCACCAACACTCAAATTTTCCATAGCAATATAAGCCAGAGTCCACATAATTTCTTTTTTTAGGGGAAAAGTCCTATGTTTGCTAGCATGTCGGTTGCCGGCGGCAAGTGCTAGAGGAATTGAACACGCACATACTTTAAAGTTTAATAAAACACACTGTCAATAAGACAAATGTTCCACGTATCACAACGTGAGTTTTCCGCATTCTGTTAATATCATAAAGTAGCCCTCATAATCTCCGTAAAATAATGGTATCCAATTCTTCCACTCATTGTTGTCAAAACCGCAATCAAAATCGCACAATTGTAGGATTTTGCAATTGTGTTCTCTTAGATTCAAATCGATAGCAGAATCGAAAAACATGCAAAATCGTGGTAAAATTGTAGCAAAATCTCATGAAATCATTGCAAAACCGTAGGATTTTATACAACTTTAAATAATTCTGAGCATTTTTTGATACAGGTCAATTTTGAGCTCGGCTTCAATCGTTTCCATTTCGTTACTATCATTTATCGTTGTCTTTGTCAAGATCTCATTTAGTTCAATAAGAAAGAGACAATGAAATTGAAAATAGAAGTGATGGTGATGATGACGTGTTGTTGATATGATGGGGGATGATCCATATAATTGGTAGAATCCTTGGATTTTCAGAACTATTTTACGATTTTTGATTTTGATATCTCGTATCGATCCTATAAAAATTGAGTATAATCCTTGATTTCAATTGTTATTTCACAAATTTTGATTTTGCTATCGTCTTTCGATCTGAAGCAAAATTTCAATTTTGACATTCTTGTCACCACCTACCGACTTAGGTGAATGTCCACCCAAGTTGGAGAACTCACTCTGTTGCTCTCCACTATGTTCTAGACGTTCCACCTTGCTATTGAGGTCCACCACTGATCACTTACTTTCTGACATTAATATTAGAATATTTTTCCATAACAATACAGCATTTCATAATACAATGTCATGATTAAATCAACATCTTAACTCAGTTTTGCATAAATTCATAATGAGCCATCCCTTGTGCACTGGATTGGCTCAAATTGATAGCTTTATTACAAACTCCAAAAATGTGACGAGGGATAAACAGGAAATTACATTAATACATAAAAATGAATACATGAATCATAACAGCATATTGCTCAAAGTTCACCATCCCAAAGTTCTTCAATGGTCTTATAGGCACCATATGTTTCATTAACAGAAAAGGTACCCTTATTTAGTCTCTCCTGCATGAGTAAGTTCCATGTGTTAATATTCAGATAATGAACCTTTATGTGTGAGTAATTGGTTTTAGTGAATTGGTTTAAAACTAGTTTTTCAGTGAATTATTTCAGAAAATAGTTTTTAAGTTCAAAAGCCATATTTTTTTGTTCGAACATGTTTTTTTATTTTTATTATGATCAACTTGTTTAAATCTACTATGAAATTGAATACTAATGCAAAATCAAATATAGTAAGCGTACTTTCAAAAGTATCTGCTTTTTCTTACGTATAGACTTTATAATGTGCAAGTGCGATAAGTCTTGCACTATGCACAAGTTTGTTTTTATTATTGGATCATAAAATTAACTTGTGCATGGTGCAAGATTAGTTTATATGTCCACATTAAACAATTTTTCTTACAAGCATACAAAAAAAAACATCTAATTTGAGTATAAGTTTAGACCGGTTTATATCAAGTTTGGATAATTGATCATTTTCCGATTTTTGCAACAATCCATAAACCATTTAATTGGATGAGTTATTCTTATATGGTCACAAGATTAAATTTGTATTGCTTAGGCATATGCACACAATGAAACCTTATGTTAACCGTATTTTTTGCACACCCTTCGGTGAATGCTTGATATAAAAATCAAATTTCAGTGGTAAGAATAATTGAGTAAGAAATAGACTGAACAAACTAACAACTTGCCTGCTTAATGTTAGAGAACTTGGCTAGCAGGTCTTGAGGAATAAACCAATTGAATAGGTCTAAATTTTCCTTGATTCTGGCCTCATTAGTGCTTTTAGGTAGTACACTGTGTCCTTTTTGTAGACCCCATCGAAGGGCAACTTGTCCTGGTGTCTTCCCCAATTCCTCTGCAACCTCTTTCACAATTGGATTCTTAAGAATGTCACCTTTGAGGTTTGCTGGTGAGCCCAGAGGACAATATCCCTGAAGAGATGTTTATCATATAGATATGTACAATTTTTTTCAGCAAAATTTACTAAAATTATTAAGGGTGTACTTTTGGATCATCTTAGGAGGATTCATATTAGATGCATCTTATTCTAACATTTGTTTATCCAAGAAACAAATCTCTAAAACTATCTAACTAAAATTGGGAGAACATAAACATAATTTTTTTTTGGAGGAGTTTGATAGTTTAACTTGTTTCAGCTAGTGGTTAAAGGAATTGGAAATATTGGGTTCAAATATGAACAAATGAGTAATATTAATATAATAACTACTAATTACTAACATTTGCCATTAAAAAAATAATAATGTTATTTGTCTTGAAAAAATAAATCACGAGAACATCACGATGTGTAGTATGATAACTACGGCAGTTCCAATAAAATTGGAGGCTCGACTCTAATATTAAAAATGACCCCTAATAAAAAAAAAGATTTAAACAATTACAAATTAACAATAAGAATTATTTTGATTTTTGTCAAATAATAAGTGCTTGATTTGGACCTACATAACAAAAGAAAATATTATCCTACATTCCAACAATTATACTTATACCCCTACAAATAATTGAGGTCCGCATAAATTGGAGGTTTGGCTCTATAGAACTCTTTGCGCTTACCCAAGAACGGTCATGATGATAACCGTATTAGAAAACTCTTTGTTTTGTATCCACCTATACCCATGTTTCCATAAACTAGAGATCCAACAATTGCATATAGTTCGTGAATTTCCGTGATGTTTTTTCGCTAGAAATAGCATTGTTGTTATTAAAAAATATGTAATTTCCTATTTCTAATCCCTTAAGATTTTGAAATTAGTCAATGAATTTGTATTTAAAGGAATAAGTGGATATTATAAGGTTGACTTGGCGGTTGGGGTATAGTTCAGGAGTGAAGTGATAAGGAAGTCGATAGTTCGATATATCACATATCTCCTCCCAGAATATATGTAAAACTAACAATTAATTCTAATGATACTTACATATGTTTACCCTCTCAAAAGAAAATGTATTTGAAGGAATATCAACACTTTAAATTGAATTATATATGTAATATACTTACAGATAGATGAATTCCTTTAGATTCACATAATGCATGCAACTTGGGTTGTTGCCATCCAGGGTGCAATTCCACCTGATTAACAGCTGGAGGCACTCTTGCTATGTTCAATAGGTCTTGAAGTTTCTTTGAAGAGAAATTGCAGACTCCTATAGCTCTAACCTTGCCAGAGTCATATAGTGCCTCCATTGCCCTCCATGTCTTGGGTATGTCTGGATGATTAAGATTTTCAGCCTTAGACACAAATGTTCCCCTTTTCATGCTCACTGGCCAGTGGATCTACATAAAAAATAAATCAAATTTAACAAAGAATTAAAAAAAAATACCTTGATTATTAAACTCAGCATCACATTTGGTTGTGTAAAATCAAATGTAGTTTACTCAATCTGAGAAAATTCATAATTTCAATTTTTTAGCAAATTTTTGCAAATGAAGGCATAGGGATATTTGCGAGATGTTCCATTTAATCAAGAGGATGTTGCCTTATTTGGTCCGTGAATTAGTGGAGTCAGAGTGGTCAACATCGAACCGACTATATGGTGTGTTTGTAATAATTTATTTGAGTTTATTTATTGTCGTAAATTTTGTGATATTGTCCGGGAGAACTTACAAAAATAGCTTATGACATTTTTCATAAGCTATTTTTAACTTATTTTCATAAATTCTCCCAAATAGTTTAAGGAAACAACTTATGACACATTCAAAACCAATTTCATTTTATCTTTTTCTATAAAAAAGTGTTTATGCAAGCTTATACATAAACGCTTATCATGATAAGCGTTTGTGCTATAAGCTTCAAATAAGTTGTTTATCCAAATATGGCCTATGAACAATTTGTTACTCGAGACACCAGAGACATTAAAAGCACTTTCTATTTGAGAAAATTTATGGAAACAACTTATCATGTGTGTATCAATACTTGCATTTATATTATTTATTGTAAGGGTCTATTTGAAAACTTTTATTTAAAGGTCAATATTAGGTTCACTATACATAAAAGTTAATGCTTACCAGATAGAGGTCAAGGTAGTCAAGTTGCAAATCCTTCAATGTTTTATCCAACGCTTTTGGCACATCTTCTGGATGATGATCTGAACACCTAAAGACAATAAACAAAGCATAGGATTTGTGTTGAACACAACCTAAGACAAACATATTTTCTATCATTGATTAAAAAAATTCAGAAAAATTTGACAAACCAGAGTTTTGAGGTGATCCATAACTCCTCACGCTTAACAACACCATCCTCAAAAAGCTTATTGAGAGTCAAACCAATCTAATAGTAAGAAGTCAAGAAAACAACAAACAGTCAATTGGTTTGCATTCTAACAATTGTTCTAAGCATATATTTGGATTTAATAATTTTAGGTATTTTTTGAGTTCTCGACTAAAATTTTGTTTATAGTTTGTTTCTTTTTTTTTATCACCTCAAAATATATTCGGATTCGAACTCTAACCCCTACATATAACAATGCAATATTTCTGTCAACTGAGTTATACACACCTAGCTATGCATGCATGTCAAATGAAAGCAATTGAAAAATGGTTTAAAATAGAAACAAATATCAGTGTTACCTCTACTTGATTCTTATAAGCTTCAGCACAATCAATATGTCTGTATCCAACCTGAACAAAAATAAAGCATCTTGAAAGTTTAGTGCTCTGCTCCTATATGTAACCTAGGAGAAATCATGGGCCCGTTTGTTTTGGATTTTTTTAAAAAAAAATTATTTTTTCATCTAAAAGAATCACTTTTTTATTTTTGTAGTGTTTGTTTTAGATTTTTAAAAAATTCATTTTGTTAAAAAAATCATTTTTGGCCTCACAGTGAAAAGCTATTTCAAGTAGCTTTTTCAAAATCTATTTTTTTCTAAACATAAGGGTAAGTGTAAGAGTTTCAAATCTTAAAAAAAAATGATATTTATGATAGTAAACATACAGAAATAGCTTTAAATTTTTTTAAAATCTCTAAACAAAAAATATCTAGATTGTGTCAACTCAAAATCTTTTTTTTTTTGGGTGTGTTTGTTTCAAGTTATATTTGTTGATTCCCGGAAATAAAATGATAGGAATATATATGCCTATGTTTGTTACAAGTTTACTAAATTTTATTTCCGGGTATAAAATGTTCCTGGGAATAAAATTTTATCCCCATATCCACAAATAATTGCTTACCCAACCAAAATCATTTAAAAAAACTATAATAAAGCGTCTTGATAATAAATAATAATATAAGCAGAACTCTAAAATCAACTACCAGTAACTACTTCTTTCAACAAAAAAAAAAACTACCAATACTACTAATGTCGGTCGGACATTTTCTTAAACAAATTTATCCTTAACAACCACCATTGTAGTTTTTTAAATTTAAAAATTTAAATTCAAATATGTACCAAAATTAAAGGAAACTACAACTTTAAGTTAATTATTTTTTAGGGGAACTTTGAGTCAATATTTGTTTATAAACTTTTTATACAACGCATTTTTTTTCAAATTTAAACGATCTTTATAAACTTTTTCTAATGTCATAGACTATTTTAACTAATGAAGTATACAATCAGGGATTATTTTAAATTTTTGATATATTTATAGACTAATGCGATTACTTGTTGTTACACATTCAAGGATCAAGAGTAAGATATCAAACCTCTGCGCACTTATTTAAAGAGTTCAAATCACTTACCACTTTTTTTTTTGTCGAAAAATTACTTACCACTTGAATCAGTACATTGTTAGGTGTTATATTTTAATTTAATTATACATATAATTGAGTTTTTTTTCCATAATAATAATAGTAGTAAATGTGATTAAGTTAAGATTCTGTAAGATTTATCGATTAGTTTGTTTTTTAATGATACCAGTCATTAGTTAGGTCTCATATGAAAAGAGCTAATATAAGACAGTTTTCTTTTTTTTGAAAAATAAAATAAGACAGGTTAAAATACTTTATAATGTGTGTTGATTTTTGCGATGATAAAAAATGATTTTGAAGAATTTTTTTATTAAAAATTAGTTAAATATAAAATAATTTATATCAAGATAAATTCTTAATGTAAATCTGCGGTAAAAATAAATTGGTGGTGACAAAAAATTCAAAAATTTACTTCAAGTTAGTATCAATATTGGATTTTATATTAATTCTCTAATTAAATCTTACAAAATCAATTTATAGGCCGAGGGATGTCACTTTTTATACTCATTTCATGCTTTATCTATATCCCATGTGGACCTATGGTTTTTTTCTAATAACTCATAAAAGCAAAATTAATTAGACTTTTTAAATAAAAATACATGAAATGTGAAATTTTATTAATAACAGTGACATCAATAGTCATATTACAATTGAGATGTGTATCGATCCTACTTGTATACTTCAAAGGTTCTCGAACAGAGATTAAATAAATGGATGTGAAAACTTCATATCAATAACATGGTAGCAAAACAAACATAACCTCCGCTCAACTGTCTGCTCTCTCTTTCTCTCCTTCCCAAACTCTAGTCATTACCCCTTTCTTATTTCTGTCTACCGAAGAGGGGTGATTTAAGGTCAATTTTTTACCCAAAATCACCTCCTCTAAATTGTTTTTCCTTCTTTTCTAATTGATTAAGTGATTTCCACACATTTACAATCTTCTTTTGTTTCTTTTTGTGATTTGGTCGTCTTTACACGACTCTGTTTGTTTTCATTTTCCGTCTATGTGTGGTATGTTTTTGATTTCCCGTCTTTATTGATTCAGATTGAAAGATTAGTTTCGAACAAGTTTAGATCCAATTAATGACTTTAGCGTCTTGCAGATCCGGAGACATGAATATTCTAAAGACTTGAATATAGGCATATTTATAGGCTTAAATACTTTGTTGTTTTATGCTATTAACATGAATGTTATGAGTTTGTTTGCAAATTTATCTTTTTTATTTTTAACGTTTTTGAATTTGTATTATATCGATATACCTTATTAATTTGAATGAGTGATAAAAAAAAAAATCATACTATCCCACGTGGCAGGTGATATTCAAACTAAGTTTTTAAGCTTACAAAGGGAAGTTATTTTTTTTTAGTAAAAGCTTACAAAGTGAAGTTTTAATCACCGACACCTATTAAATAAAATGTCAAAATCAACTAGTCAACTAGTAGTATACAAATAATATTGTTTTGGAAATGTCAAAATCAACTATACGAATAATATTGTTTAGGAATGACAAATATTAGTGTATATTTATGTTAGGTTGTAGAGGAGACTCAATATTTTTAACACTTCACTTATTAACTCTAGAATCAATATAGTTTATTACTCTATCCGGTCCTATTTATAAGAGAAAATTGAGTCAACAAAATTTGATGTATTTGGACTAAATTTTAAACCAGATACATCAATATTTGTTGACTCAACTTTATCTTATAAATAGGACCAGAAGGAGTATTATTTTTCTGATAATACAATTTTGTTTATTCTAAAAGTGAAGCAAAACATGTAAAGATAATTTTTGTTTATGCTAATACAATTTTAATCTAAATGTACCTTAATTGCAGTGGTGAGAGCTTCAGCCAGAACACAAGGTTCAAGTACTCGCCAAGTGCCTAACCCAACACAAGGCATTTTGGCACCATTGTTCAACTGAAAACATTTGCCATTTGTTCCCATTTTCAATGTGAATCTTCGTTTTTCACTTACCTGTGTGTTGCCATTTATAGCCAAACAAAAAACCACATGAAGAAACAATGAATGGTTATAAAGAAAAAGAGGGATCGAACGGTCAAGATTTGGTTTAAAAAATGAAAGGGTACTGGTACATACAGACAGTGTTGTTCACGTTCCAAATACACCAAATGGTTTAATAATGCATGATTCATTATTCACAGACGTCGCTTTCCATCATCAAATTATTTTTCACACGTGGTAATTACATTATTGTTCTAGTCATTATTATAAAAATAATTTATTTTTACATTCATTTAATAAATAATGAATTTTTTTTTTTTGAAGAGGCAAAAATGAAATATATTACCACATAAAAGCGTTATTCCCAGCACAAGGGGTGCCAAGGAAAAACGACAAGGTCTCAACAATATTTACAAAGGGAACCAAAGACAAAAAAGATGAACAAAAGAAAGAAACTATTAGCCTATGCTCAATATGGTGAACGGGCTAAGCCACCAGCCATGCAGCTGGAAGGGAAGGGAAGTGTGCTTCGCCTTCAACCACATATAGGAGATGGACTTAATCCGTTCAACCACTTGAAGAGGCGTGCTTTCTTTGCCTTGAAATAGTCTGTTGTTTCTTTCCTTCCATATTTCCCAGACAGCTGCATACCAAATCACCTGTAAAATAGATCGCCGTTTCTTCTCGAGCCCACCACAATAGACAAACTGATTGAAATGATCCGCGGGACGTAAAATGGGCTTACCACTCAGACACCAATCCACCCATAAATCAAGTGCCAAACAGAACCGAAAATATCACAATGCAAAAATAAATGAGGACTAGATTCGGCAATATCGCATCCTGCCACGCATAGCCTGGTATCCTGATGAATAACACCTCGTCGGAGGAGATTGTCTTTAGTAGGCAATCTGTCCCGAAACAAGCGCCAGACGAACAACACCACCTTAAGAGGAACATCCTTGTGCCAAATAGAAGAAGCATCAACAGGTAACTCCAAAGGCGGTTGAATAGTTAGAGAGTTGTACAGGCTACGATAAATAACGAATTTTATCTATATTAGAAACCAGAAATATCATTGATTGAATGAATCTGAAAAGTAAATTTTTTTCTCTTCTAATAAAGATTGGAGTAAGAACTATTTAGTGTATGCCTTGACAAAACATGATTAACATAGATGGATTTTCGAAAGTTGGTTTTACTTAAAATAAGTTGAATGTAAATTCGTGACTATATCAGATCAGGGTCCTTTAAGTTTGAGATTTGTGATAGATTGGTCATTTAAATTATTTTGATATCGCATAAGTTCTTTTAAGTTTTAAATTTTTAACAGATTGGTCATTTAAGTTATTTTGGTCTCAAATAAGTCCTTTAAGTTTGTAAACGTTTTTTATTTAGTCCTTTTATTAACCAAACGATGACGTGGTAGAAGGACTAAATCGAAAACGTTTACAAACTTAAAGGACTCATTTGTAAACAAAATAACTTAAAGGACCAATCTATCACAAACCCCAAACTTAAAGGACTTATGTATGACCAAAATAAATTAAAGGACAAATCTGTTACAAACCTCAAACTTAAAGGACCCTTACCGTAATTTACCCTAAATTCATTTATATCGAAATAAATCCATGTAAAGGTAACTTAAACAATAAATTTCAATGTAAAAATCACATTTATACTAAAAAAAAACTACAAATTCTTATTTTAAGTTAAAATCAATTTACATGAGAGTTGCTGGCCCTAGTTTTTAATGAGAGAAACTTCACATTTTCTTAAGTTCTCTTTCTCTTTCACTCTTCGAGTAGGGGTGGTTTTAGATCAATTTTTGACCTAGAATCACCCATATCTACATCTTTTTTTTTCCTTTTTTTTCAATCCAAATAAGTGATTTCCACATATACCAAAGTTTTTTCTTTTGTGGTTTCTCTTGATTTCATTGTCTGAGTGCGGCATTGTGTTGTTTGTCGTCTTGTGCGAGGTTGTTTGATTTTGCATCTCGTTGTGATGTTCGTTTAGTTCTTATTGAAAGATCGACTTCAGTCAATCACAGATTCAATCAATAAATTTGACGTCAACGTTGCAGAATATGTATTATGGTGATTTAGATTTTATCATAATATTTGTAAGCATTTTGTCGTTGTGTGCTTTTAACAATATTGATCATGTTGTTGTATCTGAGTATTCTATCAATCTGAATGAATTAATATCGTTTTGCTTTCATAAAAAAATTTAATTTTTAAGAGAAAAGTAATTATATTCATGAGTACTAAAACATGTCAAAATTAATTTTACACTTTTAAAATCTATCAAGACTCTTTTAAATGTCAGCCGAACATAGACTTATGGAAAAAGGATATTTTAACATTAAAATATTTATGTTAAACAAGATATTTCACTCTTTTCAAGAAAAATTGCTAGTCTCATTTAATGCTCTAAAAAAATGCAGTTGTATTCTCTAAAAATCATATTTCATGAGAACTTGATCCATGAAAATGAAAGAGTTTGTTGGAAAATAAAAGATACTCTCCCCATCGCACAATAATTGACTCATTAGTTAAAAATATTGTCCCAAAATAAATTATTCATCTTATTTTTTAATGTAATATTAATTACGTTTTTTTAAATATACAATTTAATTAATTTTAATTTCATCAATCTCAATTCAATATCTAGTTTCCACTTATAATAATGGTGAATGCACGAATACTTGAGAATGACACTTAAAACAAATTTTCTCTCTCTTTCACTTATACATTTTTCTTAATATGTAGTATGAAATGATAAAATGGTTCGACTATTTTAAGACGGTGGAGTACATTAATTTAAGTGTATTTTAGGTACAATAACATGAGGGCTTCGGAGGCACTAGTTGAGAAAACAAAAAGATGTTAGTTTTGCATTGAAAAACAACATTTTTTACACTTTTAAATATTTGATTACACAAGTTTAAAAAAAAAATCACGATACTTACGTTAGCCTGCAATTTCAACAGGCTCATTTAATGCAGTCAACATTGGTTGACTTTACCTTTGCAGGAATTAAAGTCTTTCCTCTTCAGCATAAGGATTTCTACGAGATTTGGACTTAGCACGCGCAAAGGTCTAAGAGTCCCGAAGTTCGAATCCTAAAGGAAGCGGTTTCCTTGACAGAAACGTGGGAGATAAGTAGTTTTCAAATGGAAGGAGTGATGATTGTGGAGTTAGGCTTTTCCAGTTATTTTGCTATGTATAAATAGTAGTTTTCCATTGGGAAAACGAGTCTCAAATCACTCATAGAAATTCTACAACACTCGAAGTACCGGCGCGAGAGAAAAGAGTTATACATAATGTATGTAAACTGATTTGTTGGACCACCTTTATTTTAATGCAATGCAATTTACATTTTCTTTAAGTTTCTGTGTTTTAAACTTTTGGTCTTTTACTTTGCATTTACTGCATTTCCTTTTGTTTTATACTTTTTTTTGTCGAAAGACGTCATACAAACTCATCTTGTTCATAAAGCAAACTATGAATTTGGTGAACGTTCACTATTTTTCTTAAAAACCAATGCACAATATGTCCTAGGATTTCTGGTTTGATCCTGCTTGTAATAACCAAAACCATCCCTTCTTGTTTACTGATAAGTGCTCAAAAGTAATATCTTTCATGTGTTAAAATAGACATTTTAGTGACTTGTTCTGCAAGTTATCTACGGAAAAGCAATCAATTGTTGTAATTTTACCATCTATGCTTTACATGTCTTACTCTACTCAATTTGTGCAGGAACTGACAAGTAAGGACCAAGGAACTACCTTCTGAGCCAAGGCCAAACTCGCTTGAAGCGACTTCATCTCACTTAAGCGAGAAAGTTCCAGAGAGCACAAGTTCATCCCGCTTTTAGCACGCTTCCATCTCGCTTGTGAAGAAAAGCCATCTCACTTAAGCGAGATCTATTATCTTAAGCGAGTTCTATGTTGAGAGCAAAGGAAAATTCACTCTCAGTTTGCTCCCCAATTCTCTTAAGCAAGATTTGAAGAATGAAGTCATCTTGCTTAAGCGAGATTTAGTTCGCTTAAGCGGGTTCAATGTCGAGAGCAAAAGAAAATTCGGTTTCAGTTTGCTTCCAGCTTGCTTCAAGCGAGATTCAGCAAACTTAATGGATAAGGTCCACGTGGCAGCCTTCCAATGGCCAAAGGAGGATTTCTTGGCCATTCGCTTAAGCGAGATTTCCCGTATTTAGCCCATAAAAATTGACTTTTCTCTCTTTCCTTGGCATTTTATCACTATTTTATTCATTTTCTGGTTTTTAGAGTGAGAGAGTAGGGCATTTCTAGTAGGAGAAACACAAAACAAGGGAGTTATGGGTAGATTCTTCCCAAGATTTGTTGAGACATCATGAATCTTAGCATGAAATCTTCACCTTTCTTCCATCTTTTGCAAAGCTTTCATAGATATATATAGCTACATCTACCCTTGTGGATTTTGAGGTATTCAAACAAGCTATTATATAATCTTTGATCATTTAATATAAGGTTCTAGCTTATTTATTCAATATTGTTATTATTCTTGTGTTTAATGCTTTATTTAAGATTTGAAATGTCATTGAAAAATACTTTTGAATCTAGTGTTAGAATAATAATCTATCAAAGTTTTATTCTAGACATAGAGTTTAAGTTTTGGTAATCACTTTGTAATCAAGAACTTAATGCTACTGAATCGTTTAATAGATTGAGAAATCGTCGATTAAACGATACAATTGAACTCATGAAGTTATTTAGACATTAATAACGATTGAAATCATGACATTATTTAGACATGAATAATGTTGTTGAGTGATTGTGATAGTATCGTTTAAAAAGCTAGAATCCATTATTTGATTGTGAGATTGCAGTTGTTACGCTTGGTTGATTATCTCTAACCCCAAGCGAAATGACCATATCTCGTCTCTATTTATTTTTATGTCAAATAGCTAAAATAGTTTTACACAAACAAACATTTAAACACTTAAGATGATAAATGTCGTTAAAATGCTTATGAGGTGCGCTAGCCCCTATGGAGACGATACTAATATACTCATGTGTAAATAGTTATATGACATGTAAAAATCTTACATCATTTACCAAAAACACCGGTAAACAAATTGGTACGCCTAGTGAGACTCTGTTTGTGTATCTTTTTAAAAACTTTTGTGGAAGAAACCTCCACAATATTTCAAACTTTTTTCAAAAACTAAACTTTTTTCAAAACTGTTATTGTGAGACTTGTGTTTTCTGAAGATCTGTAACTGTTTTTAGTAAAGTTTTCTAGAAATATTTCTTGGTTTGTGTATGCATTTAAGAAGTGGTAAATCTTTAAAAACAATGACTAAAACCACTATTAGTGGCACTTCTGCGTCATCACAATCTACACAACATCTATAACGTATGATTATATTCAAGTCTCCGGAATACTCATGTCTCTGAATCTGCAACGTTGACGACGTCAAAGTCATTGACTGGATCGAAGCTGATCTGACAATCTGAACAGGAACAAATACTTGAACGAAGCAAGAAAGGCAAACAACGTCGCACAAAGACGACGAACAAAACAACGTCGCACTAAGACGACGAAATCACGAAAGAAAAAACGAAATAGATATGAAAATCACTTATTTCAATAAAAGGGAAAGAGAAAAACGAGTTAGAGGGGTGTTTTTGGGTCAAAAATTAACTCTAAATCACGCTTCTTTGATGGATGAAAGAGAAGAAACTAGGGTTTTAGAGACGGCTTAAAAAGGGAGAGAGAGAGAGTACGCGCGCGCATATAAATACATATTTGGTATAGCTAAAAGTCATGTTTGAACCATTGCTCATATATTTAACTACAACTAAGTTGTCTATCCTATAAGTTGTGTTAGATATTTTTTAATTCTTTTTAAATAAAAAATTGTCAAAATTATTACCGACCTCTGAATCATCAGAGTCGGCCTTATTGGTATAATTCAATAAAATGAAAGTTGGCTAATTTATTTAACTTTATTATCCTATTTCAAGATATGTTAGGCCGTAAATATGGAGTTATATAAAAATGAGTCCAAAATAAAGTATCAGGGCATAAATCTCCAACATGGTGGTGTATCTTTTGAGTTAACAGTTGTAAGACCATCCACAGTGACAATGTCTTATTTTATAAGACTTATTTATTAGGTGTCATTATTGCAAAATTTGAGTACTTAATGAGGAGTTATAATCCTCTTCATTTGTCAAAATAAATGGAGAATACAATTTGGAGAGAAAAAGACACAAAAAAGAGATAACGAATATTTTAATTATTACTTTATGTTTTTTCTAAAAAAAATTGTCTTTATTTTTTCAAATGAAGACAATGGTAAATGGAGAAGATCTTGACTCATTAATGAGTATGGATGTCTCATATAAGCATCTCATATATCTATGAGTCTCACACACATCTTTAAGAAAATGAAATGTTATTGATAAATGAGCAGTGACTCTTATTTAACAAATTTGTGTTAGGTGTTTGGTTGGAAGGGTGGAATATTTATTAGTGTTTTTTCTCTATCTCAATAATTATCTCTCTATACTATTTTTTTCTCTGTCTCAAAATAATTGTCATTTTATAATATCAATGCAACATTTATTATTTTTTTCTCTATTATGCATTTATTTATTTAATTTTATCCAATTTAACTACTACACTAAATACAATTAATAAGGGTATTTTATAATACCAATTGAAATCAACATAATTAATCATTTTCTTAAAAATTATGCAAAAATATTAAACGACTATTATTTTGAGACAAATGAATTAGACACTACCATTAAAAAATTATAATTAATAATATGTATACGTGAGATCTATTTAAATACTCAAAAATAAATTTCACCATCATGGATGCTTAACGTGGAGTCCTCTATTAAAAAAACCAAGTCGGTCAAGACAAAATACATGGTCCCCACCTCTAAGACATTTATGGTGTTTTTTATATTCATTTCATTTTTTTTTTTAATAAAAGTTTAAATAGTTGGATTTCGTGAATTCACTAGAATTACGGAGATCATAACATCAACGAAGGCCTGCAAAGATTACAATTTACATACCATTTCATAAAAATAAAAAAAAAATCACATCAATAATGGGAGATATCTAACTCCTTATAATGGCCACATATTAAAAAAATTTAAGGGAGGTCCACATATATTTTTAGGGAAAAGTCCATATATTAATTTTTGTTTTTAGGGAAAAGTCCATATATTAATTTTTATCGTGTTTTCGACGCTTTTGTGATTTGTCTAGTCGAAGTTGGCATTTTGTGTAAGACACATTCTAGAAATTGATCGAGCATACAATTTAAGTAAGTAAATTATTTCACATTATGCTTTATCTGGTTGCTATTATGAGACCCAATATATATATAAACAACTTAATGAATCTAAAAGTTTTTTATTTTACTTTTTATAATAACGATGTGCATTGAGGGACTATATATCACACTAAGTTTTCCAAGTTTGTTGTGCACTTGTATTTTTTGGTCTGGATTCAAATAATTATCGTTGGTTTAAATGAGTATGGGTACAGCCATGGTTGGATACATGATTACTTGATTAGTGTTTTGGTGTGGCTAAAATAATCGTGTAAAAAAAGTATCCGATGAAATTGAAGATTATGTATTATTTCACCTAAAATATTGTGGTATGAATTAATCATAAGATTGCACAAATCTTATTAAATTGATTTATACACTTCACTTTTAAAGAGGGACGGATGCAGGCTTCAGCCTATGTAGGCTTGTGCCTACACTAAGTTCTTAATTTCTTTTTTTATAGTAGTATAATATAGTAAAATATGATATTTTGATTATATAACCCACACACATTATAAGTTATTTCTCTCTTGACCCACACATTCAATCATTTGACACATTAAGTAACAACACAACCTTGATATTGAAGTTGTTGTAATTATATGTGAGTTTGATGTTGGTTTTATTTTATTGCTTAGGGGAGCAAGTGAAGATGAATATGTCTACAGAAGTTGATTGGATTGCCCGTGAAGTAAACTGGAATAAAACATATGTCCTTTTCCGAACTTATGCTCCTGTCCATTTCAGGTTTGCCTAAATTTTCAAACAAACCTACCTTCCCTTTTATCTTTATTTGATCAAAATTTCTGTTATAAATTTTTAAATGGAAAACTCAGTTACAGTATCACTTCTTCTCGAATAAATATATAGCTATGAAGCATTGACACAAACAATGACATCAGACACGATTACACGACCCCGGTAATACTTTTAAAAATGGGAGGCGAGTGCTATCGACCACACCTTCAATTTGAAATGTCAGTGCTATAAAGAATATTAGGATTGGTAAAAGGACATTGCTGTGAACTCAATTAAATTTTACTTCTGCATAGCTTTTTTCAGAGGGATTTTTCCTTTCACCACAGCTTTTGGCAAGCATTTACTGTTTATTGACTGTAATTCTTTTTTAAAATCTGACACGAATTTCAAGACTCAAATCACATAACTTTCTGCTTCTTAAGGGCATTCCTTTTAATAGACATGTATGTTTTGCCTTCTATGACGTTTAATCTCAATCATGTTACTTTGAAATAGTTTACGCAGGTTATTGTTGTCGTTGTAGAAAATCTGGAGTTTTGGTTCTAATTTATCAAAGTTGTTATTAAAAACATTTGGTGTTGGGGTAAAAAATCAAAACCTAAGTACGCAGTGCTTTGAATCGAAAGGATACAAAGCAAGTAGTTCAAAATATAACTGTTTAGGATAATGAGCAGAACAAAATCTGGTTTTACTAATGCAATAATATCTCATGATTGTCATATATGTGTAGGTTCACTAATGCAATTTTTGGAGGTTTATATTGCGAGAGAAAGATATGTTAATTTTTGGAGTTTTAGGACTGTTTTTGCAAGGCATTTGGCAAACATGTATGGAGGTTTTTGCTTATTTGTTGAAGTTAAAATAAATACTGAAGTAGGAAGGAGGATAATTTAGTTGTTGGGTATATTGATTTATGCATAAATGGTGCAGGCGACAAATAAATATTATAAGTGATTTTTGTTTTTGTACAAAAATACTATAAGTGTGTATTAATTATGTATGTATAGTTTGTGACACATTGGTGTAATTCAAAGTTGTAAATATACGCGGAGCGAAAGATGTATGATGTAAACCTCATTAGACTCATACTACCGTGCCTTAACTTAATGAATTTATTTGTTGTCTTATTCAATTTTTTTTTTTAAAGAAATAACAAGTTTGATTGTACAATGACGGACGTGGAATAGACTTTCAGGAAAGCAGAAGTTTTCAAATATAAAACCTTTATATTTAAACCAAAATTAATAAGATCTTTTTATCAAGTAAAATTTTAAATTATAAATAAAAATTGGAGACTTTTTTTAACATCAACTTTTTATTTTATTTTTAAGATATACTTTATACAATACAGACTGTATTATACAGTCAATATGACCCGTGCGACGCACGGGTCATTAATCTAGTTTCTAAACAAAAATGCAAACCCTTTAAACTCTCACACAATTGCAACTTTTACGAGAACAAAATTGCGTTGGACGGAAAATTTGTAAGCCTCTCTCAATTATAGTTTTAGCCACTATGATTCATATTGCAGGTGAGAAAAAAATTGTATGAAAATAGAGACAAAGTGAAACCAAAAAAATGAATTAATGGATCAAAATAATAATTTAATATAAAAGATTTCTGCGAAAGAAATACATTCCCATAGTATAACGTGGGAATACAAGTTATGGGAATAAGTTCACTTGTCTACTCATTAACCTTCCTTTTATGATGCGTTCGAAACCAATCATATTTTTTTTAACACGCTTATGAATAAGACTCTCATCTTTAGTTATTCTAAAAATAAATTTAATAAATTTGAAGCAAACGCATCCTAAGAATGTCAAGATTTTTTTCTTTAATGTGGAAAGGGACATATCAAGTTATTATCAACACATTTGCTCAAAAAAAAAATCAACACATTCCTTTCAAAATAAGTTATTATCACCCGATCTAATTGAATTTGACATCTAAGTTGATTTCAAAGACAAAGTCCAAATGTCGCTGGCTTGAAGATTTTCATTGCATTATTCCCAACAAGCCTTTTTGGATTTGTTTATCTTGTTTTTGGTTTCTTGGACTTGTTTGTTTAATAATAACTTATTTCTTTTAGAAGAAAAAACCAAATTTTTTTTATTTCGTCGTCTTAGCACGATTATGTTTGTTTTGATTTTTTCGTGTTTGTGTGACATACTTTTGATATCCTGTCTTAATGTGATGTTTAATTTATTCATGTTGAAAGATTAACTTTGATAAAGTGTAGATCCAATCAATTACTTTGGCGTCGTCAACATTATAAATTATGGGCATGGTTGAAAGAGTTCTTTTTGACATGAAAAAATGACAAGGAAATTGTAGTTGTTGTGATGATAGATGAGTGATGAAAATACAGGGTATTTGAGAGAGTTTATGCACTTATTAAACTAGTATTTGCCCCGTGCAACGCACACGCAAAAAGAGATTAATGTAGTACCTGATATTATAGGTCCTTGAGCCACTACCAAAATAAATAAGATACATTGTCATTTGTCTAAATTAAAATATATAGTTAATCTATAACAACTAATAAATAAAACAACTGTCATTTCCGTCTTAACTTTTTGTCTTGGTACTACATTGCTCTATTACAATCATGAAATGACTTCAAAAAAATGCTCAAAAGAATCACATAGCTAACTAGCAAAAATACAAATTAAAATAGGCCCTTGTAGACAATTAATTTGCTACGCCATGATTTCTCCAAAAAAACGTTAAACCCTAGACCCTAATGCCATGATTTCTTAGTCATGATTTATCCAATAACATGATTTTGCAAATGAAATTAAAGAGATAAATGAATGGAGGAAGTTTTAGAAAAAAAAAGACAAATAATTGGTGAATAAAAAAGAAGTGGTTTCAAAATATGATTTGTGTGGATATATATGGGGAAACTCAAAGATTGAGTTGAGATTTGAAATTTCAAATGAGTTTCCACAAAGGGAAGAGTTTGTTGGTGTTGTGTAATGGAAAATGAGGAAGATGAAGCCATGATAAATTTGAAAGAAAAAGGCAAAAAGCTAGGTGGGTTTGAAAGAAGAAGAAAAATGATTACTACTTGAAGAGAACGAAAAACTTCATTTTATAGTCTCTAAACAAGTATTTCTATTAATTTAAATGAATGAATATCGTTTAATTTTATAAAAAAAAAACTACATATTTTAAGGATAAAAATTAAAATACAATTATTCAAAACTTAATAATAATAGAATTTTATATTTCTGTTCATCAAATTAAAAAAAAAACATTTTATTTTTCTTTTGCAGAAAAAGAAAACAACTCACCCACTCCTACTTGCAATTGCATGATAACAAAAACAGTTAAAAAACAAAAACCGAAGATTAGTCACTTTAATCCCTGAATGCAGATAAATTGTAAAATAGTCCTTAAATGTAGACTATGTTAGTTAATTTAATCCCTGAATGCAGATTCCATTAGTCAATTTAGCCCCTGAATATAGACTATGTTAGTCACTTTAGTCCCTGAAATTGACCAACATAGTCTACATTTAAAGATTGTTTTGCAATTTCTCTGTATTCAGATATTAAAGTGACTACTCATTTTTCATTCAGGGAGTAAAGTGACTAATTCCTAAAACAAAAATCTTCTCAGCAACATTAGAAAAACATTAATCAAACAAAAAATCTTACACACAAACCTTTTTTTTTTTTTTTTGTTAAAATTGAAAAACATAAAACACAACATTACGCATTCTTCTTCTTCTTCTTCTTCTCACTCCAAATCTCTCTCTCTCTAAAAAAAAAATCGATTTTTTCACAAACAAATCAAACCCTCAAATGGATACAGAAACAGAACCAACGAATCTCACATAATTAACCAATTTTCAAAATTAGGGTTTCATTTTATTCATCTTCTCAAAACCTAAAGAAGAAAAATTTGAAGAAGAAAGAAAAATGATGCAGAGGTTGTTGGGTGGACCTGGAACAGTGAGTGGATTCTTGTTGAGGTTAGGACAATGTGCATTTGGTGCTGCCTCCATTAGCGTCATGGTTACTTCTTTTGGTTTCTCTACCTACACCGCTTTCTGGTAAAAAATTTAATTTTTTTTCTTCCCTATTTTAAGTTAAAAATTAAATTTTTTGCATTTTTTTTGGCTCTATAATTTGTATGTTTCTGTATTTATTTTGTTATGTTGATTTTGGAATTAGGGTTTTTTCAGGTTATGGTGTTGGATCATTGTTTGTTTGTTAAAAGTGGTTAGAGATGTGTTTATGGTATGGCTTTATTTTGGGTATGTTTGGATTTGGATAGAAGAGTTTGAAGGACAAGTAGTGTTAATGTTTAAGATGTTTGTTTCTGAAAATGAATAATGGGTTTTATGAAAAGAATGTGGCTGGTAATCTATTAATGTTAATTTCTAAAATAAGGAGAATGATTAGTTAAAATGGAAATTGTTTTCCTTATTAAAAATGACAATACCCTTGAAATATGGAAATGAGTTTGTGATGGTCATGTAATTTGGGAATAAGTTGGTGGGTGGTTGGGGTTTTTCTAAGTAGGACAATAATGGGCTTATGATAATGTCGAATAGATCAGAAGTACCAAAGTTTGATCTCTGTCTGAAACAATTCTTGGCCAGACTTTACTTCCCTGGGAATTGGAGGGTTAAGAGAAAAAAATAAAGACAATGTTGTTTTATTCATTCTAAAACTTCCACTTTGTACTTTTTCTACTTAATTAACCAAAAAGGTCCTTGGTGGGGACTAGAGTTATTGGATAGATTTAGCATTAGGATCTTCTTCCTAGTTGAAAATGCCATGATTTTGTTACTGCTGGTAGTTTGAGAACATGGAAGTGTCTGATTATTTTATAGTGAATTGTAGTTTGCACATATTTTATGGGTGAGCTTTGCCGTACATCAAGCAAAGAGTTGACATATACGAATTATGCGTGTGAAAAAATGTAGATCATCTGTAATCTTAATTGACATACACGGACTGGTTGTGGAAACTGTAAAGACATGAGATGGTATGTTTATCAGTATGTATTTTGTTTTATATCACCAGTTTACATGCGTGTGAACTCTTTAATTCGTGTTTTAGGGATTTTAATGATTACAATTTTTGTTGTTTGCCTCTATGTGATTGAGAAACTTTAATATACTTTTTGATGTGTATTGTGATGCGGATTAGGATTTTCAATGATAGCTGGATAATATTTAGCTCTATCTATTTAATACTTTGTCATGGAAGACGGTGATGCTGTTCTCTTTCTGCGTTCGTTGTAAGCATTCTGTGTATGTGCCTTAGTTGTTGATTCACTATATTAATTCTTAGGTAGCGTTTTTTACATGTTAAAGCGTGTCAGATAATATGCAAAGTATCTAATAATATCTTCCCTATGTGTAATTTGTAGTATTTTAGATTTTCATTGAGGTTGATAAATCTGGAGCACCATTATAACAATGCCATTATTTCAATTATCCTTTTCTTCGCACTGGTTTCCAGTTCCCTCTACACTGCAAAGTTCTCCCTTTTTAAGCAGTGATTTGTTTGCCTGCTACTTCCACAATCTCTTCCAAAATCCTTAGCCTAGTTCATCCCCCTGCTCACCGTGATCTCCGACAACTTTTTCTGTGACTTCTTTCTCACCTGAGTTATAAACTGATAAATATAGTATTCCATTGTGAATTATACCAATGGTAATGTCTCCTATCTTTGTCATGAGTCATGACAGTGATGAATTCTTCATGGTTGTGATGCAAACGAGCCTTGGCATCAACACCAGGGATGCTATTCTTGATGAGTTTGTAGTTGTTTTCGTTCTTGTTTTGTATAATTCTCTAGTCATTCTTGCGACGTGTCATATTCCTTGCTTGATGCTACATTCCAATCAGCAATATAACATTATCATTTTGGTCATTTGCTAAATTGTCCTTCTAGCAATGCTCGTTTCTCCAAAATCTTTAGCATCGCTGAGCTGCCTTTTTGGTCGTATATAGTGGTGCCCATGCCTTTTTATTAATATGATTCAGCTGTAACAACTAACAAGGTCAAAAGTTAGTTTAAGCTTGAGGAAAAGTCTCTTAGAATATATGAAAAATATCATGATATTTTTTCATGCCGTAAGTAATTAAGAGCATAGCTGTCAGTAGTGCACTATACTATAGATGTGCGATAATGGAGGAGTAGACTGTATCGGCCCATGGAGGCATTTTTTTCGTTGTTGCATCATGTTTTTCGTTCGCAGTCATCATGATGGCTCCTATGCCTGACAGAGATAATGGAAATACGCTTCTTCTCAGACTACAAATACCCTCTTTTGCTCCTTCTAGTTGCTTGTTGTAGATTGATTTTTGGCCTATAATGAAATTTGGTGCCTCCCCTGTTTTCCGACAGGCCAAATTTGGTGATCTCCGTCTATTCTTCATGTTCAAATGTTTTTCCATTGCCGTTTCCTTTTCATTATCTCAAATGTTCTAACGTCTCCATATATTTTTGACTGCTAAGAAGTAAGACTCCTTGTCGCTGATCTGACATGCTCCGGTTTGAGTTTCTAACTTCACTGCCTCTTCTCTTCATGTAGAGGCTCATTACTTATCAATGTTTAGTTACTTTGAGATTGCATCTTAGTGGCTTAAAGTTATTTTTTTACTTCACTTTTGTTAATATTAGCTTATTATGTGTTAAGCTTACGACGTAGGACTTATTTTTTGAATAGGCCGTTACACATTGCTATATGGGTTTGATAACTATGATTTTGAGTACTTTAAATGATTTACTAAGATGCTATTTGAATATTTTTTTGCATATTTAATCTTTTTTCATATTTATTAGGATATTGAGTCTAGTATATACGCATAAATAAGGATTAAGCATTTAGTACAACATAATGTTAACGTTTTGGTTTTGGTTTCGTGTGGAAAGTGTTTCCCATTTTTATTGCTGAAATTGATTGTCGTGTTTACTTGCAAACATAACTGTCGGATACTTGTCTCCATTTCAGCTATTTAACTGCATCAATGGGACTTCAAGTGCTCTGGAGCTTTGGACTTGCATGTCTTGATATTTATGCCTTGAGAAGAAAGAGAGACCTACAAAATCCAATTCTTGTTAGCCTGTTTGTTGTAGGCGATTGGGTAATAGTCACACCTTTCTTTTCTTCTTTACATGTATATAATGGAAGACTAATTTCAAGTTATTAAATAAAACAATTAGAAGGATAAAAATATGCCTAACATAATTATATTCATCATTCAATAATTGGTACTAACTACATGATATCTATGAAGCACTGACACAAACACAGACACCAGACAAGACACTCACACACCGATAGTAATTAAAAAAATAGAAATGATTGAATGTAGCCACAGGTGTCAGTGTTGTGTTGTTGTTGGACGCTGACAAATGTTGAACGCCAAATACACATTTAATGCGAAGTGTTGGTGCTACATATCTTGATAAAGTCACAAACGTAGTTGTGGGAGTTCAATATTTTGATTAATGCAAAGCAAGCTTTGAAGTCTGATTGTTTATGTCTCTTCAATTTTATGACAGCTCTTACCTTGCAACGAATAAACTACTCTGATTTGGTTCTAACTACATGATATGTTACTGTTATACTTAAGCATAACTTGCTTGTAAAAGAAAAGAGCATAATTTGCTTGTAAAAGAAAAGGTCACGATTTTAAATTGAACATCACATAGTGCATTTACATACATGTACTGTTGCAGAGTAGTATGTCTCAATTTGGTTTGAATCGTGCTTGGCGAAACTACGACTCTAGTGAAGTGTTGATGAATTTGTGCTTCAATTTTCAATTCTTATTTTATAATGATAGAATTCTAAGGGTCTGTCTACTTTCTAAAAACATTTTTAATTTAAATATTCAATATGGCTGGAATCACATTTAGTTATAGATTTCTCTTTTTAATTGTGATAGAGATAAGATAGAAGCTAACTAAAGAGAATACATTTCCAGAAACACTGAAAACAATGTTTCCACAGTTTTTAGATTTTTCAAAAATATTCAATCTTTTTCCAGACTGCATTTTCTAAACTTCAATAATATCTTCTCTAATGTTTATCTTCCTCTTCTATGGCATTATTATTTTTATCTTCCGAAGAATGATTGAGCTGATTATGTAGTGAAATCATAGTAGCAATTTATGCTCTGCAGGTAACAGCCATTTTGTCCCTAGCAGCTGCATGTTCATCGGCAGGAGTCGTAGTTTTATATACGAGAGACGTGGATATGTGCGCAACTCATAAGATAATCCCTTGCCACAGGTACCAGGTTTCTGTTGCCCTGGCTTTCGTCACCTGGGCTCTTACCGCAATTTCATCACATGTGATGTTTTGGATATTGGCCTCAGTCTAGCTTGATTTACATGTTGGCGTCTTTGGTATCTTTGTGACATGCGGGGCGGAATTTTGGTTATTGTCCCTTCTCAAAACTTTTGATTGTTGGTTTCTAAGTGCCGACATAGTTGAGATGTCAGTTATCACAGTGGTTCCTCTCAATCTAGTTATAGAGTTTCAGTTTAATCTAAGCCTTGAATTTGATTTTTTTCATCTTTCTTTCTTAATGTAGGCAAATTATTGAACTCATGCTATTACATTTTTGCTATTGTACATAATTTTGTTTAGTAATTTAGTATCCTGATAACTTTGAAAAGAGATTAGAGTTCTCATTTCACATGTTATGATTTAAAATTCATGCTATATACATAATGCATATAGTATGTTACTTTGACATGGTTATATATTACTAGCTATATAGTATAGGTTTAATTACTCCATAAGTTGTTGAACTATTTGAAGATTTTTAATTACTCCTCAATAGTTTGTAATTAGGTCATTAAACTGAAAAGCTACATATTTAATATTAAAAATATAAAATGAAAAAACCAAATAAACTTGTCCTTTTTCTAGAATATAACACAATATGTTATAGTTTCTATGATTTGTCCTGATGCAGTATGTGATTATTCAAGATAACATATAAGTCTTTTATTAATTTTGTTGGATATTTATGAAAAGATATTTTGGTTGAGGGGTGACCAACATTCTTTAAAATAATTTTGAGGGACTAGAATTGATCTAATTTATAATTTCAAAGACAAGGCAATATTTGACATTTTTTATGTTGGATTAGGTTTACATGTTACTTCAATGAATAAATAAATGGCATGAGTGAGATTTCAATGAATGGAATATATGCTAATGGAATGTTTTACACGCCATCACCTACCAAACCTGATAATAAAGTAAACAAATAAATTGTTGAAAGCAATTTTTTGTATCCTCTCAAAAGAAAAAGTAAACAAATAAATAGTTGAAACCAATTTTTTGTATCTCTAAAATAAACAATTAATTGTATGTAAATCTTGTTAGATGAAGATGATAATGATCAAAAACATTTTTATAATCAAAATAGTATTAGGAAACCCTAAGTACTCCTTGTATAATCTAGCATTGGATAAAAAAGTTGTTGTGAAAGATATGATGTCTAGTTGTGGTTTAGAAGGATGATGTTGGAGTTGGAGAAGAAACCTTTTTGTTTGGGAGTAAAAAGGTAGAAGATTGTATAGGCCGTTATTATCTAAAATTACTTTGTACGATAATGTGGAAGATGGTTGAATTTGTGACCTTAATACATAAGATATGTTTTTCGTTAAAGAAGCTTACATGTTGATATCAAATTTTAAAGACGCAATAGATTCCCATTTATACTGAGTTACCATGATCTTGCCAAACTCACAATGATGCCAAAAAGCTCCATTGTTGGCTTCATTTTGTCTCTTACACACACACTCTTATTAAGAATCCCACCAATTTGAATGCAAATAAGATATAAGAAATACCCACCACCTCAGAAAACAGTGAATAAATTAAAATCAAGCATGTACCAGAAAATAAATAAAATCAATCAAACCACTAAACATAACAAGCCAGCAATTAATTTCAATATAATTTTTCATTGTTTCCATGATATGGCCCCTTAGCCAAGAAACATCCTTTATTCAACTTACCACTTTTTCCCATTTAAATCACATACTACTATAGTATATGTTATTTTATGACCCTTTTTGGCCATGAAACACATACACTATTTTTACAAGCATTCATGACCCATATTTACAATTGCATAATGCTAGCAAACTATACCAAGCACACTAACTACCAAGCGTATGACTCCTTTCTTTTTGGTTAGTCACACGTTTACATATGCAAATTACAACAAAGTAAAATAATGATTAATCAAACAACATTTATTCAAGCACCACAATACAATAAGTTGTTCATGTGGTTTTTTTCTTATAAAAAAACCACATTCATTTAAGCACCACACCACAATAAGTTGTTCATGTTGAAACTCTATGTGAATTCATGCGGCGACGTGGAGATCGAACATCACCACCCGAATAAGCCATGATTTGTGTTCTAGAATTGGTAGGGTTGGAAGACGGTGAAGAAGAAGAAGAAGCAAAGGTTTGAAACCGACCTGAATCACCAGCCGAAAGTTTCATGTATGAATAGGAAGGTGAGTCACAAAACCAAGAACCAATATTAGACCTTTCTTTGCCATTTTTGTATTGTACTATGGCTTTGTACACAAATGGAATAAGACCCTCCATTGTTAAGAGAAAGTGAAAGTGAAAGGTTTTTTTGGTTTGGTTTGTGAATTGGATGGATTGAAGGTGAGAGGAGAATAAGGGGGGTTTAAATGTGAGGGAGGGTAAGGGTATGTGACGTGGAGTAATAGAATGTATTGGAGTGTAACTCTTCACGCTAAGCCTTGAGAGGTTTCATTTTCAATGTAAACCTACAAGAAGATTTTGAAAGCTATGTGCAAACCACATCCATTGATCACAAACTATGGATAAAAATATTATAGAATAATCTATGTGTTTATCACATTTTTTTCACTAATAATTTTTTTGATTGTTTTGAGCTTTCAAAACAAGATTGGTTGGTTTTGATATGACGTTTTTCCATTCATCATTTTATTTTGATTTCATCTTAAAACAAGTATAGTGACACCGATTCATCATTGTTGTGTTTAATGTTTAATTTATTTTAATTAATAATTTAGTCTTTCTCAAGGTCGACCAAAGAATGATGCCATTGCTTTGGGAGGTACTTTTCAACGCTCACATTTAAAAAATGAGTAGTCATGTGAGCTTTTGTGACATTTTTTTTTTATTAATCAAAACAATAGAGAGAAAAAAAAGAGAAAATAAGAATATAATATAAATACGAGAGGGATAATTATCTAAAAGTGTGATAAAATAATTGTACAACTAACTTTTCTCTTAAAAAATATCACATGTTTTTGAAAACATATTTTGTTCGAACCTAGTGTGCTTTTGAAAGACATGTTTTTTCTTTCTTTCAATAATAGCGAAAAGACGGTAACGTTTGAAAATTATGAATATTTTTTTTTTATTTTATAAAATTTTGATTTTGATTAAAACTAAAAATATAAATGTTTGTTGCTTTCAAGTTATAACAAATCAAACGAACCATGATTAATTATTTTAATGACACCAATAATATAAAAAAAAGTATAATCTAAATTCTTTTTTTTTAATGACACCAACAACAATCTTTATTATAAAAAAAAATGTTTAAGGGTATAATTGGAATAATAAAAAAGTAAGTATAAATATATTTATCTAGTTTGTTACATTTTTTAAATGATAAAG
>Ga0228710_1000129_pt1 | contig 68427 bp, 45 predicted proteins | sample MedpolnodulmetaG_FD_177995 | JGI IMG/M metagenome (GOLD analysis project Ga0228710, IMG submission 177995) | Root nodule microbial communities from Medicago polymorpha collected in Santa Monica, California, United States - pink nodules | ecosystem: Host-associated > Plants > Roots > Nodule...
CTTTTAACTTTTAAAACTTTCATTCTAATCATTGTTAAAAGTTAATTAAGTTCATAACTCCCTGTCGGAACGATACTCTATTTTTACTACTTCGGTAAAACCGTGCACTTGCGGTTTTGCTCATCATTACCATGTGTAACTAAGTAGTTATAGGCTAGACTTCTAAGATGAACTCCTGTTTATTTTGTTGGATAATTATTTAATTATATGTTGTTTATTTAGTTATTTTCTGTTCGCTATTTAGTTTTATTAGTCTAGATTTATTTATGTAATTGACGCAACCCTAAATTAGATACTTAGGTTGTGCCATGGCCTAACATTGTTATTACTATATAGATGCTTATATCTTTATATTTATGTCCTTTTGCTAATAACTATCTGTCTAGGAAGTAAGTAGTTAATAACTAGCGAAAGATACCGAAAGCGGGTTGACCCTAGTAGTAAGTACTGTGGAGGTGACATTACTAAGACTGAGTAGAAATTCTGCTGAACCTAGGAGGTAACTAGTTAGAGATTTGGAAACAAGCGGTTGCTTGAAGGAAATAAGTTGAACCTAATAGAACCATTCTCCTTGACCCTTGGTAAGGTAGACCCTGATAGGGCTGCCTGTTTGTAGAGCTACCGAGAGGGAGAGTATGTGTTAAGATACCTAAGATTAATGGATGGGCTGACCTACAGGAACATTGGCCAGGCTCCACACTAATAATCTTTACGAAGGTGGTGGAATGCTATAGGATTAATAACCTTATACCTTAGCGCGCATATAACCTTAGTGTGACCTTCATTGCCTTTGGAAATCTTGAAATGCCAATTTAAGTTCATGCTTCAATTACCTTTGAATTAACAAGACACCACATGTAAGGATCACCGTGTGATCAGCTGGTGTAGTTAGCCATCGGAGGGATACACCTATAATCAATTGGGAGAGTAAGGCTCCACATGTAAGGATCACTGTGCGATCACCCGGTGCAACTTGATGACCGACTGGATTAAAAACGTCCCACGACCTCATCACTTAGAATAATGCGACATGTACGTTAATTCAATATCCAACAGATAAATAGGGGGATTCGAAACCGCTGTTACTTTTCTGCAACCAAAACAGGTAAACTTGATGTGTTGCAAGCAGATAAAAATTGCAAATCTCTTAACCCTTATCTTTTTATTTTATCATCAACTTAAAATAAGTAACGCGAGTTGTTTGGACAAAATGACAATCGTTGTGGATACGATACTAACTTATCACTTTATTACTTGGTAAACGATTTGGTACATTTGCCTAATCCGACCATCAGGTACATCATATGGGGTCATTTAGTGAACTAAATCACTTAGGTTACAATGGTCTTGAGGATATATGGATTTGTGATCTTGATGTTTTGTCATATTTTGGGGTGGTAGGTGGGTTGAAAGAAATGGTGTACTGTGACTTAGAGTCTTTATGGTTTTATGACCTAATGGATGTGAATGAATTGATTAGGCTAAACAGTGAATTATGCACTAAGAGAATGAAGTACATTGCTTATAATGATGGGAAATCCAACTTGTATGTGTTACACACCCTGCCTAAACCTATAGTTAAGGATTATCCATCTTTGGAGTTTTTTAATCAAGACCCTGACCCAGTGAGAAAGTGGGCACCAATAATATGGTGGACAAAGAAAGTGGCCCAAACAAAGAAGGAGGTAGTGACAATGGGGACAATGGACCCAATATTGAGGTGGATAAAGAGAGTGGGCCATGTAATGTTGTTGGTGGGTCCTTTTATGAGGTGGATATGGAAAATGGCCCTATTAATGACATTGTGTTTGAAACTGAAGGTGTGGTTGATAAGTACAGTGAGAATTTGGGCCAAACATTTAATAGGGATGAAAGTGAGAATGTGGGTACAACAGAAGGAAGAGAGGTGGTTAGTGAAGATGATAGTGCTTTTTGAATTACTTTTGATGACTCATAAGAAGAAGAAATTGGGTTAGATGATTATTTTGGTGAAGCTCCTGGGCAACCTAAACCCTTCCCTAACACTGAACCAACTGTGCCAAAAATAGAACCTAATCCAGGTGTGCCTCAAACTGAACCTCAACCCTCTCATCACAAAGATCCCAATCCTCAACATGAAGTTTCTTCTCACACAAAGCCTATTCTAAATGTGCCACAAACTAAACCAACTGTGCCAAGCCAAACTCAACTTTCTCCTGATAATTCACATCCTGTTCCAAGTGTTTAAACTGACACTAATGCTGATCCAACTCAAATAGACACCAATTCACAACCTGCACAACCAAAAAAGAAGAGGAGAAGGCCAAAGAAAAAATCTGTAACTCAAACTGAAAGAACTGAAGAACATGTTGCTGAAGTTGAGATCGTATGTTGCGTCTTGGTGGTGACCTCCTTGGAGGAGATCGTCTATGGGATCTCCTTCTGGAGGACCGCCGACCTCAACTGGGAGATCTCACACTGATAGAATGTCTAGGAGATATGGATTTGGACGGGTGAGGGCTCCTTCCCCTTCTGATACATGGTGGGGAAGGAGTGTTATGGATAGCGATCAGATGCTTCTTTGATTGTTCGATTTCTGCAATGCGTCGATTTTGCTCCTTGGTTATCGATGTATGTCGTTTAACCGTGCGGAGTAGGTACCTGATCCATGTGTCTGTTGGAGTGGAATTATATGCCACCTCGCCAGGTCGTTTAGGACCCAAAAAGGGTTTCTCCTGCAGCTGAGCCGCTGGATGGGAACACGTTGGTGTGGTTCCTCTACATGGGCTGGCTGCAGGAGATGGAGAGGTCGTTTGCCATCGCAAATGGGGCGTTGGATTTGGCTCTGGAGGCGCATGCTGGCACCGTTGGCAGTCATGGTTTTTAGTATGAAAGCTTTTGATTTTTGTGTGTAAAAAACGGGTATAGCTTGTATTTTCCCACAGACGGCGCCACTGATCGTACCTGATCAGAAGGTGACTGTCGATGCTCCTTTAATGCGGTGGTTGCTGGTGGTGGAAATGTGTAAGTTTGAGTACTGGAACGGCAGAGGGGTTTGTACCTGCAGACACTCTGACTCTCAAGTCAGTAGAGGTCAGAAATGGGGGTTTAGAAGTGAGAGAGATTCTACCTTGGGGACTGCGAGGAGTCCCCTTTATATAGAGGTGAGTGAATGCAGAGCCGTTGTAATGACACACGTGTGTCCGGTGGTTATGAAATCGTGGGAAGTTTAACCGTCAGAGAAAGATTTGTGGGAACGTGGGTAAAGAGACATTACAGTCCGTTTGAACTGGTCTCAATTGCTCCGTGCACCCCCCTCGCAGGGAAGGGGTGTGTTGCGAGTAAACTGTCAAATGTCGCATTTGAGCTTGATTTGTTATTGGGCCTAAGCAATTGGGCCTAGGTCTCTGATCGGTCCAGAACAGTAGCCCCCAAGTCGTGGCTCTTGGCAAAGAATGATGACTTAAGACTGAGCGAGGGATTTGATCGCAAAGGCCTTGTGAAGATTTTGCCACATATCCTGATGAAGTGGATAATGCGAAGGATGTGCTCGTGCTAGTGTTGAAGCTTCCTCGGTATGCCGGTGATGGAACGATGTTTGTTCGCCACGGGATACCTTGTAAGTTTTACTATGAGCGGACCAAATATGTGGAAAAATATGGAAATATCTCAGAACCTATCACATCAGCGATTATGTTGATGTTAGGATTAACGGTGCCGTTCACAAGAATATACCCGTCAAGGTCTTATGTATGCTCGTTTGGTGTGATTATCTTATGACATGTCCTCAATGGAATTGGATAGTTCTCAAGGGAATGCCTCACAAGTTTTACCAAGAGCGATTTGGTTGGACTGAGGAGGCGAATGTACCTCAAGACTTATCATATTGGTGGCTATGTCGACATCAGGGTTAACGGTGTTGTGTACATGATTTGTGCTTGCTAAACCTCCGTATGTGATTGTCAACCTACCAGAGGAGCACCGACAGTCACTTTCTAATCATGTACGACCACTTTTTAATCCTTTTTATGGACACCTTATACTTGTAAGGGACATTAGATCTAGACCAACAACAAACCAAATATCCCATTCACGATCATCCTCGACACATCGCAAAAGGTTACACTTATTCTATCCCTCCATTAATGGTTAAAGGGAATTATCTGATACAAGTTATTCCATTATGTGTATCCTTTAAATTGACACAAGTTTAGTTTACATGTCACACAAGAAAATTAAGGTCTATAATTAAGCAATATATTTCCAAATTATTATATGAGTTTATTTTTCTGAAAAAATGTCTTCAAGTGCCATATTTGTAACCCTGCTACTGAGAAACAGACAAAAAATGATACAAAAATCATCAAGAGCATTCTATTCTCGGTTATCCAACTGAGCTCTACCAATTCTGTATTTCTGAAAAAAAAATAAAAATGAAAGTAAATTAAAAATAAGAACCATATACTTAAAAATTGAATTAAATATGGATAAACAAACGTGCATGCTTACCGTTCAAGAAGATAAGACATTTCCTCCTTAATGGACAAAGCACTCTCAAGCAAGATTTTTACTTCTTGTGTCATATTCTGTCATATGTTAGAGAAATCAAATTAGTCTATGGAAATTTTTTCTTCAAAACATGGATTTTTGGCAAAGATTACCACTCTAGTAGTTAAATTCCAAAAAATAAATTAGGTCCTAGAATTAAAATTGTATATTTTTGAAGAAAAAAAATAAAATTGTCCTACAATGACAATGATAATGACAACACATGTACTTTAAACTCTACATTTGTATAACACTTAAGATAAGATATATTTTTTCATGTTAATTTTATACTATGAAACACGAACACGGACATCAGACATGACACAAACACCGACACACCTGACACGGAAAATAATTTAGTGTAATTATAGATGTCATGTCTGTGTCGGTGTCCGAAACTGTGTCGGTGTCCGAAACTGTGTCACCTCTAATTCGAGGAGTATGTGTATTTTATAGATTTTATAGTAATAAATTGAGAAACTTACATCAACGTTGGTTTTCTTTGCTATACTGTGCCGATCAATGGCTGCCATTCCAGTTCTCCACTCAAAATCAATAGAGAGTGCTATTTGGGGATCTTCAGTTTTATCCACAAAACATATTACGTAGTCACCACTTTGATATGCTGTGAATGCAAATTGTCCTGCTTGAACACGCTCTGCCAGATGATATTTGGCCATACTTCCATGTGTAGCCACCTAGACAACATAAACAATTAATTCAACCATAAACTTCATTTATCTAGCTTGTCTAAAATGAAATAAATATTTTTGGGTTATCATATATATATTTTTTAATGTAATTGCATGTATATATTGTATTTAAAGAGAAATGCTAGGGCATATGTTAAATACCAAAGATCGAAATTATGCATTGAAAATTATGATAAAATGGTTGTTCAAATATCATTTCTCTTTATCAATATACCTGAACGGTGATAGTGTGGTTAACGGGCAAAGGGTGTCCCTCGTTGGTATTGACGATGGAGTAGTTGCCAATTACCATTGTATTCTTTTTTATATCTTCGGAGAAACATCTTGCTTTACCTTTACCATTTGGCATATCAAACCTCATGGATTGAACTGAATATGAAAGCAGTCCCATAGCTACAACAAGAAGAAAAAAGAAATAGGGTTTTTGTGTGTTTAATCCAAACATATTCATGATAGGTAGTAGTGAAATGAGAAGAAGAAAGTGGAGGAATCAAAACATACGTACTTAAGTGGAGGATGGTGATGAATACGATTACCATTAATATATATATTATGATGTGTTTCTCCAAAATTTGGTTGTTAATTATGTGGGTGACTTTCATTGGTTCTTATTTTGAATTATAAGTTTTATTATTGAAATATTATAAAGGATGTTGTTCATTTTTTTTAGGGGTTAAAGGATAGATCAATTTACACATGGTACCTTCTATCATATTTTTTTTTTTGAGGGAATACCTTCTATCATCATGTTGCCTCTTCACTATTTTTAGTTTTATTTTTTTACAATGCTGCCTCTTCAAATATTGTAACCATATTCCCCTTAATGCATATGTGTGGAATGATTGCTCACTTTTTGACAGTGTTGAAGCGTTCTATATAAAGCTTTATATATGGTCCGATAAGAAGAAACTATTCATATGATTTATGGGTTATCAAGTATATTTATCAAGTCACAAACAGTTGATTATTAAAACGGTTCAATGGGAACATTTACAATTTTAAATAAAATAATGGATTTTCTTAACATTTAAAAAGGAAAAAATATTATATTTTATCATGGGTTAAATAAGTAAATAATCCTCCTAAATATACCAACATTTGATTTTTGTCCCTTTAAAATATTCCTTAGGCTTTTGGTCCCTCTAAAATTTTTCATCTATGAAATTAGTCTATGCTCTACATTGAGAACAAGGACTAATTTCATGGATAAAATTTTTTGGAGGGACCAAAGGCCTAAGAAATATTTTCAGGAGACTAAAATTAAACGTTGGTATATTTAAAGAGACCATTTACTTATTTAACCGTTTTATCATTTATAAAAAACAAATATAAGAAACTACCTTTTAATCCTTGTTTGATGATTTTTCACATAAAATAAATCAAATTTTGTCAAATCCTACACCGAATAAACCATAGACTTTTGTCCAGAAAAAAAAAAAAAGACTTGTACAACCAAGGCTGAGATAAACTAATCTTCGTTAAGACATCTTTAACTCGATATGTCTCTGCAAGAGTATGACTACTGAATTTAACCGATGACACGTGCATTGCCAAATTGTTTTAATATGAAAAACGAGATCTTGACAAGGATTGGTAGTATGATAGCCTCGATCAATAAAATTTATAAAAATTATTAGACACTTAAAACTCTAACTAGTAGTTAAATTTATAAAAAAACTACGGTTTTGTTAACGAGTGTATCCGAAATACACTTTAAAGATCTTAAATTTAGTAATTATTTTTTTAAAAACTCAACTATTACAATTTTCAATGCAAGTACACAATTTAGTAAATCCCTAATGATCCTTTTTTTCTTTGAGCAAATATTTGAAGTTTGAATAAATCAAAGTACAAAGATTTGAATTCCTTGCTATAGTTCCAACAAAATTGCTCAGGTCTCAAACAGTTTTGTCAGTAGGTACAATTATATCTCCTTCATTGTTTAGAGTAACATCTTCACGATATTCTCTTGCATATATATGTATACATTAGGTTGAGTCACGACCAGGTCGCTCTCTTTAAGACGTTTCGTGGCATTATTCAAAATTGTGCAAGACAGACTATCAACCACGCCGCCTCCAGGATAAAACAAGTTCAGCTACAACTGTTTAATTAATTACTGCACTATAGAAAACCGTTCGAGAATTACACCTCCAATACGGTACCAAGACCATTCTTTTAATACTGAAACCACTTTAATATGGTATTGTTATCACTCTATTATGGTGCTGAGACCACTCGAGTATGGTGTTACCACCATTCGAATTATTAACTTCTCCAACTATGATACTATGATCACTCAAATATGGTTTTACACCATTCTAACATCTAACTTCTTCAAGAATCGAAGAAGAATATATTTTAAGATCATTCATAATTTTGAAGGGACATTATGCCAAAAAAGGGACTATGATCTTAAATTATTATTTATTCTGAAGGACATAAAAATATCGAAGGGACTATGAACTTAAGACCATTCTTAATTCCGAAGGGACATTAAACCGAAAAGAGACTATGTTCTTAAGAACACTCTTAATTCCGAAGGGACAGAAAACGAGGATGAAGAGAAGAAAGACTCGTCAACACAAGTCAAGAAAGGGAGAAGAGAGAAAGAGTTTCCGACAACTCAATGAAACTCTTTGGTGTATTTTTTGAACTAGGTGAGTGCTCTTTTTATAGGGAGAGTTTGTAACTAATTTGGAGATACTTAAGAATTAAGTAAACTTAAAAATTAAGCAACCTACAGATCAGCTCATGTAACAAACTAATCAGATAAGTTCAAAAAGAAACAAATCCACTAATGAAAGAAAGATAGGAAATTCAGTTAGATTCTCAATCTTATCACAACAAACATAACCTGAAATTATGGGAAGTGATATCCATGAATAAAGAATAATAATAATTATTATTTACATCATTATCCGGTATTTAAAATTAAATACCACTATTTAAACACTACTAATGTGTGTGTTCTATTTTATGTGGGACCCCCACACTCTATTTTTTCAATTCACACAACACTATATCAAAGTTTAATAACTTGGTGTTTAATCTTCCAATCTTCCAATTTCTTTCCATCTTCACACCAATGTTCCAACAATCCCCCACTTAAATTTAAAAAATGGTTTCAATAATAACGTCAAAACATTTTCATAAGGTTGCTAATAAACAAAGGTGTCGCCTACAACTTGAACCTTTGCATAGCGGATAATATTCCGATTTAACAAGAGTTGCTTACAGCAGTGAACTCTATCCCAGACATAAAATCCGCACACAAACCTTTTCCTAAGGTGTATTCTAAAAGCCCGTGCGTTTATGGTCCCGCACGTATATCCCAGTTTTAACGAACGCCCTAGGTATTTTGCCCTGAATCTCATAGGAATCGGCATTTGTTCCACATTCATATAGGTGAGTCTATCAAGAGTACTCCTGTAGTTATGTACTCCACTCCACATAGAGTATAGATCTCATTAAGAGTTTCTATTATCTCATCCTTTTGTCGCTGCAGGATTCATGCTTTCTTAATTTTCTCATAGCATGTTCTATCACTCATGACTTGTTATTACCCATTGAACCTATTTCTTGGGATCTCCAGTCATGTAGGTCAGGTTACCATCACTTGTGACCTTTGGGCATTAGTCTCATCCTATTGGATGTGTTTAAAACTTTCTTTCTATTAATTCCTTTCGTCAAAGGATTGACTAATTCTTTATAAGTACGCACATGGTCTTCTTTAACCGTTCCTTTTGAGAGTAGTTAGATCTCTAACGCTTTATGTCTTCGTGCCTTAATTATCGTCTCTTTCCATTGTACTGATGATTCTCAATTTTTGTAATAGTTGTAGTATTATCACAATGAATTAACACTTCTGGCAACAGTTTTATCCACTAAGGGTTCTGAACTAGCTAGCATCTTATCAACTTGCGTCTTCACTAGTTTTATCTAGTGTTCTCATCTCAGATTCATTCCATAATGGACTGAGTCAATATCATTTGTTTTAACAAACAACTCCTCTAGTGATGCTCAATGTGCAGTCACTGGTTGCTTTAAGACTCATCTGAAGAATGTTCTATTTTGTATCTTGTACCATTCAAGTACGATTTAATACTTCTCATTTGTATCTTGTACCATTCGAGTACAATATGATACTTCTCGTAATGTAATTCTAGAGTCATAATCTTCTTAAGGCACCTCATGACTCTTTCAATAGCATGACAATGCTTCTCATCCGTCTACTAGTAAACTTGGACAAAAGTCTCACGATGTGGCCAAAGTCGAGTCTAATACATTCAACAACATATCTAAAGACTGCCAATGATGCTCGCATATTCTGTTTGTCTAACACCATCTCAAGTGTTCTTACACTTGAATCATAATATATGCTTACAAGTTTACAGTTAAATAATTAAATTTTCTTAAGAGCTTCTCAACTTTGTGAGATTCATCATCAAAAAAGTTCTCTTTTCTGATCTAGTAATCTTGAAACCGAGAATTACTTCAACTTTGTCTAGATCTTTCTTATCAACGTTGTTGGTAAATAATGATTTCACATAATTCATAACATAAATCTTTAAATCAAATATGAGCAAGTCGTCTTCACATAGACATATGATCGTGCAAATATTATTTGTCTTTGTCACTTTCATTCACTTTATACTCATTCGATAGCATTATTTGCCTTTGTCACTTTCATTCACTTTATGATCGTGCAAATATTATTTCTTCCATCTTTAAATTTGATTGAGATATAATTTTTGATTATGAAGAACAATGCCTCCACATTATCTGCCCTGATTTTTTATTCCACAAACACGATGGTATATCCAATGGGATGTTTCCTGAGTTCCTTTTTGTTAATTTATTGGGTTAAATAAGTTTTTCATCCTTATAAATATAGCGAATTTTGATTTTAGTCCCTAAAAAATTAAACTGAATGTTTTCATCCTCACAAATTTTTTTATTTTGTTTTTCGTCTTTAATAGCCATTTTATGTTCATATAAATGGCAAAATTATAACTCTTTTATGTTCAAATTGTATCCATGTTATGTCTGTTTATTATATTCGACATTTATATATTCATATTATGTTCAAAAAATGTCAAAAACACGTTAAAATTATATACATTAAGGACCAAAAACAAAATAAATTTTTTTGTGAGGATGAAAACATTCAGTTTAATTTTATAGGGACTAAAATCAAAATTCGTTATATTTATAGGGACGAAAAACTTATTTAACCCTAATTTATTTTGTCTTAAAATGTATAAAATGCGACATTTGTTGAGAAATTTTATAATTAGTCTTTAAGCGTTTGTAAATACGTGTTTTATGATTTTGTTGGTTTTAAATATCTACTTTGAGCGAGATTTTTTGTGACTCCCATTTTGACAACCACTACTGCTATGCTTCAATGACAATGTATTGTCATATGTATTAGGAAACTTGATGAATCTAAACTTTGAAATTTAATTTGAAGTAGATATTTACTGTTGGAATTATTTGTGTACTTCCCTTTTTACAATCTTTAAAGTCGGCATTGCACTCCTCTCATTATCAGAATATGTCTTAACAGCGATGGCGAGTGGCTATGTGGTGTTGGCATCATATTTGTCTGACATTGGTTTTTTAGCTGACAATCTGGTGTTGTTTTTAGGTATTAGCATGTTTTGGTTTTTGGTGTTAAATTATGTTGGATTTGATTTTGCAGTTTTCTTGTGTTATCATGTTGTCCTACAATTGTTTTATGCATTCTTTTTATCTATCAGCCGTATGCGGGTCTGTTGGCATATTGTTGTTGTGTATTCTTTTGTTATATTTTGTTATATATCTATTTGTGGACTGTCCTGTTTCTACATCATTATGGCAGCAACATGGGTACAAGGATGCACAATGGAGGCTGTCCGGTGGTAGGCAGATGATTTCAACAATTTGTTCTTCAAACTTGCAGCATCACTATCACATGTTGAGCTTAGTAAGTGATGCTACTATAGAGCCATAACATGCAATTATGGGAACAAACCAATGTTTTCTGACAGTAGTAGCGCATATAAAAATGGCATGCCTCTTGACAGACCTTGCATAACAATTTCAGCAATATGGTTCAATGGAAAAAAAAAACCAGCATGTAAATTGAAGTGTAATGCGGACACTGTGTTCACTAATAATTGTGTTGGCCTAGCCATGTGTCTTAGTGATGTGAATGGTAGTTTTCTTCAAGCCAAATTTAAAGTGGATCAATGAGTTGAATATTGATAACATTTTTGAGTTAGATTTTAAGATAGTAGTTGATAGTATTCTTTACAAACTCTGGATTATAGCTTACTAGGAGGCAAGTTGATGTAGTGGCTTGAGTGGATACACAACTAATCCTCAAGTTTATGAAACTGTACCAAATTGTATTCATGATTTCTTTTTTGGTACAAGTTGTATTCATAATTTTTGTGTAAGCAGCTAAACCATTAGGGGTTGAATATATTATGATTAAAATGGTGGAGAAACACTTATTGGCGGTGGATATGAAGACCGAGGAGGAAATAATAGAAGTAGAGAAAAGGAGACAATTAGCAACTTCTGATATTATATATAAAAAAAAAAACTTCTAATAACCAAACTTATACATATTAATTAGTAATCATTCTTGACAATAAGCAACTACAACATTGAACTATAACAAAATCTGACAGACTTTTAATAATAAAACATGCAAAAGTTGCTGAAAATAGAAGCCTCATTTTGTTGGTAACAGTGATAAAATCATATGATGCATTTGAGATAGATAGTATATCAGCGACAAAGAGAAACAAAGTGAACTAAGATGCAAGAACAATACCTGAAATTTGTTTCCTTTATCATGGAGTTGCATACTAATTTCATCCAACATTTAGAAAGTAAACAAATACACATAAAAAAAACCAAAATTAATACTATGTCTACAAGGTCAAAATATTAAAACTTAAATCCACCTGTATGTCTAGAACACTGGTTGATAGAGATTCCTTAATTGTTGTAATACCGCAATGAAGAAAACTGGTTCAATCAAGTTTACGACGACAAGGCATAGGAGATTTCTACAGGGTTAAAGATAGACTCTTATAAATAAGAGAATGCCAAGGAAAAAGGGTATGAAAATTGTGATGTGATAATCATCTTCTTTTCTACCTGAACTCTCTTTCTCTAGATTCTCTCTAATTCTTCCTTTTTATTGTACTCATTCAAGCTTATGCATTTGTCATGAAACTTATTTTACTTCTCTAGTTTAAGGACTGTTACATTTACCTGATAGTTTCAACGATGGGTACCAAGAAAGATTGAATACCGAATTGTGGTATAAATCAATACCAGACAAAGATTTTAAATCAATGTACATTCCTATGTTTTAAGTATTGTTGTCAAAATCTCAACTTAAATTCTAAAATTTAAGATTTTGCAACTTTATTCACCTTCAACGCTCAAATCCATAATTCCAAAATAGGCAAAATCCTAGTCAAATCGCATCAAATTCGCACAAAATCGTGAAATCCATATAAAATTGTAAGATTTTAAAGGATTTTGACCATTTATTTTAGTTGTTTATGTATAAGTATTTTGTGGACTTTAAACTGAGTCATCTATGACTATATACAATTTATAACATATATTTAACATTATTTCTGTTTTGGTAAAATCAATCAATTTTGATTGCAATTTTACGATTTCTTATATCATTCTACAAAAGTAGTTAAGTAAAATCCTTCGATTTTGATTACAATTTTACGATTTTTGATTATGCTCTTCCCTTTTGACCTTAAACAAAATCCTGATTTTAACCACCTTGGTTTTACGATTATGTATACATAAAAGAAAATCAATAAATGTTGTTACATCGAATATGACAAGTAACAATAAACAAAACCATATACAAAAGTGACAAGTAAAAATGAATGAAGGAAATAGCTGAACGGTGATAGTGTGGTTAGAGGGCAAAGGGTTACCCTCATTGAGATTAAGGATGGAGTAGTTGCCCACTATCATCGAATTCTTCATTACGTCTTCGGAGAAGCATTTTGCACCTTTATATGACAAATCAAACCTCATGGATTGAACTGAATATGAAAGCAGTCCCATAGCTACAACAAGAAGAAAAAGGAAATAGGGTTTTTGTGTGTTTAATCCAAACATATTCATGATAGGTAGTAGTGAAATGAGAAGACGAAAGTGGAGGAATCAAAACATACGTACTTAAGTGGAGGATGGTGATGAATACGATTACCATTAATGTATATATTATGATGTGTTTCTCCAAAATTTAGTTGTTAATTATGTGGGTGACTTTCATTGGTTCTTGTTTTGAATTATAAGTTTTATTATTGAAATATTATAAAGGATGTTGTTCATTTTTTTAGGGGTTAAAGGATAGATCAATTTACACATGGTACCTTTTCTGTCATTTTTTTTTTTTGAGGGAATACCTTCTATCATCATGCTGCCTCTTCATTATTTTTAGTTTTATTTTTTTACAATGCTGCCTCTTCAAATATTGTAACCATATTCCCCTTTATGTCTGGTATTATATCCTTTTCTTAGTTATTAAAATTTCTTTTATACTTTTTTTGACAAAATTTATTTTATGTTATTGTTTCTATTAATATAATTATTTTGCATAAATTGAGTTTTTTTGTACTCAATATGTAAACTGTCTAAATAAAGAAAATATTTATTGGAATTTATTTCATTTGAAAAATAATATTCATGTCAGGGAAAATTTATTATTTCTTTTAAAGTTTTTCTCTAGTTTTTAATTTTATTAACTGTTTTCCAAAATAACATGCATTGACCATGTAACATTATTTTATTCATTGTTGAATTTTATCTTTGAATTAAATTAATATGCATTGACCATGTAATTAAATTTTTTAACACATAAATAAAGAGGTGTGTTATTTGTAGAGGAAAGTGTAGGAGGGACTAAGAAATGGGGTGTTTTGGAGACCAAAATTGCTCAAAAAAAATTTAAAAGCTCAAAATCGAACAAATTAAAAAACTTGAATGACCAAAATTGCAATTAAAACTTAATTTCTATTGTAGTTATTTGTCTTTCATATCCTACCGTATCAATTATATTTATCATTTTTATACTATAGACAAATTAGGATAAGATCCTAAAATGTGTTGCTAGGAGTATCATATGAATTATAGTTATTACCAGGATTTTGTCGAAAAAAAAAAGTTATTACCAGATCATATTTAAAGACTAGTTTTATATGGTACGACACATTTGTCACACGACATGCACCATATAACATTTACCACGCACATTAACTTCATTACTCAAGGGAGACTTTCAATTATTTATGGATTTTCAAAAGATAAAATAAAATAATATAATTTGATACAATGGACTCTCACCCTCTCTTTCTGGATTATTGTGATCGGCTATCTTCATGATTTATAGTATTTTGCTGTAAAAAATCGAGCAATTTGTACGATAATCATGGCGTACACTTAAGCATTATTCTTGTACAAATGCTTCGTCTGTTTAAATTGTAAAATACTTCATTGATAATATATCATTTGACACACATATCGATCTTTCCTCTACTTTTCCATGTATATTTTCATGGATCACATAAGAAGATTAGGTTTAGAGTTAAGCAATAACAAAAATTATATGAGTTTTTTTTTCTGAAAAAATGTCTTCAAATGCCATAGTTGTAACCCTGTTACTGAGAAGGTGACAAAAAATGAAACGAAAATCCACAAGAACATTCTATTGTCGGTTATCCAGTTGAGCTGAAGCATTTCTTCATTTCTGAAAAAATAAAATAATTAATTGGTATGTTATAATAGAAATTCTACACCAAAAATAATTAAGAATAGGTAAACAAATGTGCATGCTTACTTACCGTTGAAGAAGATAAGACATCTCCTCTTTAATGTACAAAGCAGTATCATGCAAAATTTGTACCTCAAATGCCATTCTCTGTCACAAATTTTTTGGTACATAAAATCAGTATCATGTTAAAGAAATTAAATCGGTACATAAAATCATGTTCTACGGACACAAATTATTGGCGAAGGTGTCAATGGTTAAAACCCAAAAAGAAAAGAAAAAGAAACCCCAAGATATGGATATATAGGAAAACAAAATCCTACAAAACCGACTTCACAGATGATGATTCTCTCAACTTATAAACATATGTTCAGATTACTTTTCTGTCTGATATGAGACTCTTTAATTAACATCTATTTTTCCCGTTTAATAATTTTTTTTACTGTGATAGTTTTTAATGTCAAATTTACACTAAAATTTTGAGAAACTTACATCAATGTGACTTCTCTTAGCAATATTGGGCCGACCCGACCCAAAGTCGTCATTCCGACTCTCCATTCAAAATCAACAGAAAGTATTACTTGGTGATCGTCAGATGTATCCACAAAACATATTATATACTCTTTACTTTGATATGTCGTAAATGAAAATTGCCCCGATTGAATACGTTCCACAACATGAATTGGGTCCTTACCTCCATGAACAGACACCTAATCAACATCAACAATTAAATATTAAATAATACACCTTAGTTAAACTCGACAATCAACTTCAAGTGAGTAATAAATCATCTGAAACTCAAACACAAAAATGTGAGATCGCATATTCGCATTTATCGGCATTATCAATTGAACAAGAACTTTCTAATCATCCATTATTTTCGCACATATTTCAAATGAATAAAACATGATCTAAAAATTATGGTTGCAAATTGTATATATGGTCCCAAAAACTTTCTAACCTAACTCAAACAGATAGTGATTTTTTTTCAAAAGTGAATATAAAATGTGCAATTAGATAAATTGGGTGCACATATGAGGTAGGTGTTATATTATACATGAGTTTGTTTTTACTATTGGATCAATAACTTCTACTATTAGATCCAAGAAAATATAATATGACTTATTGATATAATCATAAAAAAACAATTCATGTATAATACAATATTTTCTTGTTTGTGCAAGTAAAATTAGCCCATAAATCAGTACCTGAACAGACATAGTGTGGTGAGGGGGCAAAGGGTTAGCCTCGTTGGTATTGACAATGGAGTAATTTCCAAATACCACGGAATCCTTCTTTACTTCTTCGGAGAAGCATCTCGCAGCTTTACCATATAACAAATCAAACCTCATAGATTGAACTGAATATGAAAGCAGTCCCAGAGCTACAACAAGAAGAAAAAGCAAATAGGGTTTTTGTGTGTTTAATCCCAACATATTCATGTTATAGGTAGTAGTGAAATGAGAATAATATATTGGAGGAATCAAAACACACACGTACTTTTGTGTTTTATTCGTTGTTTACCAACAGTGGAGGGTGGTGAGTACTGTGAAAATTAATTTATTGAGGATTTATAAAGTATATGTGCAAAGTCAATGTGGACCTATAAGGTATACATTAAATTGTAATAACTCATTAGTATTGGATGTATTTTATTTTGGCTTAATTGCAGTTTTATCCCCCTAACTTTTCTAAAGTTGCGATTTTGGCCCCTAAGAAAAAAAAACTACAAAACAGCCCCCTAAGTTTTGCAACTGTAGCAGTTTTGGCCCCCAAGGCAAAAAAAAAACACGTGGCACCTCACTTAGGGTGCCACGTCAGCGTAGACCGAGTCAATATCAGCCTTGGGGGCCAAAACTGCTACAGTTGCCAAACTTAGGGGGCTGTTTTGTAGTTTTTTTTTCTTATGGGGCCAAAATCGCAACTTTGGGAAAGTTAGGGGGTTAAAACTGCAATTAAGCCTTTTATTTTATATTGACTTAAGAACCAGGGTCAAAGTTGATTAAGGCGCAAATGGGTGGCCTTCGAAGTCATTATTAATTCTCTAAACATACATGGCAATCAATTAAGGGTCCTGCTAACTAGTGCCCCGGGTTAAGCATACCATAAAAAGTAATTATTACTATGAAAGGAAACTATTTTTGACTTTATTATAAATTAATTACACAATTTCAATGCATTAACTATTATAAAATTTCCTTTTTTATATCCTTAACCAGTGCCCCGGGGGCACCGATTAACATTTCCCATCAATTAATTCACATATGATAAGATGCAATTTTGACTGTTGATATTTTTAATTATTTATAGTAAAAAATTATAAAAGTTAAATATTTTAAAAAATTATCGAGACAAATCGAACAACATCTTACATGTTAACATTTATATTTATATATAATTTAATGACGCTTTATTAGGTAAGTGGTGTTGGAGGTGTCTGTTGTATAGGGAGGGTTTGTGGTATAAGGTGTTGTCTTCCCGTTATGGTGACAAGAGGGGGCAGATTAAAGATGGTGGGAGATATGGATCTGTTTGGTTGAGGGAGATTGTGAAAATTCGTGAGAGATTTGAGATTGAAGGTGGCAGTTGGTTTGAGGAGAGCATTCAGATGAAAATAGATAATGGTATTAAAACCTTTTTTTGGTCAGACAGTTGGGTGGGGGCGGCCCCTCTTCGAGAGAGGTTTAGGAGGCTGTTTCATTTATCAGTTCAAAAGGATAAGATGGTGGCGGAAATGTCCTCCTTAGGTTGGGAGAAAGGAGGGGAAGCTTGAGGGTGGCGACGTCGGTTGTTGGCTTGGGAGGAGGATCTATTGGAGGAGGATCTTCTAGTTATAAACATTCTTCTATTGATCATTCTCTTTTTACTAAATACAGAAAATGACATAGATGAAATTAACCATGTTATAACTTTTTTGGACAGCAAATTCAAGATCAAAGATCTTGGAAAACTGAGATATTGTCTAGGGCTCTTGGCCTTGAAATTGCTAGATATGAGAAAGGAACAATTTTAATCCAAATAAAATACACCCTTAAACTCTTGAAAGACACTGAAAACCTTGCCACTGAACCATCTCCAACACCTCATGACACTTCCATAAAACTTCATATTCGGATTATGCCCCTTATGAGAACCAAACTCAATTTATGAGAGTCTTAGGCAAACTTTTATACATAACAAATGGCTAGACGGCCGGGTATTTCTTTCGATGTTAAACAGATAAACCAAAATGTTTCCAAGCTATTTCATGTCTACTCTAAAGCCGACATTGAAATTACGTCTTACTTAGCCACATGATATGCAATTTTCTTATGATCGTCTCTCATTTCTTGGAAGTCGAAGAAACAATCCACCGTTTTCAGATCAAGCTCTAAAGCTGAATAGAGAGATTTGGCCAATCTTACATGTGTGCTTCAATGGTTCAAATTTTTCTTTGAAGACCTATTCACATTCCATTTAACAAAGTTGCATATGTTATTTAGCGGCAAGTAAGCACTGCACTTAGCTTACAAGAACCGAACTCCAAACTTTCCAAATGACACGATTACTTGAACACATTGATTTTGATTTCAAATTTGAAAATCTAAAACAGAGAATCAACAATTGCTTAGCATATTATTTGTAATGAAACTGTTTTCCATTGATAAAATAGGGAATAACCCGATTCAATTCAGACACACTTCATTGTACTTTGTAAATTGATGCAAGTATATTTTACATAACACATAAGAAGAATTGTATAAGTAAAGTCTAACAAAAAACTTATAGGATTTTATTTTTCTTAAAGAAGGTCTTCAAGTTCCATAGTTGTAATCCTGCTACTGTGAAGCTGACGAAAAATGAGACGAAAATAAACAATAACATTCCACTGTCGGTTCTCCAACTGACCTCTAGCATTTCTGTATTTCTGGGAAAGGGAAAAAGGTAGATTAAAAAAAGAACCATATGCACCTGAAAATTGGATTATGAATAGACAAACAAATTTACATTCTTACCGGTGAAGAAGATAGGACATCTCATCCTTAATGGACAAGGCAGTTTCATGCAAAATTTGTACCTCAAGTGCCATTTTCTGTAACATGTTACAGAAAACAAATCATGCCATAAAATATTTACCTTCTAACAAATTTGCACTTTAAACTCAAAATTTATATAATATACTCAAAAAGGGTACTTTACTTACATCAATGTTACTTTTCTTTGCAATTTTGGGCCAACCTCTGGCATTCACACCAGTTTTCCACACAAAATCAATAGAGAGAACTTGAGGATCATGTGTTTCATCCCCCCAGATACATGCTAAGAAGTCACCACTTTCATGTGCCACAAATGAAAACTGCCCCGACTGAACATGCTCTGCCAAATGATGTGAGATTGTACCTCCTTGCGAAGTTACCTAATCATCAACAACCAACATTCAGCTATATCTAGCTAAATTGAACAATTATTTTATAAAATAATTAACCTCAAGTTGTTTATGCATCGTCATAATCAAATGTAAAGACTAATTCCTACGAATATCTAGGCATGACAACCTGGTGGTACCGCCCCCAAACTTGCCCTAATTTGATGGTTTTCCGTTTTGATTGGGTTTTTGGGTGTAAGTTTGGGTTTTTCCAATTTTAAACTACAGATAAGGGGAGGGTAACAGGTACCACTACCACCCTGAACCTGAATGTACGAAATTGCTTGCTTTGTTTTGGTCTTATGTTGTTGTTATGCAACATGCAAGCATCTAAATATTATCCCTATTTTTTGAGATGTTTTTGATCTTTTAATCGCTCTGAACATGTTATAAGGTTTTGTTAGATGTGTTTCCTACCCAAAATGCATTAGTTTAATTTAACAATGTTGGAAATAAAATTATTAGAAAAAATGATTTGTTCAATTTCTCATCTCCGTTGAGAATCGGGTAAAGAAACAGATAATTATATGTGATTCAGGGACGGAGACGGGTCACCATCCGATTGTTATGGCTAGTGTATATATGATTCATATGCATATGTTAGGAGCAAATATCAAACCACATGTTTAAAAGGGGCCACTTAATTACCAGTTTCACTACATAACAATATTATGTGTTATACTTATTGCTACAAGATCAACGTTAATTTTCTCATCAACTACTTTCTTTACCAACATTTTAACAATTGGTACAAAAAATTTGATTTTTTTTATAAATACTTTAAAAAAAAATTAAGTCGAAAATTCAAATATATTTCGTCTAAATTTTACATCAAATATATTTGCCAATGAGAAACTTCAACCCTGAGAGGTCACTTGGTTGAAAGATAAATTCTTCAACCCTAAAACTCGGTTCAAGACTTGGCAATAAGAAAGAAGAAGCGAATATCAAATACATTTGATATTTTGCTAATATTTCATTTCAATATTAACTAGTATAAATTAATCGACATACCCGAACGGTGAGGGTCTGGTTTTCTTTGGGATTGACAATGGAATAGTTGCCAAATGTCATCAAATAATTCTTCATGTTTTCAGCAAAGCATCTAGCATGTCCAGGTTGCAAATCAAACCTCATGGATTGAACTGAACATGAAAACAATCCCACAACAAGAACTAGAAGAAACAGAAAATAGGGTTGGTGCTTTAATTCAACCATTTTCATAATTGTTTGTGAAATGAGAAGAAGAAATTAGTGGAGGTAGCAAATAGTGGACGGTGGTCAATTAGTACTACAAGTACAATATCTTTTGATGATGTGTTTTACCAACTTTGCTTGTTACGTGGTTAAATTTCATTGGAAAATGCACGTAATTTTTTCTTTTTCCTTCAATCACATTGGTTGTTTTGTATTTATTGCATTCAACGGGCTATTACCTTTTTCCTTCTATACATTAGGAAAAATCCATTAATTTACGCAAAAAATCCCAAGTGTTACTCTTTTGCAACAAACAAAAAATAAATAAAGCATCCTTGTCAATGTAAAATAAAGCATTACTCTATTTTTTTCGTTTTTTAGTAAAGTATATAAAATTCATCAATTTAATTAGGATTTTTTTCTACTTACATCTTAAAAATATTCGGTTACACTAAAATTTCATCAAAAATTTCGACAACATCAAAATCGCCCTTACGCATCAAATTTTTTTGGTTACATCTCTCTAACTGTAAATCATCCCCTCCTCTCTCAAGAAAACATACATGGGGTTGTGACCCAAACATTAAAGATTGAATTACGTCTTTTTTTAACATTGTTAAATAGGTAAGTCACATTTTCAACGATGATTGTACGAATTTTCATGTTATTTCTTCTATTTTTTGTTTTGTTGTTTGCGTTTGGTAACCACTAGATCTGTTGTTTAAGTTTATAAATTTATGAGTTTACGTGAATTGAATTTATGGTGATACACGTAAAGGTTTACGTAAACCCACGTAAACAAAATTTACATATGCTCAGGAAAACTCAGTTTACCTAGGATAATCTAAACTGATTTTGCAAAATCCACTTGAATTTAGATAACTTGCAACTATTTCAAACCAACCTTCAAGAACTTCACTCAATCAATTGCTTTAGAGTTTTTTCTTATTCCGATAAATGGACAACCAAGAAGAAGAAAATGTTGTCGGAATTACCTATGGATTGGAACCTAATATTGGGAAAAACCCATGGTATCAGAGCTTGTCGAATTCAAGGGTCACCTACCGATTCACGCACCAAACCCAAAGAGTGCTGGGCGTGATGGGGGTGTATTGGGAAAAACCCAAATCCCACATCGGATAGATAAGACCCTTGAGAAAAGTATATAAAGAGGGAGCAATCCTCACCTTATAAGCCGGTTTTGTGGGGCTGTGTTAGGCCCAACCACGATTTCTAATACCTAAAACCACAATTATATTTCTTCTTTTTTCGGTAAAGGAATGCAAAGCTCTGCACTAGTCCAAATCGGTCCTACTAATCCAGAGTTTTCGACTAGAATACAGAAACGTTTTATGTTTCTTGATATACCAGAATTTTTAGTTGTCAACCTACCCTTATGCTAAGATGATATGTAATGACATTTTACTCAAACAGGATATCAAGTCCTAAAATAATACAAGTAAGATTCATAATGATTGATCAAATAAATACATACAGCAAAAAATGTGAAACCTTTCACCTTTGTCAAATCTACATAACATGGATAAGCTCATAAATAATAACAATTAGTTAATGAAAAGGAACACTAGATCATTGAAGAATTCCAAAACAATGTTACTCTTCAGCTTAGAAACTTGCAGCTTCAGATAATAATGTCTAACTTCATGATGTCAATGTTTCATATACGATCCATAATCTCCCCTACTCTTATTCATATTTTAAGATTCCAAAACCTAACCTCTTTTACACGGTCTCTCCACTTCCAAGCTTATGAAAACTTGTTACATTGCCTAGAAACTTATCTCAGTTGCAAAGTTCCTCTGAGCTAGATTATAATTCAACCTAGGTCTTACTGTGCTTAAGATGCACACAAAAGCCTTTTTTTATAAAGTTAAGAGTAAATGCTTATCTCAATTGCAAAGCTCCCATTCTAATTTGTACATTTCTTCAATAGATAAAAATAAGTTCTTCATTCATTTCATCAGGAACTAGTTCTTTCTACGATAATTGTAATAAAACTTCATTGATCTCAAAACAACTTTTTTTTCTTTTCAAATTATCATATGCTTTCATTCATTTCATTACAACTTTAGAGGCAAACCAAACCTAGCAATAGGTCATCCACTTGAGACTTCATACAATCATGTTGGTTTACATGTGCAATTTGTTTTTCTAACAAAGGAAATATGCAAACAGAAAGAGAGAAGTAAGCCAATGAAAACCAATTACAAAATCTCCCTCTTTGAGAAGTTTGTTTGCGCTTTTTGTTGTGCCTTTTAGCGAGATGAATACATGATTTGAGATGATGAATGACGATGAGTACCTGATTTGAGAGATAGAGATGATAGAATATGTGAATTAGGTTTCTAGGGCTTGAGTGATGAGTTTTTGGATTTAATTAGAATTTTATTTCATTTAAAGGGCACTTTAGTCATTTTTAGGTGTAACCAAAGTTTTCTAGGTTCTAGGTAGAAAATTTCTTTAATTTGAGTGGGTGTTGGACTCACTTGCACATCAAGAGAGGCCAAATTTCAAGTTTAATTTTATAAAAAATAAATTAAATCTGTTAAATTATTTAAAAAGGGATCAATATAAAAAATATGATGGATTTCCTCTGTTTAGTTCCTCTTTAGTTTTATGGTTCCTTTGGGCTTAAGCTTAAGCCCTCCTTGTTAAAAAAATTAAATAAAAATTTGATAAATTTCATAAAATTAAGAAACTATTTATTAATTATATTTACTTAGAAGCGTTGATTTTGGTTTTAACTTTGATAGCAGTTTATGTTAGTATTTTTGAAGAAATAGTTGAAGTAGTGAAAATGGAATTTGTGGAGAACTTTGAATTATATTAACTTCAAGTTCAAGAGCAGCACACTTTGTAGTGTTGGAAGATAGCTAACTTATTGCTTGCATTAGAAGGGATAGCAAGTAGCCTATTTATAAGCTTGAATCGTCGATTTTATGTTCTCTAAAGAGTTCTAGGAATAATTTTCTACACTTATTTTACATTCTTATTTTACATTATTCTAGAAATGTCTATTATTTGTAGGCTTTAGTAGAATAATCTAAAAATTAGAATGGTCTAGAAATTCGTAGCAGTTTTCAACAGTTTGGATGTTCAATAATGGAAGAAATATTATATTAAGAGCGACTAAAAGATAAACTAAGACCATTTTAAAACTAGTTTTTTCAATCATCTGATCTGATTTGATAATTATTAGTGGCAGATCTCCTTGGAGACCCATAGGAACCACTACATCCTTACTTTCCTACAAAATACCATATTATGCATATTATTTCACATAGTTTCTTACTGGCGCGCAGTGGGTAGTCATTCTTCTAATTTGCTATTGGGTGTGGCTTTAATCCCCCGTCTCTAACCAACTAAATAATGACTCGTCATATCGAATCTATCTAGATCCTTGTAAAAAGAGTGCCTCGTCACCTAAAATATCTAATACAACTTGAATCTATTATATTTCTTTTTTTTTTTTTTGGTAGATTATATTTCTATTGAGCTTATCTTGGGTGATTAAAAACACCTAAAACAAAGAATCAGCAATGAAAATGTTTGTCATTAATAAAAAAAAGGAATAATCTCATTCAATTTAGACACCTCATTATTCTTATCCTGTATAAATTAGAGATAACTTACAGTGCACATAAGAAAAATTGTATAATTAAATCATAGCAAAAGAATTATAAGATTTTATTTTTCTTAAAAAATGTCTTCAAGTGCCATAGTTGCAATCCAGCGACTGAGAAGCAGATTAGAAATGAAACAAAACTCAACCATAACATTCTGGAGTTGGTTGTTGAATTGAAATCTAGCATTTCTACACCACTGGAAAAGTAAAAATAGTCAATTAAATAAGAATCATGTACCTGAAAATTGGATTAAGAATAAATTAATAAATATGCATGCTTACCGTTCATGAAGATAACTTATCTCCTCCTTGATGGACATTGCAGTTTCTTGCAAAATCTGTACCTCTAGTTGCATTCTCTGTAACATGTTAATTAATGAAATCAAATCATGCCATGACAGTGATAAATTGATCTAATGTAAAAACCAAACTTGTGCACAATAAAAGAAATTGTGCACTTTAGACAAGGTTTGTAGAAATTAATTGTGACCGGATAATTGTGATAATGTATGACTTCCTCATATATATTTATATACTACTGAAGGACTATTTAACTTACATCAATGTGACTTTTCTTTGCAATTTTGGACCAATCCTTGGCTGCCACACCAGTTTTCCACACAAAATCAATGGAGAGTGTTCTTTGGGAATCATGTGTTTTATCCCCAAAGAAACAGACCAAGTAATCACCACTTTGATGTGCCACAAATGCAAACTGCCCCGACTGAACATGCTCTGCAAAATGATGGCTGGCCGAACCTCCATGTGTAGACACCTAATCATCATCAACAATTAAATCAAACAATTTCCTAAATCAATTCTAAAAGTGAGAATCGATTCTGACAAGATAGGTTGTTTTTGAGTGCTAGTGGAAAATCAAACAATTTCCTACTAGTATCTAGAGTGCCTTCAAAAGTATGTTTGGTTTCACTTATAAAAGATCAAAATTAATTCTAAAAGTGAGAATCGATTCTAACAAGATAGGTTGTTTTTGAGTAGAATTGATTTTATTTTCTAAATTGATTTTACTTCAAGCTAAAAATTAAAGCTTTTGAATCTTAAATTTATTTTAATAATCAAATTTGTTGGTGAACTCACTATTTGAATTTGAACAATGGTTACAAAAAAGATAGAATTTTCTTACTCAAATAAATCAATATACCTGAACAGTAATAGTGTGGTCAGAGGGCAAAGGTTGACCCTCATTTGGATTGACGATTGAGTAATTGCCAATTGTCATTGAATTTTTCTTTATGTCTTCAGCAATGCATCTAGTAACTCCAGTTTGCAAATCAAACCTCATGGATTGAACTAAACATGAAAACAATCCTACCACTAGAACAAGAAGAAAGAGCAAATGTGGTTGTGGGTTTGATCCAATCATATTCACAAATAAATGTCCTAATTGTGTTGATTTCGAATGGTGGAGGGTTGTTTCTCTGATACATGTATATGTACAAAATCAACTTGTTTCCAATTTTAGATAAATAAATTATTATTTAATAAAGACTATTTAATATCATTTAAAAGATTGTCATAAAAAATATTATTTGCCAGAATTATGATAGCAATGGTATTTACAATTTTCAGTAATAAAAATAAATATTTACAATTTTCAATTCAAAGTTTGACTAAACATAAAAAAAAATAAAATCAATGTTTGACTCAATGTTAAAAGGATATATCTTTGACTTAAAGTTCTAGATCCGAGTCCACTAATGCCTTTGTAGGAAAATAAATAATTTGATAAAATAAACGATATTCATTAATATATCGATATAATATAGATTTAAAGTCGCTAAAAACAAACTAGATAATTTTGTGAACAAACTCATAACATTCATGTTAATAGTATAAAACGGCAGAGTACCTATATATGCTTACAAAATATAACTATATTCAAGTCTCCAGTATATTCATGTCTCTATATCTACAAACGTTGACGATGTCAAAATTATTGATTGGATATGCACTTTGCTTAAAGCTAGTCTTTCAACCTGGATCAAATAAACACCGCACTAAGACGAGAAAGCAAAAACACACCGCACAAAGACAGAAAACTATAACAAACAAAATCGTACAAAAATGACTAAATCACAAAAAACAAAAGAAAGAAGACCGAAAATACGTGAAAATCACTTATTTAACTAAAACAGACAGAAAAACATTCGGAAGGGGAGAGTCTCCGGGAAAAAATATAAATGTATTAAATTTTTTTGAATTTTAATTATAAATTACGGTGTATGCCTCTAAAAAAATGTCTATGTTGAATGTTTCAAAAAATTCAGAAAATTAGTTTTTTTTTTGTTGATGAATAGAAAATTAGTCTTTTTTTTATTACAAGGAAAGGAAAAAACTTAAACAAGCAAAACTAACTAGATCGCTGCCTCAAGACACCAGAGGCATCCGTCAAAAGCACATGCACAATTTGCAGAGGGGAAGAGCCCCGCAACTTTAAACCGACGTCCAATTGAGCACCATGTTTAGCCAACCAGGGATGACAAAAAGAGACCCAGCCGACCTATTAGCATGAAGGCGAAGCCAATTATGAGCGTCATCAGAGACAAAACCCGAAGAGTTGATAAAATTACAAACTATCCAAAGTACATGAGAAATAGAAAATTTAGTCTATGGACAGTGAAATGAAAATATATTTCTGTAAATATAAGGGTTTTTAAATTATTCCTTAATCTATAAAAATGAGCCTTTATACTCTTCAAATTTGTCAATTTACGATCAAAGCGTCCATCGTTAGATGTGTTTGTCTAGATTTGGGTTGTTATGTGATTGACTTCCTTTGGAAAATACACGTAATTTTTCTTTTTTCTTCATTTCCATTGGTTGCTTTTATACGTGGTTTGACAAATTGCTAATCAACACTTTTGTTTGGTGATTATTTTCTTTCATTTGAGAACAAATTCTGCATATACTCTCTCTCCAATCAGTTCACTGACACATATTGAGAGAAATTGTGCATTACATGCTTGAGTGGGAAAAATCTTGTCACCCGATGCTAACCAAGGTTAGTCCATCAGTGGTATGTGTGTACCTGTACCAATACTTGACTTTGCGCCACCTTTCACGAGATCTTTGGCACTGAAGATGTTTCACCACACATAGCTTGGACTTGTACCAATTTTTGCCCTGAAGAAATATGTTCTTAGAAAATACTGAGCCTTCTAAGTGTGTTATGTGATGTGATGCCAATGAAGATACATTACACGCTCTTTTTACATGTCCTCAGTCGATTCAAGTATGGTAAGCATTGAACCTATAAGATGATGTAGAGAAGATCATCAATGATTTGATAACTCGACAACAATAGTGTTTCAGCTATTGTCTCAACTCCAACCATCACAATGTCATTTATTTTCATATATTCTTTGGAGAATTTGGAAGCGGCATAATTTTGAAGTTACGGCAGCAGGTGAATGAAACAATATCACAAGTCTTCATGCATAAGTTATAAGACTAGACGCTTGCACAAGAGATGAGATGAACCTCATATACACCAGCTACAAGTATTACATTAGATCTGAGCAATGCAAACATCATATGATGAAGAAAGAAAAAAATAGTCCCGTGTAGATTTAAATGTAATATTGATGCTTCTTTCTCTTCCGCTCATAATAAGGTTGGTATTGGTATGTGCGTTTGCGATACCGATGGATGTTTTGTTCTGGAAAAAACCACTTGCTTTGCTCCATCACTACACCATTTTTGACTTTAGGCAACGACGAATTAGGCAACGACTGGAAAACCGTGGCTTAAATGGGTAATAGTCGACGGTTCTATGTACGTTGACAACTTTTTCTACTTTGTTCATAACCCTGTTAAAAACCGTCGCCTGTTCTCTTTAGGCCACGGTCATAGGTCGTGGGAGTAACTCAACCGTTGCCTATTCTTTATTAGCAACGTCATTTGGCGTAGATATTTAAACCACATTTGAAAACCATGGTACTTTCTTACTCAAAACGCAACTTTTAAATAACAGTGGCATAAACTTGTTTTGGCCACGTTTGTGTAATAAATCCAGCCACCCGATATAACGTTGCTTATAACATTAAAACTGTGAGATCGCACCCTAAACGTTTAGGCAACGGATTTAGTGCCTTTAGCCACGGTTTTGTGTTGTTGCCTAAAGCAAAAAATGTTGTAGTGCTTTATGCTTGGTAATTGTTAATGAGGCATTAGGACTTTGTCAATTGTTGCAGTGGGTGCCTGAATTAGGCTTTGATAACACAAATTTTTCTCTGGATTCAAAGATTGTCGTTGGTGCTTTCAATGGAAACAATAATAGTATCAACGACTTTAGTAGCATTATTATTTCTTGTAGAGAGTTGTTTAGCACTCCTTTTAGTAACTATAAGGTAGAGTTCAACATGGGGAAAGAAAACGGGGTCATTTATTAATTAGCACATGCAACTCTGTTAGAAGTTAGCTCCCAATTGTTTATTGATGTACCACCTTGTATTAACAACTTACTATCTAATGAAATGAGTTGAATTTCTTCCTTTAAAATTAACGACAAGAGAACTCAAGAGATTTTTTGAAAAATGTCTCTAATACTCTTGTATTAGTTTTGGGGGTAATTGGATTAAAAATTATTGAACTTCCAAATAATGTACGATATGTTTTACTCCATTTGTTTGAATAACCTACCTTCTCAAATATTATCCACCCTTCACCTAAGCCCCGTTATAAGAAGAAAATACCTTAAAGTGTGTATTTTACATTGACTGTTTAGAAACTCTTCAAGCCTATGGAAATATGACAGATGTTGGTCTATATGGCTATTATGTTACCAAGCTAAAGGGGGTGAATAGTTTTTTGAAAAGTTTTTTCGGAGTTTTAGTGAAAACCAATTTTAACAAAATTGACTATTGAAATCGTGCTCGAACAATCACAAACAATGAGTCAAAAGGACCAAAATATTTGCAATAAGATTTAATCTTAGAATTGAGAGATTCACCATACAAATCTTATTATACAATCAAACTTTAATCAACCTTGAAAAATGTACAAAACTTATAACAATTTCAAACCAAACCTAAGTGAACAAAAACACTAAGCTATCAAATTAAAACACAATACATGTGTGATTGAAGAATTGAATAGATTTTGCAATCAATTGATTTAAGCAAATTATATGAAACCTAATTCAATGGATTAGATTAATTTTCAATGAAAAACAACTTAGATCAATACTAGCAATTATCCTATCAATTATTCAATTAATCATATGCAATAGTAAAAAGTAAAGAGGATAGGGAAGAGAGATAACACCAATATTTTTATAGTAGTTCACTCTTTCTCGTCCTCGCTAGAGCTACGTCTACTCTTCTTGATGAAGTACTCCTTTACCAAGGTCATCCATTAAGTAACAAATGTTGATTACAATGTGTTTACAAGAGTTCCTTGAAATTAAACCTAATTCTTCAACCCCTATGCAAACACTCCCCCAATTTGGTGCTCCTTGAATCTTCGGATCCTTGATTACCCGTGCACCCCTTCGAACTCTTCACTCAAGTCTTTGATGCTACGTCCGGTAAACAAACCCCCTTCGACTTCAAGAACGGTTAGAAAGACCCCCAAGTCCTTTGAAGATGGAATGAGATTATTCACTTCCTTTGAAGCCTTGATTAAGCCCAATCAATCTTCTTGAGAGAACCAACTTACAATCCCTACTAGAACCCTAGCAAATCAATGTGACTCAATGTACAAAGTGATTCTAAGAAAAAGTTTTTAATCTTGAAGAATGTATGAACAATGAGTTTCTGAGACCTAGAGAGAATAGTTGCAAATGATTTAATAATTTGGGAGTTATGAGGAAGAGACTATTTATAGAGAGGGGTGACAAGACTGAATTTTTGCACAAAAACAACATAGTGAATCGATTCACTAAATGAGTGAATCGATTCAGACAGCAAAAAACAACCCAAAAATGCATGAAGGATGAAACGATTTAGTGAATGTATGAATTGATTCAAGTGAGCCCAAGATGAAGATTGATACAATTCAACCTTCTGTTGAATCGATTCAAGTGTAAGTCAGAGAGTTTTGGTGAGACGATTCAAACTGAAACGAGTCGATTCAAGTGTGAATCGATTTAGGAAGATGTGAATCGATTCATCAGAAGTCAGAAACTTTGATGAGTCGATTCAGTGTATTTTGAATCGATTCAGAAGGCATAAGATGACATATGACATTTTTTTACAAGGACACAATTGAATCCTAACTCAAGACACATAGATGCTGGGTGCTTAAACATGCTAATCATAAAGCGAACAAAAACATGATAAACTAAACTAAAGAACATCATCAAAAACAAATAAAGTAAAACTTGATAGGCTACAATCTCCCCTATTTTGATGATGTCAAATAGTTGATGATGACTCCCCCTGACATATAGCATAGAAAAGAATGAAACGACAAAAACAAAAGAAGAAGGATAAAGGTAACAAGGAAACATCAACATATAGGAAACATCAACATTTCTCCCCCTTTGACAACGTCAAAAAGAATTTTTAATGCAACATAAGAAATAAAAAAAGCTAAAATGAAACAACACAAGTGACAATCGCAATTGAACACTAGTGCAACATGCAAAAAAAATGGCACAAGAAAAGAAATGTACGCATCTGAAAAGAAGGTAACACAATTAATAAATTAAGAAGATGCAATTGTTTATTTAAAGCAAGAGGTATCCAAGATACCTAGTTCCCTACGGATCTTGAGAAAAGATTCGGATAGTAGAGGTTTTGTGAAAATATCAGCAAGCTGATTTTTAGTGTCAACTTACTTAAAAGTTACATCCTTCTTTTCAACATGATCCCTAAGAAAGTGGTGCCGAATCTCAATATGTTTAGTCCTTGAATGTAAGACAGGGTTCTTGGTTAGATTAATGGCACTAGTGATATCACATTTGATTGGAACGCAACCTAATTTTAACTCATAGTCAAGGAGTTGTTGTTTGATCCATAAAATTTGAGAGCAAAAACTCTCGACTGCCACATATTCAGCCTTTGTGGTAGAAAGAGAAACGCTATGTTGCTTTTTACCATGCCACGAGATCGAACAATTTCCAAACAAATGACACGTACCACTTGTGCTTTTTTTATGTGACTTACAACCGGCAAAATCAGAATCCGAAAACCCTACTAAATAGCAAGAACTTCCCTTTGGATACCACAATCCAAAATTTGTGGTTCCACTTATGTATCAAAAAATTCTTTTTACTATATTTAAGTGTGATTCCTTGGGGAAGGCTTGATATCTAGCACACATACAAACACTAAACATGATATCGGGTCTACTTGCGGTTAAATAAAAGCAATGAGTCGATCATTCCTCGGTATCTCTTACCATCTACCTCAATACCGGTTTCATCTTTGTCAATTGATAGTGCGGATGCCATAGGAGTTGAGATAGATTTGCAATCTTGCAAGTCAAACTTTTTGAGAAGTTCTAGTGCATACTTTGTTTGACTTAAGAAGATAACATCGCGAGTTTGCTTTATTTGAAGGCCAAGGAAAAAAGTGAGCTCTCCCATGAGGGACATCTCAAACTCCCCCTGCATCAACTTAGAGAATTCTTGACAAATAGTGTCATTAGTAGAACCAAAAATGATATCATCGACATAGACTTGAACTAACAAGATATCTTTACCTTTACGTTTACTAAACAAAGTGTTGTCTACATTTCCACGAGAGAACGCTTTTTCTAACAAAGCCATAAGCCGACCATCATCCAACTCCAAAACACATCCCATTGATGGACAGAGAAAACTATCATGCATACAGATTACACAATTCCCTTTGGAAACACCCAAATCTGAAGCAGCAACAGAAAACGGACATACCATCCCTAAGATCAAAACCATATCCCCTAAACTTGTCAACTTCACCCACTTCATCTCCTTCTCATTAAGCTTAAATAAATCAATCCTTACAGGATCAGAACCACTAGGGAAGTGGATACGTTTACACTTGTAAACTTCTGCTAACAACAACTCACCCTCGCTCTCCCATAAGAATTTTATGTGCTCGCTATTAACCAAAGGCTCATCCATTAATCGAACACTTGAGTCTGGTGCATACATAATTGTTCTACCAGCTTTGTCGACTACATAAATCCGCCCTTTGAAAAGACAAATGTCTCCTGTGCTAATTTCTATGGCAGTCACCACTTTCAAGTCCTCATCGCCGCATTTTAAAAGTGAACCTTGTGGCATACAATTGAACATGCCGAGAACTAGAGGTTTTTTTCATGGGATGTGACAGCAATAACATGATAATAAGTGTACATGTAGTAATTGTGATGGGGCCAATTCTCACGGGCAAAATCATTCTCCATGATGAAATTGCTTCCCACATGGAGGACATATAATTTGTCGAAGTCGAGCACGTGAGGGAAAGGATAAGGTAACACAAATCGCAAGAGTGGGTGGATGAGATGGGTTTTACCACTTGACTTTTGCCAAATTTTGATCATCTATCAACACATGAAGAAAATAGAGCACAATGTGATAGCTTGGCGCACAATTTAACTAGTTAGAAGCATTTGCATTTACATTTTCTTCATCAGGCATGTGCTCTTTATGTGATTTTTCTGAAGCAGCACACTGGACACTAAAACTTGATTGTTCCTTTCATCAACCTTCAAGTAATATAAGCCATGACTCTCTTCAGCTAAACCCATCTTCTTCAAACTGTTCATTTCCTGTATTAAACATTCATTAGCTTCAAATTGCAGAATGCAATTTTGCTCTTTAGACAACTTTGATACAGAAATAAGATTCACAGCAAATTGAGGCAAATAAAGAACATTATCTATGCTCAATTCCTGTGTTAATCTTACTTGTCCTCTGCAATGTGCTTTTATAGTATTACCATTAGGTAGATTTACACTTATATGTTTAATTTTAGTACAATTACCAAACCATTTCAAATCAAAACAGGTATGATGTGTAGCCCCTGTATCTATAATCCATCCAGTATCAGCATGATTATTATCAAAATTAGCATAACATGAATTACCTCCACTAAATGAAGAGTAAATGATACCTTTCACCACATTTGTTGAACACTTTGTCACCAGGTTACTCTTCTCCAATAGAGACATCAAATTCTGATATTGATCCTTAGTAAGAGTGACTCCTGCACTTTCTTCATTTCTACTAGTGGATGTAGTCTGCACTTTACTTTTTGCATCTTCTCCATCAACCATATTAGCATAAGAGTTTCCTGCACCTCCTCCCCAATTTGGTGGGTATCCATGCTTCTTATATTAAGTATCCACAGTGTGGTTAGTTCTTTCACAGAAAGTACAATATCTTTCATTTCCATTTCCTCTTCCTTAATAAGCATTGTTTCCTCTACCTCTTCCAAACTACTTTTGGCCATTCACTGCATTAACCAATCATGCATCATCCTCTAGTGGTGTATTCTGAACATTGCTAACACCATATTGCAGTTTCCTTTCTTGTTGCATAACCATAGAAAATACCCTATTTATTGGTGGCATTGGATCCATTAGCAAAACCTGAGAAGCCACTCCTTGATACTCTTCATTCAAACCAATTAAGCCCACTGTATTTTCTATGAAAATCACACTCTGTGCATTAAAAGGTGTAATTGAGTTAATAGAACAAGATTGTTACATCTTTGCCAAGCACTCCAATTCAAGTCATCATCATCATCATCCGGAATTGGAATAGAACCATCAACAAACTTGAACTTGTTCTTCATAGTTAAAGCTCTTCTCATCTTCATGGACCAAGCATGATAGTTAAAGCTCTTCTCATCTTCTCATCAGTTAATTGTGGTGTAACACTGACAGTTGAAGAATTTTCTGATGAATGAACAAAGAACGGATCAAGACTTTGATCCAGATTTTGATTGTTGTTTCTCACTATGATTTCAACAAAAACAACTTATCAAAAATTGAATTGATCAAAAGGAAATCGAATCGAACAAAAAACGAATCAAGATTGAAACTTGAAACAAAGAAATTTTTTGATGAAAAATGGAAGAAGAAGAAGAAGAAAGAAAGATTTGTGTTCTAAACATTGAATCATGTAATCAAACACAAGAATTTAGAGTAGTTGCAATTGCGGAAGCAAAGTAAGCTTGAACTTGCTTTGATACCATTAGAAAGTCCTCTAGAAGTTCTCAGACACCTACTTACATACAAGACTATGTCTGCAGTTCAACAAGTGGTCACTACCCTATGGCCAAGTTCATAAGTTATTCAGCTCTCTCTCCTAAGCATCTAGCTTATGTTTACTCTTTGAACACTAAGATTGAGCCCACTAGTTATCTTTCAGCTAGTAAAGACTCTAGGTGGTTAATTGCTATGCAGACAGAGATAGAGGCACTCAATGCAAATAATACTTGGGAATTTCTTGATCTTCCCTCAGATGCCATATCCATGGGTAGTAAATGGGTATATAAGATCAAAAGACATGCATATGGCACTATAGAGCGTTTCAAAGCACGTTTGGTTGCACAAGGCTTTAGTCAAACTGAAGGGCTTGATTATTTTGAGACATTCTCACCAGTTGCCAAGTTATCAACCATTAGGGTACTGCTTTCTCTAGCATCTATTCATGGCTGGTATTTACATCAATTTGATGTAAATAATGCCTTCTTACATGGAGATTTACATGAAGCAGTGTATATAAAGGTCCCTAAAGATGATACTCCTCCCAAGCTTGTCCAAGTTTGCAAGCTCCTCAAATCACTTTATGGTCTTAAGCAGGCTAGTAGACAATGGTTTGAGAAGCTTACTCAGTTTCTTTATGCTCAGGGTTTCACTCAAGCTACTACAGACCACACATTGTTCACCAAAATCACTACTACTTTCTACCCTGTGGTCTTAGTATATGTGGATGACATTACTTTAGCAGGAACATGTCTGAAGGAGTTTCATTCACTGACACAGGCTATGATACCATCAGAGAAGAATAAACTGCATCGATGAGAGAAGAAAAGCTCCAAAATGTAGAAAAGTTGTAACTGTTTTCATTAGCTTGTAAAGGTTTAATACATTTAGTTATACACACATTGGTGCCAGCACATAACTACTCTAACTAACTAGGTGCAAATGAAATTACAATTGAAATTAAAATGTACATGTAAATGCTTCTAACTAGTTAACTTGCGCGCCAAGCTAACGCGTTGTTCTCTATTTTCTTCATGTGTTGATATCATCCAAGGGCGTAGGCTTTGTTTTTGTTGTTGAGGTGGTTTGATGAGATAGAAGTTTTGTTTGGAGAGGTAATAGAAGAAAGTGTTGTTGTTGATGGAATCAATGTCTTCAGCGTCTGAGCGCCGTGGGAATTTGAGGGGTATAAACTTTAAGGGTAAATTGTTATAATGGTAATTCGGGATGGAGGAAGAACGCCAACTGGAACAAACTGATCGGAAGTGAATGAGATTGAGTTCAACATCAACATTGATTCGTTGCAATATCAGATTGAGAAAAGATCTTTTGGGAGTGCAGACCAATCTGCCCCCGCCATGGATGCAGTAGAAACAATTTAGGATCTGTAAGTAACAAGTAGCGCATTAGATTAAACTTCAATCAATGTAGAAGCAGAACTAACTTATAATTCATATCAATACAAAGGGATGCAATAGGAATACAGAATTATGTCACATTGATATTATTCTACATGTAATGGGACTTTGAAGAAAACACAAGTCATGCTATTTTATATGGAATACATATAGAACTCAAAGATTCTCAATAGCACCGACACTGACACACATAATTACATTCAATTGACTTATTTTCTCAAATTTGTATCGATGTCGATGTGTTCAGTGTCTTGTTCATAGGAGATATTTCTTATTTCTCTTAATAATAGCTTTCCTCCAAATCATCATCGTGAGAGTATAACAAATTGAAAACAATGAGAAAATCATGAATAACAGTGTGATTGATGAAATTTCTTAAATCATACAGTATACCGAATTTGATTTTGCTTGGTGCAAAGAAAATCATATTATCTGAATTATATAGAATGAAATTGATCACATTGTCCAGAGTTTCGTACCTTACATTGGTTGACTAGATCGTCCGAATAGAACAGAAGAAATCACAATGGTGGAGAATGGTGGTTACAATGCTGTGGTTTTTGCCGAGAGAGAGTGAGTGAGTGAGGCTGAGGAAATGTAGATTTGTTGTCATATTTTTAGAGGAATTGAAATTATATTTTTATTTTTTGACAAGATTATTATTTATATTTAGTAATTACTATTGTATAGATATATTTATTTTTAACTTGTTTTGGATGATTTTATCAAATATATATTTTTAGAGAATTTGATTATGAATAAATCTTTTGTAACAATTCTAATGGTTTGATCTAGTGGTAAAAAGACACGTCTTGAGTTCGAAAGTCTTCGCGGCCATAGATTGGGACACCACCCCCGTCTTAAACTTTTATTGGCAACAGAAAAATGAATCAATTGCAACAAAAATTGTAAGAGAAAAACATATGAATAATTAAAAGAACACAACTTTATTAATTCGACACCAAAAATCTTAAGATCGATCATGACTAATTTCTTATACTAAACTATACAGGTATAATCATCATCAACATCATTATAACAAGATCACAAGAACTTCATTAAAACCGGAATGTAACCAAAACATCATTACTTTGTATTATAGTATTGAAGTTCATGGTTGTCAAACTCGCTAGAAAGTAAAACCAAGTGGATACGAACATATAATCTTTTCTATGGCAGATTAAGGTAGACTCGTATAGAATGGTATATTCTTACAAGTTCATGACGTTTTTACGAGTCCGTGAGTTTTTTTTCGAGAAAACAAATATTCTTTGTTTAACTTTTTATAATTAACTGTACTCAAATATTAGCAAAGAAGGCATCAAGGAAAAGCTAGACATCTCGACAAGGTTGTCACCCTATAGTTGCTCCCATCCTCTACCACCTACTTTAAAATTTTATTAAAAAGGGAAAAACTGTACAAAAGGGAGGGCCTAGGCCAAAACCTTAAAAAATAACGACAAAAGTGGGAACTAAGAAAATATAAAATTCGGAAGACCAAGTTTGTCCCTGTAAAAATCCTGCTTAAGAAAAATAGGCAAATAAACCCACCAAACAACATTTGTAATAACATTACCATTACTAATCAGCTTATCAGCACAAGCATTTCATTCCCGACAAAATGTGACGATAAAATGTGAATTCCAACATGTAAACAATTGTACCACCGATTCTAAAGCCTCTAATATTCCAATATAAGACCTTCATTGAGCCGTAGGAGTAATTGCACCCTTAGGCAGGGTTTTGCAGGCAACTTGATGGAGTTGTTTTTTCATCAAACACATCTTCATCAATTTTAAATATTTCAATCATCCATACATCCACCATTCATCAAACACAAATTCGAAAAGAAAAAAAAATTATGAAATTTAAACATCTTGGAGGGGGCTCAGCATCAAATCAGTTTATTGGTACTTCGAATCTCAAAATAAAAAATCGAGAACCAGTCGATTTGATTCGGTTTAATTACATGTATTAAAAAGTGAACTTACATCATGTGTAATTCTTTATTTTGTATTCTTTTGACAAAATAATTGTTCTGCATTGCTGCTCTAATTTGTTCAAAACGCCAATAGCCTCCGATTAAGGTTAGCTCAGTTGGTTATAAGTCGACTCACCGTATGATCGTGGATTCAAATCTTGTTGTCGGTGTGAGAACTTTGGGTGGTGACTGGTGATTTATAATGTAAGTACCAATACCTCCACCTCTATTAGTCATTAGCCGAGCTGTGAGGTTTGCATAAACGCTGATGAGAACATTTTTACATCATGGAAAAATGCGACAGTGTAGTCGAATATGTCGTTGTGGTGTTGTTGATGAGACTTCAAGTTCCACAGTAATGTTTGCAGACCGCAACTTAAAACCCTTAATGTTGCAATTCAAAGTTCAGTTCTATACCATGAAGTAAAAACACGGAAACCACGTACATGACATTGACACATCTAATACCAATAATTATTTTAAGGGAAATGTTAACTAGTTTATCTGGGGCACTGGTTAAGGATCTTAAATGGTAACTTTTTATAAAAGTTTGTGTAATCAGTGCATTGGAAATTGAAAACTTTTACATTTTAAAAGAATAATTAATTAATTTAGCATGTTTAAAGAGTGTCTCGGGGACACTAGCTAACAAGACTCTTATTTTAAAAATATATATATAATGATATGCCGGTGTTGTGTCGGTATACAATGACACATACATACACCGGGTGTCTCAGCTACATTGGTTGTATTTCACCTACTCTCATCACCAATTACTTCTTATATAACAGAAGGCTATTCAAATATACATCAAATTAACAAGAGAAACATATTAAAGCAACACCCGATTACTTTGATTCATTTTTGCCCCAACCCTTTGACCTCAAAACATAGTTGTTGAGCATGTAGAGTTTACTCCAATTTAATTCCTCAGCACTTCAACTTTGCTGCATTTTCATACAGTGGCAATAGTGAGAATGACCATCCTTATTTTAATTTTCACTGGCAATATCCCATATTTTTATTAGTGGAAGTAGAATTTAGAAATCCTCACAATAGAAAATATAATGCACTCTAAAAAAAAATCCATTTCTATTATTACCAAAGATCCACTCTAAAATAACACTTTTTAGAAACAACCTTAGCCTTCATCGTTAGTTTATCCACAGTCTAATCATAGTCAACCTTAACGGTAATCTTCCACATTATAACGGACACCAATTTTATTTTCAGAGGCTTACTTAGCTTAACGATCAACACACTTTCCGTTTAATCTGTGTCTTCGCCAATGCTCTTCGATCCTCTCTTATCAACTTGATTCGGTTACCTTTTAACACTGTGTTAATCACCTTCACATGTTATAGAATATTTCAGTGGAGCTATCTTTCTCATAACAGATTCAGATCTCATCGTCGGGGTTATTGGTCCTTACATAGACGTCGAACTCCAGTGAGATTACCGCCTTGAATGACAAAATGTTATGTTTATTCCTTTGATGTTGATGTCATCTACGAAGTATTTCGGCTCCTTAGGACGTAAAACAATACAGAGAATGTCTACGGCGATACTAAGGAATTTGATAAGGACGAAGATTAATGCGATGAGCCAGCATAAGGAGCAGCAATTTCGGTTCCAACATTGTTTCTAGCGATTGTATTGTTCATAGCGGCGAGCATTATCAGAAGGTTCCTACGAGCATTCACAGACGCATTAAAATTCTGTAACTTGCCACCAATTTCCCTAAAAGATGGGGGCAAGTTACAAAACTTACAGGTGTTTGAGAATGCTCGTCGGAATCTTCAGAGAACGCTTGTCACTACAAACAATACACTCGCTAGAAACACTGCCAGAACCGACATTGTTTTTTGCTGCTTCCACTACAAACAATACACTCATTGTGTTCCTTAGTATCGCCGCCAACATTATCTACCTCGTTTTTTGTCTAAAGGCGCCGAATTACTCCATAGAACACATCAACATCAAAGGAATAAACATAATTGTCATCTACTGTGGAGATCTCGCGACATCACTATAATAGCCAATAACCCTAACAACAAGATAAGAATCCATCATGAGAAAGATAGCTCTACTATGTAACAATGTTTTGCCAACTTTTTATCAGCCGTCAAAGAACATGAAGGTGGTTAAGACGGTGTTAAAAGGTAAAAGAAATGAGTTGATAAGTGAGGATCAAAGAGGGTTGGTGGAGATACATACTTAACGGAAAGTGTCATGATCGTTGTGCTGATAGTGCATGTAAAAGTAAAATTTGATTTTCTTAAATGCTGAATTGGTCCCTTAATTTGATTTCAAGTATCGGTTTGGTCCTATAAGTAATAAAAGATCCGTTTAGGTCCCTTAACTTCTTTATTTAAAGTATCAGTTTGGTCCTTTATGTTAATTTAATTCAATAAAACGTTAAGTTTAAGGATCAAACTAATACTAATTAAATAAGTTAAGGGACCAAAATGTAACTTTTTTTGCATTAAATTAACAAAAGGGATCAAACCGATATTTGAAATAAAATTAAGGGACCTAAACGGACTTTTTATTACTTATGGGATCAAACCGATACTTGGAATGAAGTTAAGGGACCAATTGAGCATTTAAGCCAATTGGATTCTATTAAAACGTGAAAAAATACACTTAAGTTGATTATGATTTTATAATGGATAAACTAATGAGGAAGGCCACATGTTCTTTCTAGGAAGTGTTATTTTAAAGTGGACCTTTGGTAATAATACAAATGAAATCCTTCTGAAATTTTATATTCTTTTAGATTATTATAGATATGATTAGTATATTGCTTTTACTTAAATAAATATATTGCTTTTACTTAAATAATTATAAATAGTATACTGGCATAGACTTAAATGTAGAGATTATATGGATTTTATATACATGACAATTTAGGATACTACCGTATTTATATTTAACATTAACTGTTGGACATCAATAACTTTAGAATTTTTCTTTCTCATTTATAAAAAGTTAGGAAATTGAATATGCTTAGCCATTAAATTTTTCTTTCTCATTTATAGACTTAAGTATCATAAGATCTTATTCAATCTCCTCTTTCTCTTCTCTCCTTCTCAAACTCTAGACGTCACCCCTTTCTTCTTCTTCTTTTTAGAGTGGTGATTTTTGGTTGACCCAAAAATCACCCCTCCGAATTGTTTTTCCTTCTATCCTAATTGAATAAGTGATTTCACATATTTTCTGTTTTCTTTCGTTTGTTTTTGTGTTTTCGTCGTCTCTGAACGACTCTGTTTGTTTTGATTTCACGTATTTGTGCGGTGTGTTTTTTGATTTCCCGTCTTAGTGCGGTGTTTATTTGATTCAGGTTGAAAGATTAGCTTTGAGCAAGTGCATATTCGATCAATGACAATGACTTTGGCATCGTCAACGTTGCAGATCCGGAGACATGAGTATTCAGGAGACATAAATATAGTCATATTAGTCATATTTGTACGCATAGATACTTTGCCGTTTTATGCTATTAACATGGATGCTGTGAGTTTGTTCACAGATTCATCCTCTTTGTTTTTAGCGAATTTAAATTTGTATTGTATCAATATACTCTATCAATTTGAATGAATGAATATCGTTTATTTTTGTTAATTTTTTTTTTATTGATAAAATTAGCTTTATTGTTCATTATGGAACGAGTTGCTAACTTACACTAAAAAGTGCAAGTTACTTATGCATGACAATTATAGTACGTGACCAATTATTTAATGACGTGTAAACTTCCACCATGATTGTGTATGAAGCTAGATACTTTTTTATTTGATTTTATCCTTACTCATTCCTTGACCAAAAGGGCCAGGAACTAACATTGATTTTTTTTTCTTCTTCTAGAACCTTTGCTAAGAAGACATTTCAAATAAGATGAGCTCTTATGTTGACTATTAATGATTTTCCAACGTATGGTAGTTTGTCTAGATGATGTGCTTATGGCCAATTTCCATGCCCTTCTTGCAGCATACACACTCAATTTATATGACTCAAACATGGCTAAAAGTTGTTACATTAATTGTAGTTCAAATCGCGACTTGAGTCCTAAAATTCAGGATTTTGCAATTTTACTTAACTTCAACGACTCAAATCCATAGCAGAATCTTAAAAAAGGCAAAATCCTATAAAAATCACACAAAATCGCGAACTCCGTTCAAAATCGCAGGATTTTAAATGATCTGGAAGGATTTTGTTCATTTTTTGATACGGGTCAATTTTTGACCTCATTCATCAAATGATCTGATTTTTACCCATGACCCGGTTATGTAATGGAGGAAATGATGAGATTGATGAAGATGAACGTGTTGATATGATGAGGGATAATCCATATAATTGGCGATTTTTTTGTTATTCATGTATTTTGTTAGGCATCTAGTCTTTGTCTTGAAACTTAATAGCCAATTACTCACTTATGATCAAGTATTTTGTCAGGCATCTAGGATTTGCTAAGTATTTTGTTTAGGTTGTTTAGTATTATTATGACTACTAAAGAATATTTGACACCTAGAATTTGAGTCATTTATGTACATGTATTTTGTGGACTTGAACTTTATGTTTTGGTAGAATCTTTGATTTTGATTGCGATTTTACGATTTGCGATTTTGCTATCCTATATTGATTCTACAAAAGTCCTTGAGTAAAATCTTTTGATTTTGATTGCAATTTTGCTGATCCCTTTCGACCTGAAGTAAAATCTCGATTTTGACAACCTTGGTTATAGTGGCCATAGATGTTTCTTGAAGCAAGGGCATAAATACTAAAATGTTGCAAAGTCGTTTGATGGGACTAAAGAATCAAGACTTAGACATTCTCTAACAAGTGGGTAAATTGTACTAAATCAAAAATCACTCTTGGTAAGTTGAGTTAAAAGTTTACTAGGGTGGTAAGAAACACATGGAAAAAGGAGAAGCATTTTCTTCAACTGGCCTTATTGGGAACATAGTTCAGTGCGTCATAAACTTGATGAGATAGAAATAGAGAAGAATGTGTGTGATAACGTGCTTAATTAATACAATTTTGGGTCTTGGTAATTGTATATAGCCTAAACAAGTGTTTATAAGTTAGGGTAATACTTACCTCATAAATCGGTTTTGTGGGATGTGTTAGGACTAACCACAATTTTAAGAAAACTTTTTAACTCAAGTGACAAGGAAGACCATATTTTTGTTCTTCTATGAACAAATTATTTACTAAAAATAAATGATATTGATTCATTCAAAGTGATAGATCTATGCAGTGAAATTAAAGGGGTGAATTTACGAACAAATTCACAACATCCATAACAATAGCATAAAATGGTAAAATACATAAGCCTACAAATATGATTATATTCAAATCTTTGAAATACTCATGCCTCTGTACAACGTTAACGACGACAAAGTCATTGATTGGATCTGCACTGAATCGAAGCTGATATGACAATCTAATCCGAACAAACACCTGGACAACGTCGCACTAAGACGGCGGACAAAACAACGTCGCACTATAAGACGACCGAGGAAATCAAGAAAGAAATTTCTAAATAGATGTGAAAATCACTTATTTAAATGAAAGGGAAAGAGAAAAACAATTTAGAGGTGTGATATCAGGTCAAAACTTGAACCTAAATCACTTCTCTTTGGTGGATGAAGGAAAAAAAATCTAGGATTTTAAGTAACGGCTCACTAGAGAGAGCGTGGTTTTTTTTTCATGATCTCAACAAAATAATTGTTTAAATTTTTTTAACCATTATTTTGCATAGTTTTTTTTTTGTAGTTGCCAGGGTTTGAACCCCGAAAGTTACATATATATTATGCATTGTCTCTACCAACTGAACTAAGTTCACGAAGACTTATCTTGCATAGTTTAGTAATATTGTGAAATTTATAATTCAAAATAAAAATTGTAATAATATAAAAATAAGGTTTAATACATAAAAGATCCATCCTAGTCCACTACAAATTTTGTTGTTGGGCCCAACAAATGAACCTGTTTGATGGAGTATCTATTAACCTAACCCTATATATTTGAAAACCTAATACATTAGCGCCGTTCCTCTTCCTCCCTTGCTCAATCCTCCTTTTTCTTAGCGCCGCTCCTCTTCCTTCTTCTGTCTGATTTCAAGTTCAAGTGATGAGGAATGGACTCTCTTTTGCCAGCAAGATATTCTAGATCTTCAAGTACTTGTAGCATCTTTGATTCAATTTCTTTGTCAAATGAAATGAAAGAAGCATTGAAGAAATTCCATACCTTGCTAGGACTAGAATGAGATCCAACTTCAAGATCGCATCTATAGACTTCAATGTCGATGGTTTTTAAGAGATCCTCGGCATCTAACACAGCATCTTTAACGACATCAAGCCAAACTTTCACGTGTTGATTTCTGATCTGCTTTTTTCTGCATCGTCGATAAGAAGATTGATCGATAGAAGCATGACACAACTTCACAACAATTAGAGGTATCTCACGTAAGGAACCAATTTTATTTTTTGCATGCACCATTTTTTTATTTTATTTTATAAAATCTGTTAGCTTTTGATCTGAAATCAATTAATTAAAAGGTGAACTTACATCATGTTCTCCTACTAACTCATTTTTGTCTGATTTGAATATTTGCAGAAAGTGCACATTCAGATTTGGCTTTGAGAAAAAGGATTTGAGGACTGTATAGATTGAATCACGGTGAGTTTCATTTTCATTATTTTGAAACATTGTTATAGCATGAGTCCGAATTGTCCGATCACGGAAAATGACTTTTTTTAATAGCGTGATGGAGCTGATGTATGGATAAAACATCATTTTCACATTTAAGAATCTAACATGGTAGATTGATTGAATTCAACAACTCTTAATTTCACAATTATATAAATTCCTTGTAAATAGGTTACCAATTATTACAAATTTCTTGTAAATAGGTTACAAGTAAGTTAACTGCAAAATTTCTTCCAAGCTTAAGGAGGCAAAAGTCAGTGACTTAAGGACCAGAGGTTAGACACTGCTCTTGTGTTTTTTCAGCATAGCTTATTTGTTGTTTTTTCTCAAGTTTTTCATATTTGGGTTCTGGTGTATATTTTTTTATGTATGTGTTGGGTCATTGACTGTCGGAGGAAAACTTGCATGGTATCATAGCTCTAAAGATAAAGTCTAGTTTTAGTACTAAGTTTTGTAGTGCCATCTTCAGCACTAACCGTTACCTTTGGTAAAGTTTCAACATATGTTTTAACGTTAAAAATATAAGGATTATCTTCCCTTTTTATTACTGGAAGTAGAATTTAGGAAGACGTGAATCTCTAGGTGACCACAATAGAAAATATAATGCATAATTTGAGGTGATGACACAATAACACAAACTAGTCCTAGTAAATTGATATACTTAAAAGCTCATTCAAAAAAGAGAGAAAAAAAATTAAAATACCAACGTGTGTGTTTTGGTGAACGGTGAGATTGAAAAATCACGGTGAGCTAATGTGATTTGATGAAACTACAAAGTGCAGCTCTTGCTAAAGTCACAATGGTTTGTTGTAATTTTCTTTGATCTCACTTCTCATCCATACACAATGACAACTGAAGTAGCCTTTCATAAGCAAATTCACATTCCATAATGAACGATGAAACTAATCTCCTCAGTAGAAAAACTTAATAGCTCGAACTCCTTTTTGTTTTATTAATATTTAATAGTGAAACAAAATTATAAAATTGATAGATTCCATCAATTAATGTTAATAATAAATATGACAGTATCATTTAGGGTCATGGATATAAAATCGCATATCATCTCAAACACTATACTAATATTATTTTCTATTTAAATAAAAGCAATGTATTCATCATATCCTTTATAAATATGAAATCTCAAAAGGATTTCATTTCTATTATTACCAAAGTTCCACCTTAAAATAACACTTTCTAGAAACAACCTTAGCATACGTCTTTAGTTTATCCACTGTCAAATCACAGTCAACCTTATCGGTAATCTTCCAAGTTATAACAGACTCTAATTTTTGCCCGGAAATACATTTTCTACTTTCATTTTCCTACAACCAACCCTTCCCTGATATTTGTCTGACTTATGAAATTTCCCATAATAGAATGACAGTATATCCTTCATCTTATTGCGGATAAATCTTTTCACCTGAACGAGGTTTTCCCAAATATATACAAACCAAGGACTATCTAGCCTCCTAAATTTTAGTCCAGGTGTCACTTCTAGAAGATAAAGTTTTGTCTCTAAACGCTTCAGTTGGGCTCAAAGTACTTGTTGAGGGAGTGGGAATTGGTAAAGTGGAAAAGGGATCTTACTAGCTTCTATGTTGATTTTGTAAAATTTACTCAAGTCGTTCCAGTTTGCCTAGATATACCGGTGGGAAAAGCGTGTACAATGCTTGCACCTTCAAAAATCATAAGCACACTATTAGGTGACTTATGATCAAGTAAAAATAAAACTATTGATCTGTTTTGGCTTGCAAGTAATCAAGGCCAATCGGCTTCCCAAAACAGATCATTGGCTCCACTTTTACTTAATCTGAAGTCACGTGTTAGAAATCTTATTATTTATGAAGGTGTATGCATATTAAACGATTTTCCCACAAGTATTTCAATGTGAACCTGAACGACTTGAGTGGATTTTACAGAATCAACAGAGAGACAAATTTTGTTTCCCTTTTACCGATCCCTAATCCCTCAACAAGTGCTTTGAGCCGAACTATAGTGTCTAGAGTCAAAACATAATCTTCTATAAGTAAAGCCTGAACAAAAATTTTAAGAGGCCAGTTTTGTCCTTGCATTGTATTTAAATAGGAAGAACCATGTTCAACTGAAAATATTTTTCGGCAATAAGAAGATGGATATACTGTCATTTTATTATGGGAAATTTACTAAGTCTGACCAATACCAGAGATGGACTGGCTTTAGAAAAGTGAAAGCAGGAAATGCATTTATGGATAAAGAACTTTCATTGGGCCAAGGTTTTTCTTATTGTCGACAAATCATTTCACTTGAACTAAGTTCTTCCTAAATATATATATAAGTCAAGGACTAAACCAGCCTCTTCATGTTCAGTCCAGGCTTTACTTATAGAAGATTATGTTTTGACTGGAACAACCTTAGTTCGGCTCGAAACACTTGTTGAGGGAGTAGGAATTGGTAAAGGAAAACAAGATCTTACTGGCCTCTTTGTTAATTTTGTAAAATCTACTCAAGTCATTCCAGTTTGTCCAAAAATACCAAAGGGAAGAGCGTGTACAATGCTTACACATTCAGAATTCATATGCACTCTATTCGATGACTTCAAATAAAGTAAAACTTGAGCTACTAGTCTGTTTTGGGTTGCACGTATACGAGGCCAAGCGGCTTCCCAAAAGAAAACACTAGCTTCAGTTTTATTAATCTGAAGTTACATGTTAGAAAACTTATTATTTCTAAATGTGTAAGCATTGTTTACAATTTTCCCATAAGTATTAATATGCGAATTGGAATGACTTGAGTGGATTTTACAAAATCAACAGGGTGTCCTATAAGATATTGTTTCCCTCTACCGATTCCTAATCCCTCAAAAAGTGCTTTGAGCCCAACTAAAGATTTTAGAGTCAAAACATAATCTTATATAAGAGAAGCCTGAACTGAAATTGAAGAGGCCATTTTAGTCCTTGGATTGTATAATTCTGGGAAGAACTTCATTCAAGTTCGAAGATTTTTCGTCAATAAGAAAAACCTCGTTCCAGGGAAAATTCTTTGCCCGAAAATACATTTTATACTTTCATTTTCCTACAACCAACCCATCCCTGGTATTTGTTAGACTTATGAAATTTCCCATAATAGAATGACAGTATATCCTCCATCTTCTTATTGCGGATACATATTTTCACTTGAACGAGGTTTTCCCAAATATATACAATCCAAGGACTAAATAGCCTTCTAAATTTTAGTCCAGGTGTCACTTCTAGAAGATTATGTTTTGTCTCTAACGCTTCACTTGGGCTCAAAGTACTTGTTGAGGGAGTGGGAATTGGTAAAGGGGAAACAAGATCTTTCAAGCTTCTTTGTTAATTTTGTAAAATCAACTTAAGTCGTTCCAGTTCGCCTAGATATACCGGTGGAAAAATCGTGTACAATGCTTACACATTTAAAAACCATAAGCACATTATCAGGTGATTTCGGATCAAGTAAAACTTGAACCATTGATTTGTTATGGCTTGCAAGTAATAATGGCCAAGACGTTTCCCAAAAGAGATCATTGACTCCACTTTTACTTAATTTGAAGTCACATATTAGAAAGCTTATTATTTATGAAGGTATATGCATTTCAACGATTTTCCCACAGATATTTCAATGTGAACCGGAACGACTTGAGTGGATTTTACATAATCAACAGAGTGGCCTATTTTTTTTCCTTTACCGATTCCTAATCCCTCAACCAGTGCTTTCAGCCGAACTAAAGTTTTTAGAGTCAAAACATAATCTTCTATAAGGGAAGACTAAACAGAAATTTGAAGAGGCCAGTTTAGTCCATGCATTGTATTTAATTGGGGTTCAAGTGAAATTTTTTTTTTTTTGGAAATAAAAAGAGGGAGGATAAACTATCATTTTATCATGGGAAATTTACTCAGTCTGACAAATACCAAAGATAGACTGGCTTTAGAAAAATGAAAGCAGGAAATGCATTTATGGATAAAGAATTTTCAATGGGCCAAGGTTTTTCATAGTGTCGACAAATCTTTTCACTTGAACTAAGTTCTTCCTAAATATATACAAGCCACATACTTAATCAGCCTCTTCATGTTCAGTCCAGGCTTTACTTATAGAAGATTATGTTTTGACTCAAACAACCTTGGTTCGGCTCGAGACACTTGTTGAGGGAGTAGGAATTGATAAAGATAAACAAGATCTTAATGGCCTCTCTGTTGATTTTTCAAAATCTACTCAAGTCGTTCTAGTTCGTCCAAAAATACTAGTGGGAAAAGCGTGTACAATGCTTACACATTCATAAGTCATAAGCACTCTATCCGGTGACTTCAAATAAAGTAAAACTTGAGCTCCTGGTCTGTTTTAGGTTGCTCGTATATGAGGCTTAATGACTTCCCAAAAGAGATCACTAGATTCAACTTTACTAATCTAAAGTTACATGTTAGAAAACTTATTATTTCTGAATGTCTAAGCATTGTTTACATTTTTCCCACAAGTATTACTATGCGAATTGGAATGACTTGAGTGGATTTTACATAATCAACAGGGTGTCCTATAAGATATTGTTTCCCTTTACTGATTTCCTAGTCCCTCAAAAAGTGCTTTGAGCCCAACTAAAGATTTTAGAGTCAAAACATAATCTTATATAAGAGAAGCCTGAACAGAAATTGAAGAGGCCGACTTAGTCCTTGGATTGTATATTTATGGGAAGAACTTCGTCCAAGTGGAATTATTTTTCGGCAATAAGAAAAACCTCGTTCCAGGGAAAATTCTTTGCCCGAAAATACATTTTATACAATCCAAGGACTAATCCAAGGATTTGTTAGACTTATGAAATTTCCAATAATAGAATGACCGTGTATCCTTCATCTTCTTATTGCGGATAAATCTTTTCACTTGAACGAGGTTTTCCCAAATATATACAATCCAAGGACTAAATAGCCTTCTCAATTTTAGTCCAGGTCCCACTTCTAGAAGATTATGTTTTGTCTTTAAACGCTTCACATTGGCTCAAATTACTTGTTGAGGGAATGAGAATTGGTAAAGGGGAAACAAGATATACCGGTGGGAAAAGCGTGTTGAGGGAGTAGGAATTAATAAAGATAAACAAGATCTTAATGGCCTCTCTGTTGATTTTGTAAAATCTACTCAAGTCGTTCTAGTTCTTCCAAAAATAACAGTGGGGAGAGCGTGTACAATGCTTACACATTCATAAGTCATAAGCAATCTATCTGGTGACTTCAAATAAAGTAAAACTTGAGCTACTAGTTAGTTTTGGGTTGCTCGTATACGAGGCCAAACGACTTCCCAAAAGAGATCACTAGATTCAATTTTACTAATCTGAAGTTACATGTTAGAAAACTTTGTTGAACCAAAAAAAATTTTTATGAATGTTTTAATGATAACAAAACTTATGGAATAAACGCTAAGTTTTATGAATTGTGATCTACTGATGTTTGCACTTAAGTATTTTCAGAGAAGTAGACAATAAATAAGTCTCTTACAAGTGCATATATATATATATATATATATATATATATTCAATGAAAGAATACCAAACCAGTAGCATCACAAGCTCAAAGAAGATATAGAAAGAATATTGTTTGAATCAAATGAGTGTTGATTTAAGATTCAACAAGAAGATGTATTTTATGATCAATTGACTAATCCTCGTCACTACATGGTTTTCAACAAAGCCTTAAAAGATTTGAGTAATAAAGGGTTGTGAGAAGATGTAAAAGATTCGAGGAATAAATCCTTAGAAGATGTGTTTGAATGACACTCAATGAACAAGAAACATTGTGTGGAATCATTGAGAGGAATTATGAGAAGAATTGCATAATTAAACAATTCATGGTTGATTGACCAAGAAGATATTGTCTTCTTATATAGAAGAGAACATTATCAACTTTGATGAAAAGAAGGTTCTCATTATGAAGATGATTATTACACTCGAAATTATTCTCATTACTTTCTCGAAATAATTAGAATCAACTTCGAAGAGAAACCAACCGATGAATGAATTATTCATTAATTGGAGAATTATCAAGGAAGAAAATTCATGATCATATGCATGAAGATTCTATCATAATAGACTTAGGAAGACCCAAGAATCTTCCATCATTTTTCAAGATATGATTTGGGAGAATAGAAATCAATCAAAGGAATTTTTACTTTGAGAAATGTTTCTCATGTTCTTACAAAGAACACTCTGGTCATACAAAGTGAAGAGAACGTCCCCACTTTATTTTTTTTTAGGCTTAATAGCAGTTTTCTCCCCCTAACTTTCACGAAGTTGCGATTTTGGCCCCCTAAGAAAAAAACAACAAAACCGCCCTTTAAGTTTTGCAACTGTAGCAAATTCTGCCCCCCAAGGCCAATTTTTTTTGCACCTACATGAATTTAAAATAAAAATATATATAAAAATAACACGTGGCACATCACTTAGAGTGCCACGTCAGCGTAGTTCGAGTCAAAATTGGTCTTGGGGGCCAAAACTGCCACATGTGCAAAACTTAGGGGACGGTTTCGTAGTTTTTTTTCTTAGGGGACCAAAATCACAACTTTAGGAAAGTTAGGGGGCTAAAATTACTATTAAGCCATTTTTTTTATAACACATATTTACATTTATTATCTGGTTATCTACTAATATGTTTTGTGAGAATGTTTCAGTGAGAATGTTCTCGAGAACGTTCTGACCTCGCAAAGATAACAAAACATCTTCACCAAAGCAAATGACAAATATAATCTTTTGATAAATGTCAAGAATGTGCAGAATCAAAGATCAAGAAAAATTGTTATTCTTTTTGTCTCACCAAAAGAAGGATCAATGATCATAAGAATCAAGATCCTTTAAGGCATTAAAAGGCAAGAAATCAAGGCAAATCTAGAGTGTATTTGCACATGGACCTTAGAACTTTTTATGGAATAAAATCAGCAGAAGCCCTATGCATTTTTTCGATCCATTAAGGAATAAAGTGGAAAATATCTTCAACGAATTGATCACAAGTGCTCCTTGGAAATAAAGCAAATGACATCCTTGAGTTACATCATCTTATGACATCAAGGTGACATCAACAAGTGGCTATCAAGTTTCTACACAATAACAGGTCATAACAACTTGCAAAATGTGTTCCTTCTTTGCTCAAGTTTGGCTTGTACAGAGAGAACGTTTTGGGTAAGCAAAACCACCAAAGAAAGATCTCAAAAGTTGTTCCTTGTGATAAAAGCATATGACATCACGATGACATCAACACATCTTAACAAGTGACCAGCAAGCTTCTACATCAAGAGTAGAGCTAATGACATCTTGCAAAACGTGTTGCTTTGGGCCCAAGTTAAGGCTGGAACTAAGAGAACGTTCTGGGCAGTGACGAGAACATTCTCTGTATGCTTTATCTCCAAGCTTCTTTAGAGCACAAATTTGAATTTGAATTGGAAGAACAACAACTCTTTTTTGGCTTGCTCTCCAAGGTTTTGCTGCTCTATAAATACAAGAGGTCTTGAGTAAAGCAAGAGTTTGAAATAAAAAAAGCTTTCATATCTCTCTCTCAAAACTAAAGAAATCATTCTCTTCAACAAACATAAGAAAACTCCATAATCTCTCACACTATATTTTGTGTCTCATATTTGTATTTGTAAAAATCTCTTTTGTTTAAGTTATCATTTAAAATCTCTTTTGTTTGAGATATCATTTAAAATCTCGTTTGTTTGAGATATTATTTTGTACCAAAATCCATCATCATACAAAGTATAATCTATATCTCAAGTCTATTTGGGATCAATAGTTTGAGATAGAAAAGTTCCAACCTTTCTTGTGCAAAAGCAAAGAATTGTAGAAGTCTGCTGAGGTTGATAATACATGTGCTTCGGGATGATCTGGTGTGATCAAGACCTTATAGTGCTAGTCATAAGTTTCTACTAGCTGAATATTATAGTGGATAATCTCACTCGAAGTGTGAGGACTAGAAGTAGTCGGGTTTGTTGAACCAGGATAACTCTCCTGGGTTATTCCTCTCTCTCTCTCTCTCTCTCTCTCTCTCTCTCTCTCTCTCTCTCTCTCTCTCTCTCTTTTACTTTTTACACAATATGCACACACGATCACACGCATTAATATTTATTTATCTCCAGAAGACTCAGGTCCTAATTAATCACAACCATAATAATCCAGTGTTCTTTGGCCGTAATTTAATCTTTACTTTATTAATTGACTCCAGAACATTCTGGTCCAAGATAAAACAACTGTCTAAATATTTAACTAAAGTTTAAATTCATATTATTGTTTTATCATTCTGCCACTATATTTCTCCAGAATATTCTGGTCTTTGTTTAATATAACTTTACATTTCAGCTTAATATCATTTTTCTCATTTTGCTTATATAATTATTCTCCAGAACATTCTGGTCTTACATATATTTACATTTCAGCTTAATATCATTTTTCTCATTCTACTTATATAATCATTCTCCAGAACATTCTGGTCCTACATATATTAATTGTTATTTATTTGTTAGACTAATAGTAACCAAGAATTTTCTTGAGTATATAAACTTAATTAAAGTTTCTGGAATAATTTTAAAAGGGTCACAATTCAAACCCCCCCTTTCTTGTGACTATTTCTTCCACTTCAAACTTATTATTTTAGAATGTGTAAGCATTGTTTATATCTTTCTCACAAGTATTACTATGCAAATTGGAATGACTTGAGTGGATTTTACAGAATCAACAGGGTGTCCTATAAGATATTGTTTCCCTTTACCGATTCCTAATACCTCAAAAAGTGCTTTGCGCCCAACTAAAGTTTTTAGAGTCAAAACATAATCTTATATAAGAGAAGTCTAAACTGAAATTAAAGAGGCTAGTTTAGTCCTTGGATTGTATATTTCTGGGAAGAACTGCGTTCAAGTGAAAACATTATTTGGCAATAAGAAAAACCTCGTTTCGGAAGAAAAAAAATTGGAAAAATTTTTTTGCTTGGAAATACATTCTCTACTTTCATTTTCCTACAACCAACTCATCCCTGATATTTGTCTGACTTATGAAATTTTCCATATTAGAATGATAGTATATCCTTCATTGGTTTTCCCAAATATATACAAATCAAGGACTAACTTGCCTCCTCAATTTTAGTCCTGGTGTCACTTCTAGAAGATTATGTTTTGTCTCTAAACACTTCACTTGGGCTCAAAATACTTGTTAAGGGAGTAGGAATTGGTAAAGGGAAAACAAGATATTACAAGCTTCTTTGTTGATTTTGTAAAATTTACTCAAGAAGGGGGGGTTGAATTATGCTTTCTCTTCTCCTAAAACTGAATTCACTAATAAGAATCTAATAGAGATCAGAGTCTGATTCAATGTTTAGAGTCTAAATGCAGTGGTTAAGTAAAGAGAGAGAGAAAGAAGAAAGACATAAAGCAATTATACAGGTTCCTTCCACAATCCGAAAGTAGTCATGTCCTCCTTGCACTTTCAAGAAGAATTCACTAAAATCAATATCTGATTACAATTGCTCAAGCACAAAAGCAAGAGACTTCAAACTACTCAAGCACAAAAGCAAGAGGTTTCGTATGCTCAAGTACAAAAGCAAGAGACTTCTAATCAAACAGAATTCCACATAAATATGATAGAGGTTGAACACTTGATATACAATCAGTGGTTTTCACAATACAAATCAGATAAGACTCTTAAGACTCTAGAATTTTTGAGATATGAAAGTTGTTAAGAAATTCTAGGTGAACTTTGATGTGAAACAATTTTAGTAGAGTTTTGGCACTTGTAAAATTGTTGTGAGTCTCTTACAATTTTCAAGTCTTCACTCCTTTATATAGAGGTGTGAAAGAAACGTTGTAGATTTCCAACAAATCAAAAGAGTCATTGTCCTAAGAAGGAACAATTTCAAATCCATTCCCTGAATAGAGAGTCACCAGCGTATTCATAGCTGTTGTCCTGTACTGCAGACATGAGGAGTGGCGTAGTGAAGGTAGTGGTTTTACAATTGTACTATGTCCTTTTTCCTGCGCTCTTAAGTGGATAAGCATCCAATTGCCATCTAATTCCTCTGAAATGCTGTATTTTTTGCAGCTTTTGTTGTTGTTGGAACTATGTGGTTTGGTTCAGCAACTACTCCGATTGAATTTTTTGGTCCTACTCGTTATCAATGGGATCAAGGATACTTCCAGCAAGAAATATATCGAAGAGTTGGTGCTGGGCTAGCCGAAAATCAAAGTTTATCAGAAGCTTGGTCTAAAATTCCTGAAAAATTAGCTTTTTATGATTACATCATAATATGTAGAACATGTTTCAAAGTTTGATTGAGTTAACATCAAATAGAATTTTAATCTACTTAGCTTGCTTTCTAATTTAATTTTAATATGCAGATGAGACAAAGGAGAATTTGACAATTTCATTTGATATTTCGTTTCTTGTTGGATATGAACAATGTTGGGGAAGTCTATTAATTTTTTTTACGCTCATGTAGTATGGTTCACTATTACAGACCAGCTAAAATCCAGAGCTTCTTATTGTGTTTTTTATTTTAGAATCTGAACGTCATGGGAAACTAGAAAACAGTTAAAAAAAGACAGAAATTTAACCAATGATAGCAAATACCGATCATATACACTTTAACTTAACTTTGGATAATTCTACGCCATCATATCCTCAACACTCTCGAGATGATACTCAACTTCCCTGAAAAATGCAAACTGAAAACGCACATAATTATTGGCTTTGATCACTGAAAAATGCAAACTCAGTCACTGAATCTGACGTTGTTTAGTACTATTGCTCCTCAACATTCCCTTTAGGCATTCTCATGACGTTGTTCTATACATAAAGTATAAACATTTATATATTTAATTTCCACCACCAATATTATTTTTTGTTTATGTTGAAAAGCATTTTGTTCCCTCCTTGCATGCTTTTCTTAGTTGGGAAGCTCAAAATAGCATATCAATTACTGACACAACATTCATAGTAAATCAATATTCAATCTTGAAGTTAATAATTATGGATTTCCTCTGAGACTTATGTCAGACAATCAAACAGTTTCCTCCTTGGTTAATATTACATTACTGCAACAAGGAAAAAGATTGCACATCTTGTAAGATAAGTTGATAAACCTTAAAAGAAAAAGACTTTTGTTAATAAGGTGATGGATCGATGTATGGAAAAAATATCATTTCATAATTTGAATAAATTTCTTCTAAATAGATTACCAAAACATTAACTACTTAACTATATTTGTCTAATTCACATACATATTTTCTAAGTTACCTAGAAATAATTTTTCAAAAGGAGCTAACTATATCATCATGAACTGCAGAATTTCTCCCAAGCATAAGGAGGCAAAATTCATTGACGTTAAGTTCTTAGTACATAAACATGAAGACCTGAGGTTAGGCACTGCTCTAATTGCAATGATCAGAAACGTTAGAAAGCATATCTTATTTGTTGTTTTTTTCTCAGGCCTCTTATATTAGGATTCTGGTGTATATTTTTCTAAGTATGTTTTAGTAATATGTTATACTTAAAAGCTCATTAAAAAAAACGTAAAATAACAATGTGTGTTTGGGTGAGCGATGGGATTGAAAAATCACAGTGAGTTGCTATTACTTGATGAAACTACAATGTGTAGCTTTTGCTAAAATCACAATGGTCGGCTTTCCCTTAATCAAAAGCTATTCCTTGTATTTTCCCTCTTAATCGATCATATAATTTATATGCTTAAAATATAACTCCACTTTCCCTCAACATACGTCTATATCTCTGGTTAAAGATACGAGATTCATTGAACCAACTGACTTCTGATGCGTCGATGAAAAACTAGTTGATTATTTCAATAACATAGGCATGGATAGTTATACATAAATATAGACCTACCCACTATCTCTAACAAGATAACACATATACATAATCTAAATCATGTCCCTTAGATGATACACTACATCAACGACAAAGCATTAAGAACAGATTTAAACTAAAGATTATATTGAATGCATAAATCATATACAACTTGTAAAATTAAGAGTACTACATAGAATTCAAGCTCCTAGCCTTCCAATGGTCTTTCACGCCTTTTTCCCTCCATTCTCTCTCTATTTGTCTCAAAGAACAGTGATTAGCTTATGAGGAAATGAGCTAAATCCAATATTTATAGAGGTTCCGTATTTTTAAATTCGCTAGATAAAGCAAGAATTGTCTAGTGAATCAAGCTCTCTTCCTTGGAGGAAAAATCCAATTGTTTTCATATATTTCTTGAACCGCCTTAGTTCGCTAGGCAAGCCAAAACTCGCATATGAATTGGCTTTGGAATTTCCATATGGAACTCTCAGTTTTGAGTCGCTTTCACATCGCTGAGCTCGCCTAGCAAACCGTGCTTTTCACTAGATGTCTTTGTAATGCTCTGGCTTGGCCTCTGACTTATGCGTTTACTTCGCTTTATTCCGTATTGATGTATTCACAATCAAAACCTTCATAAAGGTGATGGAAACAGACGAAATAGCTTCCTGACATAGTTGTAATATATAAACGATACTTATATATAATTGGGGGTTTTATATTAAGTTAATTTTAAAACAAGTCGATAAGGGCTAATGTAAATAACAGTAATTTGACACCTATCAACTCTCCCCAACTTAGAAATTTGTTTGTCCTTAAACAAAAGTTCTCAAACAGATATTTTCATCCTTTAGAAATTGATTGAATACGAGAATGGATTCACAAGGTTTATAGTGAATTAAACATTTTTGAAAGAGACAAAGGATATTGCATTATTCAATAGTGAATTGTACATGCAAGTCTTATGTTTAGCACTAATCTTGAATCAGACCATGAATGTGAACTATGTCCAAAACACAAATTTCATTTCACACATTTCAGCTTAATAACATAGGTAATATTGAATCACACCTAACACACTTCTTTATAAGTAAATGATGAAAATGAAGAATATATGTGGACTTGAACTCAAATCTGACAATCATGCTAACATTCGGATTAATTTAGGCGTTCATTTAAGCATATCAGTGTAAAAGCATTAAAGCATATATCACTAAGGTCTTTTGAGGGTTGCAATGGGACCTAGTTACAAAAGAATTGTCATTTTTAGAGCATTTAATTCAAAGTGGCCTTGGTATAGAGGAGCATACACACATTTGATATTTACAATAAACATACTACTTATAATCACAAATCTTCTTTTTTACAAACCCTTGGTGATATAAACATTGTTATAAACTATCCTTGACAACTTATTCTATTTTATTTTTATTTTTTCTTTTTCAATGTTTTCTTTTCTTTTTCTTTTCATTTTTCTTATAGTCGTCAAGCTAGTATTTGAAAATCACCATGTTACTTGACATTCAAGTAAGCCTCATTTTTCTTCCAAAATTGAACAAAACCATATAATTTAAATGAGGGTTCTTCTATCCCGAGACAAGGGACATCCAATCCTAAGCACATGTCACTACACTAGTTAAACTAAAATAAAGGGAATCAATTAAGAATGGGAAGAAAGAGGAAACAAATTGACTTTTTTATTTGTAAAATATAGGGAATTAGTTTTATGCTTGGTTTCGAAGTGATAAACCAAACAAATAATTAAACTAAAATAAAGGGAATCAGATAAAAAGGAGAAGAAAGAGGAAATATTTAGGCTTGGTTGGAAGTGATAAACCATAAAAAAAGAATTATTTCAAAGAATTAGTAAATTTGGAAACAAACTCCTCAATAATAAATTGTTTTTTTTTTTTTTTAAAATACAGGGAATTTGTTAGGCTTGGAAGTCATAAACCCAAAAAATTTGTTCTTCAAAAATTGAACAAATTATTTTGTTATTTTGCAAAATGACTATTAGGCATATACTATTAACAACATTATGAGTTTAAGGGATGATAATTATGAAATTTTCCTGGAGTACAACTTTAGTAGTAGTAGATAGATATCATTATATATTTTCAAGCTCTTTTTTTTTTGAAAGATATATTTTCAAGTTTTGTTTATTGCAATTAAAAGCAAAATTTATAAATTAGAAAAACAACTTCTTTTATAAAAAAATAAATAATATTCTTTGATACAATATAAATTCGCTAAAAACAAAAATGATGAATCTACGAACAAACACACAACATCCATGATAACAACATAAAACGACAAAATACATAAGTCTAGAAATATGATTATATTCAAGTCTTTAGAATACACATGCCTCCCTATATAAAATGTCAACGGCATCAAAGTCATTGATTAGATCTGCACTAGATCAAAGTTAATCTGATAATATAAACCAAACAAACACCCAAACATGATGGGAAAGACAAACAATGTCACACAAAGACGGCGAACAAAACAACGTCACACTAAGACGACAGACGAATCAAGAAGGAAAATTCTAAATAGATATTTGAAAATCACTTATTTAAATAAAGGTAAAAAGCAAAACAATTCAGAGGTGTGATATCAAGTCAATTTACCTTAAATTATTCCTCATTGGTGACGGATCACTAAAGAGAGCACGCTTTTTTTCATGATATCAACAAAAAAAACTTATTTAAAATTTGTTGAGCCATTATTTTGCATAGTTTAATATTGTAAAATTTATAATTCAAAATAAAATTGTAATAATATAAAAATAAGGCTTATTACATAAAAGATCCATCCTAGTCCACTACAAATTTTGTTGTTAGGCCCAACAAACGAACCTGTGTTTGATGGAGTATCTATTAACCTAACCCTATATATTTTTCGACAAAAAAAAAAACCCTATATATTTGAAAACATGTTATAATAATCCTCCTCCATTAGCGCCGCTCCCCTTCCTCCCTTGCTCAATGCTCCTTTTTCTTAGCGCCGCTCCCCTTCCTTGCTTGCTCAATCCTCCTTCTTCTGTCTGATTTCAAGTTCAAGTACTTCCATGCCTTGCTAGGATTGAGATCCAACGTCATGATCGCATCTAGAGACTTCAATGTCGATGGTTTCTAAGAGATCCTCGGCATCTAACACAGCATCTTTAACGGCATCAAGCCACACTTTCACGTGTTGATTTCTGATCTGCTTGTGTTCTGCATGGTCGATAATAAGATTGATGGATAGAAGCATGATGTTGAGTTACATGAGAATTGAATTTTCTTCCGTGAAAGTAGCCCACACTAGAGGTATCTCACGTAACCAACCAAATTTATATTTTGCATGCACTCTTTTTTTTTATTTTTTATAAAATCTGTTTGCTTTTGATCTGAAATCAATTACATCATGTGTAATTCTTTATTTTGTATATTTTTTTCTGACAAAATAATTGTTCTCCTGCTAACTCATATTTGTTTGACATTAATTTGTAGAAAGTGCACATTCAGATTTGGCTTTGAGCAAAAGGATTTGAGGACCGTAGGTTGAATCATTGTGAGTTTAATTTTCAATGCTTGTTTTTCACGTGGGTTCTTATGATATAGTCAGCTAATTTTGAAAATGACATTGGTTAATAGCGTGAAGGATCGATGTATGGAAAAAAAATATCATTTTAATATTTAAGAATCTAACACGGTTGGTTGATTGAATTCACAATTTATATATATTCCTTGTAAATAGGTTACCAAGACAGTTAACTTCTTAACTATATTGATGACACTTTGTCATCTCTCTTTTGTTTGTCATTTTTATGCATTTTTATGTTGAAACTCGTTGTAATTATGAGAGTTTGAAGCTAAAAGGAAAAGGAAGCATGAAGCATGAGGAAGCACAAATCGGCCACGATTATGAGGTTCAACATAAAAATGAATAAAAGTTACTAACAAAAGAGAGATGGCAGATTGTCATCACAACTCCAAACTTGCATTGTTATTGCCCTTAAGGAACCAACTTAAAATGAAAAATAACAATGAAATAACACTTACTTCACCAATGGTCATGTCAAAAGTTCATATTCTTAGTTAGCAATTGATGAACTAACTTGCTTGGCAACACTTGCATTCCACAACTTCTCGCAACAATATTGAAAATTACACAGTCGACATGCAGAACTACTATGTTACCAAAACTTGAAAAATTTCTGAGCATCAATCAAAGTCAGTATTATGCACACACTTTTAAAGACTTTTTGGGTTATAACGAGGCTTAGGTCACAGGTTGGATCATTTGGAAAGTATGTTTAGAAAAACAATTCAGTTAAGCACCATTCTACTGGTCTATAGAAACAATATTTATATGAGGGGACTAGAGAATTTTGTTACTTAATGAAACTAATCTACTTTTGTCTTTAAGCATTTTTTTTTTAGCTGAAAATTGATAATTCGGCTTATTTTATTATGCTTTTTTTTATAAGACATAACACAAAGTGATATTTTGCTTCTCTAGTACCCCTATCCCAAACTTAAGTTGTTGCTAGTTGCTAGTTGCATGAGCAACCCCAAACTTAAAATTTTTTTATAATGAAACACATATACCATGCCTAACTCCAACAAACATTGGGAAATATTCCTAAGGTCTCTAGGCTTGTAAAGTGGTTTGCCACTGAACCAAGAGGGTCTAATCCTAATGGCTCAACTTGGCTTAAACAAAGGATAATTCAATATAAACACAGATTGGCTTCAGAGGCTCAAGGTACAGGCAATTTGTCTTAGTGCGTACAAAATACAACCAAATAATAGCAAAGAAAAATCGCAAATTCTAGAAATAGCATCCACACAGAACACTTATATTTGTAAAAATCAAAAAAAAATATTAGGCTTAACTTTACAAGCTGAGTTTCTAGAAGTTGTGGCTACCTAAGCATTCTTTCCTACCACACACTTCCTTGTTAGTATCCGTGCAAGCAACCAACTCCTTTGAACTTTTAACAAACCATTGGTTAAATCTTTGTGACTAAACTGGTAAAATTCAAGAAAAGTAAGTTCATTAATAATAAACAAATTCAGATGCATGACAAAATAAAGGGACTTATGCAACGCTACATAAGACACTCTTCAAGTCCGGCTCAATACAAAGGGAAATAACACAAGCAAAAAACAAAAAATAAAGTAAATACAACGGAAATAGAGAATGGTTGGGCTAGACAATGTGCCCATAACCAAGCCTTCATCAAACCCATAACCCTCATCAAACCAAGCCAACAGAAATAACCCTCAAATCTTGTCTAGCCCAAACATTCTCTATTTTTGTTGTATTTTACTTTCTTTTTCGTTATTTGCTTCTGTTATTTTCCTTTGTATGTAGTCAGACTTGAAGAGTGACTTGAGTAGGGTTGTATAAGTCCCTTTAATTTTTAATGCATCTGAACTCGTTTATTATTAATGGTTTCGTAACAAAGATTTCACCAATGGTTTATCAAAAGTTCAAAGGAGGTGGTTGCTTTCACCAACATGTGTTTGTTTAAGCTAAGTTGAACCCTTAGGATTATACCCCCCTTGTTTCGGTGACAAACCACATTACAAGCTTAGAGACCTTAGGAATATTTCCCAATGTTTGTTTGAGATAGGCATGGTATATGTGTTTCATTATGAAAAAAATTCAAGTTTGGGGTAGGGGTACTAGAGAAGAAAAAGATCACTTTGTCTTATGTCTTATAAAAAAAAAACATGATAAAATAAGCTGAATTGTAAATTTTCAGCTCAAAAATAAAATGCTTAAAGACAACAGTTGATCAATTGATTCATTTAGTAAAAAACTTCTCTAATCCCCTTATGTGAACTTGCAATTGTGATGAATAATTGTTTCTATAGACTAGTAGGATGATGTTTAACTCAATTGTTTTTATAAACCTACTTTCCAAGTGATCCCACCTATTACCTAAACCCTGTTAGAACCCAAAAAGTACCTAAAACTGTGTTCATAATACTAACTTTGATTGATGCTCATAAATTTTTCAAGTATTGGTAACATAATAGTTCTACATGTCGATTGTGTGAACCTTGTTAATTTTCAATACAGTTGCTAGAAGTTGTGGAATGGATGTGTTGCCAAGCAAGTTTTGACATGACCATTGGTGAAGTAAGTGTTATTTTACTGTTATTTTTCATTTTAAGCTGGGTCCTTGAGGACAAGTAACGATGCAAGTTTGAGGTTGTGATAACGCTTTGTCATCTCTCTTTTGTTAGTCATTTTTATGCATTTTTATGTTGAAACTCATTGTAATGATGGGAGTTGGAAGCTAAAAAGAACATGAAGCACAAATCGGGCACCGATTTCATGCAACTAGGCCCCGATTCCAAGCCACCAAAAGCCAGTTTGATTAGACATTTTTCGGGCACCGATTTTGCAGGAGTGGGGAGCTGACATTTGATTTAATGATGATTTTGGGGGTCGATTTTACTAGTTCGAGGCCTGATTTTCACTGTGTCTATGTAAGGCAAACATATTTTTTGAGGAAGGGTTTGCAATTTTAGAGAGAAAAAACATATTTTGGAGCTGAAGTACTGGAGATCATGTGGGAGACCATCAAAAGTCATAGTCAGTCCTCCTATACGTGTATGAATCTTTATTTTGAATTAGTTATTTGTACTTTAGCTATGAGTAACTAATTTCCTTGTGGTTAAGACTTAGATGAATCTGATGTAATTTTATGGCTTTCTAGTTTGTATGAACTCCCTAGAATATCAATGAAAATCTAATTTAATTCATATTTCCTTGTGTTTAATGATGTTTGTATGTTTATGATAAACTACTAGCACTAGCATCTTGAATGTACAAATCGATCTTAGAACTTGATTGACCACAAGTCATGGCATTTGAATCTGACCTAAGAAATATGTTTAACCTAAGTAATTAAGCTAGAGATAGACAATTATTAGGTTATGAATGTTTTATTAGATATGCAAGTTCACTATGATACCATGGTTGGTTGATTGAATTCACAATTTATATAAATTCTTTGTACCAAGACAGTTAACTTCTTAACTATATTTAAAAAAGGAGCTAACTATATCATCGTGAACTACAGAATTTCTCATCCAAGCTTAAGGAAGTGACTTACGTTCTCAGTATATAAACATGAAAGGTAGGCACTGCTTTCAGTTTTTTCAGCATAGATTATTTGTTTTTTTTCTCAAGCTTCTCATACTTGGGTTCTGGTGTATATTTATCTTCTTTTTTTTTTATAATACTAGGGTGTTGCAAAGTGCAAACAACCCACAAAATATATAAGAATAGATAAGGTACAAAAAGGAGGAAGGGGACCAAACCAAAACTTCCTCAAAGAGTGAAAAATCTAAAGTTAGGTAAGCCTGACTTGTTCCTACCATATGATTCATTTGCAAACAAAGGAACATGATCCCAAATGACAAAGGAGTCCAATGTTAAACCAATGTTTGCGAGGGAATCTGCAACTTGATTTCCCTCCCTATAAATATGAGTAACTATACAGGTCATATTTCTAAGAAGGACTCTAACATTATCCCATCTGTTTCTAACATGCCAAGGGACAGAAGAGGAAAACTTAAAAGCATTTACAACCAGAAAAGAGTTTGTCTTTAACCAAAGGTGTCTCCAATTGTTGTAGGAAACTAATTGTGTATATTTATCTATGTATGTGTTAGGACACTAATTGTTGTAGGAAAACTTGCATGGTATCATAGCTCTAGTTAAAGTCTAGTTTTAGTACTAAGTTTTCTAGTGGGCTTAAACGCACTATTCACCTCCTAAGTTTGCAAAAGTTGTGATTTTGATCCCCTTTTAAAAAAGTGGCAAAAGTGACCTCCCATGTTTAGGAAAATATGCTCTCTTGACCCTCTAACATAAGAGAAATATGCTTTTTGGCCCCTTATCTTTACAAAAAGTTGCGATTATGGCCCCTGTTTTGGGACATGTGGCGTCTTCTCAGCACTTTCCAATGTTTAGGGCCAAAATTGTTTTTTTTTTTGTTATGGGGCCAAAGTCTCAACTTTTTAAAAGTTAAGTTGTTGTCGATGTGATTTTTGGAGATCAAGCTATTAGTTAGCGTTGACTCACAATTTTTATTTCACCACCGAGCTTTTATTTTTCCAAGGGAAAGGAGTAAAAGTTAGAATAACCCACTATTTTCAAGATTTTAGGTTCGGGGGTTAGTTACGTGAAGGGAAGGTGTTAGCACCCTAAATGTCTATAATGTCCTATAGGAACCTCTTGTTTTTATTTATCTTTTGGCTATAATTTATTTTCTTAAAAAAGGGGGTTAAAGTGATGAGTAAAAAGAAAAGAAAATGTTTTTTTATTATTTTTTGATTTGCAAAGACAAGTATCTTTTGCCTACGTACCCGTGAGGGATCAAAACCATGTAGTTCATGGTAAAAAGACTGATTGATTTGTTTTTGTATTTTTTATTTATTTTGAAAAAAACGTTTTAAAGAAATAAAAGTCAAAGTGGCAAAAATAACATTGGTTTGTGTTTTTTATTTTAAATGAAAAGACTCGAATACAATTAAAATGGATTGAAGTTTTGTTTAAGAAAATAAAAGGAAAATCGCTTGATTGAAAATCAAGGTTTGTTTAGAAAAGAATTTCTATGTCAATTTTTGATTATTTGAAATGTTTTTGTTGTTTTTTTTTACTTAAAGCCTAAAAAATAAAGCGTGACAATAATATAAAGCACGAGGGATTTTTCATAATAATGTTGGATCAAAATGTAAACCCCTTTCCCTTGGATTAAAAACAAATTTAATAGGGACCAAAAACATATTTAACCCTTTTATTTGGGTTAAATATGTTTTTGGTCCCTATAAAATTGGAAACGTGTAAGTTTAGTCCTTACTTACTTTTAAAGGGATTTTAGTCCTTACAAAAAAAAAAAAATACTTCTAATTTTATTCCATGTTATAGTTACAATTGCATGATTTTTTCATTTATAGTTACATTTGACCTAAATACTTTCTAATTGCGGATAAATAAATGACAATAATTAAAAATGCATGTGATGATTATAAATGATTAAAATGAAAATATAGAAAATAAATAAATAATTACAAAAAGTAAATAAAAAATAATAATAAAAGGGACTGGGGGTGCAAGAAGTAATAGGGGGTGTGCAGAAAGCAGTAAAAAGCATATTGGGTCAAGGGTAAAGGCCCAGGGGCGCGTAGAACAAAGAGAAATGATCTGGGTCGTTGATTTGATCAACGGCCCTGATCTGATTAGGAGGTAAAACGTTGCCAGCTATTGGATAGAAAACAAAGGGGCAGGGCGCGTGGGTGCATGGTAAGACATGCACCTTCACGCACTGGATCTAGAAGGCCTATAAATAGGCTGGATCCATTTTTTTTAATTCATTCCCTCACTTTTTTTCTCTCTTTCCTTCTCCTCTCTCTCTTTCTCTCTTCTTCTCCGGTGGGAGAAGGAACTCCGGTGGGGTTCCGGCACGGTGGCTGGCCACCCAAGATGGCGGTGCCACCGCTGAACCCTTTTTTTATATATATTTTTTTGTTGTTTTTCTTGACATATACCTCCTCAGAGTGAACCAAATCCGAAATAGAACGGACATACGCAACCGAAAGCCAATTGTCTATTTCGACCATTCTCTTTGTCTTCAGCGACAAAGCAAGCGACCTTGAAGGAAAGTACTTCTGGCACGCCATCCTGAAGATATCCAATTGACATTAACACATGAAAAAACAATACATTATCCCATCACTTTGTTACATGAATTACACACGAAAAGTAATTAATCATATCTATCCTTCCAGAGAACAATAAACAAAAATCTAAAAAACACAACCATCAATTACACATTAAGCAATTATTAAGACAGTGCATTATAGATATAATCTACAATAGAATCAATTGACATGAATGTACAGATCCATATTATTAACCTCCTTTTCAATTCCACTGCAGCATTCATGACGTGATTGAAGACCACTTTGGTAGCATATTCAGTGGTGTGGACTGCAGGGATGCCTATTAAATAAAATCTAATGTTAAACACACGGTATAAAAGCATTTTAAACTATTTAGATCAATGAATAAACACAGTGCATAACGTATACCATTCCACATCTAAACTCTTTCGAACAGTATGCCAACACATGAGTTATCAGATCTACCATTCGATACAAAATGGTTCAATTGGTCGACAAAGCGTCCATATAGAAAACATTTGAACTTAGTGCTGTAAAAATAAAAAACATATAACTTGAGGCATGGAAAATAACATTAAAAAGGTATGTATTATTTGTTTTTTGTCTAAAAAATAAATCTAAAGAATTCATGGTGATAACTTTTCCGTCAACCACAGCATCTTTCTCATCATCTATTGCGTAAAGCAAACCTATAACGACTGAAATAATCGGGACATAAAAAAAAGATTAAAATGCATGCATACGACAGTTCACTTAGGAAAAAATAACAGACAAACAATAGCTTATTCAATTGAAATTCGTTAATTTCGATTAGCAACTCACCAATCATAATCTCATCTTGATGACAAAGGCCGAGGAACTCAGTGGGCCCATTGAACACGTACGCATCAATGGGGACCAAAGACTCATCGACCGGTCTAATCTAGGTTCTTTCAACAAATTCCAGCTTAAAATTGTGGCACAATGTCTTAATCCTGGAATCGTCGTGAGATACAATAAAATTAATCATCACATAAACACGGTCCTCTTTAACCATATTATCGTATTTCTGAATAAGATCTTTGTCGACCGTACAATAAATCGTAGCACCATGCATAAAAAAACATATATATAGACAAATTTTAGTGAGAATTAATGCATTATGGCTATGCATAAAGAAAATATTATATTTTTATGTTATTTTGTTGCATACAAAAACCAATATGTTTCTCTCAATAAAAAAAACCTATATGTTGTTTCGAAAAATAGAAAGAAAAAAAAAACCTATATATTATCACTATTACTTAGACAGAGAAAACCGCGTATTCTTGATTTTTTATTAGTACGTGATATATTTTGTTGAAATATAAAGTGCTTACGTATCGGTCCATGAGAACCATCTCCATGGATAACGGCAACGCATGCGCATTAACATCAGGAACGGTCCACAACCTCAAGACCTTGCAAAAAAGCACCAATCACTCCTCCGATCTGAAATCTCCATGATTGAATCATATGTAGGAGCCATGATCAACCACAAATTTTACAAACTTCAGAGTGATTGTGATAGCGGTAATGTGTATTCGGTGTGGAAAAATTTTATTCTGGCAGCAATATTTATAGTCATATAGATGGATTCATATTTTATTGTTTTTTGACAAAATATAGATGGATTCATGTTTGGTAATTATTTACAACCAATAAATCGTCATAAATTGGACCCGAAATAATGACCAAATATCATTATTACATTAAAATACAGACATTCATATTTGGTAATTTTTGTCACCATAAAAGTATTATTATAGTCGTAGTTATGGTTTCTTATTTGGCAATTTTTTTGTGGTCGAAAATTTGGGGAGAAAAATCCGACAGAATACCATTAATTTACCAACGATGATTAAGGTTTTTTTTTTTTTTACAATATACGCAATATCAATAATGTCCAAGATGGATCGTTCAATGCATATAACAATCAGCCGATTTGTTAAAAAAAAAAACGATTAGCTGATTATCGACCGGTCAAACATTTCAATTGCAACATTTAACCATAAGTTTTGGTGCTTATTTTTAAATCAAATATTAATAATCCATTACACATTTCCGATGGGGAGAAAAATCAAAACAAATAACTGTGAGACTATCATTATGGGTGTGCGAAATATTAATCAATCCTTTAAAAAAGAAAAAAAATTAAGAAAAAACAACGTCGTGTGTAGCACTAATCTACTAATTCCCTCAACAACAAAAAAGTAATCTTTCATATAACAATCATCAACGTCGTGTTTATTGTTTTTTTGACAAAAAACCATCAGCACAGTTATTAAGTTAAATGTGGTTAAAATAGATCCTAAAACGGTGGCAATAGCAAAAA
>Ga0228710_1000130_pt1 | contig 68423 bp, 50 predicted proteins | sample MedpolnodulmetaG_FD_177995 | JGI IMG/M metagenome (GOLD analysis project Ga0228710, IMG submission 177995) | Root nodule microbial communities from Medicago polymorpha collected in Santa Monica, California, United States - pink nodules | ecosystem: Host-associated > Plants > Roots > Nodule...
ACTCTTGTGGTTAGATTCTTCAACTAACAAAACCCCTCTTTTGAAACTTATTACTCCTACATAAAATAATTTAATTGATCTTTTGTTTTTCTTTTCAAAACGTTACTATCAATTATTTGACTTTTTTTATTTTCTTTCTTTAATCTTTCGTTTATACAACTGACGGAATTACTTACAAAACCCATGTGATTAGATTGGAAAAAATATTCCCTTGTTCCCATTTTAAAGGAGCACTTACCCTTTTTGAATTACCTTGTACAAGTATCATATACCAACAAGAAATATTAGAATTTGCTTGGAACATAAATGAATGGGGGTGTAGGTTGCTTTAGAGCACGCTCCACATAAGATCTATTCTAGTTTACAAGGGTTAAATTTTCAAAAAGAAGTAATGCAAAGGCAACAAATAAAAACTAAAAATGAAAAGGAAAGGTGTGACAAAAGAGAAAAGTGTGTAAAAACTAAAAGAATATAGACAAAGAAAGAAGCAAGGAGAAAAGACTTTGATAAAAGGAGGAGAAACTTTGGATTATGAATGTTGTCCCCCAATATTCCAAAGTTGTCCATATCAAGATCAAATTATCAAACCCCACTATATTAACTTATTTTCAAAAAGCATGGAATATGTATCTTAAGCCTCATCCTCATTTTAGAATGAATTTATAATTTTGAAGAAAAATATTACATGGACCCTCAGACATTCCTTTGATACATTGAGAGAGGAAAAATTAGAAAGAGTGATGCGATAAATCAATGTGATATATTGGTTACATGATGAAAACAGATGCAGATAAATAATGAAGATAAAGAATCCTTTAAAAAAAACTAGAGATAAAAAAAAGAATATGTTAAATAAATATTTGAGAAATTATAATTTATAAATGTACACATATTATCTCACTTTTAAAACATCCATGATAATTAAGCTTTTTGTTCCACTTTAAGCTTAAAAAAACTAAGTAGAAGTGTTTGTCCGGTTGATATTCTAGTGTGGTCACTATTTATAAAGGAAGAAAAGTGAAATTAGTTTTAGTTGACTAAAATCAAATTGGAAATCATTCTTTAGAATGATATTTTTCATGTAAGCTGACTAAAAAACAAATAAAAAACAAATGTCAATATTAAAGCAATTAAATTTATCGTAGCGTTTGTAAGGTCTAGCTTCCCTTACATGTAGTGAGTTAGGTTAGACATTTTATGTGATTTTTTGGATTTCAAACCATAATATCTCATTTATGTGTGTAAGTTTTTTGCTTGTCACTATGTTTACACACCCAAAAAAACTGTTATTGTAAAACTCCCTAAAAAAAGTAGAGTTTAAAACGAAAATGTTTTGTAGTACGTATTTTCTTAAGCAAATTTATAACCAATCTTTTTAAATTAATATCTTGTACAAATTTCATGTATGCGGATAATTTATTCCATTACATCACTAGTATCTAGCTAGCTTTTTTCTAAAGCAAAAATCCAAAGGTACCTAGCTAGTTAGTGCACTAAAAAGTTTTATTATTTTGTTCCATTTTTTTTTTATAATTGTTCCATTCTCTTTTCATGTTGTTCCAATAAAACATACGTATCCCTTGTTTTTGAATAATTATATTTATTTATATCAAGTATTATTTACACATGAATAGAAGACGATCAGACAACAAGTTACGCCGTTAGGCCTTTTTAAAAATATTTTATACGTGAAAATATATCAAACATTATTCTTACAAATATTTTTTGTCCAAACACGTAAATAAGATAATGGAAATCTTAGTTAGGCTAAACCTTCGTCTCAAGGTTAATTAGCATAATTATTTTGGTGTTCTACTCAAGAATCAAACTATATAGAATTGTGCCTCAAATTTATGGGGCCTAAAAAATTTTGTTATATGGTAGGCCTAAATCAAACATTTGCTATCGAGAGTTTCTCTATAGAAACCCTCTAATTGCTCAAAAATGCAACATGAAGGATCAAACGAATGATCTTCACTATCCCTCTTTTGTGTCCAAAATCTTGAGGACAAATCAGGTGTTCAGTTAGTCCAGTTTTCTCCCAACTCCTTATGATGAAAGTGGATTGGATGCTAGAGTTTTTGGCAAGATCCACTACTACAAGGATTCAAGCAACAACTAGTATTATGATGATAGGTGTGGAACTTGGCTTTATGATCATGTCATTGATCTTGCAAGAACTCCTACAAAAATGGTTGAAGTCATGTACCAGAATAATCTGATGGAAGAAGCTGAGTTGGAGGAAGGCATTGATCAAGACATGGAGGATATAGGGTATGTGGATGAAGAGAGTGATCTTGAATATGAGCCTCATGTACCTGGAGTGAGTTTGGATGGTGTGATTGATGGAATGAAGAACATGCAGTTGTTCATGACTCAAAGGTTCGATGTTCAGGATGTCTAGTTTAAGGAGTTGAATCAGAGGTTTAATGTTCATGATGTCCAATTCAGGGAGATGACAACTTATATCCAAAGGTGGGAGAATGCTACAATTGTGTGTCTATCACCTTCCCAATATTTCTCATCACCTTACTCTAACCCAAACCGGGATGGTCCTTCTGATGCTCAGTGATGTCTCGTTTCTGCTTTTTGCACTTTTATTTTCCGATGACATTTTTCCTTAAGGCATGGTTCTGTAATAATTAACCTATTATGCACATTCCCTTTTTGACGTTTTCAAAAGGAGAGAATGACTATGTTTATGATGTTTTTTTTTCTATTTGTTTTGCGTGTATATGAATGCTTCTACTATGATTGCAATATTTGTTATTAATTCCTTATGCCTTTTATGATTGCAATGCTTGTGATTAATTCCTTATACCTTATGGTGTTTATATGCCATGCTTGCTTGTTGTGAGATTTTGGTTGTACATAGATATATGCCATGCTTGCTTGGTTTCTTGTATGCTATGTTTTATGGGGAGTTAAGCCAACATCCTCAACATTTGGTTGACATAATTAAAAAGGGGGATAATGAAGTTTCCCTTAGTGTTAGGTTTTGTTTTGACGATGTTTGTTTAGGATAGGTTCTAGCTATTTATTATGATGTTTATTGTTCATTTGGTTATAATGTTTAGCATATGTTAAAGCACCTAGCAATCCTTTATCTTGGTTCCTACATTGTGTCATGTGTGTCAAGTTTTATAGAAAAATTCTTTTCAATCCATATGAATCTAATCATGAATCAATTCATTGGAGCTCTATGTTTTGTTCTTGGTTGGTCGTGTGTTTCTGAATCGTATCATGTATACAACTTGATTCGAATCATATTATCTTGTAAACCCTTGATTCAATTTATTCTTGCTCTCTGACCTTGTGTTTTCCCTTATTGATTTGTATCAATTTTCTTTGATTTGCTTCAATCTTCATCTAGGATTCAATGATTCGATCCATTCCCTTACCTATACAGTCCTGACCGTATCAATCTTCATCAGAAAATCCTGATTCGAATCACATGTTCTTTGAATCACACTTACTATGATTCGAATCATGTCATTGGTTTTGGCATAAAAATTTCACTTATCACTAATGTCTATATATAGCTACACAAACACATTCCAACTCACTAAATCAATTTGCAAATATCACTCTTGAGTTTCCAACCCTTTCTCTACTTGTTCTTGAGATTAAATATTTTTTCTAATATCTTTGTATGAATTGAGACATAGACTGCTAGGGTGTTATAAGAGTCATACATTGGTTTCTTTCGAGGAACTTGATTGAGGATCAAGGTTCTAAAGGAAAATAATTATATATTTTCAGACATAGCAAAGACGAATTCGCAAGAAGCAATTCAAGGGATTGCATGAAAGCCTGATTTTTGAAGACCTAGAGGTTTTCCAATTTCAAGAGGACTTGAAGATTGGTGTTATTGTGGTTTCTTAGGATTGAAGATTGGGGAATTGAAGGAATATTTTGTAATCAGAATAATTTGTAAACATTTTTCATAATAGTGGAAGACTGTGATAGAGACGTTTTCTATCACGAAGAGAAGATGTACCCTGAAGCGAGGACCAAAAGGGGAACCTCTATAAATCATGATGTTCTTCTCTTCCATATCCTTTTAGATTTTCGCATTAATTTTTGTATATGATTTCATTTCTTAAAGTTATCTTGATTTGATTGTGAATTATTTTGTTTTCTTAACCTAATCTCAACTACTTCAATTGAGATTCTTTCAAATTCAATTTCATCACAATCAGGTAGAAAGAACAGCTTCAAGGAATTGATTCATATATCTTGTGTTCATTAGTTGTTAGTGTGATTTGTTGTTAATAGGTTTGGTTTGAGATTGTTTAGTTTTGCAATTTGAATGTATGTGTATTGATTATTAATTTGCTCCATCAGATTCATTATTTGAACCTCTCAATTTAGCTTTGAATCTTATTAGTAATACATTGTTTTAATTTTGATATCATCATCACGCACGAATTCAATAGTCATACTTTTGGTAATCTACGCTTTTACAAAACCTTTTGAAAAGAAAAAAAATGCTATTCACCCCCTAGTGCACTTTCTAGTTCATCATATAGACTAACAAGGGTTTCATATGCCCGAATGTTCCAAAAAAGGAACTTCATTGGGAACTTGATGAAATAGTACCCCCTAGATTGGGTGTTGTGTGTCTCGGCTGCACGAGAGAGCTTTAGCTTTATTTGCATTTTCTTAGTTTTCTTAGCTATAACAGGAGTAAACTCATCCTCACTATCATTTGAAGTTGAACTATTTGTTGTTGCCCTAGCCTTCTTAATTATTTTGATATCATCTATCACAACCTTTTTCAAAATAGGTTGTGTTGAAGATACAACTTCAAAGTCTGTATCATCAGAATTTGCATTTGTCTTAGCATGTTCATTTTCTTTGACATTGTACTAGTCTTAGTGTGCAACATGGACATCATTGTTATTATGAGGAGAAATCTCCTCTTATGTGTCATTGTTGTCATTGGTTGTCTCGTCGTTTAGCTCAGCAAGAATCTCCTCTTCTGTGTCATTGTTGCTATTATGAGCAGGAATCTCCTATTGATCATTAGGAGTTGAATCATCCTCCTTAGGAGATGGAATAGTAGCACCCTTAGCAGTAACCTTAAGAGGCAGCACATCACGAACAGTGATGTGATGCTTTGTTGATTCCCCCCTTCTCTTTTTGCTTTGTTGGCTTAGATTTGTCATCCTTATTATTTAGGTGCCACTTATTATAAAGGGGCACTGAGTGCCCAATCGTGAAGAAATTTGAACAAAATTTTGGGAGTCGTTCATAAACCACATTGACATAGAACACAACCTTCACGTTTGACGATAACTTCTTCAAAAATATGTTTGGGAAAATCAACATCAACCAATATTCTAACATAATGATCTAACGCCCACTTCTTGTTGGCCTCATCAATCAATAATGGTGTGCCTACACCATTGGTAATTTTCGTTAATGTTTGGTGCAGACAATACTCTTGGGGAAGATCCAAAAGGTGAATCCATACTTGGACATGTGTTTGTTTTTGCAAGTATGGATTAAAATCTAGTTCCCATTTAGAAATTCGAAGCAAACATGACTAAAGATTGTAACTGCCAACGGATCAAGCCTTCAATTTGTCATCATTAGAAGCAAACTGGAATTCAAAGAATCTATGACCTAGGGAAATCAGACACCATTGGCCAAAATTCATCCAAATATGTTGAAGCTTCATAGTTAGGTCACAAGATGTTAATGGTGTGTCGCCTTTGCTCATAACCAATCTACTATATAGATTATTTTGGCAAACCTCCACTCCACGTTCATACACAGCCTGAGTGAGTTTATAACACGTATAAAATCTCCCTTAATGCATGGTTTTTGTAGATAAACCGAAACTTCATCATGTTGGACAAGTGTTTGTGGGAATGTGCGTTGTTGTTGTTTCTGCTGTTGTTTGGCGTTAGATTTCTATGCAGAGTTCGATACACTTCCATGTGCATATAGGCTGACTGATGGCCATGCTCACAAAGCCTTATGATAGGAAAGAGGATCGGTGGCAGAAAAGGGGAAGAAAACAGTGGACACAAGGTGGAAAGGGGGCAACGCGATCAGGGGTGTAAACCTTCAAATGGAGGGGGGGAAATTACATTATAATAGAAATTGGTTGATGAATTTGCTTCAAAAAGTGTTAAAATGATTAATCTTTTAAAGTAGTTAAAATGTTGATAATTATAATAGCTTGAAATTTTTTGAAGGGATGTCTTAGCTTGAAGTTGTATTTTGATGTTTTTTTTTAAATAGTATATTTCATATAAAAGCCTAACACAAGAAGTGCAAAAAGCATGGTAGTACAAACAGAACCCAAACTGGCTATGAGCGAAAGCAATAGGCACACGAAACCTCCCTAACAAAACTAAAATAAAATACATCAGCTACAATCCTAAAAAAACACAAACAAATGACCTAAATCAAAGCATACACCTGCACCACCCCTGTTACAAACACTGACAACCAGTTGCTTCAACACAAACAAACAACCACTAATTATCAAAAACATGTGCAAAAAAATCACCAGCCCTCACCTTCTCTTTAAGCACTCTCTCGGGTTCCAACACCATTCATAATAAAGGCATGATGCAATCCTTAGTCTGCTCAAAGACCAACACCAATACAGGGCTTTAATGTCATCCACCACCTCATCATAATTCTTGAATTGGTTTTTAAAGATCCTTTTGTTAGTCGTTCGAAGTTACCTCCCCACTCCAACAATCGAGATGGACAAATATATTTTGTGGGGTGATAAAATTAATGCAAGCCAATTCAATACCTTGCGGCTAGTCATAGAAACAACCTTACAATGCAAGAAAAGGTGTGTTGTTGTCTCCTCCCCTTGTCCACACAAAATTTGATCATGTGGGAATACGCTCAAAGAGTAACTTCCAAGAAAACGCCACAACTTTAGATGGAGCCGAACTCTTTCATAACTTACCAAACACCCCTTTCTCTAAGGAACTCAAGCCTTCGTTTAATAATAAAATCTCTTATAACACTTTATAAGAAGAGCGAACCGAGAACACTCCCCCTCTTCCGGCGTCCACACCCACGAATCCTTCTCCTCCCCCAAAGTAACCCCATCAACAAGAGCCAATAAATTTTGAATTAGATTTCCTTCCCAATGAAATGGATGTTTCCTCCAACAAAGGTTCCAAGATCCCCCCCCCCGTTAGATTAAAACCGAGGAAAGGAATAAGACAGGGTAGGTCTCCGATCGATCTCTCATTCCAAAAACTAGTCTTCCTCCCATTAGCCACCCTTTGCACCACCCTATTCGTGAACCAATTCTCCCCTACACTTCCCTCCAAAGTCATCAAATCCTTCCACTAGCCCGAGGTGAACCTTGGCCATCTAGCCCCCTCTAGAGGTGTATAAGCACTAATATTGTCCCATACTTTTCAACCAACACAATTTTCCAAAGTTATAGCTCATTTTGAAGTAAATGTCATTTCCACTTAGCCAAGAGACTCATGTTCACCACCTTCACATCTCTAACGCTTAAACCTACCTTGCTTCTTGGTTGACAAACCTTCCTCCAATTAACTCAACAAATCTTTTGACCACCTCCAACAACTCCCAAAAAAAATCTCTTTGAATATAGTTCATCATTCTCACCACTTTTGCTGGAATTTTCAAGAATGACAAAAAGAAGATAGGAATTGCATTCAATACGGAATTAAGAAGTACAATTCTACCTCCTGGACTCACATATTTGCTTCCTCGCAAGTTAAGCCTATTTCTAAATTGATCCAACATTGGCTCCCAAGTCTAAACCTTTTTTGAAATGGCTCCCACCAACAACCCTAAGTACTTGAACGGAATACTGCCCTCTCTACAATGCAAGAAACCGTAAGCCGCTTCCAAAAAGTCTCTTGGAACATTAACGCCTATCAATGAACTTTTGTGGAAGTTCACTTTCAGCTCCGAAGTCATTTCAAAACCTCTCAACAATGCCTTCAAATGATTAGAATATGAATCTTTTTATATTAGTTACAAGGATGACTATTATTTCTATTTTGTTGTTTTGAAATAAAGCATAACTATTGTTTTATGTTACTGACGTTATTTACAACTTAAATAGAAGATAATTCTTTTTTTGGAAATTTGTATTTTTTTTATTAAGGGTCAATTTTTAATATTAGAGCATAAACTCTAATTTAATTGGGAGGACCATTTTTATATATCTTTGTTCCTTGATGAGGCGCATTTAACAAGATAATAATTTTGTAAATTAGCTAGCTACAATCAAGATTTTACAATTTTACTAAGAAATGATAGTTCATTAAAAAAAAGGAAAAACAAATACAGAGATAGAAAAAGTAAAATAAATTCTTGGCTTCCTCCTATTCAATTCTCGTGATGCTTTTCTACTCCTTTAACACCTTTTTTTCTTTCTCTCTTTTGTGTGTGGCATGCTCAACAATCCTCAACCAACCAAGTCTTTGCATGGAATATGTCATCCCCACACGTGAATCTTATGAAATCATATCCATCATTTCATTTCATTCATTCATAGCCCCATTAAGATGTAGTACACAAGAGTAATGGGTAATGCAATCAACATTCCAAAAATGACACTGCATTCCCACCAAAATTATAATCATTGGTTAGCATTAAAAGAGAGGAAATTGAAGTAAAATAATGAAGGGTAGGAAAAGAAAATTCTTAATTGTTGAATACTCACCCTGTGCTTAGAATATCAGGATGTACATTATATTCTTTAGCAAAGACAAATGGGACAATTCCTTGTGGAAGAGCTGCCTGTTGTATTTTGGCAATTAGATGCCAAATTGGACAGACAAACAAACATGTTAAATGTGGTTCCAACTGTTTGTTGTACAAATATGATTTACAAACACTAAAGATATATAAATCCTCAATATTAATATTAAGATATATTTCTTATATGAATTTAAATTTAACTATTTATTATGAACCGATAAAGAAAATAATTAAGGGTTAAATATGTTTTTAGTCCCTACAAATTCATGAGTTTTCAAGTTTAGTCCTTATAAAATTTTAATGGTAATTTTAGTTCTCCATAATATTGTAGTTTGTAAGAATAGTCCTTATTTTGAAAACTTTTCACAAAAAATGGGTATGTTTAGTCCTCTAAAATAGTCCCTATAAAAATGTAAATAAGGACTAAAAATGAATAAATTTTTTTGTAAGGACTAAACTTGAAAACTTGTAATTTTGTATAGACTAAAAACATATTTAACCAAATAATTTATTCAAATAGCATCTCTTCATATAAATATATATTTGGCAAATATTTGAGAATGTAATACACAAATGTATACCATATATGATTAGAGATATGTATAAAATATGTTTACACAATCAATTATTATACTCTTTTTTTTATAATGTGTCAGTTGAGTGCTAAGAATTTGACTCTATAAACTTGAGGGTTGAAGTTCAAATTCATTGGCTATTTATGCCACTTTTTAAATAACTAATTCATATTTTCTGTTTTAAATATGAATTGTTGGTTTGTTTTTTCATAGCCAAAGAATGTTATTTGCAAAGATACCATAGTGCATATATTTTTGTACCAATAAATTCCAACCACTGAAATTATTTATTTATTTTATTTAAACAGCAATAAACTAACTTATCTTGGCAGAGCTAGAAACACACACTACACAAATATATAACTATTTAAATGTTAACAGTGAATAAAAAAAAGGAGAGGAATTTTTTGGAGGGTATGCAATGAATATTGTAATGGTTATGTTAAAAGGGAACATAAAAAGAAGACAGAGAAAAGAAACAAGACCTGAACAATGGCAACATGAAAGAGAACACCTTTGAGTCCAACAGCAAATGAAGCAGCTGCCATGACAGCTGGACCAACAAGGAATCTCACACCCATAGAAAAAGCTGCAATGGAATTTCCACATGCTATGATTTTTGGTTGCAAAGCCATGAACAAACCTGTCAAAACAAGCATGCCAAAGAGGAGGCAAAGCATGCCAATCAATTAGTATCACCACTATATATCTTCAGTCAATCACATTTCTCTTTGTGAATCATCTTTCATCATCACTACCACCACTAACCACACCTCATCACATCACAAGCTTGGCAAAAAGTTATAATAAAATTTAAAATTGGAGTAAACAAATTTATCAAAATTATAAAAATATATCTAATACGTCTTTTGTTAATCAGTTTGATCTTTAAACGTGTTTTTGTTGGTTAGTTTAATCATCTAATGTGTCATTTGTTAGTCAGATCCGGTCGTAACATGTTATTAAAATAAAATGATTTTGATATTCTATAATTTATAGGTTAATTTTTTTAAGATTTTTTTTAAAAAGAAGCTTTTTTTTTACCATAATAAAAATTAATTTTAAAAAATAAATTATCAAATATGATTTTTGAAATAAAAAGTAGTCAAAACAGAATATTATTTGAAACAAGCTTTAATTTTTATTTTTTTTGTTCAGATTCTTATTTTTATGAAACTTGTAACAAACATGTGAACATTTATATAAATAATTATTTTTCCAAAAAATGGATTTTTTTCCAAAAAAAAAATGTAGCAAACAAGACTTCAATTGTATCAGAAATTTATTAGCAAAAAGCACACTTAGAGCTAGTTTTCTAATTTCAACATATTTAGAGAGTATAATTAAAGCGTCTAACAAAGTAAAAAAATTAAAATATCATATACTCCTTAAAAGAGTGAAAAAAGATTGAAAAAGTAACAAGCACATTATCATAACATTATACTGTTTACTTTTTCTCTAGTTATCACACACACTCCACACCACCTTTGCTTGCTTGCTTGCTTTGTCAAACAAAGCATTTATTAATAATGATAACAATAATTATCAAAATTAGAATGGAATATCATAAAAGATCTTTTATGCTCTCTCTTTTACTTTTTCAGGAAAAGAAAATGTCAGAACAAGTAAAAATATTCTGTTTTAAATATCTTTTTTGAATTGTTTTTCAGTCAAATTATTTTTGAAAGATAATAGTAACATAAAGAAAAGATAATAAACTGACCAAGACTGAACATAGCCATGCCAAGTCCTGCATCTGACAGTATGGAAATAGACTTTGCTATAATGGCAGGCATTTCAATATTATACCTGCAATATACAACACAACCAAACTATAATCAATCAAAATGGAATCAATATGAAGAATTTGGTTCCCTGTCATCAACAATTGCACGCATTCATGTAGTAAGCGTATCAGATGGTTCAAATATCAAATTTAGTATTTTTAATTTTTAAAAAATATGGATTATTTGATCTCGATCAAATGACCCCAATTGGCTGACTACATGAATGGTCACAACTGATGCAGGTGTAACCATCTTATTAGAAATGAACGGCCAAGATCTTTTAAAGCTAATTTTGTTATTATATAATCTGAGTTGTTCGATTTCAAATTAACGATCAAAATCGTTTACGTCAGGTGATTAAGGTAAAAAAAACATATTTTACATGTGTAATGTGGAAGACATTTATAGATTTTCATGAAAAAAAACATACCTGAATGAAACTAGAGACCAAGTGAGACCAATCAAGCTAGAGTAAGTGTTTGGATTTCTGATAAGTTTTCTCCAAACCATAATCAATATAAGCCTAGTCATCACACTAGCTGGTGGCATAACTTTTGATTTTCCATCCCCACCTTTCTCACCACCTTCATGTTGATTCATTTCCCTTTCCATCCCTCTATTTCCAAAGCTGAATTCATCTTTCTCCAAATAGTCCTCTTGAGTGTCTCTATGACCCTCCACTAATTCATCAAACACCACAAAGAAAACATACACATAAGAAAATAGAAAAGAAAATGAAAACCAACATAAAAATCAAACTAACATGTAAAAAATCAAACTTTAGGGCCTCTTAAAGTTATCTACTGATATAAACACTTGTGATACGGTTTCAAAAAAGCATATGAAGATAAAAACTATTTTCATATGCAAGGTCCGTAAACTATTTTCAGTCTATGAAAGCTTATTTTCACAGACTGGAAATATTCTATGTAAGGTTCGTAAACTATTTTCATGATATTTTCATGGTAGCTTATGAAAACATTCTGTTTCATGATATCTTTTATTATAGAGATAAAAACAGCTTATTATAATAACAACTCATACATAAGTACTTATACTAAAACACTTAAATAAGTAGTTTATCCAAACAAGGTCTAAGAAGGTAAAGCAAAAAAAAGAACCAACCTTTTCCAGGAGACACATTCAATTTAACTTCTTTCTGATCATGAGCACCAAAGTCATGTCCACCAAACACATCAGAGACAGGTGAAGCACTAGAACTCCAAACAAACATATGAAGATCTTCTTGTTTCTGTTGACTTTGACCATTACTCTTCTTAACATTAACATTAGAACCAAGATTTTTACTACCATTATTTGTAGGAGAAAACATTCCTGGATTAGGTGCAGGATAGTTTTTGAATTTCTTAGCATTATTAGCTTCTTCTTCATAATTAGAAGGTCTTGGAGTAACACCTCTTGAATTAGCAGATAAACCATAGTTATTAACAACATCATTAGCACCAAAGTTTGAGTTTCTTCCACCACCCATCATAGAATAAAAATCAGTATGATTAAAACTAGAACCTCTTGGTGTAGGGTTTCTAGAAGATTGCAAAGAGTAAATTTCAGCATTAGTAAGATTAGAAGGTCTTGGAGTATTTGAAGAAAGACCTTGTGATCTTCTTGAGTAAATATCTGATCTTGAAGCATTTGATTTTCTAACAGTAATATGAAGTTTACCATCTTCTTTGATTTCAGCATCAGTTTCCAATGGTGTTCTACCATCCAATGACATGACATCAGAATCAACATGGATTGAAACAATGGAACCAGCAGTGTCAGGAAACTGTTCAGAAATCAACAACCTTGCTCCTCTAAACTCAAACATGAAAAGCATCAAAGTATACCAAATGATACATTGAAGAACAACAATTTGTACCATTAAACTACCTGAAAAATCACCATACATTCCTTTAAGTAAAGGAATTCCCATAACCAAAGTGTTTGGAAGTGTTGAGAGTGAAAAGAGTGTTATAGTCCATTCTAAACAACCCCTTTTGGAGAAATTGCTCCAAATAGCAAGAAGAAATAAGATTATGAGTTTTTGAAGTGTATCAGCTGCTAAAAACCTAAGGTTCATTTTGTAAGGATTGTTTGATGCTATGAAATGGAATGAAAGAAGTGGAACTGCAAAGAGTGCAACAAAACGGTTGATTCCTGAACATTGATCAGGTGAAAATATTTTCCACCATTTTACTGATCCATAAGCTAAGATCATAGCTACATAAAGTGGCACCATTGCTGTCATGACATGGTAGAAATCTGTTAAAGTGATCATGTTTTTGTGTTGAGGTTTGAAGAAAGTTTGAGTTTTAGGGGAAGAAGAATAAAGGGTAGGAGAGAAGAAAAAAAGAGTTTGAAGTTTGTGTTATGAGAGATAGTAGGGTTGGTGGTTGTGATGATGAAAAGATGTATAGATATAGGGAAATGAGAAAGAGAGCATGTGGTTTATTTGGATTTTTGAGGTAGTGGGGTGGTGTGTGTATGCAGCAGAAGAATATAGCAAATATTTTGAGTTTTGAGAGAAGCTAGCAAATTTGCACTTGCAGTCTCCAAGGCATAGAGAGGATGGCAAACTTTTTTGCTTTTATATTTTAAGTATTTTAGGATCTTGTTAACCTGTATCATGACGACACATGTTAAGGACTAAAAAAAACAATTTTATATTGATATAAACACTTTTTTATTTTTGACATATTAAATGTACGATTTTTAAGATATTATATAAGATTGAGTTTCTTAACATTTGCGGACATATGCTAATTTTTTTCTTCTTCTTTTTTTAAATTATTTTGAGTGAAGATTAATTTTAGTATGAGAAATATTGTGAGACCTAATTTGGTCCATAAAAAATAAAAGTCAATTTTAGTTTATGGGAAACAAAAATGGAACAACGTTTTTTTAAGGAAAATGAAACAGCTTAGTGTATGTTCGATTTTACTTTTGGATGATTTAAAATTGATTTTAACTGTATAGAATTGATTTCAAGTATAATTGATTTTGTTTTCAGAATTTATTATGATTTGAAACTAAAATTTGGAGTTTTTATTCTAAAATCGACTTTTAAACTCAAATGCTTGTTCAATCCATATTTTATGGAATGTATTTAAATATATAATATTTTACGATCATTTCACTTTTAACAGAAATCAATTTTTTAAGATTAATTTATTCAAACTAAGGAAGAAGACATCAAAATATTGAATCTCAGAACTACGTAGTCCGAATTTTATTTTTTTCAAAGAATAAAAGTTATTTATATTTTTCTCAAATTCCTAATTTAATCTCATAATTTTCCTTAGACACTAAAAGTTTTTCCTAGAGACTAAAATAGGTCTTTTCTCTATTATTTTTTATTTTTTGAAGTTTTGTTGGTTTGCTTTTTGTTTTGAAGTGTGTTTGGATTATGGGTTTGGGAAAGGAATGGGACTAGTTGAGAGGGTATTTGATGTGTGTTTGTGGCTATCTCTTTCTATACACCTTCTATGGGACCTATATTTGTCGCAAAAAGCATTGAAAAAGTATTTTGGGTTGAGGTGGGGATGTCTCCTTAAGTACTTGTTTTAGAGAATGCTTTTTAGTTTTGTAAAGAGGTGATCTTCTTTTTCTCTGGATCTATGGTTACTTTATGAAAAAGAAAATCAAATAAACATTAATTAAATTGATTATGCAAATTGAGAGAACACTAATTCACATCATATGACATAATAATACATCTTTCAGTAGTTGCTAAGCTCGATTGAGAATTGCATCTTAAAAAGTTGGGGAAAATATTTATTTTAGCCTTTAGAAAAAATCACTTAATGAATGAATTGTTAATAATTTAGTGTGCAATGTTCCACATTGTGATCCTATCCGATTTAAGGCATTAGCATTTACCGCTTTGCATAGAGAATACCCAATTTCCATACGTAAATTGTATAGTATTTTTTTTGTTGTTGTTGGTTGTGGTAGAATGGAGTGAAGCAGCAATGGTCATCGGCAATTAGAGTGAGAAACTCATCGAAGCCTCACTCAAAAACTTGCAATTTTTGGATTGATTTTTTTGTAATAAAAAATATTTAAAAAAAAAATCAACTAGGAGTGTGAATTTTCAAAATAACGTTACTATAAATATGTGTGTGAATTTTCAAAATAACGTTACTATAAATATGTATATATAGTCATATATTATTTTATATGTAAATCTTTGTTGGGGAGTTCGGGGAGCGTTGGGAACGGTAATGAGTTAAGTTAAACGGGACCACTTTGTTGGAGAGTTCGGGGAGCATTGGGAACGGTAATGGGTTAAACGTCCAGGACCACTAAGAGACTTAGACACAATATCTTCACAAAAAACCTTAAGGTATCAAGTGTATGTGTCCCCTCTCTTATATATCCAATGTTTCCTCCATTTCTAATCAATGTGGGACATAATCACTCGCACTTGATTTCCAACAATCTCCCCCTCAAGTGTGACTCACCCATATCACTAGTCTGATCCACACTAGGATCCTGCTTCCACTCCCCCGTCGAGCCTAACCAGGGCTCTGATGTCAGTTTGTTATAACGGGATGCGAGAATAATGACAATAACAGTAAAAGACAGAATGAAAACGACACAAGATTTAACGTGGTATCCAACAATGTGCTGACTAATCCACGAGCAGGATAATCGATGATTACATATCTTGAATAGTATAGGTAATACCAACTATAGCAAAACCCATTAATTATTGATGCAGGAAATACTAACACACAAGGTCTTTATTTATATGATCAAGTCTTTACATATTTCTTTCTATTCTCCGATATGGGACTTTTTCTCAACATTAATTCAAAACATATTTCAACAATCGTGAATATAATACTTGATCTTATTTCTCAAGAATGTGGTGATTGATATATAGGTTTTTTTTAACAGACTCTTTAGGATCCATTCAGCTTAGGTAAATTTTCAAAAAAATTATAATATATCATATAATTTAATAAGTCACTTTTTCTGTTCCTTTTTTATTGTCATATTTACGGGGAAAAATATTTCTATTTATTTGTCATTTTTAAATCTCAATAAAATATTAATTATTATTCCGTCAATATTAATCTTAGTTATTTATTGCAAAGGGAAATACATAAAATTAGTTTTTTATTTTTGATAAAACATGAAGTGTTGAGATAAGTCATCAAGACGAACGGACGTCCCGGCTATGTTGGCAACCCATATCCTTAATAATTATCTGTAACACACTTCTAAGTATCGTTAATAAAATAAGAAGAAGAAAAATACAAAGTTCTGGGGACCAAACCAAAAACAACCCAGAGAAAAAATAAAACAAATAAAAAATTAGAAATTAAAATAAAATAAAATAAAACAAAAGATGCAACAAGCTAAGGAGGTTTTTTTAGAACCAACCCTTGATTGAGTATTATATAATTGAATTCTAAGAGCTTGTTTCTGTAAAGTTTTCTTCATTGATATAGAAATCACCTCTCTAATAGGGTTTTCCTTTGTGGTACAACTATTCTGCACTCTAGTTGCTGCCACCTCACCCTCCTCCAAAAAGTATCGGACTATCTCCAAGTCATGAGTAATTTTTGCTTGTAAATATTCAACATTCGAGTTAACCGTTTGAATTGTTTTTGTTCATGAGTGAACAACTTGCGACTACAACATAGTGGTAACCTTACCTGCAGAAATCCCTTCTTGTTTTTCTGTAATCTCGTCTTCTTGCAAGATTGTATCGTTATGATACATTGGGGAATTCTAATAATCGCTCACATCACCCTTTTTCCTACAAACCCAAACATTAGATTACGATATATAATCTTAACCCCTTATGTGCGTGTATATGAATCTTGCTTATCAGCTTCAGTATCTTCCTCTTCATTGTCCAAAAACATTAGCAAGAATTTTAACTTTGTCCATGAATTGATCATAAAATAGTAGCCGGAGGAACATTTGCAATGAATTTACCGACTAATTTCTTTACTTTATTCGATTCTTTATCTTTCTGATAATGTTTGTTATACTTGAATTCCTCTAATGAATGCCCATTAACCATACATGAATAACAAAATGAGGGAATTGTTTCATATTCTACATACATATAAAGCAAACTCATTAGCCTCAACTAGCCCTCTTTCACACAAGTCATAGTTGAGATTCACATTAACCAACACTCTTGCAAAGTGTCCAAAAGTTCTTTTTATCGTTGCATCGTCCAATGTCAAAGGGATCAAAAGTATCATAATTTATTTATTGTCTTGATATGTATAGAAAACCAAAAAAACAACAACTAAACATGAAGAAATTAGGGGATAAATTTATAATTGTTTTATTTTTGGTTATCTTACTATAGCTATTCTTTTTTAATATGTGTATCATTTGAAATTATTCTCAATACCTTACTAATTTAATTTAAAAAATGTTATATGATCACTCCAGGGGTTGAAGAAGGTATGATATGACTTGTGCGATTATCTAAAAGGCCAAGGGTAATTGGATGCAAGGGGATCTTCGGGGGGCATTTTGAACTTTGAAAAGGTAAATGTGAAAGTTTATGGGACTACATAATGTAGTTGGATGTAAGGGTAAGAAGCAAGGTGGTTCATCGTTAAATTGTCATTACCATTGATTTAGAGTCAATGTGGAGAATTGTTGTGTGTGACTCAAAGTCTTGTTGGGATTTATTTTCTTGTTTCTCAAGAAAATTAAAGACTCTACTTGTTTTTCAAGAAAGAATAAATATAAGGCAGTTTTCTTGCTTGGCAAAGTATATGGGCTGCAAGGCTATTTCTTGAAGTGCAAGACAAGCAAGAATGTTGCTTCACTTGTTTACCAACTTGCTTGACAAGTCTTGTAGTCCATAAGGTTGTTGCTTGGCGTGGAAGACAATCTGAGTTGTGGCTATATATGTTTAGGGTGTTGGTTTTCGGTTCTAACAAGAGGTGATGAGGCAAACTAGGGTTTAATAAAAAAGTGAACCCTTATGAAAATGCTAAATATTGGTTCCTTTTGGGATAGAAACTAGGGTTAGGAAACAATCTCTTGGCCGCCGGAAGGGATTCGAAAAAAGAGTAGAAATTAAGGTTTGTTCTTAGAGAACTTGTTGAAGGCCAATTTCTTGCAACTCTTGTATCTCTTTGTAAGAAACCCTTTGATAGTGAATTGGAGAGAGAGATCTCCTCCATAGTAGATCAATATAGGTCGAACTGGATGAACAAATATCGTTGTGTTCCTCATCTCATTTATCTTATTTTATTGTTTCTGCTTTTTAATCACTTTTTTCATGCCGCTAATTTTGCTCCACGCATTAAAATATTAGTGTGAGTTTTGTCTGATTTTGCATCAAATTTTATAACAAAAACAATGAACGATTATCTCTACAAACGGAGGGTTTGGTATAAGATCAATTCCATGGTAGAAAACCATGAATAATGATAATGTTTGAAATAGAGCATAATTTATGTTTATTTTATTTTGAGATCGATCTAGTGGCCAAAATAGATTCAAATAAACATGCATGGGAGAGGAAAACATTTTATCTGTTATTGGTCTACTTTGCCACGGCTCAAACCGCAACTAAAGAGTTATAACAGCCAACATCTGTCTAGAAAAATCAATTTTAATTTGGGTTCAATATCCGTATTGATCAAAGTTATGATTAAATTAATGAAATCAATTTATATAAAATTATTTCCGGAAAAAAGTTGGATGAATTGAGACGAGTGACACAAATCTCAAACACTAGAAAGATAAGTCCATATGGGACTTCCAAAAATTAGAGGGCAATTAGAAGAGAAGACAAATGAATAAGGTAAAGAGGGTGAAAACCTTCACGTGCATGTAAATTGTCATTTTCCCAAAAAATATCTTGCCACTTCCAAGAGCTTGGGGTTAATCGTTAGGTGGGATTATAGGTCACTCCACAATGTTATGTTTATTTATTTAGGATAAAATAAAATAAAAACGTGAAATAGAAACCAACTTTGTATGTTCCATGTTTATGTCTAAAGTAGAAATAATTAACTTCAAATTAGTTGAGGATAAGAATATTATGATTTGGGAAAGAAAACATATAGACGAGGGCAATGTGTCAATGTCTATCTATATTTTGTTGTATGATGCGACTCGGTTGATTAAGTCTATGATTGAGAAAAAATTGATTTCGATTAAATTGGAGCTAATTATTTCTACCAATTTAAACATAAACATTGAACATGGATCATAAAGTTTAAGATAAAGTGATATATATGAGAATGCATTTATATAAAGTGAGATGAAAAATAAATTTTAGTATAAAATTCTTTAAAAAATAAATTAGTATTAAAATCAATTTTATAATTTGAGGCTACAAATTTTTTTCCTAATAAAAATTTAGGATAAGGTATGATGATGTAGTATGAAAAATATTTGGATTGAGACCTTTTTCGAAGAGCATTTACAAAGATATTTAAATTTATCTCCTTTTAAAAACTTTAACGGAACTCAAACTCAGAATCTCTCATATTCAAAATAGTCTTTTTACTGCTAGATCAAACCCTTGGAATTATAAGCTACAATTTTTTTTTCCTAATAAAAATTTAGGGTGAGGGATGATGTCGCGGTATAGAAAATCTTATAATCGAAGACCTTCTTCAAAGAACATTTACAAAAGTATTTACATTTATCTTTCTTCAAATGCGTTAACGAAACTCAAACTCAAAATCTCTCGGATTTAAAACTTGTCTTTTTACTACTAGATCAAACTCTTAGAGTTAGAAGCTACAATTTCCAAGTTTAAGTAGAATTAGTTCCTGAGGCAAACTCAATTCAACTTTAAATGAATCATGCATGACAAAATTAATTTTATGTCTTTAAAATCATTTTTAGCTCCTCCAAAATGAAACTAAACACACATTAAACATTACTCAACTTTTATAGCTAGATCGATACCCATGTAACGCACTTGTATAGGGATGAAGTATTTAAGTAACTACTTAAACAATTGAAGGAAGATTAATCTAATAGTTAGTTCAAAATATCAAAATTTGTAAGGATAATGTGTTTATAAAGCGGTAGGGAAGAACAAGGGTTTAAAAATATTTAATTCTTTTTCCAATGTTTGCACTTAGGTTTGGAGGGAGGAGAACAAGGGTTTTGGGGATGGGAATAGGGGGGAATGGATAAGTTTTTTAAATTAGAGAATGATAAATTAATTATTATGATTAATATATTTTTAATTTTAAAAATATTATAACTAGATAGATTATCTCTCAAAAAAACTACATAGATTAAATTTAAAGAATTCATATAAACCTTCTAGAACTTTCTTCTAATACAATTTTGTAGTCTCCAAATAAGAAGGGTTTTGTATCATGGAGAAAAATAACTCCAAAACTCTTCCCTTCTAATCTCTTTTATTTCTTCTATTTACTTTTTTCTTTTTTTCAGAGTCTTCATCTCCATTCCCCTACAAACTCGGAAACAAATCTTAAGAGTGTGTTTGTTTCAAGTTTACTAAATTATATCTTAAATAAAATTCACATGTTTATATTTCAGTGAATGCTATTTTCTGAAAAATAACATTCCTCAAAATATAAATATGTGAATTTTATTTAAGATATTTAGAAAAAAAGATGTTTGCTTAACAATATAATACTTTTAGGAACCTTAAAAATTCGGAGATTAATAAATGATTACATATAAATTTATTCTCATCTTCGTGAAAACTTTGTTCTCACCTTTTTCTTTTAGAAAATTTTTCTATTCTAAAGAGTATTTAATATCCAAGAATTAAATTTAGTAAACTTGTAACAAATTTAAACATATATATTTCTATCATTTTATTCACATAAATCTATTAATATAACCTGAAACAAACGCGTGGTAGTATTTTCTCAAAATAAAAATGAAGAATTGTTTACTGAAATCAACAACAGGGTTCTGACTTGGGAGACATGTTGAGAATTGATTACTTGAATCAATAAAGCTGTGAATTATGAGCAGAATAATAAATGTTTATCACAAACACCGTACACAAACATCTCTTGCTAATTGCGATGCATTGCATTGCGTGGTGTGTTAAACAATTGGTACACGTATGAAGCATCATCTCTGCAAAATGCAGAAAGTTGAAACAATCGAGCAAATTCATTGTTGTTATTATTACTTTCTGCTACAAAATTATGTTGCAGGTGACGCAACGCAATGGTGTGTGTGAGCCTCATTCATTTTATGCTTTCTTCATTTATCCAATGGATGGAAAGTATAGGGCCTTAATGAGGACAGCATTATCTACTTATTTTACTTAGCAAGTGCATTGTAAATAACTATTTTTTTCTATAATAATTTATAGTCATGCTAACAGTGTTTTAATTTTTAAAACATTTGTTAAAGAATTCAAAAATATAAATAGTTTGAAGAAGGTATTGTTTAAACTTTTAAAGCATTGTATGCACTATTTTCAAGTTTCAACGTATTATTGTTATATATGATTTCTTAACAACTATTTTTAAAAGCAACAGGCACGAGTTTGATTGAGAAGAATACATCGAAGGAAACGCCTAGTAAATTTGATGTTATTTTGTCAGGTGATGGTGGCGGTTCAGCTGGTGAGAAGAGAGTTGTTAAGTGAACATCATCATGTCCTCCAGGCCGGGTTCGCTCGACTCAATATGGTCCGTGGAGTTTAGAGTGGGTTGACGACATCAAAAACATGACTCTGACTAACAAAGAATAATCATAGTTTGTTTTCTCAAGGGGCATCTAAAGTTACTAAAAAGAAGGGTAGCGGTTATCTTCGACATTGTGCTCAGAGTCTGAAACAGATTGCTCGACTTCCTAATAAAGACTGTAGAGAGGTTCTTCATGCTTTGAGAAGGAATATTAAACGTCGTAAAGCGGTCTCTGGGGTATCTAAGCCTAAGGTAACGTCTAACGAAGGTCCTACTAATAGTGATTCTCAGTCTTCTATTAATAATGAGTGGTAGAACTGGTTGGTGCTTCATGGTGATGATAAGGCTATGAATGAGGATGTATGTGGCATAGGACAAGTTGTTGGTCTTAAGTTTAGTGGTGACAAAAATAATAAGTTTGATACATCGTCAGGGGCGGGGAGAAAAAACAATGGTGGAGGAGGGAAGGTTGTTTAGGCCGACATGATGGAAGGGTAGGAGGAGGGGGGGTTGGGCTTGTGTTGTGTTATTGTGATGAAGCTAATTTCTTGGAATATAAGGGGCCTAGGGGGTTTTGAAAAAAGGAGAAAGGTGTGTCAACTGGTGAGGGAAAAACAACCATTTATTCTTTGTATTCAAGAGACTAAGTTACCGGTCTTTGATGTGACTAAGTTATTGGTTACTATTTGGGATACTAAGGAGGTTGAGGTTTGGTCGTCTATGTCATTTGAGCATGTGTTGGTGATTTTTGAAGACTAGAGAGGAATTTGTTTTGTTTAATGTTTATGCCCCATGTGATGTTATACATCAACAAACTCTTTGGACCAATTAATCTGACAGGTTGGGTTCTTTGAATGATCAAAATATTTTTGTTTGTGGGGATTTTAGTGCGGTTTGGTGTGTCGAGAAATGCAGAAGTGTTGGAAGTCTTTTCAACCATGCAGGGAGCACACATTTTAACAGTTTTATTGAAGAAATTTTTTTGGTGCATTTTCCTCTCCGGGGCCGCAATTTTACGTGGTTTAGGGGGGATGGAAAATCTATGAGTCGTCTTGATCGTTTCCTGTTGTCAAAGAGTTGGTGTTTGACATGGCCTAATTGTTTTCAATTAACTTTGGCGCGTGGATTGTCGGATCATTGTCCTTTAGAGTTATCTGTTGATGAAGAAAATTGGGGACCGAGACCAGTCCGTATGTTGAAGTGTTGGGAGAATTTTCCTGGTTATAGTACGTTTTTTTTGGGATACTTGGATGTCTTTTCAGGTTGATGGTTGGGGGGGTTATGTTTTGAAAGAAAAATTGAAGTTATTAAAATTGGCATTAAAGGAATGCATCAGCGCCATTGTCAGAATTTACCTGCAAGAATGTTGAGTCTCAAAGAAAAAATTGCAACCTTAGATTTAAAAGGGGGCACTTAGGTGTTACTTGATGGGGAGGTAGATGAGCTTCATGGGTTTTCCGAAGAATTGTTCACTTTATCTCGTGTAAATTCAAGTATTTCCTGGCAACAATCTAGAATTCAATGGTTACGTGAAGGAGATGCAAATTCAAAAAAAAAACATGGAATGTTATCGAGCAGACGTCGCAGGAATGCAATTCCTTTTATTCTTGTGAATGGTGTCTTGGTTAAAGGGGTTGATAACGCATGGCATGTTGTCTACCATCATTTTTAGTCACATTTCTAGCAGAGTCTTGCTCAGTGACCCAGTATGGAGGGGCTGCACTTTCGCACCTTAGCTCACACACAAGGGGCAAGTTTGATTAGGCCTTTTTCAGTTGAGGAGGTGAAGGCGGCGGTGTGGGATTGTGAAAATTTTAAATGTCCAGGTCCAGATGGGATTACTTTTGGTTTCATTAAAGACTTCTGGGACATTTTAAAGGAGGATGTAATGCGCTTTTAGCTGGAGTTTCATATGAATGGAAGGTTGACCAAAGGAATAAATAGAACTTGCATTGCTCTTATTCCTAAGGTAGATACCCCTCAACGGTTGAATGACTTCCGTCCGATCTCGTTGGTGAGTAGTTTGTATCAGATTTTGGCAAAGGTTCTTGCAAACAAACTACGTTCAGTTATTGGTTCGATTATTTCGGATTCTCAGTCTGCCTTCATTAGAGGCCGACAGATTCTTGATGGCATATTGGTGGCTAATGAAATTATTGATGAGGCACAAAGGTGCAAGAAGGAATTGATTCTTTTTAAGGTTGACTTTGAGAAAGCCTGTGATTCTATTGATTGGAGTTACTTAGATGATGTGATGTTGAAAATGAGTTTTCCGACTCTTTGACGAAAATGGATGAAAGAGTGCATTGGAACGGCCACAACTTCAGTTTTGGTAAATGGGTCTCCAACATATGAGTTCTCTTTGAGGCTGGGTGACCCTCTTTCGCCTTTCTTGTTTTTGTTAGCCGTGGAGGGTTTTCATGTGTTGATGGAATCTTTGTCATCAAATAATCTTTTCACTGGCTATAGGGTGGGAAGTGGCGATGCAACAATTGTTTCTCATTTGCAATTCGCAGATGATACTCTAAATCTTGGAGGAAAATCTTGAGCTAATATTCAAGCGATGCGTGCCATCCTTCTTTTATTTCAAGCTTTGTCAGGTTTAAAAGTGAATTTTTCAAAAATTCTTTTGGTTGGTGTGAATGTCGCCTCTTCTTGGTTATCTGAAGTGGCAATAGTGTTGAATTGTAAGGTTGGGTCTATTCCTTTTGTTTATCTGGGGATGCCTATTGGTGGTAACTCTCGTTGCTTGTCCTTTTGGGAATCAGTCATTAACGTATAAAATCTAAATTGATGGGTTGGAATTCAAAACATCTTTTTATGGGGGGTCGTCTGGTTTTGCTGAAGTCAGTCATGTTGTCTCTTCCTATTTATGCTCTTTCCTTTTTCAAGGCTCCGTCATGTATTGTCCTTTATTGAATCTCTTGGGTGGACTGAAAGACTGTTTGCAAGTGTAAGGAGGTTGGTGGTTTGGGGGTAAGGAGTATTAGGTAGTTTAATATTGCATTGTTAGGGAAGTGGTGTTGGCGGATGTTGGAGGAGAAGGATACATTAGGATTTAGGGTGTTGACGGCGCGTTATGGGGTTGATGGGGGGTGGCTGGTGGATGGTGGTGTGATGTTCATGCTTTGGGTAATGAGGAGTGGTTTAGTGATCATGTTAGTCGCTCGGTTGGGAAAGGGAATCACACTCTTTTCTGGACGGATGTTTGGTTTGGTGGGGTGTCGTTTAGGGTCAGGTTCAGCAGGTTATATGACCTGACGATGTTTAAGGGGGGGTCTGTCTTTGATATGAGTTAGTTAGGTTGGGGTGAGGAGGGTCGGGTGTGGAGATGGAGGCGTGGGTTGTTAGCGTGGGAGGAGGAGTTGATGGGGGAACTCATTTTACTGCTTCATAATGTTACCTTGCAGGTTAATAAGGATGATAAATGGTTATGGACTTTGGAAACTTCTAAAACATTTTCTGTTTATAGTGTCTATAAATTCTTAACGGCACAGCTTCCTACTGCTACTTTGGTGCCCGTCTCATCTCTCTAGCATAAGGATGTTCCTTCAAAAGTGGTGTTGTTTGCTTGGCGTTTGTTCCGGGATAGATTACCTACCAAGGATAATCTATTTCGTCGCGGTGTTCTTGATCAGAATTCCTTGGAGTGTGTTGCAGGGTGTGGTACAGTTGAATTGTCCGATCATTTGTTACTTTATTGTAATTTGTTTGGGTTTGTCTATTATTTAATCTATGGGTGGCTGGGCATTTATGTGGCTGCCCCTCAGTCTTTGATAGATCATTTTACTCAATTTAGTTACTTTGGTGACGCATCAAAGGTTCGTCAGTCAATTTTACAGGTTATTTGGTATGCTACTGTGTGGGAAATCTGGAAAGAAAGAAATAACATGTTGTTTACAGATAAGACTTGCTCGGTCATTCAGGTAGTGGATAAGATTAAGTCCCTCACGTTTATGTGGTTGAAGGCGAAATTTACTACTCTTCCCTTCAACTTTCATGGTTGGTGGCTTAGTTCGTTCACAATGTTTGGCATAGGCTAATTGTTTTTTCTGTTTTAGTTTTGTTTATTTGTACAGATTTTTTGTAAATACCATTTGGACCTGGCTGTTTCTTTCTTAGTACACCTTGTGCTAGGAAAGACTCATTGTTTTAGTAATATATTTCATTTTAACTTCTTAAAAAAACAACTATTTTTAAAATATTTGTTAGTAATATTTTTCGTAACGTTATGTAAATTTATTCATCAGAAAATACAAGTTTATATCAAATCAAAGATATAATGACTAGGATATAATTTTCACTCTGGTTAAAGTATGAGCAACAAAACTTACTTGTCGCTTTACAAAATTTATTTTAAAGTATGAATAATTTGATAGAAGCACCTTTCAACTAATGTAATCGTGTAAATAAAAACTTGATAAAAAAACTATTCGATAGTTGTACATGAACTCTCTCTCTCTCTTTTCTCCTTCTCTCTTGTGAGCCGTCACAAAAGCACTAGTTTCTTTTTCTTCATCCATCAAAGATGAGTGATTTAGGGTCAATTTTTGACCAAAAATCACCTATCTAACTCGTTTTTCTCTTTCTCTTTTATTGAAATAAGTGATTTTCAGATCTATTTCGTTTTTTCTTTCGCGATTTCGTCGTCTTAGTACGACGTTGTGTTGTTCGTCGTCTTTGTACGACGTTGTTTGTCTTTCTTGTTTTGTTCAGGTATTTGTTCAGTTCAGATTGTCAGATCAGCTTAGATCCGGTGCAGATCCAATCAATGACTTTAGCGTCGTCAACGTTGCAGATCCGGAGGCATGGGTATTCCAGAGACTTGAATATAGTTATATGTGTATGCTTTTGTACTTTTCCGTTTTATGCTATTAACATGGATGTTGTGAGTTTGTTCACAGATTCATCCTTTTTGTTTTTAGTGAATTTGCATTGTAACAATGTACTCTATCGATTTGAATGAACGAGTATCATTTATTTTTGTCAAAAAAAATAAAATAATGTGATCGTGTGATTTTTTTGAAGAACCATGATTAGTGTGGTTTTAATTTTAGCCCCTTAGATTTCTCCTCCATATTATATGTTTGCATATGCGGTTAAATTTGTTGAATGCACATTTAACTAGAAACAGTGTTTGGTGGATTGAATTTCGGGTCGAAGGCATAAACTAGAAACTTGAACATAGTTGTGACTTCTACTTCGACCCGAGATTCAATCCATCAAACATAGTTCCAAATGTTCGCGTAATTTGGTAGTCTCTTCTCAATTTTCTCTTAAATTTTTGTAGAGGCTATATTTTTCAAAATTTATTTAAATTTAAAAAAAGTTTGGAATTTTTAATTAGAATTTCATTCATTTTCACGCATATCGGCGATTTTGGTGTTCTATATTTTAAACAAAAGTAATGTTGGCTAAGAGAGTTATGACTTATGAGTCACGTTAATAAATGATATCATCATTGATTCCCTCTCTTTCGCTGCTTGGTTGTAACTAAGTCTGTTTTTTTTTGTACACATATTTAAATGGTTTTCAAATTTTTTTTTTCTTCTACAATCCTCTAAATGGTTTTCAAGACATTTGTTTATAGTAACTATGTCAAGCTTGATTTCCATCTCTTTCACTGGTTAATAATAGTTTGATAGTAGTTAGATCCCTAGGTCAAAATTTGTCTTAGGCTTTCAAATGTGTTGGATCGACTCTACATAATGGTGTACACCCTTACTAGAATTAAGATAAAATAAGAGTTTAAAGACCGTGGGAAAATGAAAAATACATGAATAATTTATTTATGGATGATACCAGTTGTGACTAAGTATTGTTTCGGTTCGGCTAAAAGGCTTTATCCATTTAGTAAAAGCTCAATTATATGGTAAGACCCAATAAATATCCAAGACCATTACAATACTCTATTATGCATATACAAGGGGGACTCCACTACAATTCCAGGTAACTTCATTCTCTCTCAAAAACCTCATATTCTCCTTGTTCCCCACCTGACTTGGGCGTCGAAGCACATGTGCATGTACCACCCACTTCCGTCTCAGCAACAATGGGGTTTCCACCATGGATTACAGCAAGCACCTCGCCGACGAAACACTTTCCTAATTAATCTGTCATCAACGTGAGTATCATTATCTTCCTCAAGATAATCTCTTTATGGGACCGAATAAGTAATATATTTTTTGTTACAAATAATTCAACAGCAAAACTGATACACATAACTAGTAGAAGTGAGGTATTGCATATTGAGCTTAAACACCAACATTTTTTTACTCGACCTGCACCCGAGTATTGAGATAAGTTTTTTTTAAGAAGCATAGATATGAGTGTTGTTGGCATTGCCGGTGGCGGATCTCTTTATAGACCCGCAAGGGCCACAACATCCCCCAAATTTTCCTTATATACCGTATTAGATGTATCTTATCAATCAGTTTGTGACTGCTGCAGTGGAAAGGGGGTGCCGTAATATGCTAAAGGTCGCTGGTTTGACACCTTCATTGCTTCTTTTTTACATATTTAACTTATACAAATTGTATTAAAAAAACATTTTCGATGGGAATCGAACACAAACTCTCATGTTACATTCAAACTACTCATACCACTAGGTCAATCATCAATTACTGCTACTTCTTGAAACCATTTAATATATATTACACACAAGTTTGACACCCCCAAAAAATTAAGTCAAGATCCGCCATTGGACATTGCTCTTTATAAAAGGACCATTCTCAAATGGTATGAGTTTTGCTAGAAGCCACCCATGAAGATGTCTTTTGGCAAAGTTATAATTAAAAAGTGGAAATCACACCTTGAGGTGTGGGTTGCTAAAAGACACATTCATGACTGACTTCTAGCAAAACCATATATATATCCAATAAAAAATTGAGTGTTGAAAAGAGTTTAATAAAATGAGTGTTGCTAGCGTTGTTCAATGTTGGTTAAGCTATTTTGGTTTTGAGTAATAATATTTGAACAACCATTCAGGGGCGGATCTATTAATAGGCTATGTGGGGCTAAAGCCCCACATGCAACTTCCCTAATTTTTTTTTATAAATAGGGTAATAGTTATTTTGGTCCATGAATGTGTAATGGGTAGTCACAATAGTCTTTTAATGTATTGAAGTTTTAAAATAGTGTTTGATTTTGCAGTTTGTTAGTCAAAATAGTCCTGAAGTGACAATAAGTAAGTATATTAAAAGACTAATATGACAATATTAACAAATTATTTTAATGTTAAGGACTATTTTGACTAGTAAAGTGCACAATCAAGGACTATTTTAAAATTTTGATACATTGATGGACTATTATGGTTACTACTTACACATTCTGATTCAGGACCAAAATAATGATTCCCCTTTACAAATAAAACACAATACGTTAAGAATAAGACCAACAAGTTAACAACCTTGTGCAAAACTTGTGGAAACAAATAAGTGCAACACATTTACTATGATTTATACGTTTTTGAAGTTGAATTTGCTTTTGTCGGTAGCAAATTTTAGCAACTTAGCCAAATTTTACCCCCACATACACCAAATGTATGGATCCGTCCCTGCAACCATTTGTAACAACTTTTGTAATAATGCTTTTTTTTATCTTCTTATTGATTAAAAACAATAGAGAAAGAAAAAAAGAAGAGAGAAAACAACAACATAATGTGAATTTAATTATCTAAAAGTTATTATAAAATGGTTATACAAATGTCATTTCTCTTTAGTTTTGGTCCCAAAAGCTTTGTCAAACTTGTAAAGTTTATAGGTGTTCTTTTTACAAGTAAAGTTTATAGGTGTTTGTTGAGCTTATTTTTATTTTGGTCCCAAAAAAAAAAGACGGTTTCCGTCTCTATAAAAGTTAAAGGATTTGGTTTTGGTCTTTTCATTGTGTGCTATTCTTTAACTTGTTCTGGGTCATACAGAAGGTTATGTGGTCATCCCAAATTGAAATGCAATAATGTATGTGATGTTGTATGTTACTTTTATACGACTCTGGTGTTATATGTTAGCATATGACAAATTTTTTAGTAGTATATTAGCTAGAAATTCATTCATTTAGGTCAATAAGTGGAAAATGAGCCGTCATCAAAACCTTAGTTTATTCTCTTTTATCTATCAAAGAGGGGTGATTTAGGGTCAAATTTTGATCCAAAATCACCTCTCTAACTCGTTTTTCTCTTTCCCTTTTATTGAATAAGTGATTTTTACATCTATTTCGTTTTTATTTTGTAATTTCGTCGTCTTAGTGCGACGTTGGTTTGTTCGTCGTCTTTGTGCGGCGTTGTTTGTTTTTCTTGTTTCGTTTAGGTATTTGTTTGGTTCAGATTGTCAGATCAGCTTTGATCCGGTGCAGATCCAGTCAATGACTTTGGCGTCGTCCACGTTGCAGATCCGGACACATGAGTATTCCAGAGACATTAATATAGTCATATGAGTAGGCTTTTGTACTTTGTCGTTTTATGCTATTAACATGGATGTTGTGTTTCTTCGAAAACAACATGGATGTTGTGAGTTTGTTCGCAGATTCATCTTTTTTGTTTTTAGCGAATTTGCATTGTATCAATGTACTCTATCAATTTGAATGAATGAATATCATTTATTTTTGTCAAAAAAATTAGAAAATCTAAAATGTAACCCTCTCCTTTACATATTGTAATGTCATTATCAACTGAATTATGTTGACCGGAACATAACACAAATTTTATATTTTTTTTTATAGATAAGCGAAATGATAAATAACCATTGAAATTCATACATATAAGTGGAAGGGCCAAACTGCTGAGGTTCAAACTCTTACCACGATGTCCGATCTAACAATTTTGGCCTAGACACTTTTTATTAAATCTTAAAATGAATTATATTTATATTTTATGTCTTAAAATAATTTCTTAAGATAAAAACTGTACACGGATCAAAAATCAAAATTAGCTTATTTTAAGGATGAAAAGTGGTAATTTTAAATTTTGAACAAAAGTACCATGCACATGAAGTGGTTAATTGTTTTGAAGTGATTGAAATCCATTCACTAGATTGTTTTTTGAAACGGTCAATATTAATATCGTTAGGAATTATCTAATGTTTGAGAGTGAAGATTAAACTCAACTTTATCAATTCACTCTTTAATTATTTTGTTTCTACCACCAAATCAATTTTATATCTGTACAATTGAACATGTTTATTCTATATATTTTTTGTATTAACTTGTCGGTTTTTAGGGAAAAGGAGTCATAAAAATCTGAATCTTGGTCAAAAGATAAATAAAGTTTAATCAAAAAATTGTTCCCATCAATAATCGAACTCGTGTCTCCCGAACAATTTATCTTAAAGGAAGTTTATTAACAAATAAAACCAATACACTTAGTTATATATATACACCGACCAGAGATCTAACATAAATACCTAAATACATATCCCCTGTAACTATATGTTTGTCTATATGGATATGGAACAAGTGAGACACTTATAAAATGATAATGTCTAGGTGAGTAAAAGTGTTTTGGGGGAATATATTGAAGCAGCATATGCTGGGCTACCATCATTGTGTTTTAGACTTTTTCCCCATAGCATCATCATGATCATGGTAAAAATCTTACATTACTGTCACCGAATATTTACATTTACATAAAGATAAAGATACATATTGCATTGTAACCAAAAAAAGATACATATTGCATTGCATTAGTCTGTGCTAAATTAGAATTACACACTACACATATATCAAACTAACGTTACCTCAAAAAAAAAAAATCAAACTAACGTGTAATAATTATAATGATGGGATTTAACATATAGATTTCATGACAAATAATGTCTTTGACCTAAATAGAAGCACCACCGGAATCATATACTAAGTGACTATTTCACAATAATCTCTTCAGAAACAAAAAAAAAGGACAATCTTTTAATTGCATGTTTCATCATAAAACTCTCCCAAGTGTTTATTCATAACACGATTAACACATATAGATATATGTGATAGTACTAGCCGTAGAAAATGTTAACATCGAGTTAGGATCATTTCCATTTAGTATTTACTCCATTAAATATTATTATCTATTTGTTTCAAGTAAATGGAAAAGATTTTCGTTTTAACATCACACCCATTTACTGTTTATCTTTGAGTATTCAAATTCAAACAAATGATATTTAGGACATCAACTATTAAACATGAGAGAATGAGAGAGAATCAAAACATGAGAGAGAATCATAGAGAAAAATGGTACTGAAATTAATGGTTGGGATTAAACAATCGAATTTTTTTAAAGCATTTTAATTGAGAGAATTCATTTTCAATAAATGTGTACTTTATAAAATAAAAATAATCTTCTTTCTTTTCTCTTTTGTCCCTCTTCATTGGTAGCTCACTCAAAATAGAAATGCAATTTTTATATAATAACTTCTTCTTTTTTAAAAAAAAAATCGTGATTTTGTTTTTATTTCAATTTATTACGGGAAGTACATCATATAGCTATTTTTTTTAAATTGCATATTTAAATTCTTACACAAATCTAATAATTGTGATTTATAATATCAAATTTCTACTTTTAAGTTACTTAACATGTACTTTATGATATAAGTTAACAAGACTCGAGTTAGATGTATATGTGAAATATTCTAAATATGCTTGCTTATCCTTATACCAACTAAACTCCTATACTCCTATGACGAAATTTCTATTTATGAAGTTTGTAACCAATGCTCCTCATACACTAGTTAAAAGAATGCTAAATGGTGTCATAGGACATATACTAAGTGTGCTTATGCTTACCAACTAAACTCCGGACCAGGATTTGCTGCTGTAGCAGAATCACACAATTTCACATGCTTACAAATCTCAACCATTAATTCGAGATTAGACGGTTTAAATTATATTGATAATTTTACACAGTCAACAATCTCATCCGTTTATTTAGATCGGACATCCGATAACTATTACTGCGTCCCACAGTTACAGCACAAAATCCATTTCCCTAAACTCCTATGCTAATACCCCTCCCCTTTTCTAGAAATGATAGCACAAGCATGCTTTGAAGTCAATGATGGAGGCCAATAGGATCAACAGAGAATGAAAAATAAAAAAAATAAAAGTAACTTGGATCCAAACACTGATTGGTATGTCAGTCATACAATTTATACTTATTCTAATTATAACATCAAATTCCATGCTTAGATGAACGCAATGCAACAGTTTTTTTGTTCCCTAAGAGATTAAATTGAACGCACGCATTTGATTTGTTTATTCATGTTTTCTATAATCTATAAACTTGTTTGTCTTATTAACCTCATGCATGCTCAAACCCCTTATTTTTTTAATTTCCTAGGAAGAAAAAATAGTCATAAAATTGTTCCCAAAATTTCGTGCCCTTCAATATTTTTATTGGCTACCAAGAAAGGGTGGCTAGTAGAAACTAATTTTTGAACATGGAATAAAGCAACGGTTAGGACATTCCAATATATACACTTCATCATGCTTTTGACCATGTAAGAATTCCGGAGATCAAGCACTCACACATTTGAAACGTAGTTGTTTATTGAGTTAAAATCAGATGGTTTAAAAGATTTAGATTTTTATTTTATATCTTAAAATAACGACCTTAAATATGAAACGTTTGATTTTGATCTTACACTAATCGATCTTACAACTTACAACTGTTTGAATGTTGAATATCATTGACTGCTTGATCTATATGAAGTTAAGCAATATAGATTAATATCATCTTTTTTTATTATTATTTTCCTATGCTCACCCCAAAGTATTTAATTTCGAGTCCCCACAGTTTTTTCAATTTGAGCAAGCAGTGAGATAAGTTTTGCCGCAAACATGTTTTTGATGTGGTTGAATGGGAAATTTGATTGTAAATAAGGAGACCAACTTTTGGAAAAGAAAAGAATGCTACACATAAAGTTCCTTTCATACTAGCTAAGGTTTGAAATTGTAGATATGGTAAAAGCACATTTATGTGGATTCACAATGTGTTTCAAACACAATATCCGATGTTGATTTTATTTGTGCTATTTTTTTTCTTCAATTATTGCAATTTTTTTTTTAGTTTCTGATAGGTTCCAATCCTAGACACCAATTAATCTTTGTTTCAAAAAAAAAAAATAGACACCAATTAATCTTATTTGTGGCATTGTTAGACACTAAATATTAAGATATATTTCGATTAAAATTTGAATATTGGTTCACCTTATTATGAGAGATTTAGTATATTTCCCATTGATAGTTATGGTTATATTCTAATTGTAAGTGAAATGTATAAAAATGGAGAACTGATTTCTTACTTACTAAATTCACTATAAAATATGTAAAGATTGATTTAACATAGATTGCGCTTAGATAAAATAATTAAAACATTTAGAAAATTAAAATTCAGGCAATTCAAATGCTTCAATTGAATTTTCTTTATTTCATAAACTTTTATTTGGATAGAGTAATTAAATTATTCATTCTTAAAAACTTAGGGATCATTTGCAAATTTTGAAAATTTATAGGGCTCAATTTGATTTTTTTTATAATTTATAGGGACTAATTTACAACATTTCAAAACCTATAGAGATTACTTTGCAATTCATTTTAAATTTGAAAAATATAAGGATATATTTGCAAAGTTCAAAAAGATCAATTTGAGATTCACATTGTATATGTAAATAAAGAATTTAGAATTCTTAAATTTTAGGTGGTATTTGACGTTCCCCAAATCTACCTATGACAAAATACTTCACAATCTGTGCTCTACTTGAATTTTTTAAGAGGCATGTCCGACTTGATTTTGTCATTTATGATTAGCTAATTTTATTTTTTTTGGTAGTGGCCGGAGTTTGAACCCCGGACCTTGCATATTTTATGCATTATCCCAACCAACTGAGATAAGCTCACGAGGACATGATTAAGCTAATGTTGTTGTGGTGAGTATCCCCAATTGAATGTGGTGTAGTTTTTTTTGGGAGGCTTATATCCTCCAACCCATATAATTTACATTAAAGAGTTTGAACTACCCTTTAAAATTACAATATCAAGGATAATTCTCATGTTCAAAGACACTCTTTAGGTTTATGTTTTTTTCTTTTTTGATGCATTGCTCATTCGGGAATTCTTTCTCGGTATCCATTTTCCGGATTTCCCAAAAAATAATATGCCACCTCATCTTCATCAAGGAACCAACCTATAAGTTCTTGAAAAAATACTTCTCGACATTAGTTTTTTTGTTGAGTTCTATGTAATTGGTAAAAATTTCTTATCACCCGAATCAATCCATTATTGGTATTAAAGTTTGATTATTGAGTACTAAAATATAATGATTATTTTAAATTTTAATTCGTATGCATCATAAGAGTAAATGTTGATTATGATGTCAATTATAAAGTCTCATTACTAAAAATATTGGGTAATGCTAACCGGTGCCCTCAGGCACGCGTTAAGGAAGACAAAAGAGAAAATTTTAAGCCAAAAGAGAAATCATTTAATGCATTGATCACACAACATTAAATGCAAATATTACCCTTTTTGCTCATTATTTAAGCATTTAATGCAAATATTTCTATATTTGACATCTTAACCAGTGTCCCCTTACCCCAAAAATATTTGATTTTATCATAACTACTTAAAAAGCTGCACATAAGATGATTTATGATTAGTTAACAATGTAAAAGAATTTACAATAACATTATATTAAAACTGAACTTTTAATATTCTTTTTAAGAAACCAAATGCAATATATTAATAAACCATCCCAATCAAGCACAAGATGTATCTAAAAATGAACAATACAAAGAGTCAAATCAACAAACATAATATAAACATAACAGAAACAAGAGCCTCGGCTACAAAGAGAAATTCCCCATACTGAAAGACGGCATAGACCACCAAAAATGAAAATATAAAAAAAAAACCCAGCTTATTCGCATTCCGTCACCTCCATGAATGGAATTATAAATACTTATATTTCCACATAAAATAAATTGTCAAACTAAAATCTATCAGAATTTTTTTATGAACTATATTGTAATCATGCAATCAATAATATATTGCTCTATTATTGTATTGGGCTTTGATGGGCTTTCACTTTGAGGTCACAATGATTGCTATATAGGCCTCTTATATTGTTCAACCAATGAAATAAGCTGGCCGGGAGTTACACTCTGACCTGGGCCTAACATAGGTCAGGCAGTAGGCTCTGTCGGTCGTTCTGGCGTATTATAAAGTTGCAAGGCTCAAAAATCATGCACTCCTTTTCTGGAACCAGATGCTAACCTCTTTTGGAACTGTAACTCGAGTCTTTTAGCCCATAGGCTTCGGTCAGCTGACTCACATAGAGGAAACCCAATTATGGCACACCATCTTAAATTCAACAACCCTGTGGCAACTTCATCTTCAGAATCTTCAAATAATTTAAATATGTGTGACTCAGAAGCCAAATCTTCATTAAGGATGAACTTATCCACAAATTTTTTTCGCTCTTTAAGTATGTTGCCATCTTCGGACATCATACGCAAGCTTAAAACCTGCAATGCTTCTATTGCAGTATTGTGAAAACTTGAGTTTACATATGCAGAGAAGACATAGCCACATGTTGCTGGATCAGGCTGAACTTTTTCTTGGTGCATAAACTCCACGATAAACTCAATTACATCGATCCTTCCCTAAGTAATGGAAGAAATTATGAAGAAACAAAATTAGTGTATACATTATAAATTTCCTTGATAAATAGAAGTGAGCACAGAAAGGTGAAATACCCTGTAACATGCTTGGCGGAGAAACGTGTTAAACAGCAGTACATCAAGTTGGATGCCATCCAATTTGATTCTTTCCAGAACATTCAGGGCTTCATTAAAATTTTCATCTTCCAACAAAATCTGAAGTAAACAAGTTTAGTATCAAGTTGGATGCAAAAAAGTTCGTACAATAAATCAGTAATAGTAACACTGATTTCGTGGCAACACGCGAACAATGAATATAGATATCAAAATATGCATAAGGGTTCATAACTAAGATTTAATGGAGTTTGTATGTACATACTCCATTCAGCCTTAGATGTCTAAAGTTACAAGATAAAATGAAATATTAGATGCTATCACAATGAGGAAGTTAACTTGGGAGAGAACATGTCATCATATTTTATTCAATAAAACCTCTGCACAAATTGAGTAAATAATATGCAAATAATGTACCACTACCGGGTGAAATTTGCAATTTAAATGCATGCAGTTGTCACTTCATGCAGATTACTATATTCGTGAAGTTACTATAAAATCTTAAATCTGCACAACTGACTCTCTTCAATCAAGTAAACTGCAAAAGTTTTGACAAAAGGAAAATAATGTTGAGTGTACTATAAGAGGTTAAACAGGAATAACCTTAACAAGAGCAGTATATGTACAAGCCACCGGACAAAACCCTTCCCGTATCATCATTGAAATCAACAAAGAAGCAGATCTATAACTTCTTATGATGCTACAACAGTCGATCATTATATTGTACGTAGTGGAATCAGGGTGGCAGCCACACAACTTCATCTTCTTGAAAATTTCAATTGCCATGTGGCTCTGCATATTAAGCGGAAAACATCATATTCAAGACAGACATGCATAATAACGTGCACTCCGCACCAACTGTGAACTAGGTATGTTTTTCTTTTGTTTTTTTGTTTTTTTCCTTTTACTACTAAAAAAAACATACCTGCTTCACACAGTTGGTGTCAAAATAAAGAAGCAATGATGTACAAGTCACTTACTTCTTGGGCTTCAACAAGATAATGCAATGCCATGTTGTACATATCTGTTCCTAATGAAGGGTTACTATATATGAAAAGATTCTCGGCCACATGTAAATATTGGACCAGCTCTCTAATCATTCCTTCTTCTCCAAGGGATTTCAACTGAAAAGAACCAGATGACACAGCTAAGTCAGCTTTGCAAACACTGAAACATTAGCATATTAGTTGGCTCTCTAATTAGAATGCTTTTGCACAAGTGCGTGTGTATCTGTAGTGTGTAGATGAAACTATACGCAATTAATAAACACCAACCATGACCACCAACAACATTCTTTTCATACAAGATAAAGGTTAGCAACATTGATCAAATGAGGCATGTGATTGTGCTCTACCAAAAAACAAGTCTCCAAAAAGGCCATTTGAATTGATCTCTTTATTAATGGTTTCTAACCTATGTGTTTCTCTTTTCCTCTATTTATTTCTATAAAGCCATCCTCCATCTGATGAACATTTCTTATTCAAACCCTCTACCGTTGTTCTCCTCAACAGCCATACCATCTTAGACAAGACTAGTTTTCCTCGACAGTTGTTAATTCAACTTTGTCTCAAACACATCCATTCCTGATCTTTTTTTTCTCTTATATCAGTCATCCATGGGAAATTCTATTTTCTGAGCAATTCGCTTATGCACTTGATGGCTATTTACTGTCCACCATCAAGTACTACAAAGCACTTCTGGTCTTGTAGCTATTAAGTGAAATTTTCCTTTGACCTCGAGAGATAGTCGGTACTTGACCCCCAACTAAGAGGGTCTACTACACGAGAAAAAATGACACGCCCAACAACCTATGTGGACCAGGTCAAGCAAACTAGGCCTTGTATCTGTTAGAATTTGTTAGTAATATTTAAGTTCTTCATAGATTCTTGCAGAAGTAATTCCACGTAAGCATCTATTTGCCTATAAATTATGCACAAAAAGGAAACATTACAGAACTTACTAAATTTTTCAATGAAAGATAACTGTGTTGAAAGCCATTATTTGCCATATCCCTTTCTATAGCATTTATTCTTTGAGCAGCATCCAACTGTGACAGCATATTACTGTCTTCGTATGGGGCATTAACAATACCAAATAATGAAAACAAAAGCTCGTATGTTCTCATATCAGGTAAGAGTTTTATTTTCCTCATCTTTGCAAACACTCGCACAGCACGCTCAGGTTGATTCTGCAAATTTTGATTACATAAATAAATTGTAAGCAATTGTAAACGCCGAAATACAACACTAACAAAACTTCGGAAATACAAGCGGAATCTGGTAGACATAATTCATTTCAAATTCAGTTGCTCAAACTTTCCCATGTAGCATATTTGATGAAATGAATGGCAACTTAGCATGTCATTACAACAAATCAAAACCAATCAAACAGTAACCAACAACGTAATAATAATAAATAGACATTCATTTGTTTGACGGGCCCTAATTTATAAAACCCACTAGAAAATCATCCCAGTCCAGAAATTTATGGTAGAAATATGTATAGAAATACAATAGTTTGAGTTTCCTTGTTTCCTTTAATATAAATTAACTGCTATTCTATTGTGCTTCACCTTGTACGACCAGATTATTCAGTAATATAAGTAGTATAAGCATATAGAATACTCTTATATTTTAGGGTTTCTCTATGCTCCTCTCACAACTTGACAGATCAAATTTAGCTATTTTGAGTCTTTCGGTAAAGTGATTTTAGTCTTGCAAAAGTGATAAAAAAAACAGAATTTTGATTTGAAGTTTCATAATTGAGCTCACCAGTGCATCACATGAAGCCAGCAAAGCATTATAAGGATGTGGATACAAGCATTCAGAAATCTGATTCAGCAAAGATTCGGCTAAATCTAACTGTAGTTCTCTGCTGAAAGCAATTGAAAGTGTAGCTAGAGTTGAATCATGTAGCTTCAAATTCTCCTGTTGCATTTTTTTTAACTACAAATTATATGAAAATAGTATTAGTCCAAGAAAATTACTCTATTATAAAAAGAGGTATCAACAGATACATTGTAATAGAACCCACCATTCTCATGGCATCCCCAAAACTTCTTTGAGAAACAATTGCTCTGATAATGCCATTATATGTATGGCTGGATGGCTGCAAACCAAGATTTTGCATCTGAACAGATAACGGCCCTTCAATATGTTAGAAGACGGTAATTTAATATTGTTGTATATTAATGAAATTCCCTTATATTTTAAAAAATGCATGAATTGCATTTATGCTTAAAACAGATTAATAAAGGAAAATACAGCAAGACACAGCTTCATTGGTATTCATAGATCATTTAGAATCAACCAATAGACGCAACAAAAGTAAAAATATTAAGAGGTCTGAATTCTGAACTTTTGAAATGTGATATAATAAGACAGTGTAGATGTAGAGAACCTCTCACAATTACAATATTTATAAGAGAAAATCATTGATTCTGCATATCCAGTATAACATAGAGTATAACAACAAATAACATTTAACATCTTAGTCGAATGTCTACCTGTAATATAAGCTTCCATGCAAGCATATAATTCTTTTCTTTTGCACACCCATGTATAATATCATTAAAAGACCATCTAAGAACCTTCATAGGCAGTGAGTGTGTTTTTCCATTCAGCCCATTTATTTCAGCACTCTTTGCTTTTTTATCATCCATACAAATAATTTGCTGCTCCTTACTGCCAGAACCAATGTTCGGTAAATACGTAGGAGAGAGTATACAAGAGTCATGTTGTTTGCTCTTCCTAATGTCCAATATGGTTGAACCTAGCCTCTCATTTGAAGGAACAGGAATGTCCAATCTAGTAGAATACAACTTCCCATAATCTGTTCTAGCAATGGAAATGTTTCCCCTCATGGCTAATGACACCATTTGTTGTAGTGTTCTATATGCAGATTTTAGATCTCCTAACCTTGTAAATGACCAGACGAACTTACGCAGAGCAATGATACTCATACTGTAAAGTTTAATATATTCCTGCCAAATTATATGGACTGCAGGCAAGTTTTTCTGCAAAACTGCAAGCTGACAAACAGGGTAAGACAAATAATGTCACATAAAAAGCATAATAAAAAATAAATAAAGAAGACAACACGTTCAAACAAAGAAACAAATTATCAAAAAATAGCTAATGCAATAAATTAATCATGTTGTGTTGTTACTTGATTCAGAGTACCATTTATGAGTCAAAAATGTTGCCAGTACATAGTCTCGTTTTCTGATTCCTTTAGTCCTAAAACCACTATCAGTGGACGATAGATTGTTGGAATAGGAATAAAGATGAGATAGCAACGATAACAAACCAACAAGATCCATTTTCCTGGACTTCCCTCTTTCTCTCTATTTAAGACTAAGGAGAAAAGCACACAAACTGATGAACAGTCCAGTCAAAGAGTATAAAACAGTGATGTTTTCCCATCCTATGAGAAGATAATCATTTTATTTAATAACTTTTATGGTAAAGCATATTGGCTTTAAGACCAAAGGAGCAAATATCATATTTTGAAACTAGCAGTCGTAATAACACGCATCTGGTCCAGACCAAGTGATTAGCAAATTCACATTGAATCATATATTCATAAACATGAAAGTTCTTTCATACTTAATAAGGACCCATTGGTTTTAGAAAAAAAATTCTTGTTTTCAAAGTTTAGCTCAGGAAACAATGCAAACAACTTTTTATTGTTTTCATTGTTTTGGTATTTTTGTAATTAAAACTGCAACAGGAAACGGAAACAAAAATATACATAAAACAACAAACAGTGATATTTTTTCTTGGAATGTAATAGTACTCTTTATATGCACACCTTGAGAAGTGCAGCATACGTAACTTCACTCTTTCCTATCATCTGTTTTTCCATCAAGTCCAAACATTTTCTTGCTTGAACTAAATTCTGGATTTCTGTGTAGGACCTTAAAATACTATTGTACAGTGGGAGAACTGGATAGAAACGCCGGCTTTCTGCAAGAAAATCCATGATACTGAAGTCCTGAACAAAGTACAACAAGAAGACAAGAGTAAAGTAAAATCTATTAGTTTACATGCAATTCAATATTACCACAAAAAATAGCAATATACGGTTGTGCTTTCAGAAAAATCTATTAGTTTTTTTTCTTCAAGGTATAGTTTCCAAGAAAAAGTAATGGACATATTCAATATCAACATTTGTTCAACCCTTCCTCTCTCTTCATTAAGAAAGTTAAAAGAAAGGAAGGTAAAAAACTATATGCTCAACTATACTATTTCTGAAACTGGTAGTTTACCTTGTTCGTGTAAACCCCTTTACAAAGGGCCCGCGTCATAAGAGATGAGCATGTGTTATTTATGCTTATGTCTTTTGATTCCATTAATCTCCAGATCTCCATAACAAACTACAGCAATTCAAAAGGAGAAGGAACAAATTTCAAAAGTTGAAATAATATCGTATGCCCAAAACTCATGTGCAAAAGAACATATAGTTGCTATTTGCTAATTGTAACTAAGCAGTGTAGATAAGATTTGTTGTTGGGTAGACCTACTCAGGTTATTTACAGTTTATGATCATAGTGTAGCTAGTAGTTAACACAATGATGAGAATCAATGAGTAAAATTCAAACACTGGATAAAGTAGAAGAATTGTCAAGGTTATAATTGAACTGCAGCTAGAATAACCATTTACTCCCACAGGTTTCATAAACTTATGCTTGAAACAGATTTTAACATATTTGTGGTTAGCATACCAGTGGATCAGGAGATTGTGCACAGTACTTAAAAATATCAACAAAATCATCGGCCGATAATGAGTGGCTTCCGCGACTAAAATCCAGAAGTAAGTGGGAAGCCTTTTTTCTCTCACCGGAGCGGAGTGCCTTGACTATTTGCAGTTGCACAGGCGATCCTGCCACGGATTCAATAAATTCAGGACCTACATTTTTTATGTGCATCATCATCCCACATGTTAGAAGAATGAAAGCTATCGATTGATCGAGCAGTCAATAAGAATAATATGTACATACACATTCATAGATTTACACGTGCACATAATACAAGCAACATTATAAACAAAATTGAAGTCAATTACTGGGCTGCAACTGAACCTTTAGATAAGAGTATATAATGTACTTTGTGATTGATTACCTATTGTTGTGGTGGTGAGATTTCGATAGAATTCGATTTCAGCTTTCTACAATGAAACATGATGGAAGCGTTACGAAAGAATACAAGATGAAAAGACAAGGATTTAACAGCATAATAATACATAGATAAGATACATACTTGGACATATTGGTAATGATGAAACTTTAAATTACAAGTTGATATTGAGCGCAGAGCAACACTTGCTCTGAGTCCAAGCTTATACATACTTTCGATCAGTGTTTCAAAACCCGGACGGATCGAGTCAGTGAAACAGTTGTGCAAATGAACCAGTATCTGCAATTTCTCTTTTCTCAACAATTTTCACTCAGACATTAAAGCAAACAGTTTATATGCAAATCAAATTCTGCATATTTTCTTCTCCAACATTGCCAAAGCATTTCAAATAAAAAAAGAGGAACGCGTGAGGGAAGGCACCTGCCGGCGTGTTGCCGACAGCCGTATTTTCCGTCGCCGGCGTTCTGCAGTTCACGGTTGTGTCGCCGTCGTGGGTGGGTTGAGAAGTCTTGTTTCAAGCTTCACAATTTTAGGCGGTTACCATTTTCTTTTGGCTTTTTTTCTTTATTTTAATTTATCTACCGTTAGATTCATCAAACGACTAACATTAACGATTTAAATAATTATTTTTTAAAATCATTTTTTTGAGGGAAACGATATAAATAAAATGGCAAATTACAGCGGACGTCCTTTAAGTTTAAGGTTTATAACAGATTGATCCTTAAAATTATTTTGGTCACCCATAAGTCTTTTAAATTTGTAATCGTTTTCAATTTAATCATTTTGTTAATCAAACATTACAAAAACAATGATGTGGCAGAATGACTAAATCGAAAACGTTTACAAACTTAAAGGACTTATGTGTGACGAAAATAACTTAAAAAACCAATCTATTTTAAAGTTCAAACTTAAAGGACCCATGATGTAATTTACCCTAAATAAAATATTATGTCTCGTCTTAGATTAATTTGTCTTTTATATATTTGTAGAAAAATATAATCAATATGTTATATGAATAGTTCACATGATCAAACTAAATCAATTAATTTGGGACGGAGAGAGTAGTTGTTAAACATGGTGTGATATAAGTTGGATATTTTGATCTTTTCATAATTCGGTTGAGAATTGGTTAATAATCAATTAATTTGGCATAACAATGTATTGTCCATTAGATTTTTACGAAGATTGGTTTTTTCATTTAAACTTGTTTTTGGATAAATCAACTTCTTAAATTAATTTTTTAATGCAATAATTGATCTTTCACATTTGCATGCAAAGTTACTTCGATTTGAAAAAAAAGTTTTATAAATGAGAATGTTGTATTGTTTGATCAAAATTTGAAGCAAACACCACTCTTTACATTATCTTACAATGTGTATTGTATGGATATTTGAAAAGATTAAACTTAGATTTAATGCTTATACCACAATTCCTACATTTCCTCTTACAAAAACATGAGATTTTTTTCTTAAACAAGATACTTATAGTTACGAGAAAAGTTTGACAAAAAAACACAAGAATTATATGTGACAACATGTAAAATTTACACATGATTTTCACTCGTTCGTCTATGTATGATGAGCCAAAATTTGATTGGTCAAATATCCAATTTTTATGCATTCATTATAAATCATTTGTAACAGATACCAATGCTATTTATTCACACCATTTCAAAATTATTGGTTTTGCTATCTTTTAGTTGAAAAATGTAGGAACCATGCTTGTAGCACAAAACCTAAATTTCATCCAAACTGGAAAAATTCAGTTCAATAACATGTGAAGGAAAAAAACTATTTCTCAACTGTACTAAATACATTACATTACAACAAACTGGACATAAATATCAAAGACTTGAATAATGTCACAAGTTCAATTTGCTACTCGAATCTTAGAAAGAAAAAAAACTGACCATACTTCACAAAACCATATAGTTGAAGGCCTAATAATACGAAGTTGCTGATAAACAAACATCTCATAAGATTATAAACCTTTAGAACCAGGAAGATCAATCCAGTGCAAACTGATTTCCACTTCACCACATTCCACATTTTGCAATCTAAGGATCATATCTTGGATAATTTTGCCATTGTTATAATAGATACAGCTCTCCTCAGCAAGGCAGTTGTGCTTGCTTGGTTGTATCCGCTTGATTACGGTGCCATTTGCAAGGCCGGTTACATTCGTCCTCAGGGCTTCTATGTAGGTCGAGGAGTCAAATACTGCATCTCCCATTTTGTCATCTTTGCTAAAAGTGTCACGATCATACACAGTCTGCAATTAGAAAGAAAATAATCAACCAATGAGCAATCCGATACCATGAATGTACGAAATTGATAGGTTATAATCCTATGCACTTCCGATGTCAAGATTTTTTACACTGTCAATCAGTTACAACCTTCGGATAATTACAAATATTTGACTTGATCAGAATTACTTCTAAAGTCACACATACGTTGTGATTTGTTATCAGTGTAAACATTTGACACCGGCAGTTATTAAACTCAAATTGATGTATCAGAACATCTCAGATCAAAAAAATGGGTTCCCTTGGAGTACTAACTAAAGAAACAGTGGTTAAAATATGTAACGAAAGGTAAAACATTTATATATTGAAAAGAAATCAGATTATACAATAGTTGCTTTTATAATCAAAAACATTTAATGGTACGTATAACGCTCTTCTTAAACAGTTTTTCCCTCTAGGACACTTGTTATCAAGACCGTTAAAACAAATTCATCAGAAAAGAACGTTATGAGGTATCAAAGAGCAAATGAGTAGAATGGCCAATGATTAGATTACACTCAAAGTAATAAAGAAAGGGTTTGCCCGAGGCCACAGGTTCAAATTTCATTACTGTCATTTTACACTAAAAAAAGTGATGCAAGAATAAATCATGTAAAGACTCTAAATATCATGTCTTTATTGGAACCATAAATAGATCAGTGTCGTCAATCGTTAGTCAGGAAAAATAGTGGTTTGTTCAAATGCTGCTACAATACAGTGCTACAGCGCCGCTATATGACAACATTTTGTATTAAGTAGCATATCACAGAACAATAACAATTTGTTCAAATTCCGTTACACTACAGTGCTGCTATAGCCGTTAATTGACAACACTTAACTGGATGTTTCATTTCCAAAGCAAGACATGCGAAATGACAAAATTCTGTTCGTAAAAACAGATTAATTCATGAAGCTGCACACATAATTGTTCAATTACATTAATCAAAACAAAAACTGTTTGTTTAACTGAAATGGATGTTATAAACAAGAAAATTAATACATTAAACAACCAATTAACTTACTTACCAATGTAACTGGGTGATTTGGATCTATAACAGACAGAGTAAGGTCTTCATTCCACTCAGGATTAACATTCTTTTTTATCACATGAGTCTTAAGTTTCTGAAAAATAAAATTCACAAAACAAAAGCATCATATGATTGTGCATAATATTTAGACAACACAAATACACAATATCTAGTGTCTACTAGGATAAATATTGCATTTAAAACCCTTCAATAACTAAAACCTATGTTACATTCAACATCAATTTAATCATTCATAGAAATTAACAAATGTTCTCAAACAACTGTCAAATCCTATATAGAAAAAGTGTCAACTAAAAAAAAAAAACCAGTTTCTACTCATTTTCTTCATAATTAAGAGCAGTTCTAAAATTAAAAAATAAAAAAAAAGTGCTAATTCAATAACAAGAAAATTGTGTAAAATTTCTCTACACTTAAAAACCCTTGATTTAATACATCAAAAGCATGAAAATTGAGTATAATTTGTACACAATTTGACTCAATAACAAGAAAATTGAGTGGAATTTTTTCACTATTGAGAATTTTAAAACAAAAATTAAAATAGAGGCCCTTGATTCAATAAATCAAAAGCAAGAAAATTGAATCAAAAGGGGTTGGTTAAATCAACATCAAGAAAAGTTAGCAAATGAATATAAGAAAAAAGATTGAATTGTTAATTATTGTTATGATGATGATGATGAAAAAATACGGAAAAATTGTAGAAGAATTGAATATTAACCTGATTATACATCTTGATAACAACATAAGGATCACTGCTACGAACATCACGAACAGCAAGGTTAACACCACGCTTCACACGAATCCTCAGAAGGCCTAATAGATTCTCCATCAGAGATTTTGGTGCTGATGGTGATTCATCCATTTCTTCTTCCTTTTATTCTTAATCTTAAGTGATTATTATATGAATATAAATTAGTCTTTTTCTTCTTAATTATGTTGTTACTGTATTATATTGTGTATTTATGGAAAGAAAATGAGAGGAACGTGATGTGCATGAAAAAAAATGGTGGTGGTGGGTCCCACTGACAAAGATGTGTACGTACTGTGAATGGATCAATGGAATCTGTGTTTGTTTGTTTGTTCATGTGAAACCAAAACCTTAACAATAATAAGAACACAACATATATAAATGTGTTTTTTGTGTTATGATGTTGTTTTGTTAGGTTGTGTTCTTTGATTGTGTCTTTCTATGACAAGTTGTTATCCATGACAGTTGGAATTATCAACCAACGCGTTCCACTAGATTTCCTTTTTTTCTTACACGGTTACACTCCATTATTACGAGGAAAAAAATATATTGACTTTTATGGGTGTAGACTATATCGGGACATTGATGATCGTTCAATTAAGATCAGACAGTTAAAAAATATAGATTTTGATCTGTCCAGTGAGGATGGATGAGAGGCAGCGGCGGCGGAAAGTGCTCTGATATGGTGGCGATGAGTCTTCGCGGTGGGACGAAAGGTGTTACAGACACGTTAGCACTCCAATGTTCAAGTTAGTAATGAAACTGAGAAAGAGTGTGGGAAAAGTGAATCATAGGTGAAGTTAAGTCACCCTTATATAGGCGCGCATGACGATAACCGTCTCTGGGGTATGCGACGTGTGATTAGGGAGCGGTTAGAAGACACGTGTTTGGTGATTGTCGCGCGGAGGCACGCTCTCGAATGTGATACGGTGCACCGTTATTGGTGTGTTACTTCAGGCATCGCGCCTTAGTGTGGTGGATGTTTAGTCCACGTGTTAGCATGGAATAGGCCTTTTGGCCGATCCATAACATATTTTATATTATTTTATTGTTAGAAGTATTGAATTTGAATCTAGATTATCTAATCTCAATCATATGATTATCCATGCCCTAAATACATGTAAGATAAGTTGTCAGAGAGACCGATCTTTTAATTTATATGCATCTTCATTGTCATTGTCGATTAATGTTCGATTTTATTTATAATTAGTTTTAAAGTTATTCATTTGATTGGTTGTGATTTAGTATCGGGGTATAAAAATTAAATTCATTTTGATACATTGTTGTTGTAAAAGGTTTTACGCTCTCAATAAATCTACTAATTATATACGTGACCATAGTAATAGGTATGATTAAAATTAAATGTTGTCTATTATATAATGATTATGATTGATCAATATTGTTACATTGACGGTTGATAAAGAGAATTTTGACTATCCTCGCATGGCAGTAAGTATGACAGTTTTTACCAAAAACTAAATATTGGATCCATAGAGATTGTGTTATAGTTTCAATCATTCAAGTTTACACTATTTTAAATCAAGGTTTAAAAAGAGTTTTGTTGTAAGATACAATTATAAAATAAGTTGCAAATAAGGATAAAAAAAAGTATGTTGAGATTAGATGTTAATAGTTATTCTCTCTATGTGTTCTCTTGATCAATTATATACTTTCTAAGATTCAACTAGATTTTCATCTATTCTGCATTGTATGTTTTCGTATCTGAAAAATGACGTGTATCTAGTGTATCAATTAACTTCTGATGCTATACAAAATAGTAAATTGATTCAATGACATATGACCGGATAGTGTAAGTGAATGCAAACCTAATCTTATGTTTATGCATTAGTATCTACACATGATTTAATTCCGATCATTTAGATAAAAAGTCGATGTCTCACACTTTCTAAATCAAATGTTCAATTTTGGATTGCACGTCAGAAAAAACATTGAGAACATAATTAAATCAAAGGAAATAATGAATAATAGATTACACACACACGCCAGACTAAGAGTATTACATCGAAATCCTAGCTAACTAAAGATAATCTCAACACAAAGAGAGTTAGTTACCCATGAAGGAAGTAACTAACAAAGAGGTGAAGATTGACGATGGAAGATCATACAAAATCTTGAAACCAAGCCTCCAACGGCTCCCAATGATGAAAACAATTTCTCCCTAAGTTTCTCTCTCTTAAAACGAGACTGAGAGTGTAAAAATGTTCCAAAAATTATGTTAACAGTTCTGTTTATGCTAATCAGAAAAGTGTTGTCTCGCTGGACGAATTCATTCTCGTTTAGCCAATCAAAGTTTCTTCAAGTGGAAGGAAAAGACAAGGGTTCTTTGAAAGTCACTAAACCGCCGCTTTATTGGGAGAAATGTTGCTCGCCCAACAAAGCTGCTCTTGCTTTTCTCCCTGAGACTCTCTGAAACTCCGCTTTCAGCTCGTCCAGCGAATCAGCTTGCCCATAAATACTTAAGACTCCCTGACTTTGCTCGTCTTTAGCTTGTCTTGGCCCGCCTAATGAATTACCTTGTATTCAGATTCTTTGTTTCTTTGTAAATCAAGTCTCAAACCTACAATAAGTGGTGGAAACTAGATAATAACAGTTTACTGACATAAAATTATAATTGTTAAGTATTTACAATAAATTATGGGTTTTTATTTAGATCTATCGCAAAACAAGTGAATAAGTGCTATGAAAACTAACATGATTTTATCACTTATCAACAATATAGACGAATTAAAGCAAAACTAATCTTCTGTTTTTAAAAGGTACTAACCTAACACTTCAATCTTGGGTACATGTCAATAATAAGAAAACAGCTTACACATCAATATAAGGGTGTTTGCGGTGCAGTCAGCGACGAAGCTACCACAATTTTTATGAGGGGCTAAACAAAAAAAAGAAATAAAATATATTTTAAAAATATATTAAACTTAAAGCTTCCTTAAAAAACAAAGAAAATAAAAGCGAGCAATAGTTATTTATAAAAGTTGATCTATATAGAGTTTTAAAAAGTCAAATTTATACATAATGGACACTAAACTAAATAGATTATCAATATCATCTCTCTTTAAACCAACAAAATTGTTTGGAGTAGCCAAATAATATAATAATGGGGTAGCTATAGTATTATACTATGTTCATTATTCAAATTTTTTTTTTCTTTTGTTGTAGCCATTGCTACCCCATGACTATAAAGCCCTTTGCCCCTGGGTGCAGTTTGGTTTGGTTTTGCGGTTAAATGTGATCTTAACCGTAAGATAAAAAAAGTATGTGGTTTGCTTTGGTTCAGTTGGTTTTTAAAATAGAAATCAAACCAAACCAACACAGGTTGGGTTGATTCGGTTGTTGCAGTTTTTGGCGAGACAATTTTTTTTCCAACATTAAAATCTAGTTAAAAAGTTAAATCAACTTATTTTTCACAATGTTATGAATTCCATCGAACATTACATTTTCACTTTCACCGATCATTGTTCCCCAATAGAAACATTGACCAAAAAGTAATCATCTTTGCTAAGAAATGCAAAATACTAAGATTTTACATTCTCTTAAAGTTCTCATTGAATTTCTATAATTTAAGATCTACCTAACATAAACTGCAAAATTAGTACATGTAGCATCAAATAAAAGCATATAAATACATTTTTGAAATAAAAAGCAAAGAAAAAACTTAACAAGAGAAAAAACATGTCATTCTCTAAAAGATCCCATTGAGTTTCTATGAGTACTGGGCAGAGTGGCATAAGTTTAATTGGTGTTTCTTTTAAGTTGTGGTTTGGTTTGGTTGCTAAAATAAAATCCGCAAACCAGACCAAATTGCGTGGTTGAGTCAAAAAATGGCTCACATACATCCGAACCAAATGCGGTTTCGGTTTGAGTTGCATTGGTTAGGCTCTGTTTCAGCAATCCGGTGCGTCTCTCGGATCATCTAATTCAATTCAGTCAATTAGGCAATTATCCAAAAAGTGTGTGAGTGTCGTTATATCTTGTTTGGTTCTCTTGTGTTTGGGTGATTTAAAAGGAAATAAACTCTCGCATTTTCAAGAGAAGGAAGAACTTTACATTCTCTCGTCAAAAAAGTAAAACAACTATCTTATTTTAGGCTGAAGGCGGAAAATTCAATTTTTGTTATTGATTATCATTTTTTGTGGCTTCATCCTCTTTTATGCTTGTGAGTAGTCACATAGTTTTTCTTATATCGTGTTTTGGCCTTTGTTGTTTGCTTTGAGCTGTTGGGATTGTTTGTGTATTGAACTCTATTTTGGCATATCTTGTGTTGGATAGATAACTCTATCATTTTAATGAAAAAGGATATTTGTACAACCATGACAATTTTTGTGACAATTTTATCTCTAATACTCACATTATGTTTTTACTTCATCTCTCTATTGTTTTGATTATCGTATCAATACCTATTTTTCTTTGCAAATCTATGGTTGGACGTTGTAAAAGGTTGCTCAAATAACACAGCTCTATGTTAATATAATCATTTTGCCATGTTAAAAAAAAGTAATTATATAAAATAACAATTATATTTATAATAAGTTTTTAAGTCAACTTACATGCTTCATATTTTTTTAATGAATGTTTCTAGAGATGTTTAACCAATTCATTTTGGTTGATATGGTGATGTTGACTTGAGATCTTGTAGTTTGCTACTTTTGAGGTCTCAGGTTTGATTCTCCTCGATACAAATTTCGATGAGATAGTTTAGCTTATAAAAAAAAAATTATAACAATCTCTCCCACACAAAAAAAAATCATATTTTTTAACAAAATATAAATTTTTAAGCGTTAAAAACTTCAAAAATTTGTATTTAATTTATCTCTAGTTAAAGAAATTAAACTTTTGCATTAGGAATTTATATAATTTATATATTGTAGCAAACATGATTATTTGTTTCTTAAGAGTAGTTTTTTTGAGGAAAGTAGAATAGTAGATGCAGCGGAACAGGGTATTTACATGTTAAAAAGATATTAGCTCCTCTATGTTTCTTTTGTCTTACCTAGTCAAATTTGTTTTGTGAGAGATGAACAAAGAAAGAAGGAAAAGGTTAAGTTCTCTAAAACATGTATGTCATCTTGGATATAATATTGATTAACTTAAGTAATTATCAGTGAATGAGAAGATGACTTAAATAATTAGTGTAGAACTTGATTGGGGTTTGTCCCAACTCCGTCAAACCGTGCTCTTGTTGTTTGTTTGCCTTATGTTTTATCATGAAGATGTTTTCCAGTTAAAAAATAATAATTTAGTCTTATCATTTTGCTTGACTTAAAATTAGATATTCTAAAAAATAGCTCTCGACAATTATATGCATTTTGCATTTTTCGTCAAGAAAATATTGAAAGGTGATATTATTTGCCTCTCTTAGAGAGAAAGAAGTAGTTTGATGTCAAAACATTTATCTAAATTTTGCACTTGTGGGTGACATGAAATAGTCATCAACATAAGATCAATTATTCAGCCAAGATCAATTATTCAGCCAGACATGATGAAATAAATTATGCTTAGCAAAAACAACTAAAGTTATATTAGTGTCTAATTGCATCTAATGCTTTAGATGCTCTATTATGAGAATAGATTGCAGTACAAAACTTCAATTATATTTTTCTTGCACAAGTAAAATGTTTTGATGAATATTCTTTCATAATGTTGACTCAATTTCTGTCATTTCTACAAAATCATATAAAGAGTCTTGTAGTGACTTCAACCAACGTAATTATCACTACAACAAGTCAATATAAATGAAATTACATATAACAAAACCAACAAAAAACCTGAACTAAAGCGTGAAATTTAAAAAGCATTCAAATAAATCTGTCAAGGCTGAATTGTCAAATCAAACCATTCAAATAAAATTGTCTACATTTGTAACAAAAAAAATTTGTCTAGACTAAAATGACAAATTAAAACATTCAAATAAATTTGTACATGCTAAAGTGTCAAATTAAACCAAAGTCATGTAATACAATCATTGGTTGACAAGTAAATTCCTCCTCTTTTGCATATCTATCCACCATTTGACAATTGAATCCTTTTTTTTCTTCCACATCCTTCCGGTGTTCACATATTTTTTCAGTGATTTTTTCCATCTTTGTATTGTAAATACTATGTACCAAATCAATGGCAAGTTTTACCAATGTATCTGGACAAACTTTATAATAGTGCACACATTAAAATGTTAGATTAGATATAGCAACTGTACCACAACTTATATAACCAAATCATGTTACACCAAGTGTTTCCTAATCAAAATATATAACCACAAAAAGTGATAAACCTTAATGTTGCAAGCAAAAAAAATATAATTGATTATGAATTATAAATTTGTTTGAAGTAGACTGAAAAAAATATTCAGAAGGTGCTTACTTCTACATAGTCATGGTCATTTTTTTTCTGCCACTTTCTTTCATCCAGGCTGCAACCCAGACTCCACAGTCGTTACTGCAAATCAAGAATAGAAATGATAAAACTACTAGTAGATTTATTTAATGTAAGAAGACTAAGTGAATGAAACTTATGATCCATATCTCTGACTTATGAGTCCTATGGAAACAATGTGCTTCTATAACTTGATTCTGCAATCATAAGATGAATCATCTATAAACATTTCCTCCAAAAATAACGATTGTATACTAATGTTAACTTTAGTATCTGTTAGAAAAGAGAAGGAATAATTGAAAAATAATGAGGTATAAATATCAATCTCAAGACATATCTCTATCTAAGCAACTTTCTTTCATCACGTGGTGCTGAATCCAACACATACATCTTTCTTTCACTAAAATCAACAACCACGAGATACCAGTGCACACCTTGATCATTCATAAGAATGAAAATCTGCAAGAGTTGGTAAAAAAAGAACTTTTATGATACTAATGTACTTAATTATGTAAGAAACAACTGAAAATGGTATAGCATGCATACTATAGTATCAAGTAAATCTCATAAATCACACCTTTCAAACACACTTTATTCTTCTCATGAAGTCATTCTGATAAAACTCTCATACAGCCTTAGAATTGTGCATCCAATCAAGTGTATATTGATTTCATGTGAAACAGAAAAAGTTTCATTTGAATGAAATAAAAGACTTAACATAATTTGTAATTATAGTAAAATGAAACCTAAAATATGTAGAGTATGTACCGCAAACTTTGTCAGTAGGTACCACATAGATGGTGTTTCGTCATATCTTTCTTTATGTGTTAGTTTACAACATACTACATGAATTACTTATACGGTAACCAGAAAACCAGTTATAATGCTCTATTATTTAATAGAGCACGTATAATCAGTTTTCTGGTTACCGTATGAATCATTAATCTAGTGTGTTGTAAACTAACACATAAAGAAAGATATGACAGAACACCATCTATGTGGTACCTACCAACAAAGTTTGCGGTACATATTTTACATATTGTATGTTTCATTTTACTATAATTACAAAATTTGTTAAGTATTTTATTTCATTCACATGAAACTTTTTTTGTTTCAAATGAAAACAATATGCACTTGATTGGATGAACAGTTCTAAGGCTATAAGGGAGTTTTATCATAATGACTTCATGAGAAGAATAGAGTACGTTCGAAAGGTGTGATTTATGAGATGCACTCAATACTATAGTATGCATGTTATACCAATTTCAGCTAGTTTCTTACATAATTAACTACATTAGTTTCATAAAAGTTTTTTTTACCAACTTTTGCAGATTTTCATTCCTAGAATGATCAAGGTATGCATTGGTATCTCGTGGTTGTTGATTTTAATGAAAGAAAGATGTATGTGTTGGATTCAATACCATGTGATGAAAGAAAGTTGCTTAGACAGAGAGATGTCTTGAGATTGATATTTATAACTCATTATTTTTCAATTTTCCCTTCTATTTTCTATCAGATACTAAATATAACATTACTATAAAGTCGTTATTTTTGGAGGAAATGATTATAGAGGATTCATTTTATGATTGCGGAATCAAGTTAGAGAAGCACATTATCTCCATAGGACTCCTAAGTTAGAAATATGGATCGTAAGTTTCATTCACTTATTTTTCTTATATTATGGTGAATAAATCCACTAGTAGTCTTTTCATTTTTATTCTTGATTTCTAGTAACGACCGCAGAGTCTGGGTTGCAGCCTGGATGAAAGAATGTGGCAGAAAAAATGACTATGACTACGTAAAAGTAAGCACCTTCTGAATATATTTTTTCTGTTTAAATCAAACAAATTTATAATTCATAATAATTTATGTTTTTCTAGCTTTCAGCTTTAAAGTTCATTACTTTTTATGGTTAACTTTTTTGATTACGAAACATTTGGTGTAACATGATTTGGTTATATAAGTTGTGGAATAGTTGCTATATTTAATATATCATTTTAATGTGTATTATAAGGTTTGTCCATATACAAGGGTAAAACTTGTCATTGATTTGGTACATAGTATTTACAATATAAAGATGGAAAAAATCACTGAAAAAGCATGTGAACACCGGAAGGATGTAGATGAACAAAAAGATTCAATTGTCAAATGGTGGATGAATCTGAAAAAAGGAGGAATTTACTTGTCTATTGTATTACATAACTTTGGTTTAATTCGACACTTCAACATGTACAAATTTATTTGAATGTTTTAATTTGGCAGTTTAGTCTAGACAATTTTTTTTTGACAAAAGTATACAATTTTATTTGAATGGTTTGATTTGGCAATTCAGCCTAGACAGATTTATTTGAATGGTTTAATTTCACGTCTTAGTTCAATTTTTTTTTGTTGGTTTTGTTAGATGTGATTTCATCTATACTGACTTGTTGTAGTGATAATTACGTTGGTTGAAATCACCACAATGCCTCTTTATATGATTATCTAAAAATAACATAGAAATTGAGTCAACAATATAAAAGAATATTTATCAAAACATTTTACTTGTACAAGAAAAATATGATTGAAGTATATAGTGCAATCTAATCTCATAATAGAGCATCTAATGCAATTAGGCACTAATATAACTTTAGTTGTTTTCTGTTGAGCATCAATTATTTCAGCATCTTTGGCTGAATAATTGACATTATGTTGATGACTATTTCATGTTGTCACCCACAAGTGCAACAAGTGCAAAATTTAGATAAAGGTTTTGACATCAAACTACTTCTTTGATTAAGAGTGTGATAGCTTCAATGAACTCTCTGTAAGAGAGGCAACCAATATCACCATTCAATGTTTTCTTGACGAAAAATGTAAGATGCATATAATTGTTGAGAGCTATTTTTTAGATTATCTAATTTTAAGTAAGCAAAATGATAAGACAAAATTATAATTTTTTTAACTGGAAAACATCGTCATGAGAAAAGGCAAACAAACAACATGAGCAAGGTTTGACTGAGTTGGGACAAACCCCAACCAATTTCTACACTAATTATTTAAGTCATCTACTCATGTACTAAAAATTACTTAGACTGATCAATATTATATCCAAGATGACATACATGTTGTGAAGAACTTAACATTTTCCTTCTTTCTTTGTTCATCTCTCACAAAACAAATTATACTAGATAAAGCAGAAGAAACATGAGAAGCATAGAGAAGCTAATATCTTTTTAACATGTAAATACCATGTTCTGTTGCATCCACTATTCTACTTTCCACAAAAAACTACTCTTAAGAAACAAATAATGACCCGAGCAAAACTGCTTGAGAAAGCTGAATACTTTATAATATAATGAACATGAAGTGAAATTAAGAATAGTCAAATCCATGAGAAATACCTGAGTTATTTATTGCCATAGTGAGTTTTGAGGTTATATCACTGCGTTAACGTCAATTCCTAAGAACAAATCCATCAATTTTTAAACTTCAAATATAGCTGGTCCAAATAACCTAGTAACCTGTTCAAAATCAAACCCACAACACTAATAGATAATCAAACCCTTAAGAATTGTTTACTATCAAAAAAATGATGGGCACATAGACAGCCAAAACAAAAAATTATGAGCAACATTAACTCATATTTCCCAAAGGATGGGTACAGAGAGAGCCAAAAACCCGTGACCGAATTTTCACCGATATCATCTCGTTCATATTTTAGCTTCTCCAACACATTTTTTAACAACAATAAATCAGTTTACTACACATGCTAGCATCTTAAAAACTTTGCTCCAAGAGAACTAAAAGTATACTTATGTAATAAGCTAGGATAAGAATGGTCAATTACATGTTAGAATTATGAAAGGTGTCCCGAAAAACATAAATGTACAAGAACAAGGGCACACAATTCTTAGTTTTTCAATAAATAGAACATGGTCCTAATTTTGCAGATGTCATACTTATTGTAAATTTGCAGCTTCAGTTTTGTATTCAAAAGCTATATATCTAAATATACACATTCATCTACACACAAACCTTTAAGAATGCTGGTTTACACCGTTGATTCTATCACCAGCCACACCCTACAATAGATATCACAAACCAAAAATTAATAAGAAATAAGGTTTGCATAACAATCTGAACACTAATGACATGATAATTTTAAAAGTTCGAAATTAATTGAATATAGAGAAACTGAAAATCAGAGGTGACCTCTTCAACCGTCTTTTCTCTAAGTCATTCAAAGTTTTCGGGCTTTGATCTTCGCTTGACCTTCTGATGATTATCTGTAACCAAAAATAGGGAGAGAAGACACCACAATCAACGAACACAACAAAATTGAGTCAAAAAATTGTCAGATCAAACCACATTTTCAAAAAAAAAAAAACTATATCCCAATTCCAATTTCAACATTTTATTGTCTATGGATATAAGACCATCAGTACCAAAGATGAAAAGTACGATATCCCAGAGCCCGTGCATATTCAATCAAAGGCACCAAAAGAATAAGCAAAGAGAATTCCTACAATGCAATTATTAATAGAATGAGTTCAATAACACAATCAATTGATTCATTCTCAAATTCTTATTAATATTAATTTTGATACAGTATTACGATAACTCTACACAAATTGAAACCAATTCCTAAGGAGAAACTCACGGTGGCAGTGGCTAAACAGAGTTAAATTTCATTGAGTCAAATTATCAAACACCTCATATGCAACACAATAATACCTTACAAGGAAAAAGAATAAGAGAAACTCACACGTTTAATCTCAGTCATTTTCCATTTCCTTGTTTTCAACAAGGACGTTCCACAAATTTCCTAAATTTATGCAATTTATGAAGTACGAGCACAAACGAAGCAAAAGGGAAGTATAGAAAATTTCAAAACCCCTGAAACAACAAAAATCATAGGTAAGGATACAATTATGAATTCGTAATTAGATGTCAGATAGAATCAAAGTAATCAAACAAAAAGGAGAACAAACTCACGAACTCTTAAGATGGAGATTATGCGACGAATATGAAGCTTATGATCAGTGTGATGAATCGAACGATAAAGGAAAGAGAGAGTGTGAAAACAGTGACGAACGTGTAACATTTTTTTTGGTTCAAAAACAAAATATTGGGTAAAATTTTATTTTATTTTACTGAAAATACTCATAGTTCGTTATGCTATGTTTTGCTGATTCTTTAACCCTAATTCTATATAATGCATATGTCCGTTTTCAACTGCACACGTGGTTTGCCATTATGTTTGAATTCGTTTAAAATCCGTTAGACAAATTTACTCCCTCCGGTCCTATTTATAAGAGAAAATTGATTTTTTAGATACATTGAATAATGTATGTATCTAGTCAAGAACTTAAATCAAATATATAAATTATTTAATGTATCTAAAAAGTAAATTGTCTCTTGTAGATCGGACCGGGGGGAGTATGTAGGTATGTAAGATGTAACGTCCAAAATTTGATCCAAGACCCAATTTTATCCCCCGTATTGGTTCATACTTAAAGCACAAAAAACAATGTCATAAAATAGACAGTATCAAAACACATACAACCAAGTCATATGTTTTAAAAACACTTTACTCAATTATCAATCACAAAAATTTGATAAACTCAATGCAATTGGGTGTAAGGTGCAAGCTCTTATAACTATATAATTCGGATATAATAATCATTTCATCACTAAGGCACCACACAGAATTTAACCGCCACCAAGACACCACACAGAAATGCATTGCATGTCATGATAATGAATGCAATCTCCGCCACCTATTCCATAACAGTCTCAGATTGATGTTAAATAGCCATAAACATATACCCACACATAAAAGAGAATCAAACATTCATTTTATTTTATTTTTGAAATTCATTTTGTTAGTTCATATGACATACACACATATTTTCATGAATAATAAGCAAACCCCATTTTTTAATATATATCAAACTTAGTTGCACACGCATTCATAATAGGAAAACATAATATCAATAAATATAGTTATGTGACTATCTAGCTGCCAAATCCTACAAAAAGTGGCTCCTGAAGTATGAACAGAATGGCCGTAAATGAAAATAATAAGACTATAGTATGTTTGCTCTAAAAAAAATAATTTATATCTAGAATTTATATTCTTTAAGAATAATTTTGATTACTGTAACATTATATCTAGAATTTATATTCTTTTCATAAAACTAACATTTCCATTTTTTTTTTCCTTTCTCTAATTTATCAAAAATCTAACATTTCTTTATCTAACATCACAAACATATAAAGTAATGAGATATATTATTTCACATCAAATCCTCATAAACACATATCATATAAAACTTAATTAAAATAATCACTTTTATAAAAGAATAAATTTTACCACGTAAAGCAATATTTTAATTGTTTGTCTTTCCAAAAGACAAGAATTTCAATTTCTAATTCTAATTCATAAATATCCCTAGTACTTAGTATGGATGTATGGGAAAAAGCTCTTACCATTGACGCTTTTCTTCCTAGTAGAACAACTCTAAATGGCACGTCGATCTTTGCTCCGTTAAGTCTATACTTGATTTTTCGTTGAACAAAACAAGGCCAAGGTGATAGGATGCTTAACATACTGTGATGAGAACTCAAAAGGAGCTGCCGTGATTCCCAAAATTTGAGCATGAAAGGAAAATGGTAAACGGTTAATTATGTAATATGGGATTGGGGTGATAATTGTGTAACTTGAGAATGAATATGGTTGGGAAACTTGTAATGTCGAGAAACCAAGGAGAAAAATAATGATCATATATTAGAAGAACTAAATTCGAGTGGACGAGGATTAAAAGTAATAATGGAATTTTTAAGGTTTGGAAAATGAAGGTTTGTCTATGTGAAAGTAAGATGGATGCCAAGAGTTAGAGAAGAGTGGCTGGGAATCTGATTCCGTTTTTATGAGTCAAATAACTATCTCCTTGACTCCACAATTTAAGGCAACAAAGTGGCATATAGAGGGAGGAATATGCACGTTGACGATAGTGCATACAATCATCCGGCAACTAAAATCTCTAATAACTAGCATTATACTCACAATAAAAGAACATGGGTGAACATAAGTTTGTTATCTATTGTTTCTCTCAATATGCAACATATTTAATTGGGAGATTAGGCTACAACATAGCGTGTACTATATGCATGACCATGTCAGCATAGAAATAGAAGACTATTTCATATATACAAAAAATAAATCACAAATAAAAATGCAACAATAGAGGACTAGAATAAAAAGAAATTAGGCAAGATATAATTATCATATTTTTTTCATACCAAATTTATTAATAAAAATGAAATAGATGGAGTCAAATTCTAAAGTAGGGAATTGTTACGATTTTCTTAAATTTTTCGCACATAAAATAAATTGTTAAGCAACTAAATGACAAATTAAAATATTTATTTAAAATTATATGTATAAAATATCGGGGAGTTACATAAGACGTCAACGATGCGATGATCGATCATTAAACAAAGGAAAATGTTAACAAGTGTTATGGTGATATCAGTTAAGAAAACAAATATAGTATTATTGTACTAGAAGTTGTGCATTCAATTCTTCAAAAGTCTAAAAAGTGTTATTTTTAATTTAAAACTTTTTTTTGTTTGCTTTCTTAAACATAAACGGTGCCCCAGGGACACCGGTTAGCATGACGCTTAAACAAATAAAATTGCACACTTTCCTCTTTACCTCATTGATCATTACATGGGGATGTGCGGCTGCACTTGCCTCCCACGAACCTTAATTTTTTTTATGGACAAAGATATTTGTACAAATTTGTGATAATTTTTTGAGCAACGTTCTTCTTCTCTCTAATATGATATTACACCGTTCAATATCGTTTTACTCGATACATATTGAGTAAATTACACTTCCCTCCCCTCAAAGATGCTTGAATTACACTCTTCTCCCCTCTTATGTTAAAATATACAATCCCCTCCCTTGAAAACTAAAATTTATACTCCCCTCCGCTATAAGATGCTTGAATTACAACTTCATCCCTTAATAATTAAATATGGACTACACTTTAATCTATTTTAACGTAAATAAATATTTTTATAATATATATTAATTTTGAATCACCATTTAAAAAATATAAATTCGTTTCTTTATAATCTAAATGTCAATGACAATTAAATTTAAATATTTTGTTGTCAATTTTATAATTTAGAGTATAAAATTCACTTTTAAATAAACATACTGAAACGACTTTAGTAATTTTTCACATATTTTAATTTTATTTTGGGTTGTTTCATATTTTATAATAGGGTTTAAAACTATATGTTAATGAAATTGTGAATAAAAAATAAGAAAATATATGTATTCCAAATTTGATTATATTAAAATAAACCCGCAATGTTATTTTCCTTTGAAGTGTGTTAGATTATTTTTTTGCTAGATTATTATAAATAAAAAAAATTATTGAGGGACTAAAGCGTAGATTTTAACTTAAGAGGGGAGGAAAATTTAATTCAAGCTTCTCTCAAGGGAGGGAAATGGAATATTTTCTAATATGTTTTCAATAAGAGGGGAGGAGAGTGTATATTTTAACATAAGAGGGGAGGGAAGTGTAAATCAAGCATCTTTGAGGGGAGGGGAGTGTAGTTTGCTCATACATATTTTTCAAATTTGACCATTTGATTGTAATTGTATATCATATAGATCATTCATGTAAATTTTTACAAAAATCTAAAATTATTTGATATGTTATGACGGTCTATGCCATTTTATAGAAAATCATAAATGAATCATAAACCTTTCACAAAGATATATTCTCTCTTGGTATCAATTTCTCACAAGGCATTGGGAGAGTATAAATAGTGCATTGGGTGAGACTACAAGAAAAACCAATTTCGCCATTTTCAGTGTCATTTGAGAAGACATTGTGAATAAAGATGGGGCTAGGAAGGAATTCAAAACTAATGAATGTGAATCTCTATCTCTGTACATTACAAACTATTAGTGAAACTTAATGACATGCATATCTCACAATCTTTAAATTATTTTTGAATGACCGTCTTTATGAGACAAGTGGAAGCACTTATATAGAAATCGATCGATGTGAGCCATACAATGATAAAAAAAAATGACATTTGACTCTTCTGTTAAGATAATCAATTGTAGTTGTGACAAGTTTGATTTTATGGTCATTCTGTATAGTCATGCTTTGCGCATTTATAACATTATAGCTCAATCAAGATTTACTTACAGCTCACTGATCATTAAGATCAACAACACTTCATATTTAACTCAAACAAGTGCTTATATGTGTATTAATTTGATCAAAACCAGTGTTTTAAACATCACAGGCACAGCAGATATTGCCTTTATTCTTGATTACAGCTCAAAGATCTCTTTAATCTTTACAATAGGAGTAGCTGCAACATGTATTAAAACATTTTTGTAAAGAATCAATTGATCAGCTAAACAACCACCACATGGTAGTATCTTTCTAAATAGCCAAATAGGTTGATGCAAAAAAACCGAAATGTGTTTCCTTCCAACAACTGAAGGCAAAACCCAAAGAGTGTAGAATAAGATTGATGCAAAAAAAAATATCAATGGAGTTTGGACTCAATAATATCCTAGTTTTATGTTTTAATCCTGGATGGCTCTCCCACAACGCTCTCCATTCTTGTGTACCACTCACCAATACATGTGTGCTCCACCATATCCTTACCAGACCTCAAATAGCGTATGGGTCTTAGAACTCCAAAGACAGCCAGGTCGGCGAAGTTAGGCTTAGACCCTCCTGAAAAGACAACAAAGTAGTCATTATATAAAGTCAAAAGAATGCAAAATGATTATTCATTACAATAACACTAAGAATATTGTAGTAAACCAAAGAAACATCAGAAACTTTTTTTATGGCTGACCTCACAAATAGACCAGTAAGTACTTATTTTGAATGGTTTAGGTGCACATTCTTAATTATGAATACTCTTTTAAGGTTTAAATAAATCAAATGAATGACTGCAGTGCAAATATTATAAAGTTCCCATCATTACAAAATCAAAACTAATTAGGTAATACAAATGGAAACTTCAAGATCAATATTTTGACATGCAAAGGATATATGAACACATAATTTGTTTGATATTGATTTGCTTGGAAAAAATCAACAAAAGGGAAAATAAAAAATATCAAAGCATTTTAAGTTATCTCAAGCTTCAGTTTCAGAAGTGTGCATGCTCTTGCATATATAACAGTCTTCTTAACACAGAAGGGGAACACATACCAAGGAACTCACGGCCATCCAGAGCATCTACCCATGTTTCTGCTGCCTCATAGAGAGCAGCACGCTCATCGGTAATGTTATATTTCTTCTTTAGCTTCTTGGACACAAAATACATAGCTGCAGCTCCAGCATACTTCACCGAAATTTTTTCCATATAGCTAAAATTGCCTAAATAACAATAAAAAAGGGAATAAATTATCCATTTAACACACATTACCCCCATCCCCATTTGAAAAAAACATAGCATGGCCAAAGAAAGAAGTTCAAATAACAAAAGTCAAATGAAATAAATTCAGCATTTACATGTGAGGTGGTATAGATATACATGGCATGAAAGCAGAAAAAACAATAAGCAATAACACAAGTCCATATATCTACCAATAAAGGACACTGTTCCAATGCATGCTTATTGAGATATCAGAGTCAACTTCATATAGCAAAGAACTTGGTGACAAGAAATATAAAAAACCAAACACTCAACTAAACAACAACAACAATAATACTTGCTACCTCCGTTCCTTATTATAAGGGACAATTCACTTTTTAGGTTCATTGGATAATTGATGTATATGGTCTATAATATAGATCAGATACATCAGTTATTCAATGAACCTCATAAATGAACTGTCTCCTATGAATGGAGGTAGTATAAAACCATAGCAAAGACTTGTGCAACTTACCATTGGACGTGATATAGTCAAAGGACTCAAGAGCTTCGGAGGTATTTCGGTATATATTAGGTGACAGAACATGTACCAAATGATTATCAACCCACCTACATCAAAAGAGTAAAAATATTACTGTGGTATATAAACATCAGGACTCAATAATTTCTCCAGGTTATTTCTGTCGAGTTTCCTGTAACAAGTTCAAAAATTGCTTACAGCAACTCAAATTGCGAATATTCAAGGGCCCATTTACTTTGGAACAATTTTCTTGCATTTCCAGAAACAATGAAAATGACTTGCTTGTTAACGAGTAAAACTAATACAAATTTTAGGAAATGAAAATAATCAATGTTGTCACAGTAAACAGGCCCTAACATTTCTTGTTTAAACAAATATGAGTGACTGCGAATTTGCGTTCATGGGTAGAGTTATAGTAAAAACATGTCGCCAAGGTTGTGAAAAGGAGAAATAATATATTTATTTCTTACTAAATAATTAAAAACCTATTGAAAAACATTATAAGTATATATAATTTGAAGTTGCCAAGAGCCCCCTTTCATATAACATAGTGCATCCCATGATTCAGGTGAACCAACAATACAAATTACGAGAATCAAAACTCAAAAGTAAACTGAGAAAAAAAAAATTGATTGAAATCTTACCCATAAACAGAATCAGTAAATTACTCTCTTTGTCCCTAATTTTAAGACCTTTGTTGCATATTTGGGTCCCTCAATATAAGACCCTTTACAAAGTTACATATGCATTAATTATATCTTTACAAAAATACCCCTATTTAATTTACAATTGGGAAAAGTACATTTATTTTCTCTCTCTTATGATGTCATTAAATATAGGGATACTTATGTAACAGTAGCACATATTTTTTACAAATCTATCGATACAACTACTTTTCTTAATCTCCATGAAATTTGCTAGAAGGTCTATTAATAAGGGACAAAGGGAGTACAATCATGCACAGACATGAGATTCCTAACAAGTAGTGTGTGATAAAGAATGACTGAAATCAAACTGTCATATCATACAAAGAAATATCAGAATCAACATGATCATGCAGAAAAAGAGCAGTATCTTATTGTATACTGTTTTGACACAACAAATGCCTGATGATAAATATGCTTGTTAACACAACAGTATACCACATTTTATGCCTATTCTATCTGTAAAAAGATAAGTGTGAATTATTCATAATCATCACCGAGTACCACCGGATAAAGTTTTTCAATCCTAAAGCACATGATTCAAGGAAAGAGAGAACAAAAGGCCAAGGAAGGAAGAAAGAAAGGTTCCTCTGCACAACATCTTCACCATAGATGATTCAAATCAATGTGCAAAAACAACTTCAAATTGGAACAATGAAATTCAATCAGAGTTATAAGGATTTCTTCACATTACCCTCTTACATTTATTGAAGCATGTTTTATTGAAAGATACAACAGGACCAAGAGAAATAGAACCATACCGCCTCCATTTGGTCTCTTCGTCGACCTCATCCTCTGAGGTTGAATCTGCCTTTTTCTTAGACAGGATCTTCTCTCCAAGCTTGTCAATTATAGCTGCCAAAGAAAACACAATAACAGTGAAAAGGTTACAGTGAGTCTTATTTAGTAGGAAAAAGTCCATTCAGCAAAATTCACAATCAATTTTCAAGGGGAAAATGTGGAAAACCTGACGAGTCATTTAGCTGCTCGCCATCTACCATTATTATTGGAACCTTCTTATATTCAGACCATTTGATTTCTTTCTTGCTAAGCGGGTTGACCTCCACAACTTTGTATGGTATGTCATAGTAATCCAAAAATGCTGGTAAAGCAAACAAAACTCTCAGCAACAGAAGCTAGAAAATGCTGTGAAATCCCAATGAAAAAACTATAGTAACAAAAACAAAAGATGCATAGCTGAATAAGTATAACTACCAACATACCATGACACATTCACCATCATACATAATAAGATTGTAAAATGGGGGGGGGAGGGGGGGTAGTTTAACCTCATACAAAAATATAATTTAACTACCAATGCATATAACCAGCTTCTCATGTTCATTCTATTCTTAAGTCTCAAATGCTTCCATTTAAAAGTTTCGCATGAAATAATTTTCCAATGGAACTGAAACCAGGTGATATTTTTCTTCCATTTCAAAATAAAAATACTAAAAAAACAGTTAGCTTTTGCACAGACAAAATTAACCAAAAGTATTATATATTACTCCCTCCGTCTCATTTTAATTGTCACTTTTGCATTTTCTCTCAATCTCAAAATAATTGTCAGTTTAGAATACCAACGACACATTATTATTTTTTATCCACTGATATACCCTTATTTATTGAATTTCACCCCACTTAACTACTCCACTAACTACAATTAATAAGGATGTTTTAGTAAATGACACTAATTTTACCATTGAAATCAACTCAACTAATCATTTCCTTAAGAACCGTGCACCACCGAAATGCGACAATTAAAATGAGATGGAGGGAGTACTATTGTTATGGATCTGGAATTGGCCCTGCAGGCTGCTACGGTGGCCAGCCCAATTCCCAGGTTTCCGACACAAGCCCAACTAATCAAGGCACATGCAGATTTTGGAAGACATTAACCAAATGATTGTTAAAAACTATACATTAACCATACAACTATTTCAGTTACACAGATAGCTTCTCGGTCCTCACTACTCACGGCTTGATTATATAAATCATTCATTTCAAGTCAAAGTATTCATATATTTAGAACACTCATGCTCCTAAATCTATGTAGGACTGACATTTCAAATTGAAAATGTATCCAGTGTCCAGCATGTGTCAGTGTCATCCACCGACACGCCACTAACACATGTAATTACATTCAATCACTTTCATTATGTGTTAGTGCTAGTGTGGTGTAAGGTATCCGTGTTTGTACTTGAGTGTAGGTGTTGACCATCATCATTAACGTCTGATCTGATCCACCGCCTCCATCTACCACCTAACAACTTCAATCCTTTAATCATTCAACAGTGAGATTCTCTCTTTCTAGCACATCTATTAAGGGACTGTTTGGATTGACTTGATCTTATCTACTAACATAAGTTTTGTGTGACTTTTTTGGAGAACTTCTGAGAACAGCTTATGACATTTTTAAAGAGCTTTTATTAACTTACCCTCATAAGTTCTCCAAAATAACTTATGAAAACAGCTTATAGCATATACATAAGTGCTTTATCATGACAAGCGCTTGTGCTATAAGCTGCAAATAAGTTGTTTATCCAAACAAGCCCCAAGTCCATATTGAACTCTCATTTTCCATGTTTATCTTACCATTCTACACAACACCCAAGAAGAAAAGAAAAAATCACTTTTTATCTCTTCCTATTTATCACTAGTTCCACATTCAGAACAGCCCGGATTGATTTTGGAGGTGTAAAATTGATACTACTGACATGTTTGGTTGCTCTCGAGTAAAGTTGATTTGGACTCCAAAATTGAGTTGAAGGTAAAGTGATTTAAGTTTGTATAAATTCATGTAAAAGGAAGTTGAACAACAAATTTGAGTGTAAAAATCAGTTCTAAAATTAGAATCTACAATTACTAACTTCAAGTGGGATAAATTCTGAAGGCAAAACCAATTCTACTCCAGAGGAGTCAAAAGTGTCAAAATCAATTCTACACCTCTAAAATCAATTATAGCTCATCCAAAAGTGGGTCCAAACATACCCGTAGCTTTTGAATCTAAACATGATTTTTTACACTAAAACATATCGTTCAATGCACTTTAACTTAAGTGTACCAAATCATAAACCACTTTACATTCAACTCATTTTGAAGTAAAATCATTTTTTGCCGCTGATGAATCAAACTGCACATAAATCATATTGATATGTTTCTAATTTGTCCAATTGACAGAACCTAAATAAATATCAAATCAATTCAACAGCTCCGAATCAAAAACATGATAATAAACAAACAATTTCGAGAAATTCAAAACCACTAATCAACGATTTCGAATCAACAATAGAAATCAGCGTTTATACCTTTCACTTTGTTACAAAAAGGACAAGCCTCATACTGATAAAGAACGACTTCATTCGGCAAAGCATCAGACGGAGGAGGTTCCTTAGCGAGCACTTCCTGGGAGAGAGACGAAGCAGCGAACAACACACCGCCAACACCGAGAGAAGTCCCAGCGGCAACGGCGATGGCGGAAGAGAACCAACGGCGGCGAGATGGAGATGAACCGGCAGTGGTGCCGTAGAAAGTAGATTGGAGAAAACGGTTAGGGAGGGGGATGGAAGTGGCGGAGCCGTCGCGTGCGGCGGCGAGGGTTCTGTAGAGTAAAAGGGAGGAAGCTCTTCTCATAGTGTGAGTGAGATTCAAAACCACACAGATCTTGAATTTTGATTTTTTTTTTTTTTTTTTTTTTAT